>Ga0179593_1664623_pt1 | contig 10563 bp, 13 predicted proteins | sample CZODoug2_1_08_16_FD_185931 | JGI IMG/M metagenome (GOLD analysis project Ga0179593, IMG submission 185931) | Vadose zone soil fungal communities from Angelo Coast Range Reserve, California, USA - CZODoug2_1_08_16fungal (PacBio error correction) | ecosystem: Environmental > Terrestrial > Soil >... | reverse complement strand
GGCTACTCCATCTTCCTTCTTCTCTTTTCTCTTTCCCTTCCTTTTTACGGGTTTCGGCATGCAGCCTCTTTCTCCCTTCTCTTTCCGTCCTCCCAGGAGAAGAAAGAATAGATCAGGTCTCCCCTTTCCCGCCTTCTTATGTCCCCATGTGGCAGCACCGCTGGTCCTTTTTTTCTTCTCCTCCCCCCCCTCTTTCTTATCTGGGAAAGACGACGAAGGTGATTCCTTTCTTCCTCCCCCTTTTTTTCCCGGCTCCCTGCATACGTCACGCGGCCTCAGAGATCGGCAGTAGCTTCTTTTTTTTCCCCCCCTTTCTTGAGTTCTTTCCCTCCCCCCCCCTTTTGTTGACGGGCGTGCTTGAGGATTTGAGCGGCCGCCGAAGGGCCGTCCTTCTTTTTCCCCCCCCTCTCTAGCATTAAGAAGAGGTAATTCGATTTCCCCTTCTTTTAATTTTTTTTTGCCAGTGGTTGGTGGCGGACAGCCCCTTCCCCCCCTAAGGGTTATGCCCGCCCTTTTTCTTCTGTTTCCGAGTACGTTGTTCGGGTAAAATGATGAGCCTGAATGCTCTCCCCCCCCGTTTCCTGCGGGTAGGAGTTAGCCTTCCGCTCTCTTTTTTCTGTAGGCCGTGGGACGCTTGAAAGACGTGGCGAGACGATTTTTTCCCTTTCTTCTTTTTCCTCCTAAAAAGCTGCAGACAGACCCTTTTTTCTTTTATTCTCGGTACCGAAGGGTGGATGTCGCGTTTCCTCTTCTTGCTTTCGGAGGAGGGTTTTGTCCCTTCTTCTTAGAGGGCACTGACGTCATTGGACCCTTCTTTTTCTTCTCCCCCTTGTGTTGTTTTAAAGCATTCATCCTTTTCTCCCTCGTTCCTTTTGAAAGGCTTCGAGTAAGTCGAACGGCAAATGCGGATATTCTTTCCTTCCCCCCCCCCCCCCCTGTCGGAATGCATATTTTTTCTCTTTTTTTTTTTTTTTTTTGTCCCCTCAGGTGCTAAGCGCCCGTTTGATGCGAACGATTTCGGTGTTTTTCCCCCCCTTTTCTATAAATGAGCACGCGCTCCCCCGTTTCTTCCACCCCCCCCCCAGAGATGAGAGGAAGCAGGTGACGCCCTTTCCCTCTCCCCAGAAACCAAATGTCAGCGCCGGTGGTATTTCTTTTTTTTTTTTTTCTCTTTTTTTTTTTTTGCAGGGTTGGGGGCGGGTAGTAATCGGAGGTGTACGGGTCAGCCGACCTTTTTCCTCTCCCTTCCTTTTCTGCCGACCGGGATTCCTCTTTTCTTCTAGGCCAAAGGCCCGTTTTCCCCTCCCCCTAACCAAAAAGCATTCCTTTTTTTTTCTTTGGCGCGCAAAGATCGATTTCGTGATCCTTTTTTTCCTTTTTCCTCTTTGACCACGATCGAGGCTCTCCTTTTTTTCTTCTAAATTTTTCCCCCTTCGGATCTCCCTTTTTTTTCACCCGCAGGCTTGCGGCTTTCCTTTTCCTTTCTGGAAACAGCTGGATGCCGTTAAAGGCAGTTGCACTGGTTGTTTCCTCTCCTCAGAGAAGGAGGCGCGTAGAAATTTCTTCCTTTTTTTTTCCCTTTTTTCTTCGTGGGCATTCGGGCGGTTGAGGATAGTTTTTTTCTCCCCCGCGAGTACCAGCCTCTTCTCTCCCTTCCCCCCTCCGCAGCACGTAATTCCCCCTCCTTTCGGATATAGAAGTTAGATGCCTTTCTTTCTGCCTAAGTTAATGGGCAGGGGGAATGAAAAGCCTTTACTTCCAGGAGAACCAATTTCATAAAGAAAGGCTTCCCCTTGTTGGGAGCTGTTTTGTGTATATTTACTTACCTTTCTGTTGAGTCGACGGATGTTCTTTTCCCTATCTGAAGGAAGGTAAGGGGATTTTCCTATCTCGATGTGGTCAGAGACTTTCCCCCCTTTTTTTCCCCTCCGGCAATGGAGAGAATGGAACTCCTTTTTCCTCTTTCTCTCGTAATCGGTGAGCAAGAAGTTAAAATGTAGGAGATTCCTTTCTTTTTCCCCTTCTCTTTTCTGAAGAGGAGCTTTCTCATCCTCTCTGCGCTCATTTTTCCCAGTTGAGAATTGCCCTCCCTTTCCCCTTCTTAGATAATGAGGATAGCGAGGGCTTTCCTTCTTTTTTCTGATGTCCCTCGATTCCGAGAGGCAGCGGGACGCTGACTTTTTCTTCCCCTCTAAGGAAATTACAAATTAATGCGGATCTCTTCTTTCCCCTTTAGCGAGATTTTCCCCTTTCTCGGTACCTTCTTTCTCTCCCCGCGCGATCGCGGACAGCAGATAGGCCCGCTTTCCCTCCCCCTCCCCTCCCGGAAGAGACGAATGATATTCCTCCTTTTTTTTCTTTTTCCCAAGTGTTACTGCACTCGAAGAAATCCGCCAGTTCAGGCATTTTTCTTTTTTCCTTTCTTTAAAAATCGAGCTGGCTTTTTTCCCTTTTCCTTTCTCAAAGCGGTCAATCCGAAAAAGATATAGGCCGCTCCCCCCCCTCTTCCCTCTTCTTTCCGGTTCCCATCCCCCCCTCCTCCTACCCCCCCCTCCCAGCCGCTCGAACACAGACAAGAAGACGATAAAGACGGCGACTTCCTCCCCAAAGGGTACAGATAGGACAACTTACATCCTCCCCCCTTTCCCTCCTTCTTTTGGTCGTCCAAAAATTGTTTATGACTCCATGAGAATCAGCAGGGGAAATGACATGACGGCTCCTCCCTCTCCTCATTTCCTTTAATCTGGAAAAAGCATTGATGCCTATTTTCCCCCCCTTTTTCCCTTTCCCCTAGATGTGTACAACGCGCGGGCCTCGATTTCTCCCCTCCTTCTATCCTCTTTTCATCTTTCCTTCCCCCCCAGCCTATTCGACCGCATCAGGCGAGAGGTTCCTTCCCTTCCCTCTCTTCCCCCATTTGCAAACTGAATTTAAGGCCTCCCTCTCTCCCCCTCCCTATCACTCTGTGAAAGAATGGAATACAGTTCCCTCCCCCCCCCCCCCCTCCCTCTCTCCTAGATAGTGGTCCCCTCTGCACCTTTCAATAGAGAGTTGAGCCCGGGACCCTCTCTTCCGATGCAAGTCCCCAACCCCTTGAAAAAAACGGGGCCTATTGGCAGTTTTCCTCCCCCTTTTTTCTTCCCCCCCAGGTAGCATCCATCCCACCCTCACACCGATAGGATGGACATAGACCTCTTTCTTAATTAAAGACCCCACTCTCCCCCCCCTTTTTTTTTTTTTTCCTCCCCTCAAACCTTAAGCTTACTTTGGTTCTGATAGAAATAAGGTCTTTCCCTTTTTTTCTCCCCCCCCCCCCCCCCCCAATAATGGAGAGGATTTTATCTTTCTCCCCCCCCCTCCGTCTCCAGTCAAAGTGCAGATTATAAATGAAACCCGTTTCTTTCTTCCTCCCTATGCAAGTAAGAAGAGTTACTGCTTTTTCTCCCCTCTTTCTCCTTTCCTACAATTTCCATCGGGGAATTTTACGAAGGGATTTTCCCCCCCCCCATTGAGAAATCGCCCTCCTCTTTCTTCCATTTAATTCCTCTCAAGCCGCAGACGACAAACCCAGCGCCATCTTCCCCCTTTCCTCCCTCCCCACCCGGGAGGTTAAGAGAGGTTCTTCCCCCCCTTTGAGTCTTGATCCTACCATCTCAGAATTCTCTTTTTTTCTCGCCAACGGCGGAAAAGCGGCCCTCCTCCCCTACCCCTTTCCCTCCTCCTCTCTCCTCACGTAGTCCTTCCGGCAAGACAGTTTTTCCTTTTCTTCTCAGCATCTGGACCCGAAAACTTCCCATCTCCCTTCCCTTTTTAACCGTCTCTCTCTCCCCGCCCCTCTGTGACGAAACCAACCACTGGCCATATTTCTTTTTTCCCCTTAAGGACCAGCGGCCTAATTTTTCTTCCTTTTTTCCGGGACCTCCCCCTCACGCCGGCAACCACGATTAGTTACAGATTCCTCCCCCCCTCCCCCTCTCCGATAGGCCGACAGAACGATACTTTCCGTCTCTTCTCTTTCCTTTTTCCGGTCGGCATCCACGCCATTGCGGATATGCGGCAGCCCTCCCCCCCTTTTTTTTCCCCCTCTTCTATGACCGGACACGCCCAGATTCCTCTTGCGGTGTCCCTCCCCCCCCCTGTCCCCACCCTAAAGAGTCATAATGATCGAGTTTTTTTTTTTTCTCCCCTTTCTTCTCTCCGAAACCTTCCTTTTCTCTTTTTTCCCCTCTCCGCGCCTTTTTCTTGTTTACGACGAAAGCGATGGGGAGCATCCTTCTTCTTTTTTCTCTAGATGGCTCCTCCATCGGCTGCCGTAGTCACCAGACATTGTCCTTGTCTCTGTTTCGGAATGCAGCCGGCGGTAGGGTGTTGTCGCTCTTCTTCCTTTCTCCCCCCCTCCCTCTCTTCAGGAGGACCTTGAGGGTGGGGAACCTTCTAACCCTCTGTATCTTTCTCAGGTCTGGCGTGTCCGGTCATCTATCGAGTAGTAGACGGGCCAGCTTTTTTTCTTTCCCCCCCCCCTTCTGGCGTGGAGCAGAAACGGACGAGACCGTGCCTTCCCTTTTCTTTTGTTTATCAGGCTTGGTACCCTTGTTGCAGGGAATTCTTTTTCCCCCTCCCCCTTTTTTTTCCTTCTTTGCTTGCGGATTTCACGCGGCGCCGCCGGGCAGTCCTCGTACGGTCCCCCCTTTTTTTCAGGAAGTCTCTCCCGTGGTGGGGCGGCCACAGAGGAGGCGCTATCTTTTTCTTTCTTTTTTTCCTTCTGCAGAGGATAGGAAGTTTTAGGGTAAAGATTTTCTCCTTCCATTTCCATTTCTTTTTTTCCTTTGCGCTCTTCGTTGGGAGGGATGTTAGGGTATTTTTTCTCTTTTTTTTCCTCCCCTTTGAAGAAAATGGCTCTCCGTGCGACAGCCCCCTGGATGAGAAGATGCGTCGCGGCCCTTTTTTTTCTTTTTTTCTCCGGGCTGGACGGAGGACGGGTTTCTTTGTCTTTTTTTTCCCCCGGGTATCAGGCGTGCGAGGTAGAACTTGGGTTTTACAGCTCTCCCCCCTTCCCCTTTTCCCCCTCGGGAAAGGATTCGAGTCCGTCGAACTGCCCCTTTTTTTTCTCAGAAGCAACTCGTCGGAAGGCATATGGTAGAGAAGGCGTGCCCCCTTTTTCCCCCTTTTCCCCTTTAGAGAGCAAGGGGATGGCACGATTCTTTTTTTTTTTTTTCCTCTTGGCCACCCGCGCCAGGAGTTGGTGAGGGCGCCCGCTCCCTCCCTTGGTCTCCTTCCCTTAGAGCAGACCCTCCTTTTTTCTCCGGGCTGAAACCCCTCGCAGCCCGTTTTTTTCTTTTCTTTCTTTTACCTCTTCTTGTACGAGGTACAGGCCGAGGGGTGGTTTTTTTTTCCCTTGATTGACGACCTGGAGGCCTTTTTCTTTAGACTTCCCCCGGCCACGTTTTCAAATTTTTTTTTTCCCCCCCCCAAAAGAGGACCTGGACGATCCCCGCCCGCTTTCGTCGAAGCAAACGCCTTTTTTTCCTCTTCTTTTCGCAGGAGGTGGGTTTTTTTCCCCTCGACCCCATTCGTTCACCGAGGATGATGAGGGCTGACTTCCCTCCTTTTTCGAAAAGATGGATGCCTCCTTTTTTTTAAATGATATCGAGGTGACGCCCCCTTTTCAATAGAAGAAGGAGGTCTTTCGGCCCCTTTTTTAGTCTGTTGGCGTGTGAATTAGAAGAGTAGAGTCCCTCCCCCCCCCCACCAAGAGAGTGAACATCATCTCTTTTTACCCCGCTCTCCCTGTGACAGATTAGGCACGGAGGGATGGATATCTTCGAGCATTTCTTTCCTTCCCCGCGGATTATAATAGGAGATAACAATTTTGGACCCCTCCCCCCTTTTTTCCCTTTTTTTTTCCTGCTGTTGGGGAGATGTAAGGTCCTACTTCCTTTGGTTCCTATCCCTTTCCTGACGGTAAGGGAGGGCGATGGACTGGTACCGCGACCTTTTTTCCCCCCTTTTTCCCCTCGGAATGGCGAGACTGGAACGGTTTTCCTTTCTCCCCCCCTTTTTTTGCCTTTTCCTTTTCGGCGATCATGATGCTGGCGCAAAAGGAAAGCTCGTATTTTCTTTTCTCTTTTGCTCTTTCTCCAATGGCGGATTTCGGCAGATCAGGTCCACCCGTCTCCACACATCCCCTGTCATTCCTCGACATGAGAGAGATAATGCGGCTCGGCGGGATTTCTTTCCCCTTTTCCGAGAGTAGCTCGGGCAGCTTCCCCTTTTCCCCCTTTCGTAGAACTTCCAACTTCCTGCGAATCTATACTTTTCCTCCTCTCTTTTTTTTTCTTCCCCCTCTTCCTTGGAATTGATGTTAGATGTACCCCCCTTCCTTTTTTTTGGAATTCCCCGCGGCCAGAAGATCGGCCAGCGTGACTCCCCTCCCTCCGAGACGCATGATCCCAGCATTTTTTTTTTCCATAGTTTGTCGCAACCGGTTTCCCCTTTCTCGAGAAATACGCAGTTACGCAGATTCCCCTTTTCCTCCTCCTTGCCTGGGCCGACAAGCCCCCCCTCCTTTTTTCGAGGCAATCCCGAAAACAGCTCTCAGGCCCCCCCCTTCCCCTTCCCTGACAGGCTTGCAGAGTGCAAGCACCCTTTCCCTTATCGGGTCACCTTTCCCCCCCCTTTTTTCCGCTCGAACCCCGAAGAAGCCGAATCCCCTTCCCTTCCCCCCCCCCAAAGAAACAGGTCCATCTTTCCCCTTAATTGGCCCCCTCTGGAGACGGTTTTTCCCCCCCCCCAAAGTGTTATATCCTATGCTAATCCGCGTTCTTCCCGCTGCCTCCACCTGCCCCGGACCGACTGCGATATCCATACCGCAGTTTCCCCATAATAGGGAAGAATGCTGCCCCCAGCGATGTGGTAAGCTCCCCCCTTTCTTTTCCCCCCCTCCCCTTATACAAGGCGAATTCGCCCCCCTTCTTTCAATTCCGATTTCGAAAGAATAAGGAGAGAGGCTCTTCCCCCCTTTTCCTTTCCCTCCGGAATTTACGGCAATCCTCTTTTCCCCTTTTTCCTTTTTGTTCCCCTACTGGGATTCAGACAGAAGAATTCTGCACGCGACTTCTCTTTTTTTTTTTTTCTCCTCTTCGAGTCTTTGCGATAGAAGAAATAGAGAGTTGACTTCCCTTTCCGTAAAGGGTTACTGCCTTTTTCTTTTTTTCCATTGTTTACGGATCTACCGAACGACGAACAGATTTTTTTTTTTTTCCTCCCCCCCTCAGGATCGTAGTACCCACCAACCCCCCTTTTCAATATTTCCCCCTCCGAGGACTACGGCCAAAACAGTAACAGGCCTTCCCTTTTTTCTTTTCCCCCCCGAGGGAGTTTTCAGCCGCTTCCTTTCCCCTTTTCGGCCAGTCCATTCCGTTTCAAATGGAGACATTAGAATCTCTTCCCCCTCCCTTCTTCTTTTTTTCATGGAGATAAAATGGGTCGACCCCACCCTTCTTTCTCCTGTCCCCCCCCCTTGATGACGAACAGAAAGACGCCCCCTCCCCCCCCGCCTGATAGAAAATATGAAGTCCGCCGAGTTCCCTTTTTCAGTTTCGAAAGGAATAGACTCTTTTCCCCTTCTCCCTCTTTCCTTTTTTTCAGATGTGTTGACAGTAGATAATGAGGGAAATGAAACGTCACCTGGCCCTTGTTCCCTTTTAATTTTTCCCTCTAAGCCGAAGAAGAAAAAAAAGCTCCTCCCTCCTTTTCTCGAAATCACCCGGCCCCCCGGTTCCTCCCTTTAGCTCTTTTGGATCGAAAATATAGAACTTCCCCTTTTCCCCTCCCTCCAAGGGATGGCCAACGCTTTTTTCCCTTCAAGCTCTGCTCCGCGAAGAAATAAAAGCCGTTCCCTTTTTTTTTTGGCAGAAGCCGTCCTTCCTTTCCCTTCCCCGAACAAAGTCAAGCTTCTTTCCACCGACTCGGCAGCGGACAGGGCGTGCATAACCCCCTCCTGTTTCCCTCCCCCAAAAAATGGGAAGATCGAGGCCTTTCCTTTTTTTTCTTCCGATAGTGGTGACGTAAGAGGACGGCCCGGGTCTTTCCTTCAAACCTCACTTTTCGTTCCATATCCTGATGATCAAAAAGAACCCCCCTCTCTCCTTTCCCCCCCCTTTTCCCGTATCTATGAGGAAGAGGTCTAGGCCGTTTGCTCTTTCCAGCAACCCCCTCCCACGGAGGAGGGCTGGAAAGACTCCCCCTTCTTTTCTTTTTTTCCCCCGACCAGAACTGGCAAGCGGTGCTTCCTTTTCTTTCCGCTTCCCACCCTTCAAGGGTCATCCTGATCGAGAGGGCTTCCATGGGCGCCTCCCTTCTTTTTTTTTCTTTTTTTCCCCCTTCCACCACGGAAACTGACCCGGCTGCCATCGGCATACCTCCTCGCCCATTTTCTTTTTTCCTTTTTTTTCGCTCTAGGATCCTCCATCGGCTGGTCGTACAACAGACATGGTCGCGAGTCCTCCCTCTTTCCTCGGGTAAGTTAAGGGGTTTCGGCATGAAGCGGCGGTAGTGTTTTCGGCTCCCCTTTTTACTTATGTTTATTTTTTCCCAGGGCGAACACGACGGAGAGGACATTTTCCCCCTTCCCTTTTCCCGCGTAGTAGCTGGGCAGCCGCCGCCGGTGCTTCCCGCCTCACCCCCCCTTTCCTCGACCGCGGCCTCAAGATCCCTTCCCCCCCCTTTTTTTTTTTTCTGTGCGGGTGAAGCAGAAGGATCTGGACGACCACGGGTTTCCCTTCTTCGTACGTTTACCCCCCCCCCGGAAACAACGATACGAGCCCTCTCCTTCTCCTATGACAAGGGTTGGTGGAGGCACAGAGGCTTCGTCCTTTGTCCTTCTTGCCGAGATGGAACGGTTTTTTTTTTCTCTCCTCCGGAAAGTGATGCCATGGACGGCGACTTCCGTCTTCCTTTTATTGTTTCTTCTTTTCGCTTTGAAAGAAGTGGAGAGCCTCCCCCCTTCCTCTCGGTGATAAAACGATGAGAAGAAAGGGAATTGGGTCCGATGGAGTCCTCCTTCCTTTCGGAGTTGGTTCTTCTTCGGCTTCGAGGACATGAACGTTCATTGTTCCCTTTCCTTTTCTTTCCTCCCTGATCTTGCGCCGAGTCCCTCGGAAAGTCCCGGGGCAAGGCTTCGCTTTCCGAAGGCCCCCTTTCCCCCTTCCTCTTTCCCGAGCAGGCGGTGCAAGGAGTAGGGCGGCAGAATCAAAGGGTTTCCTTTTCCTCCCCTTTTTTTTCTCCTTTTCTACACAGGGGATATCCATGCGCACCGTCCCCCTCCCCTTTTATTTCCACCCCACTTCAAGAGAAGGGTAGAGGATGACCCCCCCTTCCCCTCTTTTTTTTTTTCCCCCATGGCCTGGGACTGGGTGGAGTAGTCCTCGGATTTCTTTTTCGTTTTCTTTCCGTACGAGCCGGCATGGGAGGCCGACCTTTCCTTCTCTCCCTTTTTTTTCTCCTTACCAATAGCACGTTTTCCAAGGCGGTTGGTCTTCCCCTCTCCTTTGCGCACTTCTTTCCGCAACGCTCGGGGATTGCATAGGGACCCCCTCCTCTTTCCCTCTTTCTTTTCCCTTTCGGCGACCAGTCGTTAAACGCGGCTTTCCCCCTTTTTGAAAATCTTTCCCCTTCAAGGCAGTTGCCAAATTGCGATCGTCTTCCCTTAATCGCGCCGGGGCGGTCGACTTTGGTCTTAGTTTCTCATTCGCTGGTAGAGGATAGAATTCTTTCCCTTTTTTCTTTTCCTCGAGCCGCGGCGTGAAACAGAATCCCTCTCCTCATAAAGATAGGGAAGCAAGTCTGCCCCCCTCCGATTGACCTTCCCCCATCCATCCTCACGTAATGGAATGGGTTAATAAACTTTCTCCCTCCTTCTCCTATTGGAGCAATGTTGGGAGGATGTTGGGGAGATGTAAGTTTTCTTACGCCTTCCTTTTCGTCGGCGGTTAGAGCGGACTTCCGGTCAGGGGATGGCGATAGGCCTTGGTTCTCGCTTCCCCTCCCTTCCTGGCGAAGAACTGGAACTAGGTGTGAAGATAGTTCTCTCTTTTTTCCCAGCAGTTCACATGTTGAGGCGATCCTGATGATTTTTCTCCTTGCATTGCCTCCCTTTTCCGAGACAATGGAGGATTTCTTCTTCTTTTCCTCTTCACAACACCAGCGGAATTTTAGCGTTCCCCTTTTTTTTTTCTCCTTCCCCTGTGCAGTGAAAGAGGGAAGATATGCTTTCCCCCCTTCCCTTCAATTTTCCGCCGGGAAAGCGTTACTTTTTTTCCTGCTGCCCCCCTCTCTCCCCTTATCCCTCTTGCATTACTAAACGTGCATGTTGGGGGATGGCGGTTCTGATTCTGTCTCCCTCCCTCCTTTTCTTTCTTTCCGTTACTCCCGGAGTGGAAACCCTCCCCTTTCCCTTCTTCTTTTTTCGGCAGCGGGCGTACATCTCCGTTTTTTTTCCCTCCCCCGTGTATCCTGTGTAGCGGCCAGACAGTTTATTTCCTCCCCTGTACCTTCCTTCCTTTG
>Ga0179593_1557538_pt1 | contig 10563 bp, 10 predicted proteins | sample CZODoug2_1_08_16_FD_185931 | JGI IMG/M metagenome (GOLD analysis project Ga0179593, IMG submission 185931) | Vadose zone soil fungal communities from Angelo Coast Range Reserve, California, USA - CZODoug2_1_08_16fungal (PacBio error correction) | ecosystem: Environmental > Terrestrial > Soil >... | reverse complement strand
GTGAAATGGGAGGATAAAATGGCAGTGCCGAGGACAGCGGCATCGCCTCCACGATGAAGGGCGGTGCCGGGCCCGACCCTTATCCCTTTTTTTTTCGTCACCTTAACCTCGTGTCTGGGCGGGGGATGACAGCTCAGCGGCGGGACAGCTGGGAGAGATATATTCCGGTAACAGTGCGCTCAATGACGCCGGCACCGGAAAGGAAGTTACAACTGCCTTCCCCCCCTTTTTTTTTCTTCTTTCCGGGAAGAAAACGCCTTCATCTTTGGTCTCCCTCACCTTCATGGCCTCGGCACGGAACGATGTGCAGGTAGATTAAACGGAGGGCGGCCACCTGTTTTTCTCCCCTCCCTTTTCCCTTTTTCTGCTTTTACGGCAGACACAGAAAGGGGAGGAGGGTTTGAACGGCGGGACTGCAACGACGTGCTGTATTTTTCCTTTTTTTCTTTTTTTTTTCCCAGATCTGTACCTTCGGCGCGACATGGAACCGTGTTCGATCTAAGGAGACTAATTACCAGGCAGGGCTGACCTTCAGCCGCCACCACCATGGTGAATGTCTCGTCCCACTCTTCTTCTTCCTTTTTTTTTTCTTTTCCCAGCTCCCTGTCCTGCCTGGTGGCGCGGGCCAAGTTGGGCGAAAGTGAAAGGGCGCAGCCGAAAACGCTTCGCCGTTGATTTTGTTTCTGTGCCCCCGTCCCTTTTTTTTTCCCTTTTCTTCCGGCAACTGTACCCGTCTTGATGGCGGGTGGTGGAGAACGGAAACGATCACAGCGGGGCGGCGCCGGCAACGTCACCTTATCCTCATTTTTCTTCCCTTCTCCCACCTGGTTACTTCTGAACCGTGCGTCACGCTGAGGCGGAAAATTAAATTCTTGGGGGGGCCCGAGTGGTGTGGGGGCCACCACCTATTTTTCCTTTTATATTCCCTTCTCCCCCTCCTTTCCTTTCAAGCAGTACCACTTTTCCTTACCTTCTCTTCTTCTTGTAGACGCGGCTCGCTGAAGGAGACATCGGGTTGAAGGCACGACACGCTGACCGGCGGTTTCGGTTCGTCCCTTTCTTTCTTTTACACGGGCGGGACGATAAGATACTAGCGGCACCGGCAGCTGGCACGCTCCGTCGTTTTTCCTTTCCCATCCCCTCGCTTTCTGGTGCGACTCGGATCGGATGAAGCTGGAAAAGGTAATTACGGAGCCTGACGTTCCCCCGCCTGCCCCTTTGTTTTTTCCCTTTTCCCTCTCCTTTTATGCACCTCGTTCGCCTTTAGCATCTATGCCGGCGATGGTCGATAAACATACATGTCGATAAATTGGAAGTGCGAGACCAGAGCATGCCACGATGAAGGGCGGTGCTGGTACCGCCCCTGTCGTGCCCTTTTTTTTTTTTTTCTTTCCCCCGAGTCGTCGTCGGGGCGGTTATGACCAGGCCTTCAGCGGCGGCGATGGGAGCGATATCTTGCCGGTACAGTGCGCTCACTGACCGCCGGCACCTTCCAAGTTTCCCCCGTGCCTCTACCTGCACGATCTGTCGTCAAACCTTTCGCGGTTACAAAGGAAGCAACGCCTTAGCGGGGGCTACTCCACTCCTTTTTGTCTTTTTTTTTCTCTTCTTCTTTCTTTACGGCTCCATACCCTTTTCACCCCTGCAGACGTCACCCTGACCAGGCGATAAACAGAAAATTTAGCAGACCGGTGGCGGTTAAAAACGCTTCGCCTTTTTTTTCTCCCCCTTTCCTTCTCTCCAGGTTTTTCCTTCTACACGATGACTTTACAGCCTGGTGGAACAAGGGTGAAAAGGAAAATGGAGCACGGTCAACATCAACCAGGATGGCAGCTCCAGTCTACACCCCTGTCTTATTCCCCTTTTTTCCCTTCTGACTGCTACCTTTCCTCCTTCCCCATCAAACCCGCAGAACGATGAGAAGGTGAGAAAGGACGAAAGGCATCGGCAACGTAAGACCCCACTCCCATCCCCCCCTTCCCTCCTCTTTCGACCCGCTGACATACAGAATGGATAACAGGGCGTCCGGTGCCCCTTTGTCTTTTTTCCACTCCTTCTGCCCCGCTAAAATGGCTCAGGAGTAATTACAAGTTACAAGGTGATGACGGCCATGGGCCCTCTCCCCTCCTCCTTTCTCTCTTTTTGGTTAGTTCAATGACTCCCATGCCATAACGGCCAGCCTCCCGCCACCGATTGTCGATGGCATACGTGAACCTTACAGCCTGGCCGGACAAGGGCGGACCCTGCCCATTGCGCGTTCCCCCTTTTTTTCACTTCCTTTTCTTTTTCCTTTCTTCCCCTCCTTCACTCTCCTTTTTCTTCCGGCCCATGGCGGCACCGAGACCGAGGGGGGGGGGACGGGTCTGGTGCTTTCCCTCTGTGGCTCCCGCCCTTCCGTTTTCGAGGCAAAAAGAAGAAAATTAAATACCGGCCAGATGGTTGCCACCGACGGGACGTGCTCTCCCCCCCCTTTTTCCCCTCGAAGGGTCCCCCTCAATCAGGAAAGGCAGCTATATAGATATTTACTAATAATAAGTGGTTGTGTTGAGAGAGATAGCTGCCGCCAGTCTTTCTTTTTCTTTTTTTTCTCCCCCCTTCCTCTTCCTCGTTCAACTTCCTTTTTCCAACCAGCTGGCAGGTGATGGAAGGGTTTATTAGTTGACCGACACGGTGCCGGCTTGCTGCCCCCCTTCATCTTCCCACCTGTTCCCTTTTTTTTTCTCTTTGGGCCCCGATGGGCCGTCTTTCCACTGAATAGGTTGGTAGATGTCGCTGGCCGTGTAGTCTGGGCCCCCGCCCTTTTTCTTTTTCCACAGCTCCCTTGCCTGGTCGCCCTGTCGGCAAGGCTGTAGGGTAAGAGTTATCGCCATTCGACACGGTGGCAGTGCAGGCTTGGTTCCTTTTTTTCTTTTTATTGCCTGCCTGCGCCACCCGGCGCATCATTGACCAGAGGAGAGGTGAGCGCGACCTTCCGCTGTTTTAGAAGGTGACGACAATGGCCGTAATTGCCTTTTACGTTAAGGGTTCCCCTCTGGGTCTTTTCGCTGCCAATACGGATTGATGGTGAAAGAGAAATGGGAAGGATAGACATTGTAGGCAAGGCTGTAGGTCGCTTTTTTTTTCTCCTTTCCCTTTTTTTTCCTCTCCGGAACTTTCTTCGCCCCGGTGCGCATCGTTATGAGGGGTTGATGGGTGAGAGGAGAAGGATAGACATCGCAATGCCGCCATTCCCCTTTCCTTCCCCCCTTTTTCCGGGTGTTCGCTTTTTTCTTCCCTCCGGGTTGATGGTTGAAAGAGCAATGGGAAGGGTAAAACTGTCAGCCAGGCTGTAGGGTCAGCGTTTCTCCGTCCCCCATCTTTTCTTTTTTCCACCCTTCCTTTCGCCCCCCTGTCATTCATCTTTACCGCAACGGTCGGGAGGTGATAGGTCGGTATAGGAATGGGTTTCAGGGTGACGTGATGGCAGGTTCACCAGGGGTCTGGTCCGCCTTTTTTCCCCTCCTTTTTTTCTTCGACAATTACCTTTCGGTTGGTAGCCAAACGAGGAAGCGGTTGATTTCCGTTGTAAAACAGGCGACGGTGACAGCAGATCGTTCTTTTTTTTTCCTTTTTCCGGGTTGCCTTCGTCATTGAGCGCACTGTACGGAAGATATAGATAAAAGAGAACAGACGATGAGGCTGTTAATCCACGGCCCCGCCGAACGATCTGTTGGTCTTTTGTCCTCCCCATTTCTTTCTTTTTTTTCTTCACCCCGGTTTCGTTCGTTTCCGGCACCGCTTAATCGTGAGCGATGGAAGCTGGTGTTATAGGACTGGAAATTGATCGACATGTATGGCTATCGGGACCATTCTACTTTTCCCCTTTTCCTTTTTTTCCTTCTTCATGTCAGCTTTCAGTTGTAGCTACCGTGGAGTGAGGAGGGGCGATCTACTCAAGTTGGTCACCAGGGCGGCGGTTGACGTCCAGGCTCGCGTACTTTCCTTTATGCTTCATCTATTCTTCTTCTTCCCTTCCTTCGTTTTCCCCGCACCACAAAAACGAAGTTATAGTTGACGCTGCCGGGCCCGACCCTCAGGGCGCGTCTTCTCCTTCCTTCCCCCCCCGGTCAGTCCTTCTCCCTCCCCTCCCCCGCCCCCGGTAAGAGTGAGTTGGAAGGAAAACGAGGGTTCCCTCCTCCTCCCCTCTCTTTCCCCCCCATTTTCCTTGACCGGCTGGACAGACACAATTGCATCCACATTGAGACCGGCCCCTGTTTTTCTTCCCCCGCTATCTCGCTTTTCCCCTACATACCCATCGTGGTGGAGCCAAAAAAAAAAAGAAGGCAGGGATGAGTAAATGCGCTCCATCTTGACGCTTTCCCCTCTTTTTCCCCGGTCCCCTTTTTCCTCCCATGGACGAAAGTAGTTTGCCGGAGCAGAAGAAAGATAGTGTCGTCGCCACCAACCGCCATCAGGCGTTTTTCCGTTTGCAGTTCCCCCTCCCTTCTTTTTTTTTGTCAGAAAATCAAAGGAAGAAGAAAGCGGTTTCGGATGCGCACGTACACGGTCATCACTGGCCCTCGCCCCCCCCCGTCCTTCCTTCTTTTTTTTCTTCTTTCAGCTTCCCTCCCTTTTTGGGGCTGCGAAGGGTTAAGGAAAGAAGGAATAGTCACGGAGAGGCGTAAACACGGTCATAGTTCGTGCGTGCCCCTTTCCTCCTCTTTACATCCTTTTCCCCTTTCCCACCCATCAGCACGTCGGCGCCAGTTTAAAGTACCCGCGGTAAACACATCCGGACCCGTCGGTGTCTTGCCGCTACCCTCCCTCCCCCTTTTTTTTCTTTTTTCTTGGTGACTTTCTTTTCACCATTGGTTATGGTAAACCGTTGCCGCAGAAGGTGGATTCGACCCTGCACGATCGTGTCCGTTGCCCGAGGCCCTTGGCTTTTCTTCTTTTCCCCTCGCAGGTAGAGTCCTTTTCCACCTCCCCCTTTCACCCTTGGTGAAGTCGGTGAATGAATAATTGAAGGTGAAGGAGTTACAGGAGGCCGCACTGTACCTGCAGATATCGCTCCATCTTCTTTTTTCTTTTCTCGTGTAGTTTCCTTCCCCAACCCATCAGGGTTGTCCGCTACAGGAAAAACAGGTCTCCGGTGTCGTTCCCGGCACAGCCCGTCATCGGTGGCGTGCGCTGGGTATCGGCACTTGCCATTTCCTCTCCCCCCCCCCCTCCTCCCCCCTGAGACCAGATCCTTCTCTCCCTATTCCTTGCTTTTCCTGTAACCGACACGGAAGAACAGGTGTGAAGGGAGAGAAAAAATGATGGGTGGTGCAGGAACGACAAGATACAGGGGCAAATTCGGCCACGAACCCCTCCTTTCTTTTTTTTTCTTTCAGGTACACCCCCCTTTTCCTTGCTCCCTGACGCCGGCCCGGAAAGGGGGAAAGTAATCACACCGACTTCACCAAGGGTGCGGGCGGTGACGTGTCTCTGACTGCCCTATTTCCCCCCTTTTCTTCCCCTTCTGGACTCCCTTTCCCCCCTTCCCCCCCTCTTCTTTGCAGGTTCGATTCCAACGGCGGCGGGAAACAGGTTAACAGACACATGGTGGGGACACTGCAGAACGTCACCATGCCCAGGGCCGGGATACCCCGGAAACCCTCTCCTCCCTCTTTTCTCTTTGTAGAGGCCTCACCTCCCGGTCCGGAAGTGACCCCCCGGGGGGGGGGGGACAACCGGGACTGGCGACGACGGCTGAGTGTGGTGGCTTCCGGGTGCTTCTTTCCCTCCCCTTTTCTTGTACGCCTTCCCCCTTTCTTCCTTCTTTCCGGCGGCTGACCTCGCCGCCAAAACCATGGTGAATGTCGAGGAAAATCGGGATCTCGGCGGCCGGCTTCAGTTACCAAAAACGACCACTTCCTTCCCTTCCCTCTTTCCCCCACCTCTTTCCCTCTTCTTCTTGTCGGCGGGTGCCGGGCAACGACACGCTGACCCGGGGCGGCGCCGGCGGCGACACGTGAAGGGCTGTGCCGGGCAACCGCCCCCTTTCTCTTCTTTCTCCACCCCTCGTCATGGGCGGCAACTTGGAAAGAGAACCCTTTTTCTTCATTACCTCTCCCCTTTATGGCGGCAAATTACCTCTGCAGGCGGGTGTTGGGAGACAACACGATGGTAATGTAGAGGAATCGATCCTCCCTCCCTTCTTTTTCCGGAGTCCCAACACGTGGGCGGTTCAAGGGATGAAGTGGGATGGAAGCCGGTCAGTCACTGGTGATGGACGGCTAGGCGGAGACGGGACGGCTGTCCGTTCCCCCCTTTCCCTTTTTTTTCTTCTTATTTCTTCTCCCTTTTTTCCCGGTAACGACGTGATCAAGAGGTAAAAGGGAGTGACGATACCCCGGCTCCTTTCTCCTTTCCCTTGGAAACTGCCCCGTCATAGCCATGGGCGGAAGCCTGAAGTCAGAGATCAAATCGAGGCGGTGCCGACTACGAGCGGATGACGCTGGCCCGTGTCTCCTCAGCCTCCAATGGTGAAAAAAGTGGAGGAGAAACGACCTCCTTATCCCCTTCCCTCCCCTACGCTCCTCCCTTTTGTACGATCGATGGAAAGAGAGGTTAGATAAGCAATAAATGTCGATCAATTGCAGTGCCGCTTCCCCTTTCCGTCCCTACACGGAAGACCGGGGTGGACGGGAGAGGAAAAACATGATGGTCTTTTTGTGGTGACGAAAACTGACACTATCCTTTTCCCCTTTTTGGGTTCCTTTTCTTACAGCATACAAGAGGAGGAGAGGGGAAGCGATATTGCCGGTACGGTGTTCTGCTCCCTTCCCTCCCCCCCCCCTCCGGGTTTCTTTCGTTGACGTGCTCGACCTGAAAAGATCTGATGGGTAAACCTTCCTTTTACAACGGGAAGTGTCCCCCCCTTTCCCCTTTTTTCCTTCAACCCCTTCCTTCCTTCACCTTCTACAGACCCTGGGTGAACTGCAGGAACGTAACAAGACCCAGGGAAGTACCCAAGAAACTATACGCCGAAAACCCCTTTTTTCCCCCCGTTTCTCTTTTCTCAAGACGGGACAGGAATAGGCAAAGAAGAAAAAGAAATAAAAGGAAAGATCGCTCTACCTATTGTTGGGACTTATCCTTTCTTCCTGGACCTTTCCGGTCACCTAAAAAAGGGATGAAGATACAGGGCTAACAACCAGGGGCCGCCGATTACCACCCTTCTTCCTTAATTCCTTCCTTCCGCTTCACCATTCAAAAACAAGAAGAAAATGCGCAGGTGGAGCAAGGCAGGCAAGAATCGGGCAAACGAACTACCCCTCCCCCCCCCCCCTTCTTTTTTCAAATCCCTTCCTTTTTTTGTACAAAGGGCGATCCGGCACATGGAGAGGTTAAACATAAATACGGATGGCAGCTACAGCTACACAGCGGGCCGCCGACTACAAATTTGGGCTCTTACCCCTTCCGGTCCTTCTCCCCCTCTTCCCTCGTTCAATGATGAGGGAGGTGGCGCAAGGAAGGACAAGGGTCGGGCACGAAGACCATGCCATCCCCTGTGCCTCCCCCTCCCCCCTTTTTCTCCCCGGGCTCCCCCTTCCCCCCCTTCTCGGTCACCTCAATCCGGTGGAAGATAAAGATTTACAAACGGCATGCCGGAATACAACGTCAGCTAACATCTTCCCCCTTTTCTACGGTCTCCTCCCCCCTTTCCCCTTTTAATGATGCGCCGGTGGCAGAAAGACAGGGAACAGGGTCGGGAACGAGACCACTTCCCACCCTTTCCCGGCGATCCTCCTACCCCTCCCAGCCTGGGGGGGGTGGGAGGAAAAGGGGGAAAAGGCCAATGGGGAGCGGTCCACCATCCAATTTCCTTCTTTCTCTCTGATGGTTCCCTCTCCATGGGCCGGGTCCAACCATTGGTCAAAGACAGGCGGTAGGTAAGAGTATTCGCCGTCCACGTCTTCTCTTCCCCCTTTGGCTTTGCCCCCCCCCCCCCCTCCCCCCCCCTTCCATTCATTTCAACCGGGGCAAACAAAGTTTGTTTTTGTTGTTTGTTTTTCTTTTTTTCTTTTCCCCTGTTTCTCGGGTTTGCCGCAATGGCAAGTCATCAAATGATAGGTGAAGCTGTCGCTGACGTTGTAGTAGGCAAAGCCTGGTGTGTTCTCTTCCTTCCCCCCCTCTTTGGTACGTCCTTTCCTTCATTCCTCTTATCGCCATCGACATCAGGTTGGCAAGGTGAAGCTGTTGCCCTTCTTTTTCTCCCCCGGTCCTTTCACTTTACCTAGTGCGATGGTTGAGGAGCGAAAGTAGAGGTGACGGTTGGCCGCCATTTCCCCTTTCCCCCCGTTTTCTTCTCTTCCATTCTGGATTATGGTGAACGCAGCAATGGGGAAGGATAGCTTGTTAAGCCAGGCTGTAGGTAGACCGTTTCCGTCTTCCACGTCTTTTTTTTTTTCTTTCTCCCGTTTCCTTTCTTTTTTTCCCTCCCCCCCTTCGGCATCGTTATGGCGGGTTGATGGTGAGAGAGACCGGGAGGCAAGGTCGGCAATTCCCTCCCCCCTTCCCCCTCTCCTGGCCGTTTTTTTTTTCTCTGTTGTAGCTGCATCGGGTTGATGGTGGACCCGGCCTACATGGGACGGGTCACCTCCCTTGGTAGCCATGCTGTTCTTTTCCCCCCTTTTTTCCGGTTCTTTTCTTTTCCTTTTTCTTTCGTTGCCCGATGCACGTGAAGGCTTGCAGAAAAAGGAGCAAATTAGTTACTCACCCTTTTCTTCTCCCTTTCCCTCTTTCTTCTCCCTTGGTTATGTTCTCCCTTTTCCTCCCTCTTTGGAATCGAAATGAACGATAGTGTAAGTGAAGAGAAAGGAAGTGAGGAGCCAAAGGAAGGCGTGCTTCCTTTGTCCCTTCCCTTCCTCTTTCCCCCGTCACGCCCGCACTTGGTGAAGTAGGTGATGAATTAATTGAAGGTGAAGGGAAGTAAGTGAGAGAACGTGTACCGATACTCTTTTCCTGAGGTCTCCCCGTCCTCCGACGATCGTGTTAGTGGACGAATTGACTTTTTTTTTTTTTCACCCCCTTTTTACCTTTTTCCTGGTTTCCTCTCCCGGCACAAAAGGTATAAGTGTCGTTACCGGGAAACCGCCCTTCATCGTATCCTTTCCTTCTTTTTTTTCCCCCTTCCTTTCCTTCTCTCGACCTCGACGTTCTAGATTCGTAAGGCGGAAGCGGGCGGTGGACCATTTCCTCTTCAGTTTTTCTTCCCCTTTTTTCTTTTTTTTCGGGTCCCTTCCTTCCTCTCCTTAATTTACCTTGCAGAGGTAATAAGATTTTAGTAATAGTAACAGGCAAAACGCAATCGATGTGACGGCTTCCTCCCCCTTTTCCCCGCAAACCCCCCCCCTCCTCTTCTTTTCCGCTGCCGGGGCCGACGAGGGAGAGTATCGTCACGGAAGTTTACAACGCTGAGAACGGAGTTTACCGAAGCAAACTGTCCCTTCTTCTCTGAGTGTTCCTTCTCCTTCCCCCCGAGGTCGCCGTAAGAGAAGACAGGTCGTCTCCGCAGAGCCGTCCAAGAACCAGTGACTTCCTTTTCTTTTTCACCCTTCTTTCGCATCGTCCCAGCGTAAGGGGTAAGATGTTGGAAGGCAGACCCGCGAAGAATCGATATTCCCTTCCCCCCCCCTTTTTTTCTTTTTTTCTTTGTGTGTTTTCCCTCACTGGCTCGTGGACGCGGTCATAGGTCGGCAAAAGGCAGTCGATCCGGTTCCTGTTTTCTCTTTCCTTTTTTCTTTTATTCTTTTTCCCTTTCGCGCCCGCGGATAGTTGTATAGAAAAAAAAAGAAATAAAGCGTTGTCGGTTCCCTTCCCTTCCCTGGTCAAGCTTTCTTTTCCCTTCCCTCCTGGAGCAAGAATCAACGGAGAAAAGAGGTTTCGGCTTGGGACGCCCGTTCACGGTCAGCAACTGGCCGCGCCCACAAACATTCCTTCCTCCTTTCCTCTCTTTTTTTCCTCCTCCGGACATTCCCCTCTTTCTTTTTCTTCTCCTTTTTCAGTGCCGCCGGACTAGCGGCCGGGAAGAGTAAAAAGGTTTCATAGTCGGAGCGCCGTCGATTTCTGGTCGTCGCGGTCATAAATTTCCCCCTTTTCTTCCCTTGTCAAACCCCCCCCCTCCGGGGACCGTCGTTGATGAAGATAAAGACGCCAAACGGTCGGAGTATAGTTCTGGGTTAATCGGCCTGGGTCAGGGTACCTTTTCTTTTCCCCTTTTTCGGCCTTCCTTTCTTTTTACTCCCCCGATGAAGGCGTTGCTGCAGTTGTAAAAAAAGGCGAAGGTTGAAAAGCAGATCGGAGGTCGAGCAGTTCACCGCCGCACCCTTTGTTCCTTCCCTTTTCTTTCTGAAACTTGTCTTCCCCCTTCCCTATATCGCTCCAGGCGCCCGCAGTGAGGATGTTAATAACAGGAAACAGACGAAGATCGTGTAGGTTGAAAGAATTGAATGGATAGTGGTAGTTTCCGGCACCACTTTTTTTTTCCCCTCCTTCTTCGATGTTTTCTTCCCTTCCTTTGATTAGAAATGGAAC
>Ga0179593_1440006_pt1 | contig 10563 bp, 8 predicted proteins | sample CZODoug2_1_08_16_FD_185931 | JGI IMG/M metagenome (GOLD analysis project Ga0179593, IMG submission 185931) | Vadose zone soil fungal communities from Angelo Coast Range Reserve, California, USA - CZODoug2_1_08_16fungal (PacBio error correction) | ecosystem: Environmental > Terrestrial > Soil >... | reverse complement strand
ATTCGGCTTTGCTGTTTGATGTCCTTCTAAACAAATGCTTCAGTCGGGGGCAGATAAGGCGTTGTCGAGTTTTCAGAGGCCGCTTACGTATTCCTCTCCCCCGGAACTCCCATCTTCTTCATTGGGGGGGACTGATTGGGCTTTCCCCTGCACAGCCGGCTAACCATCCTAGAGGAGTGTTTTTCCCTTTTGCCCAGTTAAGGGGCGTTTTCTTCCCTTTGGCTTGTGCGCCTGCTTGCCCCCTCTTCTTTTAGTTGAAGTTCTCTTGCTCGTGCGGCCTTCCACACAGCCGTGCGGGGCGTCACCCAATGTTGTGATGTTCAAATCGACAAACACACGGCACTGCAGGGCGGGTCACGGTTTTTTATTTTTTTCTATCTTTGGTCGTCGAGGACCCCTCTATGGGTTCTACAAACAGATTAACACTTCGCGCTCGTTTCTCCGAATGAGCTGCTTAAGTCTTCTTCTCTTTTTTCACACCACTGTAGTCGGTTGGCCCTCTTCCTTTCCGCTTCCCCGTTCTTGTTCGCAGATCAGAATGGTCCTGTGGGCCCAGTTCCTAAACCCCCCCTGGCCTGTTAGCCCCCCGTCACAGCTTAGTTTTTTGAAGCTCTCTGTTGGCCCCCCTTCTTTGGGAACGATGACGGTTCGTTTTGTATTCCGTGGCTGATTGGCCCTACATAGCCTTTGGTTTTTAGCAATCTCCTTTCGGTTGGGACTTCGTTTTTCTTGGGGACTGCTGACTTTTTCCGAGCTCTTGAAGACAGCAAAAGTTTTAAAGCGATTTTTCCTTGTCATCGTTTTCTTTAGCTGATTCGTCGGTGCTAGATGAGTCTTCTCCTTTTCCCATGTTCCGCCGGTATCACCCCCCCCTGTTGTATCTCAAGCAGCTTTCAGGGATTGAGGGACATTTTGCGCTCTTGCGCCCACTCCACTTAATTTCTACTACCGAGGCCTCCCGGTCCCCGATGTTGGCGTTTGTGCCGGTCTGTCTGTCTCCGGGAAGGGGGGTCGTGTTTTGGCCGTTTCCCTTTGTGATGGGAACAATTTTTTTTGAAGCATTTGCCGACTTTTTATGGCGTTACTCTCCCCCCCTCCCCGGCAGGGGATGTGCTTCCTCGTTAACTACCCAAACCCCAAGTCGGACGCCCTGTTAGGTCGTCCTTTTGTGACTGGTTCTTTTCTGGTCACAAGTGTTTCCCTGCTGCGCGGGGATTGTTTATCGAGATGGGCAACGTGTCCGAGCTGCCTCTATTTTTTACTGCCCCCCACGACGTTTTTCTTGGGGTGTCCTAGTAGTTCACCTAAGTGCTTGCCCCGTACTTTCGCTGCCAATGACCCGCAAAATTGCTGTGGCCCCGCACGCGTTAAATGCACTTGTGGGGCTTGACTCCCTATAGATGTAGAACGAGCCTGCATAAATCCCTATTTGTTACTTTAGTGCTCCAGAAGAGCGAATTCCCCTCTTTTTACTTCTTTACCACCGCCCGCACAACGGATGTTCGTGGCGATTCCCCCGGTTTTCTTTCTGGTGCTGCGTCCCTTGGACCCCCGCTTTTTTATCGTTTTTTTCCCCAGTTTGTTGTTCCAAGCCGAGGCGTAACCTAAAAATCCCCCCGCACTTTTTTCCGTGTGGAGATCTACTCTCTCTCGTCCGCCTGCGTCCGTCTTATGTCCTGTGTTCCCGTCTCTTTCCTTGTTGGATGGAATCTCGGTCTCTTTTTTCACTCGTACCACCCCGTCATTCCTTTCGTCTGGGTTTGCATGGTTACGCGCACTACGAAAAAAAATTTTTTGGAATTACGCGCCTTTTGTCGGTTTCTGGCAAACTTTCGCGTTCTCGAGTTACCCTTGGTTTTAGCGCGTTTTTTTCAAAGCTCGACAAAACTTTGGCACGTCTTCGTGGTCGTACCACTCGGTCTAATACGAGATTACGCGGGATTCCGCGGGTCCATTTCACCCTTTTCACCGCTTTTTCCGCACGAGTTTCCTTCTCCGGTCAGGCCCGATGGTTTTTTTGACGTTTCTCTTGTGTGGGTACTTTTTAGTGGATTAACCCCAGAACACCCCTTCCTTCTCTAACACCTGTCCTAGGAGGTGTTTTAAACCTTGGTGACGAAACTTTATCAATGGCTTTTTCCGGCGTGGGTTTTCCTAGAGCCCTTTTCGGTCAAACCGCCTCTTCTTAGCGCTATTCATACGTTTTGTATGGCAGTTTCGTCTTGGCTTTTGGACTATTTGGCTTCTCTTCCCTTTGACCAATCTATTTTCCTTCACCTGATTTTTGGTTGTCCTGGCGCCATTGTCGTTCTCCTTCGTCATCCCGTCCTCAACACTCAAAGAGACGTGGTCCTTCCCCCAGAAGCGTGGTTTTTGGTCCGTCTTCCTCCCTCCCCCTGGTGCCCCACCAACTCCTTTTTGCCCCCCGAACTCGATGAAGCCATTCAGTGCGCGCTCGGATGTAGTATGTTTCCTAATCCATGCACTGTATGTGTCATTTTATTTGTTTCAATGCCCCCTTTTTTCGGTGGTCCCTGTTCGTGCATGTACTTGTTGACGGTCACCATGGGGGCCGAGAAAACGCTGACTACTCGTCACTTGTTGAAGGGCTTTATTCTTTTCCTCTTGCGCTTGCCAGCCGCTGATGCGATGCGCGTCAAGTTGTTCCTGAGTTGCATGGGTGCTGCACTCAGACTTTCAATTGGTTAGACAGTGTTGTCCACAACGACTTCGCTTTTTTTATAGTTTTTTTGCTTGATGAGAGTCCCGAATTTGGAAGTCGTACGACCGTTCACCTAGTGCTAGGGGGGGGGATCGGGAAAATTTCCCTGAACGCGTACATTGAACCCTCCCCGGATGAATTTGTTACGTCTATTTTGAGTCCAGCCGCCGTCCCGCGTTTCTGGGACAAAGTGACCCCCGAAAGCGGTCGGACGAAACCAAGCCCGCCTTTGCCTGCTGTGCTGTGGTCTGAAGCTAAGGCTTTCGAATCAGCGGTTTTCTTAAGAGAAAGATTTTTCCCACCAATTTATTTGAATTCGGCTCGGCGTTCACAAAACAAAATTTGAAGCCAACCCTATGGTGCCAAGCAGCGTGGGTGGGAGTGGCACAACGGATTTTAACTTAACACAACCGGACCACCCCACTCGTTGGACGGAGTTTACTCACAAGAGCGGTTAGTCGGCCGTTGGTTGAAAGATGATGGGTCAAGAGACTGGTTGCTTTTAACACCAGTTGACTTAGGTCGGTTTGTGATTGATTGTGATGGCTTTTGACTTCTGAAGGTAACCTAATCCACCATGGTGGCATTGTTGCGTTTGCTCCGGGGGCCCTTTTTCGTCGTTTTCTTGTGCAAACTGTTCCTTGTTCGGCTCGTTGAACGACGATTTTCCCCAGGTTTGTCTGCTGACTTAAATCGTTGATGAGCGGTTTCACATGTGTCAATGCTCGATCGATCACCTGTTCATCTTTTTGTTTACAATACACTGGTTTAGCCCCAGTAAGGATCTTTGCCTCCAGAACCATTTTCACACCGTCAGCGAATCCAGGCCCCACTTTGCCCGTACTCGCCGCCAGGGGTCTTTTGTGGACATCCAATAGATACTAATGTTACAAATCTTTTGGTCGGGTGGTTGGGAATTTTGGCCATTCCTGAGACTTTGTCCCCCTTTGTATGTCCTCCGGGAGGTCAGACGGGCCAGGAGAGGGACCCAAGTCTCCACCTTGCTCTACGGGCGGTTTGTACGGTTTGCACCTCAACCTCTGTAAGGGGATTTCCCGTGGTTTTTCCCCATGGAATCAAGGAAAGTTAGTAGGCTTGGGCTTCCCCCCTTCCTCGCATTTTCATGATTTTCTGACTCTATATTTTTTGCGTGGTTGCTTTCCGGTCTCGTTGTGGTGTGTCACTTGTTTTTTTGAAAACTTCGCCTTTTCCCATTTTTGGGTCACCTACCTGTGTGTTGGTTTTAGCCGGTAATCATGGAAGATGCCCTATCTCCACTTTTTTGCGTTTTTTTCACCCGCGAAGTTTTTCTGGTTCCTCGAGAAAAGCATACCCCCCTTACTGTACGACTTTCCCCTTCCGCCTTGTTTGGTGCACCTCACGTTCCGACTGATGTAGGGTGTTATTGTAGCATTGGGCCAAGTCACTGGGGTCTTCTCTATCTGACTCTTCCCCCTGCTCGAGCCCGTTTCTCCCCCGGAAGCGCACTTAGACGACTGGTGTTTTTATTTCAGCTTCGTTTGGGTGCCCGTTTAACACGTTCGTTCTTGTGGTCTTTCCCTTTTTTTGTTTTGGTACGTTTCCACCAAAAGTGACGACCTCCGAGGGGCTGGTTTGGTCCGATTAGGGGAAAACCGCGTTTAACTCTGCCCTGTGCCCCATTCGGATACCGAGGTTTTTTTCCCCGGAGTTGGTTAAAAGTCAAGTTCTTTTCTAATAGCAGAACCCTGCCCGTGGTTATCCTGAGTTCCCCTGCTTGAACTTCTGTATTTTGATCGAAGCTCTTCTACTCCTCCGCTTTCCTAACGTTCGACACTATTATTTGGCCCCTTTGCGTTTGGCAAAATCGGTTTCTTTGAACCCATCATGGGTGTTTTTCCAAAACAATAGACCCGACCTATGTACTATAGGTTTCAAAGTTTAAATTAGAGAAGGGGTTATCCCTCCCGGTTGCGTTTCCTCTTGACTCCCCGTTTTTCGGTTTTCTTATTTTTTTATTGACTCCTTGCAGTGCTCGTTTCGTCGAATTTTAAACTTTCGGTGCGAGGCAGAGCTTTCCCCCACTCCCCTTTCTTCACCAGCACGCTCATTCCTTTTGTCGGCGTGGTTTTTTCTTTTTCCGCCTGTGGCTGATCCACCATTTTCCTGGTGCTTTTTGCTTCCGGGTCTCGATCGCTGCTCGCTCCCCTATCCTTCTGTGTCCCTCCCTCCCATGTCTGCTCTCGTAAACGGGAGAGTCCGTGTGGTGTTGTTTTTTTTCCCTTTCCCTGGAAAAACCCTAATAACTTGCCTTAACCCTTGGCTTTTCTTTTTCTTTTTCTCCCTCCCGTTGTTTTTTTTTTCGACACAGACCTTTATGGTCCCTTCTCCTCTGGCGGGGCGACCCCATGCCTTTTTCATGGCCCCCCTTTTTCCCACGTCCCTCCCCTGTTGTACTTTCTTCGATGTTCCTGCTAAGAGGGGCCATACCCCAGAAACAAACCATTGTGCGTGTTTTCCTTTTGGCCCGTAGGCTCCCATTTCCTTTTTAGATGTTGTTTTGGGTATCGGGCCGGAGCTCTACTTCTCCAACGTTGCCTGTGTTTTTCGCCTATTAATGCTTGGCTTTTTGGTGACCAAACCAAGCAGTGCTCCGTGCGTATCGCGTGTGGGAACATAATTAACCAACAACCAACAGTAGGTTTTTTCGTTTGTTTGTGTTGGTTGTTTGGCTTGGCGAGTTTGTTTTTTTTGGCTTTTTTTCCCATTCGGGTCACGGGTGGTCCTCATTCGGTCTGACTGTAACCGACCTATTTACCCGCGACCCCGAGCTGCGTTGTTTTTGTTTCGCCCTTGCTTTGGCACCGGTGGACCCCCCAACGCCAAGTTTCGTTGCTTTTCCCCGGATCTGGGGGATCCACGATTTTGTCTCTTTTATAGACTCTAGCTTGTGGGTCCCCCCTTTTCTTTTCTCTAAAATTGTGGTTTTTCTGGCCACCGTTCGTCCCCGCGCTTCGGCTGCGACTGGAATGCAAGGGAGAGGTATTGTCGTCCTTTTTATCGACGTTCTGTTCAGGTTTCGAATTTTTTTTTTTTTAAACACAAGTGAGTAACTTTTACTTTGGTAGTCTCCTGACCCGGTTCCGGTAAGGAGGCGTTAGAAGTAAGCTGTGATATTTGATTTGATTTTTGTTAACCCCTTGCTTACCCCTTCCTGATGTCGGGATGCCTGAGTTGAGATTGTCGGCTTTTTATATTTGGTAGACCCCCCCACCCTTTCGCTCGGTTGTCCTGTGCCTCCGCCAGCCCCGATCTATCGCGTCCCCCCATTGACCGCCTTTTTTTTAAACGACGGTCATCTTTTAAACCAAAACTTCCTCACGCGTATGTCACCCCCGTTCGTCCTCTTTTAAGCTCGGATAGCGGGGGTTCCTCTCGTAGTCGAGGTTGGTTTGTGAGATTGAATTGGCAGGGTTCACCCCTTCCATCCACTCGAGGCGTAGGTGTCCCACCCTCGTAGGTTTACCACATGTTGTTAAGTGGGGGTTTTCTTCTTATCATTTCTTGCACCACGCGTGTTCATTCCTGTCCCCAACTTTGGCCTTTCTGATAATCCTTTCTCCGGGAGTTTTATGGGTATTTTTTAGTTCTTAGTTTTATCGCCCCCAGTATTTTCTTGACCCTTGTGACCTTCAAACCTGCTTTTCGAGTGACCTTGGTGGTCATTTTTTTTTTTCCCCCCCCCACGCTTGAGGATCGAAGCATGTTGTACTCATTTTGGCGGCAGGGACGTTCTTTTCGCTGGGCCTGAAAATGGCCATAACTTCAAGTTAATGCAGGTCTTTGGGTATAACTGCGACCCGAGTGGGGCGGTGTTCGATTTCGTCCTCTTCGGTGGGTTGTCCTTCGTTTTTTTTGGTCTTTTATTGCTCAATTTTTAAATGTCCCTATTGGCCCCCGTTTATTTTTTGTCTCCCTGGCGGTTACCTTTTTTGGTTTCGATGTGCTTGGGACGGTCTTTCCCCTCAATCCACCACGGTTCACGTTCCTCCTCCATTGCGTTTCGATTACCTGCGCCTTTGCTGCCCCCTTTTCCGTACGGCTGGTTAAGTCGAATCCTGTACCGTCTTCTTTCCTTCCCCCTTTTATCTACACGGTTCTGGTGACGCCCGCTGGTTGTAACCGAGGTCCGTTTTACTTACGCACCTCCCCCTCTCCCCCCCTTGGTAGGCCTGTAACCGTGGAAAAAATCCCTTTGTTCCCACTGGTTTCTCTCCTCTCTTCCCCTTTTCCTTCCACCTCAACCCGAGTATTGGGGTACGTTTTCCTCTTTGTCTGGCACCTCGAATTCATTTGTCCACTTGGACGCCCCCCCTCTGCTTTTAACACTTAGAAGTTCTTTTGTGTTCTTGATGCGTGGTACGGGTTTTCTTGCTTTTCCTTTTCCAACCGTCCTATTCCGTGAATTAAACATTGTCAATATTAGGGGAAGTTGTGGAGTATTTCAGTTTCAGGAGGTTGGATTTTTTCCACTTTTCCGTTTCCATTTTGGGGGCCAGTATTTATTCTCTAAGGATTAGGCACGCCCACAACAGTTCCCGGTAGTACCTTTTTTTCCCAGGGGGGTTGATTCCTTTTGGCGTCTGTGATCTTTTTGTCTATCGCCCCCTTCAATCCCCCTGCGTTCGGGTCGGAAGTGACTTCCTTTTAAACGTCCTTTTTAACCTTTTAGGTTCACAGTTCCGCAACTCTCGAGTTCAGTGTTAACCTTTTAGATTTTCGCCCCGGCCCCCTTATGGCGCCTGGCTTTTTGCCAGATTCACGTTGGGACGTTTCTCGTGCCTGAATTTTCACTTTTTTTTGACTTTCCTCCCTGCTTTTCCTCATTTTTCTTTCATCGTGCCCGTTCCGTACCCGTCCAACTGCTCCTTACGTAAACTGTGCGAGTCCAAGTCCGCTTTGCTCTGTCCCCTTTTTTATTCTGGCAACTTTTTATCGTGTGCGCCTTTTTCTTATCTCCGCATTGCGTGGGGTTCTTCCGTGGGTTTCAACACTATTGTTTTCTTGAACTCTTCTTGATTTTTTTTCTTTTGCCTTTTCTGGCGTCGAACTTTGGGCTTTTGATATCTTGTCCCTCCTCTTTCTTCCCCTTTATTGTTTGTTTTGTTAGAGGATTTGGCCCTCCAGGCTATTTTTTTTTTCTTTCCTCCCCCCCGGGCCCTAGCCTTCATCTGTCGGAATCTTTTTCCATTGTCTCTGTTTTTCTTACTTCCTTGTTTGCGTGGTCTACGTCCCACCCCTCTGAATAACTCCTCTCTCTTCTGGGTAAAAGGCGTTTCCCAAGCGTTTTTTTTCGTCGGTGTTTGATTGTTTACGTCTGATCCACTCCCGGGCCTCGGGTGGGACCGCTCCAGGTACTGTAGAGAAAACAGAGACAACGGGTGCAGTTGTACTGGGATCTTTCCCTGATGCTTTGAAGCGGGCTGAACATGTGGGACGCCTTTTCTCGCCTCACTCGTGCCCGGGATGAATTGACGATCCACGCTTCCCTTCAGCGAGTTTGTTTTTTTTATTCCACCCAAAAGTTTTTTTATGCGTTTATCTTTTTCTTCTCGCGGGACTTCCCTGAGTGCCTGTGACTCACAGTTGCGTCTGATCAGCCGTCGGAAAGGTTTCATTTTTGTGGCCCAAAACGCTTACCCTTTCCCCCTAAGACCGGGCGCTGTAGTTTTCCCATTTCCTTTGTGGCTGCGCAAGTGCGGTTGTCCGGAACCCCACGCATTCTTTTTATGGGACCCACAAACCACCCATGGTGCGCGTTTCTATTTCCCTGCCCCCGGCCTGGCGGTAGAGAGACGTTGACGGGTGTTTCTCTGAAAGTACCCCCCCCACGTTATATATGTATTTCTGGTTTTGATAAACGACGGAACTCTCCCCCCTAGGACCCTTTTCTTTCATCCTCCCCATTTTCCTAAATCCATTTTTCCCAAATAGGGGCTCCCTTGCCCCTTGGGCGGTGACTTGATTTTTCTCTATTTTACCCATTTGTTGACACGTTCCCGTACCGGGGGCTATGGAATTTCCTCTCCCCAAGCGCAGCAATCCCGACCAAAAGGGGACTTTTTTTTCCTGAGTTATTTCGTGCGTTTGCTCAGGCGCATCTTTTAGGCGATTCATTTGAGCTTTCCCCCCGTCCTGGCCAAAAAACTTTTTTTTTTTTTTCTTTTTTTTCCCCCCCTTGGTGTTTTGTGTGCGTGGGTATTTTTTTTTGTCCATCTGTGATTTTTCAAAGTTATTTCCTATGCTTTTTCTCTTTTTTTTTTCCCCCCACGGCCCGTAATATGTGCCCGTACGAAACACGCCAGTCCCGTCCCTTTGCTCTCCCTCCAGGTGTATTTCGTTTCCACTCCATGACTCTAATGAAAACGGGGTCTCGGAGCTGTCCGATTTTCCCCCCTCCCCCATCTATTGCTCTGAAGTCGGCCGTCGACCTTTTTTTTCACTTCCACTAACCGTTTTTTAACCTTCCTTTCTCACCCCTGTCCGTAGGCCGAGCGGATCCCAAAGCAGCATGGCTCGATTGCCTTTCCCCAAATGTTAGACTTTTTCACCAGTTTTTTGTGCGACGGCACGACGAGGTTCTTTCTCTCCTATGATCTTCTTATCTTAAAGGGACTGATCCTTTTCGTTTGCAAGGAGGAAGTGAAGAACGAGACACTTTTTAGGTCTTCTGCAGATGGAGGCAGCAAGAATTTGTGCGGGTGTACATACTAATCTCCCCTTCGGTTTCTTCACAATATGGTTCCTAGTCGAGACGCCACCGCCTAGGACCTTTTAACCTCCTTGGCCTGGTGTCCTACCGCGATCCGTGTGTCTTGCCCTTTTCCCAGAAGCTGTCCTTTCTAGCCCTCGCCTGTCGACTACGCCGCATACCGGTTTTTCCTTTGTCTTTTCGATCACTGTGTTTTCCGGGCGGACCGCCACCTTTCCTTTTCTCATATCCAGTTTCTCTTCCTCTTTTTTTTTTCTGGCCCTTATTGCTCACCTTCCGCGTTCGTGGTCCTGACCTGAATTTACTTTTCTTCTGGAACCAGTCGGTCTTAACCCAGCCGTTCGTGGTTTTTAGAGGGTTGCATTTGAGGCGGGGTTCCCACCCCCACTATCCTTTCATTGAATGAGATCGAAACCAGTATGTTTCCTTGGTACAGGTCACTTTGGCCGTTGTGCTTGGAGACGAGGCAATTGACAACTCCGTGAAGTCTTGCATTCTTTTTCTCTCCCCCCGATTGGTACGGTTTAAATTCAATGTACACAGGACACCGCAGGCCTCTCCCGTCCCCCTTTCTTTTGATTGCGAGACAAATGTCCCCCCACACAAGTCCCCCGCTTTGGACCCGTTTCGGGAATGCTCCCAGCCTTCTTTTCCCTGCCTCTCTGTTTTTTCGGTTTTTCTGTTCTTTCTGATGACTGGACCTCTGGGCCTCCTTCCTTCCGTGCCCCCGGCGAAGTTATTGTTCCCAACCTACCCAGTCCGGTCTTTTTCCCTCCTTCATCTCACCTTAACACCGTCTTCAGCGTTCTAGTCCGTTTTTTCTTTCCCCCCCCCCTTATTTGCGTAACGTGTCTTTTGGGCTCGACTGCCGGCCACCGCTTTTTCTCTTTATCTCTTTACTATTGGGCCTCCTTTTCAGCCGCCTTGAGTTCCAGGGCCCCGGGTTTTTCTCAACTCTGACTTGCTTCCGGCTTCTGGTTTTTTTTCCTCCCCCATCAATGCTCCCTCGCCTTCTCTTACTTTAAAACACAAGCCCACAACCCAAACCCCCTACCCCCCCCCTGTTGTGGTCCTTTTTCTTTTTTTTTTG
>Ga0179593_1425665_pt1 | contig 10563 bp, 9 predicted proteins | sample CZODoug2_1_08_16_FD_185931 | JGI IMG/M metagenome (GOLD analysis project Ga0179593, IMG submission 185931) | Vadose zone soil fungal communities from Angelo Coast Range Reserve, California, USA - CZODoug2_1_08_16fungal (PacBio error correction) | ecosystem: Environmental > Terrestrial > Soil >... | reverse complement strand
CGCCCCAGGTGGCCAAAAGTGCCCCCTCCAGCCGCCCTGGCCCACGGGCTTCTACTTTTTTGGGCTCCCTTCCCCCTTTTTTTCTTCGCCTGCTTATCCTCACTCCCTCCCTTTCCCGCGACGCGGGGACTGTCGAGCTTCCCCCAGTTTTGCACTGCCTTCCTTAGCCTTCGTTTGGAAGACCCAAATTCTTCGTCCCCCCAACCAACCCTTTGAATCTGGTTATCCCCGCCTGTTGCTCATGAAGCCTCTAATCTGATTTCTTGGTTTTGTCCGACTGATTTTGCCCAAGCGTCGGTCTTGCTATCATCTCTGCTTCGTCCCCCCTGATGAATCTATGCCTCGGCTGGTACCAGCTGACTACGCTTTGTTGGGACCCCAACCTTTTTAATCGTTCCCGTAGAGAGAAGGAAAAGCAGGTTCAATACCTTCGTCCCTGATAGTCGGACTAATTTTATCGTTTCATTTAAGAGATCGACTTCTATTGCCCCTATAACCATCAGCTCGTCCGGTACCCTCTTGTAACTTTCGAGTCACGACTTGGTGAATCCCCATTCTTTCGTGGATCTATGCCTTGCCTCGGCTGCCCCCTCAGGAACGTTCCACCTTAAGCCGAGCCCCACCGTAAGAAGGCCATTACTCCTCCCACGGTCACGATACCGGATACCCCCACTAAGTATTGCCCATCGCGCGGCAGGACGTTAAGTGGAGCACCCCAGATACTCAACATCTTATAAGGTTTTTTAAGGGGTTGGATCTGTTCCGCCCGTAACAGTATTGAGCAACCCGTTTAGTTTTTTCTTGACCCTGGCTTTTTAGTTCCGGGCAATGTGAATGCCGGGCTAGTGACCCCGGATGCCGCTATTGAGAGAACCCCAAAAACAACTATATGTCGTTGTTCTACCGCTTACCCCAGCTCTCGAGCGTCGGTCGTTGCAGCGAGCACTTTTGAAGATTTTTTAAACCGGGATACCAGCCTCCGCAATACATTTGGTTGTCCTCTTGTTCGCAGTCCCTGAAAACTTCGCAGGCTTTACCAAAAACGTACGATCTTTGTTTTTGGGTTCATGCACTTTCTGTTTCCCCAACAAAATTCCGTACACAAAGATCCTGCCTTTTATTAGTTCCGGTCTTTCAGTCGGTACGCAGAAGCGGTTTCCCGGTCTTCATATATCTTTTTTCAATCCTCTGCATATCTTTCCGCGCTGGCATGAGATTTTAACGCCCGCGCCCGTTGGGGATCTTCACATTTTTCTCTCTCGTACAATTCTGCTGACACTCATCCCAGCCGCCGACAGAATTTTCTTATCCCTGGTACCGAGTACGGTGTACTCGATACGGTGCACCTCTCAGGTACATGATAGCGCCACACCGGTGAGGGAAGCCAAAGGCTCGTTTCACCACGGAAGTGGGAACGACCCTTTTGCCATAATTAATGGGCGTGAAAGGCGGCTGGCGCGTATGCCTGTTTTTGAGGGCAATCTGAGCAGAGACGAGTCGGTAGGCCCTAACCGCCAGAACTTACGGCATCAGCTCGCACTATTCGACCCACACGTCGCCCTCTTTTTTTTTTCCAGAAGGAGAGTTCTTAGCCTTGGGAGCAGGTTGCGGGCAGATTCGGTCCAATTCCCAAAATGAGCTCACCCACTTTAGAGTTCTCTCCATTTTTTTTTTCCCTTCCAGTTGAACTCTTTTGAGGTTCTGGTTCTTCGTGCACATATCTCGGTGTCATTTGTATCTGGACAATGCATGGCCGTTATTGTTTTTTGCACCGGTTGTTAAAGCCCTTTCCCAGGTCCAATAGCCTGATGCGAGGCGTCTTATTGGAGGTACTTCACGCGCGTTTCCCCCGAGAATCACCGAGAGTTTGAGCATTCGGGGGTTTTCAGGATTTTCTAACAACTTCCCCCGCAATGATATCCCCATCTCTTTCGTGAAACGTAGCGTCCTTGATCTTCGCTGATAGTTTGTTCCGGTTTCATTCGGCCCGCTTCCTACCCCCCACCAGCCCGTTTGCAGAATTCTACAATTGTGTTTCCTTGGTACAAATTCCCTCCCTCGCTTCCCCCCCCCCAGCTTTCCGCCCCAAATACCCACAAGCTTTTCCCTCCCACTTCATTTTTTGATGCACATCCTCTTACTCCCGTCCGTACGCTTGTATTTACACCTTCCACAGTTAATCTTTCCTTTAGTTTGACCACCCTTACTCTATCATTCCAGGCGTCTCTCTTTTTTTTATTCCAGTACCATTTCGATTAAACGTTATTTTCGAACACCCTTTCTCCTCACACCCTTAAGTACAGGCGTGATTCCTTTTATGAGGTGACTAAGACCACCCGCAGCCCCTCCTCTAGGGAGACATGTATTACCATAGAAGGCCCAAAGCTGAATGCAGCGAGCACCCTCCAGCTCCCGGCTCTACGGATCCCACCTGATGACCTCAGTGAAATCTTTCCGCGTCCTCGGCTCCGGCGCAAGCGCCTGGGTAGCCCCAACCCCCACACGCAGGCGATTAGGTACGTTCGTCTCTCCCTCCCCGATTAGTATTAAGCGAACCCGCCCTAAGTCTCTTCCGAACATTGCGTGGGATCTGGACGTCACTCCGTAAAAGACGCTGGTTACCCATTGTGAGCACTGCAGTCCCGCGTGCGTACACTGTAATCCTTACAAGTCCACTGTGATCTCCCCGCGCTCAGCCCTTCCCCCCTTTAAATGCCTTTTTTGCCCCACGCCCCCGGGTCACCGAGAGTTTGGAGATCAGGTGGTATTTCCCTACACAACTAACCAGTGATTTTAAACGGCCCCACGAAACCGATCCCTCATGCCGACGTCAAACCTCCCTAGCCTCCCAGTGTCAGTTGTATATTGTGCGCGGATTCTTTTGTGTATTACCTTTCGTGCCTTTGCGCCCCCTCCCATTGCCTGCACCTGCTTGCACGCGCTCGTCGTTAGCTCTCCTTTTCTATTCACATCGTTTAGGGAATTGTTCCCGACCTGTAATATTAGCAAGCGTAATGAAAGAGACCAAAGCACTCTTCCATCAGTCGCCCCCAACTCTGGTGGCTCTGATGGCCCAGATTCGAAGACTGCAGACATTTGAGATCTTCCTCCCAGTTTCCACAGCCCTTTATTACGAGTTGTTTGTCAAAATTAGGCGTGGCCGTCCGGTTCCAGCACGAGACAGTGCTCCAAGATCCTTTTTTTCCCCCATTTCCCCCGGTAAAAACTCCTGCCCGTAATGTTCGTATCTCCGCCACGTTACACCACCCCTGAAGTTACTTCCTCTGAAGATTATATTACCAGTAGTGGTTCACTTCTCAGGTTTTGTCCGTACCCTGCTTTCCCAAAGTAACGGTCCCTTTCGCCTACATTTCTTCACTTTACCTCCCTTCTTCTCATCCCGATCCCTTCACCTGAATTGATATGGTGTAGGTGAATGCTTCCTCTCGACCGCTTGAAATTTGGATCCCCTTCTTTATGTGATCCTTTTTTCCTGTGATGAAAATAGACAATTTCTCGTGAGGTTGCAATCTTCACTGTTTTCTAAACTTGCGGTTATGCAGTCACAATTTTTTCCGCGAGGACAAATTTTCCCCACCTCATTGCCCTTTTTCCTGAGTCCTCCTCCTTTTCCCCCTCCTCCTCCCTCTTGTGTTTGGATCTCCCTCAGCAACGCTTTCCCTCTCTGGAAAGTTGTTCCCTTAGGTGCCCCACAGGTTTTGTTTTCTTCCCGGGCACCTCCCCCTCCCCGCTTGAGTCACTTGCGTACTAGTAGAACAGTATTTTTCCCTTCCCTGATACTAATTTCTTGTTGTTAGCCAATGGCCCCTTCTTTGACTCCGGCTTTCCCCATACCTAATTTTCGGCGGGACCCGTTTGTTTTCGCCCCTCTTTTCTGCCCTTTGCCAGACTAGACTTTTCGTCTACCCGGTTTTTTTCCTTCCTGGGCTTTCCAACCCGGATCTCCCTGACCCTTCACTTGTCCGCGTCCTTTCGCTTCTTTGTTCGTGTTTTTTGTGCTTTTTCGTCCTCCCCCCTTCCCCCTTTCTCTCGTTTTGGCCCCCGTTTTTTTTTTCCTTGCGTCTTTTTGGGGTGTTTTCCTTGTTTCGCATCTCGTTTGCGCCGTCGCGCCATACTGACCCTGCACCCACCACCAACCTTGTAGGGATACCACCCCCACAACAAACCACCAAACACAAAACCCCAACCCCCCACACCACCCCACCCAGTTCAAAAAAGAGCAGACGATGTATATTTCGTCGCTTACGAGCCACCCCCTCCCAAAAACCCCCCCACATACCCATTAAAACACCCCTATAGCCCCGATCGCGAGCCCCAAACGACCCCCACCCAACCCCACAGAACATCACACACTGCACGAGAACCAAGGACCACCTACCGCAGTTTTCTACTCTCCTGTTATCACGCCACCCCACCCAACACACCCACCAAAACCCAACCACAGGGCCTGCATCCCCGTTTGACCAACTGAGACGCTTTAGTCAGATGCCCATGTCCTTGAGTTTTCCAAACTTCCATGATAATACTTCCTACCTTCTTTGATTTCCTCACCTAGGTACACAATCCCTTGGAACCCTTTCGTTTTTTTTTCCGCCCTTTTTTCCGTCACCTCCAACTAGCGCGACTACTTCGGCGGCCCGCTTCTTTCTCTTAGTCAGCAGTATGATTCCTAACCCTTTCCAGATTTCTTTTTTTTTTGGTGGGCCTAAATACACTCAACAGCCCTTCCAAATTGTGAAAACCACCTGCCCAATAGCTTCTCCTTTTCTCGGACGAGTTGACTTCGCCTAATGCATTTGCCCAATAGAGGGAGTTTTAGCACTCCAATCCTGGCTAACACGCTGATTGACTGAAGAATTCTGCCAAACGTTTCTCCGCGAAATTTTTTAGACCCCTGAGTATTTAGACCTCCGACATTTGGTTTTAGCGCATCCGTTCAAGTAAACGCATTGCCAGCTCCCGTGACTGTCCGTCATGCCAGAATCGTTCAGGAGTTCCTTTCCCCCTGTCAAACGCCCCCCCTAATCGTGTTTGTGTTTTTTTCTCATTTGTTTGGTCTTTGACCCCCCCCCACCGGGTGGCCCTGACCATTCCGCTTGCCCGTTTTTCGCCCCGCTTCTGTTATTCCCGTCCCACGAGTGCCTGAATGTAAAGGTCCGTCCCAATCCCTAATAGGCCCCGGTTTTTCAGGACGTACTGAGAGTTTTAACTCGAGGACACTTCGTTTTTATAGTTCTAGTTCCACGTCTTCTTTCCCCAGATGAGAACGTTCCGGGCCAATTAACCACATTTTCCCTGATTGCACCCAGGATTTTCCCCCCACTGTGGATTTGTGTAGTCGAGCGTGCTCAAATCAACTAGTGTCAACAACCCTTAGTCCTCTTCCCCCCGCGCTGACATTCCTTTCCGACTTTGATTTTTGCTTTTGATCAGTTGCTGTCAGTGTTTTCCCCCTGACAAATTGATCTGTAAGTTATAGTTATTTTATATTGAAATCCCTTCAGAGCTTTCCGTCACTTCATCTTTCACAATACTCATCCCTGCTCGGAATCGGAAGATTCTTCACTCCTCTTTTAGTGCCCAGCGTCCCCCCCCACACAGGGGCCGGCAGCCTGCCCCGGACTGCCCCCTACGACCTCTGCGGCGTTTCCTCAGACCGTCCCCCCCCCAACCTTTTTAACCTGTTGCATCCGCCCAATTGTATAACCAAACATTGTAATTTGTGTCTTCTGTTTGTTACGTGACAGAATATACCCCACTCACTCCCGTTACTCCTTCGATTAGTAACATTCCACTGGGTCGCCCAAACCTTTTGACGTTGGCCTGTAGTTTCGGCGATTGCCTAGGCCCGTATTTGCTTTTGCCCGAATTTTCGTGCCCGACTCTCCTTCCTCAACCTTCCTCTACAACCAGCCGCTTTACTTTCTTTTCCCAATGCGTGGATTTCACTTGGTGTGCTGTGCATTCCCCTTACGTGACCAAGGGCTTGATGCATTCCCCTCCGCTCGTAATATCATGTGTCCCAAAACCAGTATTCTCGGACCCCCCCCACCGTCCAGCGTGACCGGCTTGGCTACGGACCCCCTTCTTCATTTTATCTGATTTTTTTTATTCTTTGTTGTCATCACTGGTCTGGCCCCTCCGTGTGCTCGTTGTTGATTTTTTTTTATTTTTGCAACACCAGACCTTGCGACCGAGCCTCACCTTATCGCAATCCTTATTACTCCGCCCGTGACATTTTGCATTCTCCCTAGATAGTACCCGACTCTCCTCGAACCCGCACCCTGTGGCAACCTATCTGCTTTGTAGGACTTTTTTACTCCGTAGAACATTTCCGTTTTACTGTTGTGCGCGACCCCGGTGGCACCGGCTTCTTGCTTTCAAAATTCTGTCCCACCCACCCAATGATTTGTTTCATACTCTCACTGTTTTTTCTTAGCCTTCGTACTCCCCATTCCGCTCTTGCACCATCGCTATTCTCGTCTCTCTTTTCTACCAGCTGACCACCTACTCGCCGCCTTCCACAGCATTGTTCCCGATCCCCGTCTTCCCTGCCTGCCCCGGTACCCGTTCCCCAGGCGTCCGGGAGAACAATGTTCCCACGAAACCTTTTTTAGTCGGCGCGGCGCCACGCCCAACTGACCCCAACAGGCATCACTATTGTCATGCCTTCTTTGCCGCTGGTTTCGTTGACTAGCGGCTCTATTCCGGTCCCAAATCCATTGACGGGCATTCTGAAGTTCTGTTTCTTTCACGTATTTGGCTTGCAGGGATTGGTTTCCGACCCAATTGATTACCCGCTGCCAGAACTCCCCATTTATCACCCCGTCCGGGTCTCTTCCACAATTCCCCAGGAGTTTTCCACTGGTTCGATGAGTTACGTGCAAATACTCTAGTAGTTATGAGGACTCTATCACTTCGTTCCGCTATCAGGTCCAACCTTTCTCCTCCTTTTCCCTATCGTAACTTGATGAGTCCTCTTCCAAAAGAGACGTTTTTCATCCGGCATGCCATCATACGGTCGCGCCGTCTTAATCTCAATACAGTAATCTTCCTGCATTCTTGTTCCCCCACTCCAGCCCCTTCTTCTTAGTCCTCTTTGGCTCAACGGCTCCTTCGATCGCCATTTTTCGTTCGTTCAAATGCTGCTTGCCATTGAAAGCGCCCTGGTTTTCAAGACCCTTTTTGAAAACCTGTTTGCACTTCCTATCAGATCTTCAAAGTTGTGCGGCGGCCCTTTTTTTATTGAGCGGAGCCTGGCATAAAATGGAACCACCCGGAAGCCCCAAATCATGCCCCCTTGAAGCTTTTCCTTTTTTCGACCAGTTTATTTTCTTTTTCCCCTTCTCCTTTTTTTTTTTGAGATCGTATAAACGTCGAATTCGCAGCTCCGGTTTTCTGAGTGTATTGGCATTCCCCTTTTTCGCCTTTTATGCCTCTTCTTTCAATAAAGCCGCCGCCTTTTCCTGTTTCTCTGCTCGCTCTCAACTTTTCACCCCTTCTGGCAGGTCCAGCTTTCTTTGCCTCCCCATTTGAAAACACCCACGTTTCGTTTTCTCTTCTGACTGTCTCGGCAATAGGATACTCAGAGTATGTTGGCTTTTTCCAGCGACTTCTCGCGAAGCTTGGATTTCTTTTAGCGTGCTCCGACCCTTCTGATTTCTGCGCGGTGTTCCCCAAATTTGCGTTTTTTCTATAGAGTTGGACCCCTTAGAATACGTTCGACGTACGTACCCTCAGGATCAATTTTCTTGACTCGTGACCTCCGTTGTAGCGCCTCCGCTTAGACTTCCTTTGCGCCACGAAACGTTAAGGACAGGCCCCGTTCCTGTTAAATTTTTCGAGTCCCAGGGACGTTTTGAATCCATTTCGTTCTGGCCGCGGTTCTTCCTTAATTGTCGCCGCCCTCCCGTCAAGCCCATCAGGTCTAGAGCTATGAAGAATGCGTTTCCCATTTATTACCGGCCCCCTCCTCGCTCTCCGTCCCTTACGCCTTGGAGAAAAGAATTCCAAAATCTTCGGCGTGTTCTTTGCGATCCCTTCTCGAAGTGCCGCCGTTTCTTAAAAACTTGTTCTTCCTTTTCAGTTCAATTTTCTCGGTATCGTCATATTAAGCTCTTTTGAGCCTATTACGGTAGTTGTCCCTTTCAAACTTCCTGACACTAGCGTCTGGCTATTTGCCTCCCGAATTGGTCTTCCTCCTTGAAAGTGGATCCGTCTCAATTCCATTGTCTGGGACGATGTCTTCGCTAACGGCAAACCCCCGTTCGGTATCTACACGTCCTTTCGGACCCGTTTCTTCACTCGAAAAAATTGGACAAGCGCTTCCCTCTTTTTTCCTCCGGTCTTGCATGTGCCGTCAGCGCTTGTTGTTAGGTCTTCAGCGGAGACGCCCTCTCGGCCGTATATTTTCGCGACTGCTGGCGTGTCTATTTTCCCCCGCTCTTCCCCTATTTTTGTTGAGGATATCGCGCCCCTTTCATTCATTGTCACCATCATCACCAGCCTCCGTAGCGAATCTTTTCCGTAGAGGTGTCCTCCTTGTAAGGTTCCGCGATAAACCATTGTTTTCCCCCCCTCCCTTGCGCTGAGGCTTTTTTGCATCAGTCGCCTGTGCATTCCAAGGGTAACTTTTTTCATCCCCGCATTGTTTGAAATAGCCTTTCTTATCGTCTGGTTGTGATATTCCATTCTTAACCATGAAGCTCGTTGAGGCCAAAGCAAAATACCTGCCCGTGCAATCGTCGCACTCCTGTCCCTTTCGACATATGTTTTTACTCTTGGCATTGTCTTTCGCGCAGGGCTGACTATCATGTGGGGACGCATCACATCTGATCAAAATTTCGCCTTTTTCTTGATCCATTTCGGATTCCAGTTTCTCCTTTTTTGGGCCTCTATTCCGACGCACTGGCGCGAATTGCGTCTTGGCCAATCTCGCCCAGTTATGTTTTGCAGCAGGGAATAGGAATAGGATGCAAACATAGGTCCCCCCCCGATGCGTGCGTTTTTCTTGCTATCCATCTCACTGCGCGCGCTTTAAATCTGAAAATCAACCAGCCGACTGGTCTCCCAATTCGTGTCTACTGCTGCGAACCCTTCACGACCATGATCATCACACCAGGCTCAACACTATCTTCCGGATCTTCCTTTTCTCGGCGTTCAGTCCTATGTCATTTCTTAACCCGCCGACTCACCCACCCCCAAGAAGTTTGGTTTGCAAATAATTAATTCCCATGTCTGGTCAAAATTTATCAGCGTCGCCCACGCGTCTGCGAAAATCCCCACCCGTTGGCCTTTATCTTTTCCCTTTACATTTGCGAGTTCGCACCCACTTACGCCCCCTTCCTCTTTTTTCTTCGTAGTCCGTTGATCCCTCTTTGCTTGATCACCCAGCCCATCGTTGCCACTGACCCCTTTCGATGTGCCAGAACGAGGCACCCGTGTTTGCGCCCACCCAAAACGGAACGGATTCCTCCGAGTCCTACCCATCGCTTTGCTATTTCCCAGCTGCGTCAGGTAAATATCATTCGCTCTCCGGCGCACTTCGGTGTTCCATGCTCCTCCCGGCGCCCGGCGAAGCGACTTAACAGCGTTTAGGGTGTTTTTTCCCCGCGAGTATTACCCCGCATCCTGGTCGCCCTATTTTTTGCTGTTCCGACAACGGACACCCCGACGATCTGAGATGTACCAGGCCGCACTGAGGACATCGGCCCCGATCAATTCTCCTTTTGTCCTTGCGTGGGGCCCCCCCGCTTTGCCTCGGGCGCCAAGTGTTCGTCAGCCACCCAGAACCGACTCGTGGCCCCGGCGCCACTTTTTACTCGCCGCCGAAAAGAATGCTTTTCCCGTACCTTTCCTTCGTGATATTGTTTGAGTACGACAGACTTTTGGAAACCGAAACTTTGAGTGACCCTTTTTGCCCGAGATAGGCGCTAACAGCGCTCCTGGCCCCCCAAAGCGGTCCGGGAATGGTCTCGACGTCATCCTCGCCGCGGAATGACAGCTGCCCCCACTACACGCTGTCACATTCCTAGATGACCGTTCTCACGCGAATTGAAGATGGCCGCTCTCCGGTCGTAGATAATCGCCTTCGCAACGATCTCTGTTCACCTATTCGGGCGGATCCTTCGGACTCTCGCCTTGCGCAAGAGTCATTCAGTGACGGGCCACCCCCTGATGTTGACATTTTCGATAGCCGCCAGTGACAACACCTCAGACTAGAGATTTCTATCTCTTCCCCCGTCGGGTACTCGCTCCCCGGTTTTCCACTCCCCGGACTGCCCCGCCGGCTTTCCTACTAAATCCGCTGGCCATCACTTTCGCGCATTTGCCAGATTCCGCCCCTAACTTATTAGTATGGCCTGCAAACTCGTTAAGAGTCCCCTTTGGTCTCCCGATCAGTCCTTTCTCCGTGGCATGAAAATCTAACTTTTGTTCGATAGGGCCCTTGACTGCGTCTAAAAGGCCTTTGCTGCATGAAGAAACCCCTTTTTTTGAACCCGAGTTCCACATTTAAAAAGCCCCAGGCCCCATTTCATGAGT
>Ga0179593_1381421_pt1 | contig 10563 bp, 8 predicted proteins | sample CZODoug2_1_08_16_FD_185931 | JGI IMG/M metagenome (GOLD analysis project Ga0179593, IMG submission 185931) | Vadose zone soil fungal communities from Angelo Coast Range Reserve, California, USA - CZODoug2_1_08_16fungal (PacBio error correction) | ecosystem: Environmental > Terrestrial > Soil >... | reverse complement strand
ATATGGAGCACTTTTTGATGGTCACCCCGTAGACTGCCACCTTCTTCTGTTAGTCCATGAGTATTTCCGAGATCCCTTTTTCTCCTTTATATTTATCTAACTGTTTTTTGTTTTCGTGGATATTTCATCGAGTTCACAAGTATTTTTCTGGATCCAAGAGTTTATTTCCTTCATTATATCTCTTTCTATCACTCGAACCCGTTAGTCCTGACCAGCCCCCTGAACATTGCAAGCCTCGATTCACCTTTTGTGTTCTTTTTTTTTGCCCCCCCAGAAAAAGTTTGATGTCTTTTTTTTCCACCCAATATAACGTGTGAGTTCACAGTCCGTAACCCCTGACCTCTGAATTTTTTCTCTTGGTTCGCCACTTTCCCACTTCCCCCCGTCGGCGTCCTCCGCTCTGTTGGATCCTAGGACGTCTCAGGTTTTTGACCCCCGGATACTTTATTTTTCCCTCTCTTCCTGCGGGCGTTCAAAAGAATGCTTTCCGCCCCGGGTCTTTTGCACCTTTGGCCCCACGAATCCCCGTTAGTTTTCCCCGCTTTCCCCCCGTCCACTACCTTCCTTTTTTTTCCCCCTGACTAAATCTTTTTTTTAAGTTTCCACTAAGTCGCCACGTATGCTTTTCTTTCATTTCATGCCCCCGGTTTGAGGATTTTTTCCCTCACCCCTACCGGTCCCCCGGTCTTTTAAACTCCCCCCCCCTTGGCCAAATTTTTGTAGTGACGGCGCTCTTTCCCCGTTTAAGCTGCATGTGGTATTTTGACCGCGCCCCTGCAATATCTCTTTTGTCTTGTCTTGCGTCCTTTTAGTGCGCCTTTTATTTTTTGACTGAAATAATTTTATGTCCCCCCCTCATGTTGTTTCCTACCACTGACACACAAGTGAGAGGCCTGTCTTTGGTGTCTCCCACTTCCCCCCCCATAGAGCGCAGCTTTTCCTTTTTTGGACTTGAAGGATTTCCGTCCCACATTTCGCCGGTCTGACTCCCTTCCAAATTTTATTTTTTTTTAGCAACACTGCGTCGCCTCCCAGGTGGTCGCCCCTTCTTTACCCTTTGCGCGAATGCACGCTTCCGCCCTCTCAGTTTTTTTTGCACCCCCTTTTTCGGTTAACCCGGTTTCCTTCCCACACGTTTTGAACAACTGTTGCGGGCGGAAGGTTTCCCATTTCGACGAGTCTTTTCCCCTCGATGTCATTTTCTCTCGAGGCTATTTTTCGTTTTTGGGAGTTCATGTTTCGGGTTATCTTCTGCGTTTCCCTGGAATCCCCCTTTTTTGGTTGTTCCCCTGTGCCAAGCATGACCCCATGTTTTTTCGGTCGTTAACTCCCTTCGTGTTTCTGATTTTGTTCAGACAACCTTTCCCCCCCCCCCACCCTGCTCTCTGGAAATGTTTTCTGCCACCCTTGCGGAGTTTGCAGCGCGTTCACCTTGCGGTCTTTTTTTGTTGCGACACGCTTCCATTTGGCCGTCGATTTTCCCTTCCCTCGATTTGTGATAGGAGTCGATATTGCCTTTTTTTTCCACCAACGCAACCTCTATTCCCGTTCCCTCCTTCACCCTGCTGTTTTGCGCATGCATAGCGATACGCTTTTCCCCCCCGTTTTCTTCTTTGGTCTTGCCCCTTTCCTGTTTTTTGCTCGACGGTCCTTGGCAGGTTACATCTTTTCCCCAAGGAGTCTGTTTCCCCTCTGCGCCCAAATCTCTTTTCCCTCCCCCTTCTTTTGGGGGTGAATAGTTCTTCCCTTTCTTTCCCCTTATGCGGGGCCGATTCGTTTTTTATGTTGCTTTACCTGCGAAACTCGTTCCACTCTTATTCTCAGGTATTTATTCAGCATTTCTTCTTGACTCCCCTCCTTCGATATTGGTGACAGTACTGATTCCCCCGTGAGCAACTGGGCATTTGCCTCAACCTGTTTTTCTGTTTATTGAATTTTTCGGCCACCTCTTTTTTTTCCCTTTTTTGCCGCCAAAGAGTATTCTCCGGTCGTTTAGGTCACCGTCCCCCCACATTTTCCCCTTCAACCCCTCGGATTGGTTGGTGATTGGACCCCGGAACCCCCTACTACTTCCTTCCCTTTATGCCCCCCAGGTAAAAAGGATCACTTGGGTTTCAACTTTTTTCCTCGCTTTCTGGGAGAGTCCCCCTTTCCCCTGGATATTAGTCCCCCCCCTTCCCTCTTTTCCCCTTCATCGTTTGTGAGATTGCCCTGATTTGGCTTGTCTTTCTCTTTTTTAGTTTTCTTCCCCATCTGGGTTGAGATGACTCCATTACCCTCTTTTCCCCTCTTCTCGTTTCAGGTTTACGGGGTTTCTTCCCCTCCTCTTGTTTTTGTTGTGATTAGGCTGGGCCTCCGCCACTAATTTTCCTGTGGGGGGCTTCCTTATCTCCCCTTTTTTCCCCTGCCCCAATTTTCAGTCCAACCCTGTGCTTTTAAAGAGGCGTCCAACGGCAGGACCTTTCATGTTCCCCACGGTCTGGAGCCTGGGAAGTCTCCTAGTTTCGCCTTTGGCCGCCCCCTGTCTTTTTCTTTTCCTTTCCTGAGTGTAGGTTTTTTCAAAAGTTACCTTCCCCCCCCTATAATAGGGGCGCATTTTTTTGTTTTCTATAGTCCCCCCCTTTCACCCCCAAATCCCTACTTTTGTCAATCACCCCTTTTGGCGATTCTGTGAGGCTTATCTGGTGGCGTTTTTTCTCGGTACGAACGCTTTATTGCCTCTCTTTACCTTCCGCCGCCGGTTCGCTCTGGAACCCCCCATTCCGTCCCCCGATACTTGCCGACGACCCTGGTTCCTATCATTCTATCCTTGCGCATATCCCTTCTTTCTTTTAGGTCTTTGAAGTTATAGCGAGGCGGCTCAGCAAGTATTCTTCTGGATCAATTGGTGAACTCCGTCCGAATGGACTTGAGCCGCACGGTGTTTTTCGTTTTATGTCCTTTTAACGTGCGCACGTGCCCCCAAGATTCTTTTACAGGTTATGAAAACCACATCCCATAAGTTTTGCTTTTCACTGGGGACGAGCCTTTCCTTTGGGAGCCCCCCCCCCCTTCTTTTCCTTTTTTTATAGCAGGCTAGACAATCGGCTCTCTTTCCCATTTTCCCGATGTCCGGTCGTGCTTTGACCTTTCCCCCCCTTCAGTCCCCCCCTGTTTTTTTTTGACGTTAATTCTAGGCCGGCCACTTCCTGTGTCGTTCCCCCCTTTTTCGCCCCTCCTATTTTGAGAGTGTCGTCCTTGCCGGTCTTCCCCTTTTTTTAGGTTCTGTTTACAATTCCCCCCTGCCTGTTTTCCTCCTGCCCCAAGGCCCTTGCGTCCCAGTCCTCCCCCTGGAACACCTTCTCTTTTTTTGCCCTTTTTTTCCCCTCTTTCTTTTAGGGGGTTATTCATAGAACTGCTCTCATGTGTTTTCCACTCCCTTCCCCCAAACAATTGATTTAGACCTCGATCCCCCCTCCCCCCTACCTTTCTCATCGTCCCCAATTAGTCTTTATTGGGCCTGTTTTTTTTTGAACCACCACCTTGTGTTTTCTCTAGGTTTACTCAAACTCAGATTTAATATGTTTTTTTCCTTTCCGGAATGGTGACCAACCCCCTCCCTGCTTTTCTTTTCTTTTAGTTTAAGAAATATGTTTTCCAATTTCTGCGGTTGGCGGTCTTATCCCTTTTCTCACCCCGAGGGAGTTTTTGTTAAGGCGTCCCCTGCCTTTTTAGTGGTGCACAACCCAGTCCTCCGACCCCTGCCTTTTTTTTTTTATTCTTGCTGACTGTCCCCTCCCCCCTGCGCATTTGTTCCTCCCCCATGTTCGCGCCTTTTAGCCTCTCCCTTTATCCCTTCTCGTCTCCCGGTCGTTGCCCGACGTTTCTCTTTTTGGCCATTTGCTCCGGCGACTGGGCAGGCCGCTTTCCCTTAGTCACTGGTCCCATTTTCCCGGATATTTTTCTTTCTTCTATCCTGGCATTTGGCTCATCACCCGTTTCCCTTCGATCCCCTTTTTCCCAAAGCCTTTGTGTCCCCGAGGGATTGCTTCCGTTTCGCTACAGATGGCGCTTTCCTCGTCTTTTCACCGCTTTTTTCCCCGTATTTAAGGAAGAAATTTTGCGCTGGAGTCCATTGAGATATCGGACTCTTTTTTTTCCATCTCTCTCTTTCCTTTCCCGTTGTGTTTCGGACTCTTCTGCGATAATGCTCATGTGACCCAACTTTTTTTTTTTTTTTTTTTTTGTTTCCTCAGTGAGTATCCGGGCCCAGCGTTCGCCCCTCCCTTTTTCCTCTCTATGCCAACTCCCTTGAACGGACTCTCCTTTCTTCAAAACTTCCCAGTGTCCATTCCCCATTGTCTGCGCTCCCCCCTCCCACCTTCCGTTGTGGTTTCTCCACAAACCACTCTTTTCAGTGCCGGCCTTCAACTCTACGTTGCCCTTTAGTGCCGTTCGCCCAGGTTGCCACGCCTGTACGGGATGTCAGTTTGGTGACGTCGACGGCTTCCCGTGATCGAGGCTAAGAGTCTAAGGGGAGTCGGTCCCGATTGCGTGGCTCAGCACTGACTGTGCCTTTTTTTTTTGAGTTTTTGCAATTCCACGAAGCACCCTTCTTGCTTGAACGCCTCTTCACAACCCCCACCGCGGATTCGCTATCCTCAAGAATCAAACCCGTTTTTCCTCCAAAGATCCTCCTTCGTGCCATTCCCAGCCCCTCTTTTTCCCCCTTAACCAGGGGTCACTGGGACTTAACCCTGCCCCCCCATACTTTCCAAAGATGCGGTTTTTCTCCGGAGCCGACGGCCAGGCTCCCCTTGCCCCCCGTGTTTTTTGTGAACATGCCTCGAATCTGACTTTTTCTTTTATATTTTTTTTGATTTTCTTTTTTTTTCTTTTGTTGGAGATGATCTGTTCTTTTTTTCCCCCCTCCTCGTTTTGAAAGTGTCCCTGCCACACCTTAGTGCTTTGATTGTTTCTTGGTACCCCCCTTTTTCCTCCTATGATGCTCCCCAAGCTACCCGACTTTTTATTTTCCGGCGTGTAGGGGGGGAGCTGCTTTTGTCTGGTTGGTTTTGCTGTCCCCCCGTTAGGGATAAACCTCCGTTGAAATTCACAGCCGACATGGATGATATTGGCTAGATTGTCTTCCATCCTTCCCCCCTCTCAAATTTTTCTCGTTGATTACATGCGAACGTCCGCAAATGCAGAAAGAGTTTTCTCTTTATTGCAGTTCCCCCCAGCCGACATCGTTTTATGTTTTTTTATGATCCCTTCTCTCCTCGTCTTGAGAGGATGACGGATTGTCGCAAAACACTGGGAGGGGACGTGGTTTTGGCTTTTTCCTTTTCTCCAACCATTTTTTAGACTTTCCGCTTCTTTTTTTTTTTTCGAATCACAGTAGTTTTTTTCGTTGAGTCTGAGTTTTTCCTCAACGCCCAGCGATCCTTGGTTTTTTTCCCTCACCGGTGTGTTCCCACCTTTCCAGAGACAAGGGACGCGTTTCACATGCGGTCTGGACTGCGCCCACCGACGCTGCTGTTCCCCTCCCCCCTTGGTTATACATCCCAGAATTCCCTTATCCAGGTAAGTCAATAACACCTCCCATCCCCTCAGATCTGTACATGTTTCCCCATGTCCCTACCTTTTTACTTCAACGTTCTTTTTTGAGGTCTTTGAGAGAGGGACCTTTCTGTTTCTTCGCCCCCCTTTTTGGGATCCCTGAGGGGCAGGTTACCTGAGGATTCCCCCTGTCTTCGAATTTCCCCTGCGTCGTCCCCCCAACCAACTACCTTCCACTGGCGTTGCTCCTTTCTTTTTTTTCTTTCCTCTGTTCCCTCCCATTTTTCCCATTGGCTTTTTCTTTTTCTGGTCGGTATGTCCTGTATTCTTGTAGAAATCAGTTTCCCCTTTTTTCCTTTCGTACACTCATTTTCTGAAGAGATCAGCATTTTTCTTTTTATTTCCTTTTTTCTTTCCTTTTTTCAGCCGCCCCTTTTTTACCCCCCCCCCCCCCACCAGTTCGGTCCGCACTTTTCCTCTCTGAACCCCCCGTTCCTGTTCCCCTTTTTTTCAATTGCTCCCACCCTCAGTTGGTTTGATAAGCCGATTACCCATCCGGTAGTCGGTCCTTTCCCCTCCCTTTTTTCTGATCAGGACCCCCCCTGGGGCGGCTCCTTGAAACCTTCCTATACCCTTCTGTCCCCCCCCCTTTCCCCCCTTCTCCTTTTTTTTTCTTCCTTTTTGCTGTTTTTTTTGATGTTTTTTTTGCACACCAAGCCCCTTTCTCCTTTTTTAAACATCGCTCTCTCTCCCCTCCGGTGTTGGGTTTTTTTTTTTTTTATTTGCTGAGATTTACGTGACCTTTTTTTTCCCCTTGTCTAATTCACATCGAACCGATGGCTCGTCTTTCTTTAGGAGTTCCCAGGGTGGAACCGATTTCTTCTTTTTCCGGTTAAGACTCTTTTGTTTCTTTTCGTTTGAATTTTCTTTTTTTTGCCTACCGACTCCCCTTTTGTTCTTGCTGTTCCGTTCTTCCGTCCCTGTTAGGGTGCTGCATCAGATCGGATGGTGTTCCCGCGGCCCAAGTTTTCCTACTTCACGTTTTTTCCCTTTTCCCCAAGTTTTTTTTGTCCTAAGTGAAGGAGTCCTTTTTTTTGTCGACTGGAGATTTGGCCCCCCTCACGACTTTAGTCGGTCCGGGCCTCAGTTTCCTCTTTCATTTTCCCCCTTTCACCAGCTTACATAATTAGTTCGCATGGTCGGCAGGGAGGAGATCCCAAACCAAAATCCGCTAAGCACGAGGCGATGTTTCGACTTACATCTTGGTTTTCCCTAGACTTTCCCGACCACGGACCTCCTTTCCCCTGTTGAATACTGTTTTCCCCCCCTCCCCCTCCTTTTTTTTCTAGTCTTTGTTCCCTCCTCAATTTTCCCTCTTCACCCCCGCCGAAGAAACGGTTTTTGTCTCATTTCATGTGTCATGTGCGCGAGTTATCTTTTTGCCTCTTCCTCTGCTTTTTTTCCTTTAGAAAAATTGGATCTCGAGCGGCTTCGAGCAAAAAGTATCTCCCGTTTTTACATCGTTTTAAACCTCGGCCGGTCTTTCCTGGGTAACTTTCTCCACTGCCAAAATGGGAAGTATTGCTTTACTCTTTTCAATTTCCCCCACGCACTCCCCACCTGCTTCCCTCTTGTTTTTTTGGGTGTTAATCGTTTTGAAAAATGAATCCCCCAGTGAACCATCCGAAGCCTACTTTCATGTCAGGCACCCTAGTCTTTATCCCTCTCTCTTTTACCCCTAGCATCAAATCATCGGACTTCTTTTATTTTAGTAGTGACCACCGTGCCCCCCCAGAGGGGGTTAGGCTCCGCAATCTTCGAGCGCATCACGATGTTTCGAAACTTGCTTCGTTGGCACTTCTTTTCCTCCCCCTGTGAAAGGCGGTTCTCTGACCAGAACATCACAAATGGTGCGCTGGTTTGTTGCAATTCTGGAGTGCGCTCATATCTTCTTCCATTCCTTTCTTTTGATTTCCTTCCCCTGCTTCTGCCCCCTCAGGTTTTATGCTTCCAGGCCCGGGCGTCTCTGCGGCACAAAGGACCACAGCCTCTTTTCGCCCCCTGCTTCTCCCCTGATGTTTTTAGAGTGGGTCTTCCAAGGTTTCACTCTATTAAGTCAGGCTTTTCCCACCCCTTCTTGTTTTCCCTCTAGCTTATTTCATCTTCCCACAGTACTGTTCGCCACTCATTCGCATATCCCCCCCAGATCTCGATGTCGGTGGGTTTTACTACACCCCCCCCCCGGGTTGTTTTGTTTTTCCTCTTCCCTTACTTCTTCCGGCGCGTACTCCTCAAGCGTTGGGCATTGTCGGGTGATTAACTTCCCGTGTGACATTTTTTTCCTGGCCCCTTGTGGCTGAGCAGCCGCAATCTTCTTCGTGCGACTCGTGGCAAATTCTTGAGGGCGGCGCTTTTCCTTTTCTTTGGATCCCGCGGGATGTTTTTTTTTTTGGACACTCTTTCGTTTATACGTCCCAGGTTGCTTTATTTTTCCCTTTGCACAAAACGAGCAGCCCGGTGGCCGGCCTCCCCTTGGGTGAGCCTACGGACCTCCTTCTTCCCCCATCGGGTCTACTTCTCTGTTTTCGTCTTAGGCCTTCATCGGAGGGCTGTCTAGTCCCATCGTGGGAAGTCGGCGTCTGTGACGTTTTCCCAACTTGGCTCCTGCGACTGACGACTTGCATTCGTCATAGTGAATGCGTTGATATTTCCTTCCCCTCTTCGGGATTGTTTTGCCGGCGAATACCCCCCCTGTGAATCGAGGCTCCTTGTTACAAGCTGTTTTTCCCCTTAGGACTGATTTTTTCGTTTTTTTTTCCCCTTACTTTCTATGTGGATATGACTATGGGAGTTGTCTCCCCCCGTCCCACCTATGGACCCTTATACACTTGTCCCCCTCCTCCTCCCGAGAGCTTGGAGTTCCATCTAGTCGTCCCCCTCCCTAGTCCTTCGCCTTTTCTCCTCCCGTTTTGTTTTTTTTTTTTGATCGTGACGTAGCTAATTGGCTTCCCCCCCCTCCTTTCCCCTTTGGGTGGGTCTTTAACGGCAGCCGTTCGCTTCGCTCCTATATCTCTTCTGGCCCCATCCTTCCGACACCGGGGCCATCACCTCTCCCCCAAGCCCAAAACCACAGTTGCCTCGTGGGATTCTTTTCCTTTTGGGGCGCCGCCACAGAATTTACCGGATAGAGGTGTGGACGAAAAATATGTGTCCAGTATTACGAGCTTTGCCTTTCTTTCCCCCTCTCTTTTTCCCACTTTTTTGCCCACGTCCGTCGGCGACACAGGGAGCCTTCTTCGCTCAGAAGGTAAGCGTTGGCTTTCCTCTTCTCTGCTCCCAAGGGGTATTTTTTGTCCTCTGCCGTTTGCTTGCTTCGCTATTTTTTCCTTCCTCCTCGACGGTTGTTCCTTTTTCCCCTTTCCACCCCCCGCCCCCCCTGACCACGACAGGGTTTTGATCACCCACACTTCTCCCCGGTTCCTATTGGCTCGCGCTCCTTTTTCCCCTTTCAACGTGATGTAGAGATGTCTTCGTTGCTCCGCCCGCCCGGTTCGTGGCACACCACTGGTCCCCTCCCCTTTCAATCACCATTTTCACGCTTCTTTTGAAGTACATCCGATTGATCCGGCTTGCGCTGCCCGTGAGTCCGAACCCTTTTCCCAGAGGACTCTCCCCCTTTTTCTTGGGCGTCGAAAGTCTTTTTTTTCTTCCTAGGACTTCGTTTTAGTTTCCCCCATCATGTTGGAAAGAAAAAATAATCACCTTTCGAGCCAAAGTTGGATTAGCCCCGACTTTTTCTCTTTTTCCCTTTCTGCTACACAGCCGGTTTTGCTGTCCCGGCGAACCGGCGACCGCGGGTTTCATCCTTTTTGGGGTCATGACAGACGTCTTTTGGCAGGACTTGCCCCAAGTCCCCTCAGGAGACCCCTCTTTCGGTCTTGAAAGCCGTCCCTTTTCCTGTCCCCAGCTCCCGGTGAGTTGATGCCCATGTCCTCCCTTGCCTCTGCTCAGAAACCCTCCTGTTGCGTCTTAAAGGCAGGTTCGGGCTGGCCGACATCAGATGGATTCTCTCGATTCTCATTTTCCTTTTTTTCTCCGAGGATGGTTTGACTATTTTTTTATCCCTGGCTAACGTTTCTTTGGTCCTTTTTTTTTTTAAGATCCTGATTTGAATCCCCCCCTATTTTGATTCTCGTTTTTTTTTTTTTCTTCTGAGTGTTTTACCCCGCCTTCCCCAGCTCTGGGGAATCCAAAGGGCGTTTTCCCCCCCCCGTGTACGTTTCGGGCGAGTTCACCCGTTTTCTTTTTTTTGCAAAGGCCGCGCAGCCCGGTCCCGCCAGTTCCCCGCTTCTCACGACTACTTTTGTTGCCGAAGGGCTCGTATACCGGTCGAACACCTGTTTCCCCTTAATTTTCCGCCTTTTTGACGGTTGTTGTTAGCAATAACACAATGACAGTTGATCTTTCTTCACAGTTTTTTTGGCTTCTTTCTTTTTAAAAGAGGGGGCTCTGGACCGGGCTGAAACGGGTCCGGCGTAGACTCGGATCATTCCAAACGGCGGTCTTCTTCGGAATTATTTGGCACCCCCCCCCCATTCCTTCTGCATCGCCCGTTCGTGCTCATCGTCGAGGGTTTTTCCTTATCCTCTTCCCCATTTCCGTTCATGCCTATGATTATTGTTCCCTTCCTTTTTCCTTTAGACTCCATCCTAATTTTTGGTAGAGTCCAGTCTTCTCCCCCCTTCCTTTTTACTAGAGATCCTTCCCGGAGAGACCTGACCGTAACGTGTGGTCGAGGCAAGGCCAGCCTCTGACCCCCCCCACGGCCTGGTTTTTTTTTTTGCAACGTTGTTTGTCCGGACTCCTTTTCAGGAGTCGGTTCTCCTGCTGCTCAGACCCGCGATACTTGAACACCTTACCCCCCCCCCTTGAGTTTTCTTTTGAACAACCCCAGCCGGTCCACTTTCTCATTTTTTCTGTGCGTGATTGCTGGAGTTCCCAAGACCCCCATGGCTCTTTCAC
>Ga0179593_1367470_pt1 | contig 10563 bp, 9 predicted proteins | sample CZODoug2_1_08_16_FD_185931 | JGI IMG/M metagenome (GOLD analysis project Ga0179593, IMG submission 185931) | Vadose zone soil fungal communities from Angelo Coast Range Reserve, California, USA - CZODoug2_1_08_16fungal (PacBio error correction) | ecosystem: Environmental > Terrestrial > Soil >... | reverse complement strand
TTTTTCCCTTCCCAGGTTGGGTTGGGGTGGGGCGGTCGGGTGTTGTGGTTTTTTTGTATGTTTCAGTCCGTCGCCGATCCCCCCCCCCCAGGACTTCCCCGCTCGATGTCAGGCTGCTTAGTGTATGAGGCCTGCTTTATTCCCGTTGCCTCCTTAATGCTCCATATACCCTCACATCAACCCGACCCCCCACGTCAAGCCCAATTTTCCTTGGACCTATTAGATAAGCGCAGACAAGCCCCCCCTTACTTACCCTACTCAACGCCTCTTTCCGTAATGCTCTAGTGTGTATTCTAGCGACCATGACTCTATTGAGAGCCTCGCAATCTTTTTTTCTAATTTTTTTGCTAAGAGATGCCAGGCACGCCCCCCGCCTTCTATCTTAAATGTAAGACGCCCCCTGCAGATGTCTCGACACCGCGTTGATCCCTCTTGATACCCCCGAATCTCAGTTTTCCGCACGGCACACGCCCCCCTATTTTGAGAGACCCTTGCAGTCCGCTATGAGACTGGACTATGCTTTTAGCCGCCCCTCCATTAAGGCTCTCTCTCCACTTTTGAGTCTACAAAGAGGCGTGAAGCCTTGCGTTCGCCCACCGCAACAGACCTTATTAGCGCGTTGCTCATTCTCCTTGACGTTCCCGACTGCGCCCTCGCAGTGCGATCTGCACCCTCGCTCGAGCAGCTTTTTTTCTTCGGAACGACTGTGAGTTAACTTTCCCCAAGCAGGAACATCGGTCAGCCTCTCGACAAACAACCACTTGAGAGGATTCCGAGAACAAACAAAGCAATGAGAAGCGGATCTGACACGGAATCTCAGGCCTCAGTTCGACGAGCGGTTTCAAGAAGAAGGTTCAAGAGATTTGCGCAGTTTTCGCAAGTTTGGCGCACTCTCCCCGCCCTGCATGCCGAAGCTCCAGGATTTCAAAGTTGAGGCTCTGACGCATACTAGGTTTCACATTTCCATTCACTCCGTCAGAGGCCGCATGTCCCCCACCACCTTTAATTTTCTATCTAAAGCTTTTAACACTCGGGTTCCACAAGATTCGGCTCCCCCCCCCCCACTCCTTGATACCCAGATCGAGAATTTCTCACGATCTCCTAGGGATTGTCGAGTGTTCTTTAGGAGTTGGAGGAGAGTTTACTGAATTTCCCTGTGCCCTTACTAAGCCCTTCCTCAGTTTTCTCCCCCATTGTCTCTTTATGTTCATGTGGATAATGAGTTCTCCACCTCTACGTTCCTTCCTTGAATGGAAAGGTATTTGTCCAGCCCCTTTTGCCTCCATCGGATACCCCAATTTTGCTCCGGTTCGAAAGTAACAGGACCACTTCTTTGAATTGGACTGTTTCTTTCGATATTTTGATTTCTCTCCGAGTCCCCCAAATTTTGCTTCCAATCCTAGAATCTCACTTGAATGGGTGGCTGTTGGCATTAATGTTTTAGGTAGGATAGAACGGCTAAATTATCGTGTTGATTTTACAGTTCCTTTCGCCGCTAAACCCTCGAAAGGCCGATTTATCAATTTTTCCACGTGACCCAGCTGGAGTTCCCCTTTTCTGGGCGTTTTTTTTAGAGGATTAATCCCCTTTTAAAGCTACTCTCCCTCAGTGTACTTGTTTTTCCCCCAGAGCCCTGATTTTTATTGTAGCACCGGTATTCGACCATTTTGTTCCTTACCCCCGGACGAACGTTGGATGGCTTCATCCGCGTTTATTTGATTTTTTTTTGCAAGTGACGACGGGGCGGAGTCCTCTCCCCTCCCCTTTTGGCCAACTCGCCCGACCATCATCCCCCACGTTTTCCCTCCCCTACATCTCCGGATGGTTATGTCTTCTATTCGTTCTTTGCTGATTGAACTCTCGTCCCGCGTGATCCCCCACTTCGAACCCCCAGTGCTTTTTCTCCACCCGAGAGCGAACGCTTTTGGTCCGCGTCCCCCAACGAATGAGACCCCGCCGGGAAAGATTTTTTAGCCCTCCTGGGCAAAAGATTCACAGTAGGCCTATTAAGCTCTTTTTCTCCTCGGAATCTGGCCCCTGTCCGGACTTATCGACTCTGCAAATTCGCTGAGGTCGTCCCACCAATGCCGCCGCCTCACCTGGGACCATCGGTCCGTGCCTACGTTGAGATAGCGATGGACGCATTTTCCATTTAGCCCCCATCCAACCGCTTCTGGCCACTTCAAACCTCTGGTAGTAAGGCGTCTTATGGCGCCCCTTCTTTAGGGAGACCCCTCTTGCCGGATGATGCCCGAATTGCCCAACACTAGTAGCCAGTTCTGTTTTCCGGGTACACAACTGCTGCTCCACCTTTTTTTTTCCTTTTTGAAACCCTCCTCCAGAACCCCCCCTTATGCAGTGCTGCGCGGTCCTTCATTCGGCTTGAGATGATTGTCCTGTTTTCGAGGCTTGTATGCTTTGTGTTCATCCCAACCCACGTAATGTTCTCTACCGGTCCGCTCTCTAAGGTCTTGCGCAGGACGACTCCTGCCATTGGATCGCGGCGGTCCTTGAAGGACGAGACACTTTCCTTTTTTCTGAGAGACAGGGTCTTGCCTTTTTCTTTTGCCCTTTTTTGACTCGTCCTTCTTCCCTTTCCATACTACAGTTTGTGGTTGTTTCGCTAAGCGTCCTTCCCCATCAAACCAGACCATTCTCTTTCATGTCACTCCCTTTTCCCTCTGATGCCGTCCAATCCCGCGCCTTTTCTCTTTGATAAGACAAATTGGGGTAGTAGGACCCCCCCCCTGCCTGAAAGATGAAGGTTCATCCTGGACTTGGCTGTCCCGTTCTGAATCCTCACTCAGCGAAATCCCTGCTTTTCAACCTGCACTGTGCCTCCCCATCGCTTCCCCTTAGGATGTTCTGTTCCGGTTGGTTTTAAATTATGCGTCCTCCCTTTTTTAGAGACTCTCCTCCCCACGAACTGTTCGGAGATATTGTTTTTTCCCTTTCTTGCAGGAAGGAACTAGCGCACCTAGGTTCGTAATCTTCCGTTCTCCATCTATTTTTCTTTTGTCATCTGCTCTTTCTTTCTCGTTGAGCCCACCAATGGCTTCGGCCCGTCCTATCTCACGTCACGGATGAATCCTTGCCCAATTTTGGAGGCGCCTGTTTTCTGCCACAGCCTCCCCCCCCCCGACTACCCCCCCCGAGATCTTCCGGCCTGCGACATCGGACGCGCCCACTGGCTCATTCCAGCCTACGGTTATCATGCCTTTGCAACCCCCCCCCTCGTCAGCCCCCCCCTCCTTTTCACCCGCCCCGACATCCGTAGCCTTCGTTTAATGTAGGCAGGCCAGGTTCGCTTCTTCGGTCCTTCTCAGACTACTATTTATTCTCTCCTTTTTGACCGCTGCACGTCAGACTCAGATCCCTCCCCCTTTCAATACTAGAAATACCCCCAGTCCTTGATCTTCCGGCTCTGGGGTGGGTATTATGAGTACGAGGATCCCTCTCTTTTGGGATGAGTGCCAGTCTTACTCACTCCCAAGAACTCCGAAACCCCTCCAATACCCATGTCGGTCCGAATCACACCCTAGTTTTGGACGTCCCCCTTCCCCCCCCCCCCACCGTGTTTCCTAGAGAGAATTCTACTGAACCAAATGCCCAAGAATTGAAAGCTTGTCTCATCACTGATGAAGTTCACGCCCCTCCCCCCGAAGATTCTTTCTTCCGCAAACTTTTTTTTTCCCATAAGCGTGTCCCCTGTCACGACCAGACTAATTGCTCTCCCCTAGCTCTTTCCTTGATAGAACACCATGAACTCCAAAACACTTGTTCTTTAGCCCTTTCGAGACTGGCCCCCCCCAAACAGAGCCAAAAACGAGTTGCGCCTTGCGGATCTCGTCAGCCTGTCCCCTGGACCCTCCCTTGGCCTTTTCTTCTACACCCTCCTTCTACGCCTTCCCAGCTCCAATGTCCTTTTTACATGTTGCGTTCCCGGTTTCACACCACGTGTCCACGATAACCAAATAGTTCCTTACACCCTTGCCCCCGAGGAAAGGACCGGAGCAGTTATATCTTTCCTCCTTTGAGCCCACTTACTCACATCCCCTCAACTATTTTTGGTCCACTCGTTCGAGGAAGGATGCCGCTTTTTGTTAAAAGCCCGAGGGCCTCACATTCCTGAAAAGAGAAGCCATAACTTCCCCAGATGTAGATTAGTAACTGTCCCTAGCCCGCCCTGGGCCTTTAGAGAAGCGTTGTGGTTTCTCCTCCTTTGTCCCCAGCAAGCCTTCCTTTACCCCCATCATGTTATATAGAGGCCCGTGGTTCCTCGGCTATTCCTCCCCCCGGCTTTTTTCTTGCTCCTCTCTCTGCGCCGACATGGTTTACAAGCATTTGCTTTTTCGACCGCGCAGGCGGGTTCTCCCCAATCTGCCACCACCGGAGGAGAAGACGAGACCAAGAGCTTAAGATGTCCTCGGACGCTTCAAAGAAGATCAGAGATCACGCTAGTTGGGAGATTCCAACTAAGGATAGATTTTCTTGTTATAGCTCAAGTAGCTGCCCCTCCAAAACAGGCGGCCCTCCCTCGCTGTCTCGGGCTGGGATGGATAGCAAGCATCCTTCTCTCAGACGAGCGTCAAGAAACTTCAACGGTCATCAAAATATCGACTCTAACGCCGATAGTCCCCTTTATGGTTTTCCACGGAAAACGATCGTCAATTCTTCATCCCTCTTCATCGAACCGTTTTAGAGATAATTCCTGAGATCTCTCTTCCAGCCCCAGCAATGCTTTCAGAAAATCGTCTTCCTTCCATGATCTACCCCCGATGTGAGGTGAGTAGTCGATATTAGGATGCTGTGTTAGAATCTTTTCACGACATTTCTCTTTTTCCTCCCTCGGAGCCCTTTTTTGGTCTAGTTACCCAGGTCACGGGTTCTTATGCCTGGGCATTTCTCCCCGCGCCTGCTCGCACCAAATGCGGTCCTTTCCCCCCCTTCCTCTCCCTGACGAGACTGGCGATGTTCTTTCTACGCCTATCTTGCATCCCTCGGTTTTGGAATTCTTATTCGCCACCCCCCCCCTTCCCCTTAGAGGACCATGATGACGGCCACTATTCCCCCCTTTCTCCATTCGCATTAGCTTTCGTGGGGAGTTTTCTTTTTTTCCCCTGCCCGGTTGTCAGAAGTACCCGCGAAGCCTTGTGGACGAGCCCTCCCCCGCGGAGACACTTCACTGACCCTTCTATGGACATGAAGCCTCTTCGGGGCGGTCAGAAAGATGCACCGGTATATCTTTCCCATAAGCGGTCTTTCTTTCTCTCTTCAGCGGTGCGCATCCGCCCTTTTCCTGGACTTTCTCGTAGTCATTGAGAATCAGTTTGGCGCTTCCCTCCAGCAAGGCCTCCCTCTGATCTGCAGGCGCAACCCAGAACTCGACTTCCATCCCCAAGTTCCCCCTCTTAAACTTCTCCGGGCTCGTCGGCACAGAATCCAAATGTCAGCTAAGCACCGCTTGCGATCAGTAATTCCCCCAAGGAGCTTATTCCCTGTCCCCTATGTGTTGTAGGATTCAGCTCCCATTGGAATCTAGGGCTAGCAGAGTTTTCCCTTTTCTCTTCGCTTGAATGCCACCCTTGTCCCTGAACTTCCAGTCCTTTGTCGGGCTCGCTCGAAGTTGGACAGAGCCAAGCGATTCCCTGATAACGCTAGGATCGACCGCCTAAGCTGCTCCTCCCCTCCCCCAGAAATCTTGTCCAAGGATTTCCGAAGAAGTTTAGTGTGAGGGTTTATGATCTAAGGCGGATTAAGTGCCTCTCCCCCGTAGGGTAAGGATTGACGGCTGGTTCGCCCTGGAACCAGTCCCCGATATCGAGAGGTATTCTTACGACCCGTATCTTGACTTCCCTGAGCTCTGAGACTAATGCCCTTTCCATGCTGCACAGCTCAGATCCTTTTAGTAGGCCTCCTGTGAGGGCTGCATCATGAAAGTCAGATATTACAAAAACAGATATAGGGCGGCTCTTCCCACCGAACTCTCTTCTTGAGAGTTCATTCTCCGGAGGAAGAGGCGTCGCCCTCTTATATAGTTGTCGAATCAGGTGTCACGGTTTCGGCCCTGACTCGCTGTAGACGCCATGATTGTCCCCTGTTCTTTGTCCGAACCTGACCTTTCTTTCTAACCAGAATTCAGAGGCATAGTCCGCTGCACCCCCTGCGGGCCTCTTTCTCCACTTGATGCCCCCCACCACGGGCTTTGCGGCAAAGGTTCGTTCTCCCCACACGCGGAATAAAGGCAGCTTATAAGCCCGGTCTTCCCTATCGGAGATTGCGTGATTTAGTTGTCGTTCTGTTATTCCCTTTTACGCCAGCGCTTTCATATTACCTTCCTTCGAATTCTTTCCTGAACATTTTCTTTAGTGATTCCGGTTGTCTGAGATTTGACAACACCCGGCTTCTTCCAGCCTTTGCCCCAGTTCAGTTTTTCCAGCCCCTTGGGGTCACCAACTCGCCGAACTACACGTTGTTTTCCTCTTGAAAGCCCCTGAAAATGTTCCCCATGTCTTTTTTACTTTGCCTGCGTCGAAATCGGTGATTAAGCCTCCCCGCGCCACCTGGCTGTTGCTTCACCATCTATATCTCTACTTCATTTTCCCAGGTCTCCGACCGTTGGGGACTTCAGTTTTTTCCTTCTTTTTTTTCCACGTTTGACAAGTTGTGGGGGTTGCCTGGTCCTTCTATCAGCCCCGTTTTCCCCCACCAATGCTCCTGCGGCGCCTTATGGATTTTGTAGAACTGGTCCACGAGTCGGGCCTGGGGCGCGTCCCCTTAACGTTCCCATGCTTTCCTCTGCGCTGCAAGTGATTAATTGCTGGTCCGCGTTTACAACTGCTGGCCCTGTTTCTGTTTCTCCCTTTTTTTTCTCTCGATACCCACTGTGTTTAGTCCACAAGGACCGAACGGTTTTTATGCTGGCGCTTACCCTTGGGAGTGATTGGGTTCGGAGAAGTCGCGGGAGCTCTTGGAGGAAGCAGTAACTCGGAATTCGAAAAAGAACGAACTCTCATCATAAGACCAAAGTAGAAAGTCTAGGGATGTTTTTGGGCATTGCCCCGCAGTCCTTTCGATGCGGACGGACCAGACTGAATCCTTTAAACACTTCTAGATTCACATCCTAAGCTTTCTGTTTCAGTCCCCCTCAATACCCGAGCACCCTGTGTGAGGCCGCTAACTTTCCACACGATTTCGAAAAGGCAGTTGAAACTGTTCCTCTTTCTGCCCTTTCTAACCCATATGATCCCGGGTCGGCCTCTTCCCGAAGAATCCCATTTTCGCGAGGCACTTCTTTTCTGCACCTTGGAGCTTGCGAATGAAAGCTTTCCTCTGCGCCTCCCCCAGCCCCCTTCCTACTGTACATTGCTCGTCGCTGCTGAATTTGATACGGAGGGCACCCTAAGCAATTTGCGCAAATCCCTCTACCCAGCTGCGAGGCCCCCCCCCGAAAACGAGTTTGCGGAACTGCGTTATGGCCTCCATCGCGCGATTGACGCATTATTCTCCAGGTATGCCCAAAACCGACGTTAAAAGTAATGGATGTAGTATAGCGATACGCGCTTCGCTTCCTTGAAGTCCTCCAACACGAGAAAGTCCCAGAAACACATTCCGGCAATACGTAGCCCACGCCCAGCTTATGCGATTCTTTTGTATCGATGGATGAGGAGACGGTCACGAAAGAATCCTTCATGGGAGGGACAGTACATTTTCTAAGAAGTCATGACCAGGCGAATTAAGATCCAGACCAGTGGCGTAGACGCAGATGTGCGTTATTAGGCTCCTTACGGTCCGCGCGGCAATTACCGAAATTGGTATTAATGGGTGAATGGCAACTTTTACCGTATCTCTCTCTTTTTACCGACATGATCCTTGGTTTTGTTGCTCTCTCGCCGGAGGCGCGAAAATCAAAAGGTAAGGAACCAGTTCGAAGTCACGACCGAGGACCACTGCTAGTGACAAAGAAGACAGGATTACCCCGCAACGGGAGCCGTGGTTGAGACTTTTTTCCCCAGAAGAATCATTTTCAGAACGGTACTACGGGAAGCCGGCTTTGTATTACCTACAAGTCGAATTCACTCAACCGGTCATCCAATCAGTCGTTCGAAGGGAAGAAGAAGAGCATCCTAGCTATAACCTCGTGCTCATTGGGAGTGGGGTGGTCCCTCCAAGTATGAGAGCCAATTGGCGCGGGATTACTACAATTATCTGCCGAGATGGGGGGTGTTTGCCCCTACGTCGTAAGGTCCGGAATTTCCGAGCACTTGATGGAGAACAGTACTGAGGACTTTCGAAAGAGGACTTGTCTGTAATGCTTTCTGCTTCGCGGTCCTTACTGGCCAAACCGGCTTCTTCCAAGATCAGAGGAGAATTCCCCTCCAAATGGCCGAGGTCCAATGCCTGCGGACCCGTGTTAGTTGATCCGCCGTTCTTGCATTGCCATAAAGGTGACGAACGATGGCGGCAGTTTCGCGAATTCTTTCTCCGCCGCCCAAAGACTTGGGATTACCTCTTGGCATACTTCCCGCTTGCACATGTAGTAGATTGACCCCCCAATGGCTCGATAGTCGTCTAACCGCCCCCCCATCCATTCAAAGTATTGAATCATGCGGACTCGTCCAGTGGAAAGAGATGAAATGGAATGAGACATCCACCTCAGTCAAAGACGGCCCCGACCCTCACCAAAGCATGAGTATTCCCCTGGACACAGACCGTGGGTCCTTTTTCGTCGCGCGACAGGAGGTTTACCGTTCCTTTCTGACAAGTCCATCCCTCCCACATCACCGTTCCATGACTCACCCCAAACTCCCATAAATGGAGTATTCCTCACTTTTTCTTGGTTTCGACGGCAAACGCCCCCCAAACCGGGGGGGCGCAGATCCCGTCTTCCTGCCACCAATGAAAAAAATTGCCATAGTATCCCCCATTATGACCCCCGGGACATATTCATTTTTCTCCGTTATTTATGGCGACCAGGCCATAAGAGTTCAGTCATCGTTTCCACCTCCAGCCCAAGGAGACCCACGCTGGTTTTTTATCGCTATCGCCTTGACCCGAACCAAACCCACATTTTCGCCCTTCCTCCCTTGTCCACCCCCTCTTAGCTGCACCACAGCGGCGTCAGCGCGGCAGTAGAGTCCTCCGAGGAATTGGTTTTCACCCTTGCGGAGAGGGGCGTGGCGATCACTAGTTAGAACCTCCATGTCCACGTCAAACTGTGAGCCCTTTTTTTTCCGGCCGTTCACTCGAACAACTACTTGTAGTTTCCCGCTCCACCAGCCCAAAGCGGGTTCGACCACCTTTCCCTTGGGTCCTGAATGGCCGTACCTCTTCCTGGTTACCTCCTAGCACCCTTCAAACCGTCTGACCAAGTTGTTGCCCTCCAGGTCTCGCCAAGAGCAGAGGAACTCTCGTTTTTCCCCCAGGCTTGCCACAGTAAGAAAAGCCAACGCTCAACTTTGAGGAGTCCCACTATAATGGAGTCGTCGTCAGAGCTTGGAGTCCCCTCATTCTCGCAACCGAGGTTTGTGAACCCCCATGCGCGTTCACTGGTTGGGTTGCCCCGGGCCAGACTTTTCCCGGGCATTTCCTGTTTACCCAAGAGGAGGTCTAGAGACCATGGAACATACCTTTCGGACACCCCCCTATGATCTTCCGGTATGGAAGACAAGTAGAACCACAAGGAGGATACGATAGAGGATAAACCGCCGTCCCATTAGCTTGAGACGGCGTGCGGTCCCCACTACATCCGCAGCCGCCAGCCGGCGTTTTCTAGGGTTTCTCTCGACAGTCTATGTCATACTGTTCTTTTCTATCTTAGAGAAAGTTGACAGCTTACCGGTAACCAGAAAAAGTCGGCTAAGCCCCGTAGGCGAGAGGGTCACATCTATCACCTATCTGCTTCCAGGCATGACCCTTCCAATGATTCATATAAGCCTCTTTCATCCGACTTTTTCGCGGTGAAGTCGTTAAGACTCGCTAACTTCATTATCCTTGAATCCGCACCTGAGTCTTAATGACTAGAGCGTGCTCAAGCCCCCCAACCCATGCTCCCCAACTTACTGAGCCCTGACCGTTCTCTGACCCCTCGTGTGTTGAGTCCCTTCTTCATCTTCTTCTCCCTCACTAGCCCACACTTACTCGCGTTCTGCCTTGTAATTTTTTCCCTTGTGTTTTTTTTTACGCTGGCAACCCTCCCCTGCCGGGTTCTGTCCATTCATGTTCTTACGCTCCCTACCCAACGGGAGCGCGATCCGAGGATCGAATAAAGATTCACTTTGATCCGGCTTCTACTACTACCCCAGTCTCTTCCTGCGAGAGTAGTTTACTTACTTTCCGACAGCTCTCGGCGCGCTTGAGATGTTTCTCGGCAGCGAATATCCTTTGGCACCCTTGATTCCTTCGATTGAGTTGGTTTCGGGTTTGAAGTCGCTTGCGGTTTTTCTCTAGCACTGACTTTTTCCTCTGCCCGTCAGGCCCGGCCCAATCCCCTGCTTAGAAATTATGACCCTCGGCTCGCATTGAACCGGTGATGTCTTTCTTCGCCCCAGCGTTCTTCAGGCT
>Ga0179593_1324892_pt1 | contig 10563 bp, 17 predicted proteins | sample CZODoug2_1_08_16_FD_185931 | JGI IMG/M metagenome (GOLD analysis project Ga0179593, IMG submission 185931) | Vadose zone soil fungal communities from Angelo Coast Range Reserve, California, USA - CZODoug2_1_08_16fungal (PacBio error correction) | ecosystem: Environmental > Terrestrial > Soil >... | reverse complement strand
AGAGTGCTTTCTCTAAATGAAACCGCAACCCGGCAAACGATTCAAACCTTTTGATGTTTCCGCTTCCCCCCTTCATCGAGAAACTGACTTCATTGTTCCCCGTTTTTTCGTTGAAAACCCCTTCTTTACCCATCTTTATCGGTCTTTCAGTATTTTTGGCCTAGATTTTTATCCCTGCTCCACACCCTTTCTGCTGCCTTTCAACCCCCTCCTCCCAACTATAGAGCCGCTAAATTTTTTTTTCCCTTTGTCATCGTAGACGGCCCCCCTGATTCCCCAGAACTTTTGAATTCCCATCCCTTCCGGCCGACCTCCTGTTGCGTGTCTGCATTCCACCCTCTCTCTTCCTTTGCGACAGCGGTGCTATGAATCGGTCACTGAAAATATCCTTGCCGGTTTTTTCCCTCGATAACGTAATGGCAAGTCGCCCCGTTTTTTCTCTGTTTCATCCCGGTTTTGGTTTATGGGCCCATGCTCCGTCCTAACTGTGAGCTTTCTTTCTTTCCCATTTCCCGAGGATGGCATTTCATGCGCACTTTGTCTTTCGTGGTATGAAGAACCTTTTCTCCCCCGCATCTTTCATGACCCCCCCTCCCAATTTGATTTACCCACTCAGTAGCCCCTCTTCCCCGATATCGTGGGAATATCCCCGCGCTCTGAAAGACCGGTTTTTCCCCCCGAGTGCTTAATGTTAAACCTTTCCCTTTAGCTGTTGGCTTTCAGTTACTTCTCCTGCCCACCCAAAGAACTTCCTTCTCTCACGTTAGCCCGTTGACCATTGTGCTCTAACCCCTAAACTGATTAGAAACACTTCCTTGATGGCGTCCTTGCTTCTTTTTCTTCACGATTCAGTCTTCCCCCCTGCCGACCAGAACCCGAATCAGTGATTCCAATTACTGTTATTTCCCTCATCCTTCCCCTCCCCTTCTCTCTCCTCTCACCGCTTCATCATACCTCCTCTCCTCTTCTTTTTCTTCTCTCGTTCCCCTCATTCCTTCTCTCTACACCCGATTCTTGCACCCACTCTTGACCCTTATCCTCCCGTCCCTTTCTCCTTCCTTTTTTTCCTCCTCCCCCCCTCTTCCTTTTCCCCTACCAGTTTACCCCCCCACCACCCCTTCCTCCCGTTCCTTCCTCCTTCCCCGCACCCCCTCTCTTCTTTCACTCCCTCCATCACCTCATCCCTGACCCCACTTTTCCCACCCTCCTTCCCCCTTCCTACCCCTGAACGCCTCTCGCCCCTCCCTCCCCACCGTTCCTCCGCGTTTCCATGTTCCCCCCCCCCCCCCTCTCTCCTCTGCCTTCCCTCTCCTCCCAAAACACCCCGAGACATTATCTTCCCCTGCTCCCCCCAACCGTCATCTCCTATCCCTTCCCTTTCCTTCTTTTCCCCCCTCTCCTCCTTCCACACCTTTCCTCCCTCCTCCCAGACCTTGATCCGTCTACTCTTCTTTGCGCCATCTCTCTCTCTCACCTCGTTTTTCTATCTCTTTTTTCCCACTTCTAACCATGTCTTCTCACCCTCCACGCCGCCTCATGCCTCTGACTTTTCTCTACTACCCCCCTCTCGCCTCTTCATCTCCTTTCCCTAAATTTACTCCCCCTCCTCGCCTTCCCCCCTCCTTCTCTCTCTCTCTCTCCCTCCTTTTTTCCCTCCTCCCCCTCTCCCATGTTACCCTCCTGTTCTCACTTTTCCCTCCCCCTTACACCCCCTCTCCACTCTATAGCTTCCCGCCCGCTTTTACTCTTTATCACACTGTCCTTTTTTCCTCTCTATCTCCTTCTCCTTTATCTCCTCTTTCTACAAATCCCTCGTGGTTTTTTTATTGGGTTGGGCTGCCACCCGCTTATTTTCCACCCAGCAACCTCAATTTTCTTTTATCTGTAAAGTATTCTCTTGATCCGTTGCAATTTTGTTCCTTTCCGCAGACCTCCCGAGTACAAGCTTCACCTTAACTCCATGGAACCGACTCCTGACACTTGCCCTCCGTTTTGCTGTGCCCCCTTGTAATACCGCACATTTGATCCCCTTCTTCTATCCTGTCCCCCGCCTGTGCCTCCTCCCGTTTCTGACATTTTGCGGCAGTTGAGAAGTTCTCCCATCTATAAGGACAGATGATCTGTTTGTCAGATTCTCCCTCACCCTTCCAAGAACGTGCCACCTTTTTTTTTTTATTTTGGCCTCTCTGCTATACCGCACCCCATCCGCACGGCAATTCTCGGACTGAATCTTGTAACAAGTCACCCAGACTGGAACCAGGGGAATGGCTCCCACGTGAGGTCTGCCCTTAGCGTTTTCCAACTCGTCGTTCCCCCCCCCCCCCCCTTGCTTTCTTCCTCTTCTCCCCCCATCTCCCGCCCCCCGGTGGTCGTCTTGGTTCTCATGGGGCATTTACTGTTTTCGTTCCCCAACTAACTTTTGAACGATTAACGTTTTTTGGCTCTTTAGTGCTTTTTTTCTTCCGGCGTGAGGACCATTGAAAAATACGTTACATCTGTTGGTTGGGTCTCTCGGTAATAACTTCTTTCAGTATTAGTCGTTCCGGTCTTTTCCTTATTACTGACTAACGTTGCCGCAGTCACACTTTCCATCCCTCCCTTCCGTTTTTCCTGAAGAGAGGCGTCCGTCTTTCAGCGCCTACAACAGGACGTTCTTGGCGTCAAAAGTGTCAACACAAGCTTCGTCCTCTTGACAGGTCTTTTTTTATAAAGAAGTGTTATTTGGGACCGTGTATTCAATCAACTTCCCTTTGTCTCAACCTTTCGACTTTTTCTACCCTTGATCCCCGACCGAGGAAGTTGTAAGACTTCGGTGGGCCTGACAATTGACCCCACTAGTTCCTGGTTCTCCGGTTGGACTTCTTGAGGAATTTTCCTCCCTGTCATTCCGAGTGGCTACGAATTTACCTTCGCATGGCGCGAAAAACCCCACAAAGGGGCCCCTGGGACCACAATTTTTTCTTTCGGTCTGTTTTTTTCCCGTCTTTCTTTGCTTCCTCTTTCCTTCCTCCCTTTATGAAGGATATAGGGTGTTGACTCTCTGTGATCACTTTATGGATTGGTTCATAAAGAGTGTCCCTTTTAATAGGGCCCTCGCCAGTTCACCCAAAGGAGTTTATCCTCTCGACGCGTGTACCCCCTCCAAAGATTCAACCTCCTCTTTCCTCCCCCCCCCCCTTTGGCGGCCCGTTTCTCTGGCCCCTACCATTCGGAGCCCTGTTGGTTTATTCGCTCACTGGTCGAATTGCGGTGGACTTTTTCTGATCTCGATACTGAACCGTCCTTAGTTCTCCGTCTTCAAACCGTACAAAGCAGTGTCTGTACTTAAGAATCACCCCTTCGCCGTTCAATGGGACGATTCCCCATTGGAAGAGTGTATAATAAAGAGTGAGGGTCCGGCCCTTTATTTTGGAGGGCCCAATCAATCCCTCTGTCTATTGCGCGACCTTTCCTTCCAAGGCTGCTAAATAGTCTCCCTCTCCCCCCCTCTCCTTCTTTATAAGCGGATGCGTCGGTGACGTCCTTTCTGCAGTTTTTTTAAGAAGGAACTCTCCAGTTTTGTGATGGCACCGAAGGGACCACGAACTTTCTTGAGTTGGTTTTAGCAGAAGTTACGAATCTCTTCCGAATTAAATCGTACACGCCCACCATTTCTTGTTTTCCCCCCCCCCTCAGAAGCAGTGCACGCGCACTTGTTTATTTGCTTCCAGATGTTGCCTGCGCTGCGGTTTTGAGACACCTTCGATAGTTCATTTACCCTCCTTATCAATAGAGGCGTTGTTTCTGCCCTTTTCGTCTTCAGCTTGTAACGGCCGCGGCTGGTCCATTCTCCATGCGTCCGATGCCATTTTAGTCTTCCTCCTCTCTTTCTCTATAGAATTGTCCTGACCTCATCTTAATGTAACTGCCCGGTGATTCGTTCGTCTGCCGTGGCAGGCTGGCGCCTTCGCAGATGGGGTTTTTTGAGTCCCCCATCCCAAAGATGGGCGACTTCGGCTTGCGGCTACTGAACGCAGCCTGAGTTCTCCGATGCGACATCTCATGACCAGTCTTCCGTGATACTTACCTTATCACCATGCCCTGTGCATCCCGGTCCGATTTCGGTCCAATCGATTGTGGGCAACATCCCGTACTATTTTATTCTGCTCTTGCCTTTTCTTTTGCCGATATCCTCTTTCTTTCCCCCCCTTTTGTTTTGTTGCGACTTTTCGGAAACCTTCTCCCTTGACCAGAAATCTTCCTTCCCCCCCTTCCTTTTTTTGGCCTCGAAGAGGACCTTGAGCACCTTTTCACGTTTTGGTATTAGGGTCTGGTCAGGAGATTTTTCATGTCCCTCGCGGTTTACTTAGAGATTGAGATCATCCTCCCTGTCGTGTTTCCCTTTTTTTTGTGTCAACAAGCTAACGGGTCGCGGACCCCTCGATCTTTTATCACCTTTTCTTATTCAAGCACTTCAGGTAGACAGTGCGTCGATCCTCCCTATATAGAGATCCAGGCCTCGCGGACTTGCATACAGTGAGAGGTTCGTCGCCTTCTTCCTTCCCTGCTACCCACCGCGAAACGAGAATGCACTTCTTATCCCTGAAGGATGTCAGTTTCTCGGCAGACCCTCCTGCGCGAGGTTTTCGCGCAATCTATTGGCTTGCTGGGTCTTCAGCCACAACTTCAATTGTGTTCTGATTCTTTCCTTCTCTCGTACCTTTCGTCTCCTCCTTATTTCAGTCCCCGTGCCGAAGAGCTGTTCTCTGACTTCTTCAAAAAATTCAGTGACCTTCTTGGCCCTAGGTCCTCTTGAAGTTTTTTTTTTTCGATTTTTTTGTTTTTTTGCCTGGTAGTCCCTTACCCTTCCTCCTTCTACAGCACTTGAGTTATTTCTCCCCCTGTCGGCGCCTTACTAGTGCATGATCCCAGAAAACACTTCATTGTACGTCCAACTTTTAGCGGGTGCGGTATTGAATCAGGACACTTCTTTACAGTGTTTTCCTTGACGGCGATCCTACTCCGTCCGCCCAGAAAAACCCCGCCAATCTCCGCTAATTTTTTAAACCGCCTTGCTCCCAGATTTACAATCATGCCCCCTCCTCCCCGCACCGTGTTCCAGTCTCTGGATACACCCTTCTGATTTCCTTTTTTTCCCCGAGGTGCTCCATCGTGGACCTTCAACCCCTCCTGGACGTCTGTCCGATTCGCTGGGTCGTTTTCTTACCCATCAATCCAGTTGTGTCCCCAGTTAAGCCCTCTCTCCTTCCGAGCCCTTTTCTCCGACCGGCCCAAAAGGGGGAACCCATCTCTCCCTAAAACGACCCCCCTTCACTACGGATTGTTCTGGGTCACATTTATGTTTGTGCGCGCATATCGAATAATGTCGTCTCCCCCCCCCCCCCCCCCAATCTAGCTTCCTTCCCCCACTGACTGCAAATCATGACACCCTTCCCCCCCCCTCTTCTTTTTTCCATTTGGTAGGCCCACTGCGCATAGTTCCCCACCTGGGATTCGCTGATTTTGAAATTGTTAATACTTGCCGGTGATTGACCCTCCGTCACACGGTCTATTCCCGGAGGTTTCTTTCCCACAACATTTCGTAGGACTGCTGTAGTTCCCCCCCCCCTCTTTCCTTTGTTTCCGCCATATGGAAAGGAGGGTTTTTTTGTTTCCCGATCCCGTCCCTCCAAAAAAATTTTCCGCTTTGATGTTTTTGGCTGCGGCCCGTGTTCCCCTGAGACGAACTTTCAAGGCGTTTTGTTTTCCCTCGCCATTCTTGCCCCCCCCCCAAAGCCCCACTTCCTTCGTGCAATGTCGGCGCAGCAAAACACCAATCATGATTTTAATAACAAAACAAAACGCTCATCCTATTCACTCCTTTACCATTGTGTCCGCACTGTCCTTTCCCCAAGATCCTAATGCGAATTTTGAGGACGCGGTGCTTTGTTTTCATCCATTTGCAGGCAGATGGCCATCCGCGCGGTGGAATTTTTTTTTGCCCCCGAACTGGCGTTTTTCCCCCCTTCCCTTAACAGGGGTGCTCCCCTTCCTTTTTTCGGCTGTGGACCTCTATTCCTTCAATGCGAGCTGGCCGCGTTTTCGGTTCTCCAGCGCCGTCTTAGTAATCCCACACTGTATCATCTTTGCTGTCGTATCCCCCCCAGCCTCTGCTTCCTTCTCGAGGAAATGAGCATTGTCCGCCAGGGAGAAGCACGGGATGCTTCGCTTTTGGGTTTGATTCGATCCGCCCCCCTTTCTCCCCTTTCGCCTGTCTACTGGCACTTTCCCCAGTATCTCCCGGAGAAACAAACAAACCCCCCTTTCCCAATCGTCGCCGGGAAGCTTTTCTCTTTTTTTTCTAGAATTGAACGTCATCATATGCAATCAATTTTCCAGCCTTCGGTTCCCTTGTTCGGGCAGCCCCCCCCCCCCAAATGTTCCTCTTGTCCTTTGTTCCCTTTCTGTTTAACTCACTGTACCTTGTAATCCGGATAGGACGTCATGCGGCCCTGCCGTTAAGACCATGCTGGTCTCAACATGAATTGTTTGCGGGTTTGGGTTTTCGCTCCCTTTTTCCAAAGAAGAAAGTCCTTTTTCTGGTCCTTGGTTGGCCTTCTATCCTTGATTGAAAGAGGGCAATTTTCTACTCCCACAGGCTCGGAATTGGTACAATTCCTCACACTCGTGGTGCGCCCATTCTTTTTCCCGAGGGCCCTGTTCTTTATTACACCCTCGATCGGCCCGTCGGTTTACGTTCTTTCCACCCCCCTACAGGTTAACGTTTCACCTTCCCATTTCAGGGTGGAGTGTCCCTTCAGTGCGGCTGGGTCACCAGTCGTCCGTATGTATCCTGGCCCCTGCCGGACGAATTTTTTCGCCCCCGGGTAAGCCTAAGTTTTCATGTATACACAACACTGAAATTACGGATTTCTTTTTTACGCGAAGATTCAATACTGGTGTATCTGAGGCGCCACCTTTTCTTTTCAGTCCGATTTCCTCGTCTTCAGCATTTTATCGGTTTTTCTTCTCGAGCAAACTGCACCCCTAGGTATGAAAAGGGCTGTGCTTTTCGCCTCTTTCTCTCCAACCGAGGTTGCCGGCCTCCTTTCGGACTTTCTGTCCTTACCCCCTTTTAGCCGTTCGTCGTAATCTTTTTTCTTCCCTGCCAAGAGTGTTCTCGCTGATCCGCTATTGACTTATGAGCGCGATTCCCGATTCCACTTAGTGTCTTTCCCCCCAACCCCCCAACTTCAACTCTTCTCGCGGCGAGTCCCTTCACCCCCCTTATTTCATAGTTGAAGATGATTTGCTTTTTTTTTTCTTCTTCCCTCAACTTTTTCATCCGTGGTGTTGTTGAGAGATCCGGAGTGATCCTGACCCAACGCCGCAAACTCACCCTTCCCGTTCCCCCCCACCAAGTGTGAGATTTCCCTGCCGCCTGAGAACTTTCCTTTCAAGTTTTCACGTGTTGGTACAGGGACTCTTTCTCTTTTTCTCTTAGTAGAGGTATTGTTGCCCCTCGAAGATTGTTTCACGTCCGCACCAACTAGGTGGCCTGCCTGACACCCAATGAGCCCCCCGCTCCTCCAGGATTGTTCACGGACGCCCCGTCCCCTCCCCCCCCGTACTCCTCCCTCTGTGATACGCACTTTCTTGCCGCTTCAGGCCCTTCCCTTCCCCCCTTCCCTAGGTGCGTTTGTCGACCTTTTTTCCCCGATCCTCTTTCGTTGATGATACTTTTCCCGATATTGGTCATGAAATCCACGCCGGCTCTATTCCCCACAGTATGGCCTGTTCTCCCCGATGATGGCTCTCCTTCCTTTTTCTGGGAGGCCTCTACGCTCTATTAACACCTGTGCTGTGCGTCAGTTCCTTTAGTCTTGAAGGACTTGTCCCGCGGCCCTTTCGATTCTTGCTCCCTTCCCCCCCCCCCGATCCTTCATGACTTCCTGTCGTTAAACCCGCGTATTTAAATCACGTCAATTCCTGAAGTTTCACGATCTAGTGGGGCCATACTACCCCTTTTTCTTTACCTCCCTCCAAGCCAATTTTGTATAAAAGAGTGCGTCTCTTTACACCGTACCTTCCCGGGATAATCAGCCTTGAGAATCCTTCTCCCCTCCGGCACCCCAGCTCCGTGGCCCTTCCTATGTTATTTTTTTGCTTTTCTTTTGCTCTCACGCACCTGACACCTTTCTACTAATGTAGGCCGTCCTGTTGATGGTCTGCCCGTCAGTTCCTGTCAGTCCTCTCTTCCATTTACTGGGATTTTCCCATTCTCCCCTAAATCGTCGATTTTTTTGTGCAACGCGCGCCACCCCGTAACACTGCCCTTTTTTTATCCCTCTCCGGAACCTCTCTGGCTTTTTCTTTTTTTTTTTGCTGTCCTTTTCTCCCTCTTGAACCCTGCTACAGGCGAAATAATTGTCCTACTAACTGTCCAGAAGACGACTCTTGCTGGACCCTTCCCTACCAGGATAAAGTTTTCTTAGACTTCCCCCCCTACTTCGTAAGCCTCTCTGCCGTTGCGTCCCCCTTCTCTCGTTAAGCTTTTCTAAGGACCACTATTCTTAAGCGGGGTGAAGATATCGACCAGCCCCCCCCCCCGTGAAATTTCATTGTGTAGGATTCGCCTCGCCCCCTCGTGACAGTACACCGCCGATGGCCGTTTTGCTCCAATTTTTCGTTTCCCCAGCCCCCCTCTGTTAAAAAACGGTCCTATTCTCTCGGCTGCGCAATTTCTGCAGCTCCAATGCGGCCAACCCTCTTTCTTTCCTTTTTCCTCTGATCCTTCTCTCTTGCGTCCTTGCTTTGATGATCCTTTGGGAGGGCCCCTCTTCGTGAGCGGGACACCCCCCTTCTTTCCCGGCGTTGATCGAAGAGTTTTTTGGATCGGAATTCATGTTTGTTGTTTTTTGCTGCGCTTCAGTTGCCCAGGCACCCTCTGACTTGTTTTTTTGCGTTTTTCGGCCACTTACGTCACTTGAAAATCGCTTCGTGAAGGGCTGCCGTTTAGTTGGGCCCCGAATTCCCAAAGCCATCCCCTCGTCCCTTTTTCATCAAGATGGCGTCCCTGAATTTTCAACCTCGTTTCCCTACGTACCCTCTTCCGTTCCCCCGGATTGTTCAGTACTGATGCCAGGATTTGTTTCTTAGAATCTACGGGATATGGATCTTCGTCTTTATAACGCCCCCATTTTCCTTTCTACAGCATATTTCAGACCCCCTCCGGAGGATTGGTGTCCTCGCAGTAGTGTCATGAACCAATTGACCCCCTCTCTTCGCGTTCGTTTGTGCTTGCTTGCTTTGTGACGGTACCCATTTTCCCCCTTTTTTTCTTCTAGCGCGAAGCACCCCTTCCTTAGATGTCACCACAACATCAGGTTTCCAACTGGGACCTCCACTCTTTTCTCTTTCTTTGGCTTCCCTTTTCTTTGTTTTTGTTTTCCCCCTTTGAAGGTACAAATTTTCGGCCGGATAGGGGGCTTATTCTCTTTTCCCCGCCCCTTTGATCTTGATGTGGTAATTAGGCGCCCATACCCTCCTTTCCCCTCCCCTTTTCCCACACAGGAGTTTCCCCCCCGTGAGCATCGTGAATCCGCAAAGTTTATTACTACGCTGTCCTCCCCCTTTTGGATTTCCCCTTCGCGTTCTGATCCCCATCCTGCTCTTCAGGTTCTTCCCCTTCCCTTGATTCATTGTTGGAATTTTTCGGTCTTGCTCCTCCCGTTAGCTGCTTTCAGTCAACACGTACACTCCTTCTTCCGTCCCTTCCTCCCCCCCAACCGTCGCGCCTTCCCCCTGTTGTTTAGATGTCCCTTGTTTCCCTCCTCCTTTTGGCCCTTGGACCTGACGATTGTGGCTTTCCCCAAGGTTTTCTGCGCGATTGGTATTCTCCATGCGCCTTCCCTAGATGCCCCCTAGCCCACTCGCCGGTGTTTTTCCGTGATGTTGCTCCTTTCCCCTCGCCTTTTTTGAAGAAGGAACTCTCAGTCTTGTGAACCTTCATCCATTGTACCCATTGCCATCGAGCGGTACGAGGACGCATTCTCCTGCGCCCTCGTCTTTGAGTGTGTGTTGACGAAGACAAGCCGTGAGCACTCTTTATTTTGAGCACATTCCCTTCTGAAGAGACCCTACTCTCAGGTATTTCCCTCTTCTTCTAATATGTCTTCTGTTTTTCGCGAAACTTTTTTATATGACAAGTTTTGACTGGCTCCCTTTTTCTTCTGCTACCTTGTCTCATTGTAAGTTTCGAATAGCCGAATCTTCGAATCTAGTCTCTTCTCTGATCTCCCCTTCGAGCCCCATTGCCTTTTCATTCCCTGAAATTCTTAGTTTCGTGTCCCTTCTTCCCCGTGTAGAATGGTGTCGCATCCTCAAGGCTGAGACAGATGTCGTCTTCTCGTCCCCTCTCAGCGAGTCCCCCCTCCGAGGACGATGCCGTTTACTCCCCTGGACCCTTCCCCCTTCTTTATCCTTTACCCGTCTTACCCCTTGACTTCATCTTGACGCTGATCGTTTACATGGAGGGTGGGCCGTCGCAGTTATTTTCTTCTCTTGTCTCCCCCCCTTTTTCTT
>Ga0179593_1640151_pt1 | contig 10564 bp, 9 predicted proteins | sample CZODoug2_1_08_16_FD_185931 | JGI IMG/M metagenome (GOLD analysis project Ga0179593, IMG submission 185931) | Vadose zone soil fungal communities from Angelo Coast Range Reserve, California, USA - CZODoug2_1_08_16fungal (PacBio error correction) | ecosystem: Environmental > Terrestrial > Soil >... | reverse complement strand
TTGTTCCCCCCGCTTCATTTTTCTCCTGTGTGGACTACCCGTTTCCGAGGGACGGACGAGTACCGGATTCCTTTCCCGCCGGCCCGAGTTTTTGTCCTTGTTTAAGGACTGATCCTTCCTTTCCCTGTCGGGGGAAGTGCCGGTCGTCCCCCTCCGGTACGCGCTGAAGTGGCCCGCCCCGAAACCGCCCCCGGCCGACCCGGCTTTGATTGGCGACTCCTTTCGCCCACGGCCGCGGGCCTTTTTCCCTGATCCTGGCGGAAAAGGCCCGTTTTTTCCCCTACGTCGCGATCGAGGACGTGAAGGGCCCCTTGTACGCGTGATCTTCACCCCCCCCTCTTCAGACAGGGTGCCTCTCTTTTCTTTGATAGAGAATCGTGGTGTCTAGCCCTTTTTCCCCCCTGAAAAACGGCCCCCCTCAGCCCCGCACACCCGCCTCCTTTATCCAGGTTCTTTAATCATCCCTTCCTCCCCGAAATAATGGCAAGAAAGAAAGAACTTTTTGGGAAGAAAGGAGGGTGGTGGATCTGGGGAACCTGCTTTTTTTTGAACCCCCCAGCCCGCTTTCCCTTGTTTTCGCGGTCGAGTTAGCCCTCTTTTTCCGTCCAGGGGGACCCTTAAGGTATACGGCCGTGTCCCCCCCTCAAGACCGGCAGGCCAACCCTTTCTCTTGGTTTCGTGGGGGAAGCCTTCATTTTCCTCTTGGTACGGGTCAACTATAAGGAAGTTCCCGCGAAACGCCCCTTTTTTTCTGCAACATCCACTGTTTTTTTATTGGAAGGTAGGGGAAGGCTTTCCTTTTGCAAAAGAAAGGCCAGTTGGCGTCTCCAGCTACGCCCCCCCTTTTCTCCCTCTGTCCCGAACCCTCCCCCCTCGACAGGACGAAGTATCTCTGTTTCTTCCGATCCCCTTCTTCCCTTTTCTGCCGGAACTGCTTTCTTTTTTTTACCCCTGCGGTTAAAGCCCCAACGAGGTCGTGTTGCGGAGTGGATCTTTCCGCCCCCCCCCCCCGTTCCTCGGCTTTCTTTTTTTTTTTCAACGACCCAGCTTTCCCTGAAGTGCTCGGCGAACATTCCTTCCTTTGGCCTGGTTGCCGGTTTGCTCGAAAAAGACTAACTTTTTCCTTAGACATGGGCCCCCTTACATTCAATGAACCGGCCGGTCTCTCCCCCGTCCAAAACGGTTCCCCCCCCCCTCTACGCGCGAGGAAACCCTTTTCCCCTCCTAAAGGGTGGAACGTTTCGCCTTTGGTGGGTTTTCCCTGAAATTGTTAATGAACACCCTTCTTTTGCGAACGGCCCTGGTTCCTCCAGGGGTCGCATTTCCTTTTCTCTCTCCTTCAAGGGGTGAGGGACTACCCCCCTCTTTTTCATCGGCCAAATTAAGACAGAGGTCCCCTTCAACAAGTATACACGACCGGCCTTCTCCCGGCGGCCTCTGAACCCCGCGCGATTCTTTTTTTTTCTCTTCGCCAAGGACTTTCCTAAATAAGTAAGGTCCGCCCTCCCAACGAGGGAAGATCCTCACCCCGAACCGTCCCCCAGTGTTAAAAGAGATCCCTCAAGAGGAAAAGGGGTTCTCCCCCCCCTAACTCCCCCCTAACATCGCGCCTCTTTTGATCTCGTAACCACCTTCCCCTCGTATTACAGAGAGACCACCCTCCCCCTCGTACGACAACACTTGTCGAGCGACCCCTTTCACCAGGAATTTTTTTCTTTTCTTTTCCCTCTTAGGGGGCACTTCTTCTTAACGGGGATATCGAAAGGTCGCTTTCTCCCGAAGAGAACGCCAAGAACCCTCCCCCCCTTTCTCATCCTCTTTTTTTTTGTTTTTTTCGCTTGTTTTGTTGTCGGCGGGGTCTTTGTTTTTCTTCTTTCTTCCCCCCAACCGGGACAGCCGCTCTCCTTTTTCCCCTTTCAGTTGCGACTGGTAGTATCGAAATCCGGGTCCACCCCTTTCTTGTCTCCTCGAAACCCCCTTATTTTCGGAACTCTTTTTTTTCCCCCTTTCTTGGGGGCCGGTGTCGCCTCTCCGCGTGTGACGAGATCCAAGTTCATTTTTCAAAACACGTATCTTTTTTCCGCGTTCGCCCTTTTGGCTGCCGAGGTGAACACGTCCCTTTTCTGTCTCTTCGGTCTTAAATCCCTTTTTCTGAAATGAAGTCTTTTGTATAATAAAGAGGACGTCTTTGAAACCCCGGGATAGTTCCCCTTCCGGTCGCCCATTACACGTTGTCGGGGAGACTGAGTGCCTGCAGAAAGCCCGTCTTGAGCTGCCTTGGAAGTCTTTGGGTTGGTTCTCCCCCCCATTGCAGGAGCGAGTCCCTTCGGCCTCTTCCCCGGTTTTTTTTTTTTTTTCCCCCCCGGGCGGTCAGGGTTTCCCTTTTTCTTCAAACACAACCCCGGACGGGTCACTTCCCCGTCGTGGGTTTCTTTTCTCCTTTTCCTTACCTTTCTTCCCCAATAAAAGTTTCCTTCTTTTGACCGGTTCCTGGAGGTCCCCCGGCCTGGTCGTTTCTCCGGTCCCCCGTCGCGTAAGGGAGGCTGATCTTTTTTCCTCGAGAAAGTAGATTGAGGTTCTAGAGACTTCAGCGCTCGCGGACCGTCCTTGGTGGTGAGTTCCCCTCCCAATCCAGCAAGCTGGTCACGGACCTCCCTCCCTCGTCGAGGAGTTTTTCACAACAAAGAGAACAGAAGGTGCTTTTCCAGGTCCGTTTTTTTAAGTCTCTAGCAGTTTTTACGAAAACCTCCACTCTCAGAAACGGAGAGTTCGTTCCCTCCGGAAAGGGCTGAGTCCCGCCTGGACGAGTTCCCATGTTCCTTCCTTGTCCCCCTTCCTTAGGAACTCTCCGGAAAAGGGAGACCCCACCGAGGGAGGTCTTCCAGATTACGCTAGGGAGGGGAGGTCCGGACACACTTCTTACGTATTTTCACCCCCCAATAGACTCGCTCTTTCTCCGAACAAAAGAGACGTGTGTCATTTCTCTCTGAGGATGGCCCCGTTCCCTGCAGAGAAAGTCATTTCCCCTGGAAGTAATAAAGGTGATGGGCGACTTCTGGCTTTTGTGCTTCCATGAATCCCCCCCCCCGCCTGTCTCTGCGGTCGATTGGGCTGGAGGGCGTCCTCCAAAGGATCTTTTACATTCCATTTTAAATCCCAAGAGGACGCCGGTAACGTGGTCTGGTGAGGTGGGTGGCCTTTGATCTTCCGAAATGTAATTACTCTTTTCCGAGCAACTTCTCTGCGTCCTGGTCACCCCCCTTTGTCCTCGGCGTTGTAGTTTTCCCAGGGTGCGAAAAACGGGATTTTCGAAGTAGGGGCGGCCGTTCCCGCCCCCTTCGTACCCTGGACCGCCTGCACCATGTGAAACGTTTCCCCCTTCCCCTCCTTTCCGGCAACGTACGGTAGGAAGGTTCTCCTCCTTCGGATGAGGAGGGAAAAATTCACTTTTCCTGTACGGTTTGACCCAGGAACTTCCTTACGCTCTCCCCGTATAAGGTCTTCGCCTTTCCCCCCCTCAAGAAACTAGGGATCTTAGTGGGAGAAAGATGTCCCTCTACTCTTAGAAACCCCTTATTTTTTCCTCTTTCTGATGGGCCTCGGGCCTCCAATAATAATAAGTGTTGTTGTTGTATTCCGGAAAGAAGGAAAAGCTTCATTGTGACTACCCTTTTTTGAGGAGAAGACTCATTTCTATTCGAAAAAGTCGTCCACTTCTCCGGGGTGTCTTCTGGTGGTGTAAGTCGCCCCCGGATTCTTTTTCTTGCCTTGCCGGTCGCTCCATAATCAGGTATTTCCCGCATAAGAGGCAGAATTAAACCGGCGTCCTGCTTTCCCGGATTTTTTTAGTTCCCCTTCCTACTGGGGGCCTTTTTGGGGCCGAGGCAGAACCTTTCCTGGCGGGCAAGGTTTGCCCCCCCACCCGGCCGCCCTCCTTTTTCTTCCGTGAAGGCCGTCTCTTTGCGGCACCGCGTGATCGTCAAATACAACTCTTTCCCCGGACGACATCGTGAAGACTTTTTCATCTGTGGGAGAGCCCATCTTTAGTAACAATTGTTAGTGGCTGATTTCCTTCCCCCAAAAAGTTCCCTCCCAAGAACACAAACCGCTCCACGGTTCTTCGCACTCAGCACATGGTACCCCCCTCTCCGTTCCCCCTCCCTCCTGTAGGTGGAAGCCCGGCTGGTTTTCTCACATGGCGGCGGAACAAAAGCCCTTTCGAGTTCGAACAGAACCTTTTTTTTACGACATCAAGCACTCAATTTGCCGTCCTACGGACCTTCCCTCTCCGTGGTTCCACATAAAGTCTAAGAGGAAGTGCCCCCCCCGTAGAGTGGTTCGTGTGTTTCCCCCTGGGGTACGGGCCTTTCCTCCCCCCCCCTGTAAGTAAGACGTCCTTTCTGAGAAACCAAGCTTACCTAGAACTTCTTCCCCCGACCTAAAGAGGTGGGCTGAGAAAGTGGAAGGGGGCTCCGGAAGGTCCTGACGTTTCCGGGTACCTCTTTTCCTTTCTCCCGGCGGGACGCACCCTGTTTTTAACTAGGAACGAAAAGGCCCCAGGGAGGGCTCCCGTGTTATCGCTACATTCATCTACGATTGCCGGCAAATGATCAAAATGAGGTTCTTTTCCCCGAGGTACTCTTACAATCTCTTCTGAGTGGATTCCAGAAAAAATGGGAAGAAGGGAGGGTGCGGACAAAGCCCCCCCCGAACCTCTTTTAAGAGAACTCATGCAGGAGCTTTTTCCCAGATCCCCCTCCCAGCGGAAGTGTTTTTCCTTTCCCCCCCGGATATCATCATCCGGCCCCGGCTCCTCTTGGGCACGCCCTTTCTCGACCGAAAGAATTTTCAGGCTTAAGCCCCAATGTCAAAAAATTTTCTCGGGAGACTTCACCTCCCAAAGAATAAAGGCCCGTTTCGCCCCCTAAGCGGGGAAAGGTGTTTTGTTCCCCCCTACCTTTTCTGACCCCCTCCCCCCCCCCATCTGCTCAAGGCAAACAAGGGGTTTCTTCCGCGGGCGAGGTTTGTTCTCGCCTTCCTTCCTTTCTCCCTCCCCCCTTGCAGAATCGGCCCCCTTGACGGGCTTTAGGGATTGGAAGGCAAACAGTCTCCTCCCCTTGGCTCGACTGGCCCCCCGAGAAGAGAACCGTCGTTCTTTGGTGTGTCCGGAGAGATTCCGAGGAGGAGACACGCATTTTTTGCCCCGGGTTCCCCCTTTTTCCTCCCCCCCCCCCCCACTGACCGGCTCCCCCTCCTTGACTCCCGCGATAAGCCAAAGACAGGCGCTTTTTTGTTAGTGTTGAGCGAACTCCATCCCCTATGCCCGGTTCTCACCACGCTTTCACACCCTTCTTTTCCTTCCCCCTTCCCTTCCGCCCGAACTCACCTCGTTCCTCAAAAACATTTTTCCTTTCCGACCCGGTTAACCAATCCTCCGACTTTGATGGGAAGTACCTGACCCGTTAGCAATTCCCTTTTCTCGATGCGTCACGTTGCGGCATCCCCCTCCCGACAGCAGAAGAACAAACCCCGTTTTGTTTTGATATTTGTTTTTTGTCCGTCGTTCGGGGTCGTGGGCGTGGTCTTCTTTCTCCCTTGATCGAGCCGGGCGCTATTCCCCCCCTTCTACTGGTAAGGTAAGTGACCGCCTCCCTTTTTTTCAAACCCCGTTCTTGAGTGAACAGTTCCCCCCTTCACCCCTTATTTTGTCTCTCGGTAGAGTCGGTGTCTTTCCCCGACGAGGGTTGTTAAGCGTGGTTATCTTTCCCCTGAGGTTATTGTAGGTAGGGAGTCTTTTTTTTTTCCCCTTTCTTTATTGGCGATCTCTTTTACCCCCCCTTTTTCTCGGTCTGGGCTATTTCCCCTTTTCAAAAAGGTTCCTTTTCAGAGAGGTATAAGTAAAGCGTCGCGCGCTTGCAACCCCGCTTTCTTCCCGGTTCTCTTTCGTCCCCCTTTCCCTCGCGCCATTACCCCCCTTCTTCCTTTTGAATGGTGACGTACGTTTTTTGAACCCCGTCTTAGGCACTGTGAATTTTCCTTCCTCCCCCTTTCTTCGAGAAAACCATAAAGCTCCTTCTTTACAAAAAGGCTCAACCCATCGTTCAGGTTTGCCTGCCGGTAAGGGGGCCACCCCCCCCCACTGGCAAATGACGGGTCCTCCCTTTTCAAGGTAGGCGGGGGTGCCTCGTAGAAAGGTTTGGACGCTTTTTTGGTCTTAAAGGCCGTTCCTTCTTTTTAAGAGGCCAGGTCTGTGCCCGCCGTCGAGTCAGGAGGCGTTCTTCCTTTTCGAGCGACCGGGTTTTTTTTTGAGATTTGTTCTCCGACATTAGTAGAGGTCTCGGACTTTTCTCGTTTCGGTGCGGATTTTCCTCCAAAATAAAGCAAGAGGAACCTTTTTTTTCGGGGCATGTTTTAAAAAAGTGTGGGGGCAGCCGTGTCGGCGTCCTCCACTTCCCCCCCCCCAACCCCAAAACACTCCCAAAAAAAAAATCACCCCCCATCTATCCCCCCCCCCCCCCCCCCCCCCACCCCCCCCCCCCCCCCCCCCCCCCAACCCCCCCCCCACACCCCCCCAAACCCCCCCCCACCAAAACAACCCCTTTCCCCCCTAGTTGATTATGGAACCCATCCTCCCGAGTGAGAGGTAAGGCACTTTTCCTCTGAAGAAGAACCCTTTTCCTGTGTGACTATTTTTTAATGGTAGGGAAGAGGTTTTCTTCCAAAGGGTGAGTAAAGAAGTCCTACTCCCTGGTTCTGTCTTTCGATGCATACTCCGCCGGACTACCCCCGTTTTCGCCACGACAAAGCTGTAGAGTTGTTTTTCTGCGAGGCGGCGGCGGAGGAGGCTCTTACGAGTATCTTGTGAACCCTTACCCATCTTCTCTCTCCCCACCAAGAACCCCCTCGCCCCGTTTCCTGAGAGTACTTCCTTTTTTGATAGGTAAGAAGTAGACAATTCCCTTTTTTCCCCCCGGGAAGTCTACCTGTTTCTTTTATACGACGGCGAAAAGGGAAGGCTTTCCTTTTCCGGGAAAATAAAAAACCGCCGTTTCTGAGGTCTATGGGCCAATTCTTCTTGGTACGGGGGACCTTTGATTGATGATTTCCGGCAGGGATTTGGTCTTCCTGAGGGTGACGGGGTTTCTCCCCCGCCCCCCTCAGCAATTGTTACTTATATTTCTCCCCCCCCGCGAGAAAATTATTCACTCTTTTTTTCTTCCCTTTTTTCGGCAGCGGAGTTGTATGTGTTCTTAGGGTTCTTTCCACGTCGCGCGGAAGTAGGGGCGGCGTTTCTTTTCCTTCTGGCCTTTTCCCGAACAGTTATCAGGTTCTGACAGGCACAGAGTTTTCACCTTACTTTCCCCCATAATCTTTCATTAAGGGTACGGCCTGTTCCTTTTTCTTCCATGCTTATGAGCCCCCCTTCCTCTCTCCATTCCTTGGACTAACGGAAATTCCCTTCCCCTCCCTCTGAATAAGTAGTTCGACCTCCATTGAATTCTTTCCGACGGGTGAATAGATGATACAGTTACCCTTTCCCCTGCAGGCGTAGTAAACCAGGAGTTTCAGAGAGTAATGATGGGCTTTTCCTTATTTTCCTAATAATAAGTTGTTGTTGTTGATGCTCTTCCGGTCCCCTAAAGGACAGATTTCACTTTTTTTTTTTTTTCACAAATTCTTTTTCTTTCGGGATATTCTAAGGAGTAACGATCAATCGTCATTTTCACGTAGCCTGACTCCGGTGAGGAAGGGTGGTTTAGCGGTAATGGAGTGACATGCGCCCTTTACGAGATTCCAGGTTGTTCCGCCGGCCGAACCGAGGGGCTTCTTCCCCTTTTCCAGTGACGGATTTAGTGGCGCCTTCTTGGTTTTCCGCTTGAAAGAGGGTGTTTCTTTCCTTACTCTTCTGGAAATTCCCTTTTTTGATAAACTTCTTTCGTCGCGATCGAGGAACGGACCCTCCCGTTCATTTACCGGGATAGTTCCCCCCCCCTTTTTTCCTACCGGTTAACCCCTTACCCTCGACCTGAGTTTGCCTCTCCCTCCTTCCTTCAGAGAAGTAAAAAGTGCTGCCCCCCGTCCCCCCCCTGAAAACCCCGCCTTTCCCGGCACTTCATTCTTTTCCCTCCTCAATAATTGGTCCCCCTTTCCAAATAATGGAAAGAATCCGCCTATTTGGAAATGCCCGATTTTGTTTTTTTTCCCTTTCCGTTCGAACACCCTTTTCGGCACTGGGTTAGAGGTAGCTTCTTCCCCCTGGGAAGTAAAGGGGGAAGGCTACTGTTCCTTTTTCTTCGGCCCTGAGCGGTTCCATCCCTCCTTCGCAGGAAAACAAACACTTTTTCTGTGGGGAAGCGACGATTCGGTCCTAACGGCCTAAGTACGACCTCTTCCTCCTCAGCCTCCCTCTTGTAATGAAAACAGAACGAAGAGTGGTGTCTTCTCTTTCTGTGGAAGGAGGGAGTACTCCTTGCCCTAAAGTCAGTGGATCTCCCTTCCTTCTTCTTTCTCGGATGGGAAGCCCCCTTTTCCTGAACTCTGCCCGAAAATGCTTAAAATAGAAAGGGAGGGAAGGACTCTTCCTCGACTCATTGTAGGACAGCTCACCGGGACCATTTTCGAAGAACTCTTTAGTGGTTTTCCCCTTTCGGCGGAGTTGGATTAAAGTTACTCCCCCCCCGAGGGATGGATCCCTCCAAGCAAGACTCGACGTCCGCGACTCAGTCGCTACGGCGTCCCCTCCGTGGAATCGAGGCTTTTCTCCCCAACCTCCTTCCTTCTACGCACCGCCGGAGACCTGGGGCACCCTTTCCCTCCAGACTCCTAACTGGCCGCGTCCGGGCCCCCCTTTCCCCCGGTGATTTAGAAAGGGCTTCTACCCTCAAAACGCCTAAAGGGTGTCCTTCTTTCCTTTCCCCCAGGTTTGTGTGTTGTGCCCCCACCTTTCTTACCCAAAGAACCCCCCTTTTTTTTAACGGAAAAACGGGGGGTTTTTCTGCTTCTCCCTCGGGACCTTAAAGGTTCTTTTCTCCCCTGGATTAGAGGCGTCTGTCCTCCAGTATCCCCTACCTGAAAAATCACGTTTCCTTTTCCTTAAGAGAACCGAGTCCGTGCGGTTCCTCTTTTCTCTTTCTCAAGTCCATAAACGTAGGTTCCGCCCTTTTTTTTCCGACAGCATACTCCCCGACTTCACGAGGACTTCTCCCCTTGCCCCCGTCCGGTTCGGTTGGAGAACTCCCTCTTCCCCCTCTCGCTGAAAGGGTCATCTGTCACCCCCTGCTTCCCTTTTCTTCCCCTGAGCGACAAAGACGCCCCCCCTCCCGAATAAAATCGTTTTTTTCCCCGAACCAACCTGGGTGGTTTTAGAGAGACAAAGACCCTTTCCTTAACTTTTTGTTACCCGGTTTCGTGAAAGATTCGCTTGTCCCTTTGACCGGTCGCACCTTGAAAGGGGACTCATCTCTTTTTGGGCCAGCAGATCACCCCGCACGACAACCCCCCCTCCCCCACGACGAAGACGAACCACCCACCCCCTTCTTTAATCCTATCACGTGTTGTTGTTGCTCTCTTTTGTTTTGGTAGTAGGAGGTTTTTCGTGTCTTTTTACCAACCGGGTAACGCCTTCTTTCTCTATCCCCGTTCAGTTGCGCATCTTTTTTTTTTTCCTTTCCCGCCCCTCAGCGGTCATTCCCCTTCCCTGGTAGTGAACAGGGTCGCTTTGTTCCCTGGCCAAGTGAGTTCTTCTTTTTTTGGAAGAAGAGGGTGTTCATGGTGACGACTCCGCTTTCCCTGGATCGGTTTGAAGGTCAAAACGACCACCTTTTTTTTTGTGGATTGATAGAGTTTCCCTTTCCTCCTTGTGAGCCGGGTAGGTGTTTCTTCTTTTCCCTGAAAAAGGGGAGGAGGCCCCCTCTTCTTTTCTCCCGGACTGAGCGGCGCGCGGACCACTCCCTCTTTTTTCTCCTTTTATCCAGGACGTACGGTCTCTCCCAATTAACTGATTTTGAAGGTAGGTTTCTCCTTTTTTTTTTGGGGGTCACTCCCTCGGGAGATTGGCAGATCGGCACTTTTCTCCCCCCCTGGGAAAGGATCGCTCCCCCCCGGTCCTGTCTTTCCCCGAGGTTCCTTTTTCCTTGGTAAGGGGGTAAGAAGGTCAGGGTGACGGGACAGAAACCTGTCCTTTTTTTAACTGGTCTCGGTCTCTCCCCGGTCGAAAGAACTTTTTTTTCCCCGGATTAAAGGAAGCGTTATCTTCCATTTCCTTAGGAGAAGGAGGCGGAGTCTTTCCCTTCCCTGAAAAGGCCCCCCTCTTTTCTGAGAGTGGTCGCAAGATCCCTCCTTTTCCTTTCGAGGAAGGCTCTTTTTTCCCCCCCCAGCCCCCTCCCGAAGGGACCCCTCCCCTTTTAAAATAAAACTCTCTAGGAAGTTTCCGACCTAGTTTTCTCCTTTCGGCGCACGTCGTCGATCCCCTGAAAAAACACGATACACGCCGTTGTTCTGTCCCGCCGGCCCCCAGTACACGGCGATGTTTTGTCCCTTGTTTTTTTTGTCTCCCCTTCATTTT
>Ga0179593_1631244_pt1 | contig 10564 bp, 13 predicted proteins | sample CZODoug2_1_08_16_FD_185931 | JGI IMG/M metagenome (GOLD analysis project Ga0179593, IMG submission 185931) | Vadose zone soil fungal communities from Angelo Coast Range Reserve, California, USA - CZODoug2_1_08_16fungal (PacBio error correction) | ecosystem: Environmental > Terrestrial > Soil >... | reverse complement strand
CCGAAAAGTTCTTTGTTATCCTTTTCTATTTTTTCCCCCGATCGGAAGCACTTTTTGGCTCTTATCCTCCTCTCCCTTTTTGTAGCTTTTGCAGCGAAAGCATGCTCTGCGGGGGTCTTGGTCTGGGTCTTCGCCGGCGTGGAGAGAAATTATCGAATCTCGATTTCGCCCTTCTTTCCCTAACTGATTTTCTTCTTTCTTTCCCTATCGTTAGTTTTCAACATTCTTTTCTTTTTCCTCTTCCCTGAGAGAGCCCTTTCCCCGGGACATTCTTGAGCCACTCGGGGTCGAAAATGACGGGGATTACCATCGCCGTCGACACAGTAGCGACCTACCTGAGCTTCTTCTTTCTTTCCTGCCCTAATATGGACATTTTTCTCTCTTCTTGGCTCAGAGTCGCTGACTGGGACGTGCCTTCAGACTTAGATGGACGCTCTTTTTCCTCGAAGTACTCCATGCCTGGTTTTTTTTTTCCTCCGACTACGCAAACGGATCCAGACCGGGCCGGCGCTGCGGGAAGCTATCGGTATATTCTGTAATTTACGGTTCTGAACTTTTTTTTTCCGACAATCTTTTCCCTCCATCAGCATCCGTTACGTACCACCGACTTTCTCTCTCGGGCCGTGTGGATTCTTCTTCCTGCTCTTCGGTTTTTATCGCCCCAACCATGCGAAAGTCAGTTGCCCCGACCCCCACCTACTCCGCATTTTCCCCCTCCCCACAGAACCGTATCAACCCCTTCCTTTCTTCTTTGCCAACCACATGGTTGGGGTAGTTATCTCTAGGCCCCATTCAGCCGCTGCGGTAGATTCGTTCTCTTCAGCACCTTCGTGCATTTTCCGTAACGCGACATTCTCGACAAGACGCGACATTAAACCAGGAGTCCCGATTCTTTTGCTTTCCCTATTATGCACCATAGCCCGCGGGATCTCTTTCCCTAGATCTGGAGTAGTGGAATTTTTTTTCCCGGCGGCGACCCGTACTCTCTGGGCGGTCAGAGTGGATTTTCCTGCCTTTTGGGTTCTCCACTGCTTTTCCTTTTCGCAAGTCCGTCATACCTTCGTCACGGGAGCTCCTTTCCCCTTCGGTCAGGTAGTGTTTTGAGACTCGCCTCGGACGCCCTGGCCGCCCAGGTGGCTTCGGCTGAAGGGTTCTGAGGATCGACCATCGTCGGTCAGTTCGAGGGATAGTGCTTACGCCTCCCGTCTCTTTGCTTCATTACATGGCATTTTTCCTTTTCACACCTCCTCCGGATATTAATTCTTTTGTTATACTGGGGTAATAGGGGACGCCAGGGCGCGCATCAGGTATTTTTTGTCCTCTTTATTGATCATTCTGTCTTCCTTGATTGATTTTTTTTTTTTTTTCTTTCGGATGGTCTTCGTTGACGTTTTGCCCCCGAGGGGACATCACCGCGTTGGGCGGGAGCATTGATCAATCCCCACCGGAACCCAGGCCTCTTATGGACTCTCCCTTCTCACCATTTTAAGAGCGTTCGCGTGCCCCCCCAGGTCTTCTCATCCAACCAGCTCCTCTAATTGGCATTTCCTCCCACCAGGGGAAATTCCCCCCCTTTTTCGACCAAAGTACATGATCCCTCCCCCGTTTCCATTCCGCTGGCGTTGACGAATGGGACCTTGGGATTTCCCTTTGTCCACAAGCTCCATCATTCTTCCCTTCTTTTTTCTTGGGTCCGCCGTAGACCACCTTTTCACCAAACGCGGGCAGGTGCCTTTGCGGATTTCTCGATTCTTTTCTCCTCGCATTGACTTTTTTGCCCCCTTGCTAATGTTTTTTATTCAGGTGAGCCGTTCCTCTCCCGTTCCGACACGACCCGTCCTCTTCGTTTTATGCGGTCTCTGGTCTTGCTCCTCCCGCCAGTGGTACCCCGCCCAAAGATTTTCCTTCTTTTTTTTCACTGCCGAACTCTCGGAACTTTTCACCCCAACCCGCCCTTTGTGGTGTGCGACAGCCTTTTTGCGGTGGGTCTTACTTCCCCAGAAGGTGTCTCGATTGCACGCAGGCCGCACCTTGTTCATTGGGCCCGATCCTTCCCGAGGCGCCGGGAGACCAAATCATGATTTTGACATCCACCAAGCCATGAGCGAGATCCCAACACTTCCGCCGATCTGGGTACGTTTAACTCTTCTTGGAGGGGTGCCTTGATCCCGCTCCCATGTGGTCGCTCGCACAGGCACCAGATTCCCCCAGTGGTGCTTGTTCCGCGACCCATGGGTCAGTGGGAGACGAGTTTTTCTTTAAAACCAAACGGCTTGCTGCGTTCGTGATCTTTTTGTGTCCGTGGAGCGTGGAATCGTTCGCATCCGCAACTTTTTTCCCTTCTCTTTGGGTCGGGAGCAACGTGAGCTGGAGCTGCTTTGTAATCTTTTTTTTTCCGTGTCTTGAGTGGTGGGCATTAGGGTAACACCTTGCTGGCGCTCTTGGTCAACGAAATGGTCACCCCCCTCCTTATGCTGGGCGCGCGCCTTGCCGATGTGGGGCAACTCTTTTCGTATCGAGTGGCCTGACATGAACGTTTGACGGCTCCCGCTGCCTGGTTTTTTGTTTCCGAAATTTAGTCGATTGCACGGCTCCTCCCGGGCGGCCTCCTCCCAACTGGGGTGAGTATTCTTCCTGAAGAATAACACATCTCTACTCGTCGGTGTTTTTACCCCATGCCCCCTCCCCGGTTTAGCTACCCCAAATGCGGCCTTCGCGGCTCCGCATCTGATTGGCTTAAGCCTTGAGTCCGTCTCTCCTTCTCTGCTTTCGAATCTCCCTTTAACTGTATCGATCTGGTGCACCGCCAGGCACTCATCAAGACGCCGCGGGGCGAATGTCTGTCGTGCCTAAGATTTCCCCTTTTATGGCTTCAGCATCGTCACTTTTCTGGGACCGGTCTGCCATTCTTTTGTTCCAAGATTGTCCCGACTCCATGTGCAATTCTCTGTCCTCGTTCCCCGACGCCCATCTCTAGTCTTTTCCTCTACGTGTTTTTGAGCGCTTTTTTGGATTTCGCCCTGAGGACAGCGAATTGACCTGGCCCGACCGGTCTTTTCCTGAACGCCCGGAATGGTGAAATGCTCGACCGTTGTATTGCACCTCCCTGGACCCCGCTGAGAGCCTTTCGGGGAGTTTCTTGGACGATCGTTTCGCACCTCGGTCGTCTGCAGTGATTGGCGTTTTTGATCTTTTCCGTGTCTAGGTTGGTGGCGTTCAATTCCGCGCGATTTTCCTGTGAAGCCGACTGCGATGCCGGTCGCCGTGCATAGTAGACGCAACAAACATCCTGGGATTGGCTGCCGGCTTTTCCCTTGGTCTGAGCCGTCACGGTACGTTATTCTGTTGTTTCTTCCTCGAAACATCGAGCCCTTGCACCCGCATTTGCGTTGGCCGGTAGCCCGTTCTCTTCCCTTTCTAGAATTCGGCTAACGCTCCAGAGTGTGGGTTAGCCCCCTGGCATTTGGCGAGGGGAACCTTCTTGCAGCTCCCAAACCTTGTTTTCCCCATCTGAAATCTACCGCAGTACGGCCTTGTTTTGTTTTTGCTGACTTGCGGCGTGAACCGTTTATAAATTGGTGGCGCAACGATGCCCTCAAAGTACACGTTTTGATACCCCGAGATTCCATGACCCCTCGCCAATTTTGCTTATCGTCACGACTCGACCGATGGTCGTTCAAAAAAACGCGGTTCGTCCTCCGGACATACAGTTCCCGCTAGTCCCCAATACCTGGATTCCCTCCCGAGCGCCGTTGGGTCGGTTTTCTTCCATTGTCCGTCATGTACACAATGTTGCCCGCGAATCTGTGGTTCTTGTCCTCTCTACCCGGATGTCGCCTACACGAAGATTGTCATTTTTAATTGATTCCTTCATTTGGATAGTCGTTTCGTTTGATCTTGCTTGTCCGGCAACCCCCTTTGGGGGCGGCCGCATTGATAGGCGGGAGCCGACCAGAACAGGCTGGCCTTTCCCTCAACGGATGTGGGCCTGCCCCCCAAAGCCGCCTGAAATAGGCACTGTCGCCGAATTCCACTTCCTCCGCTTTTCTGGCCGCGTCGCAGCGCCTTATTTCTGCTTTGGCCCTTCTTGCGGTAGAGATCCAGCGGACCAAGCCTAAAGTCGGCGTTTCTGCCCTGATCGGACTTTAGACCTTGAGCGCCCCGCCCCCTTTGTTCGCGAGCATGCTCAGGAAGATCCCGCCAAAGTTGACCTTGGAAAAGCGTTTGTGCGAGGTTTTCCTTCGATTTTTTACCCACCGTCCGCGGATGAGATCCCTGTTCCCGGATGATTCCCAGTCGTCACACTCCAGCAGCGGAATGGCCAAGGCGTATGTCCTTTTTATAGTTCTCCTGGCCAGCGCCCGTTGCAGACGCCCTTGTGATGTTTTTCGTTGCCAATGCACCCCCCCATGAGGGAGCATGGGATACTACCTGTGTCATTAACAAGAGACTCGCCTCTTCCCTAGGGGTGGATTTCCTCCTCGATCCCACCTTGCAGTGTGGGTGGGTCCTGTGTGTTACCTCAGGATACCCTCCCCAGCTCTCTTTTTTTCACGATTTGTTAGTCAACCTATTTCCTGGGTGAAACTATTTGACTAGCTTAGACTCTCCATATTGAGAGTACACATATCGCGTTATGCATCAACACTCTGCGTTTCTAGGTTCCCGACCAAGGAGTTTTCTCTTCCCCCCCCTGCGTTGATTCCCCCCTCGCCCGCTCAAACGGGCATGATTCCCGTAACTCTTGCCAGTAAGTAGTACTGCAAGGACCTTTACATTTCTTTCACATTTGCCCATCCTGATACGCTTTTCGCTCCCTTTCGAACCCATCCCGTCTCCCCACTGGGACGGCCAGGAAGTATCATGCGCCGATTTCCCCCTCTTCCCTGGCACTTTGCAGTTGGACATGTACTCGACGGTTCTCCCCCGAGCTAGTGTCGGGACGACTTTCAGCGATCCTCGACCCAGTCGCCAGAGTTCTTTTTTCGCATGGGGAACCAACCCGTTGAGGTCCGAACGCACGAAGGACTGACGTTCTCGCAAGCAGCGGATCGACTTTTCCCCTCCTCCACCGGCCTTTTCTAATTTTCCCTGTTTTGCTTTCCCGGACGGTCGCTCGGCCGTTTTCCCCCCCAGGAAAGCCCGAAGGGGATTTTGCCTCTTTACGGTAGTTAGACGGCTTTTTCGCAAAGTATAACCTACTCCCTGCCCCCGGTTGTTGGGCGCTTTATCCCTTTTCTTCATGGATCGAGTGCGATTTACGGTCGGTCCCGGTTTTCTTGGGGGGGTTGGGTTACTGACTTTCCTCTCTTTTTTGTTTTCATTCTGTGGGGGCCTTGAGGAATAGCCGTGCTCTTAGGGACCACCCAGTCCTGATGAGGCGATGATCAACGTATGTTCCTTCTTTCTTCTTTATTTTTTGGTGTGACAATATTTTTTCAAATAACGCGTACAAAACGGAGGTCCTCCACCGCGATTGTCGGCGGGACCGAGGGGGATCCTTATTTTTTTTTTTTCCACAAATTAAATGTCGGTCTGTCGTGTCTCTCTTTTGGGCCGCACCTCCTAGAGGAACCTCCTAATTGGGTAGGGTCCGTCCTTCGTTCATGCCGGCCACTTGAGCAGGCATTTCGGCTATTGGGGGTCCTCTTGATTCAGAACTGATGATGCGACTTCTCAGTGTCCGGCCTATCGCCCTTTTTCTCTTTTCTTCATGCCTTACGACCTTCCCCTCCGAGCATTGGTTCTCCCGGGTTCGAAGGGCCGAGACCCGAGGATTGGTTGAACAACCCTTACTGAAAGACAGAGGGTTACGGAGCCACTCGCGTGATTTTTTCTTTTTCCTGATTAGCTCTTCAACGTTTCCCTTTTGCCACTTTGATTTCATACTCCTACCGCGTCTGACTTTCTCGTCCCTTTCAATTTCTCTTTCCTGATAGTTTGCACCTCTTTTTCTTTTTGCTCCTCACCCCAGTCTCTGAACGTAGCAATCTGTATCTCTCTTCTCTTTGTTGCGAGAGATAACCTCCTTTCTTTCATTCCTTTTCTCTTTTCTTCCTCGATTTCCCTCGGTAGGCGTTTCCTTCCACTCTGCAGGCGATCGATTTTTTCACTTCTCTCCGCCCCTAGTTTGTACGTCCGTGCATTGTGATGCGACCTTCGGCTCCACCCTCTGATGTCTGGCCCGTCCTGGTTCCCCTCTCGTTTGGTGTGTCGTTCTTTTCCCCCCAGATTTTCTTAGATTATCCATGGTTTCCCCATAGTTGAGTTTAGCGTGGTCGCCCTGCATAACCTGCATGATTGTTCAAAGTCCTCTCTTTTTTTCCGGTGTTTTTCCCAGGTCGTTTTTTTCCTCAATCTTACCCTCCATCGCTCTGTGGACGGTGCCGACTTCTTTCCGTGCCTCCCAGCTTCGCTGGCGTCTTTGCTTCCTTAAGACTCGACCCTTTAATTTTCTGTTATTTACACCACGTAGCCAACTCCGTCCGTCCGCCATTTTTTCACGTTTCCGTAGATTCCTGTCATTTAGTTCTTCCTTTCCTCTGCACCCTACCTTGCTACTCTGAATCCCAGAATGGATCGTCCTCTCTGCCTGTTTTATAGTACATAGTCACGGCTTCCTCGGTTACTCCCCTTTTCCCTTGTTCCACCTTTTTTTAACGACCCACCGAACAGCGCCTTCCCTACACTCGCTCTAGGCCTCGCTTCGCCCAACTTTCCGGGAGTGATTGTGATCCTTTCTGTGTACACCTTATTCTCAGGTTTTTTTTTTTCTCCTTTCCCTTAGGGCTGTTTTCTGGTTCTTTCCCTTTCCAGTCACTAACCAGGGGGCCATGATCCCTTTTTTCCCTCCCCTTTTGTTGCCCTGCTTACCCTTGGCGGCGATTTCTTTTTGACGTTTTCCCTCCTTCTGGGTTTGGGGCTCCCCTTCTGCGCCCCATATATGGAGAGCGGTTCTATATCTCTGACTTTTTTTCCATATTCGATTATGTTCTTCTTGGGCCAAGTAGTGATTGAGTCCTGTCCCCAATGGCATCCCGATCACTTTCTCTCTTTTTTGGTCTTGACCTTCCTTTTTTCTTTTCTTTGTCGTTCCAGGATAGACCACTGTTCCTTTTTCTTTCTTTGGCTTGTCTTACGGGTTTATTTCTCCCCCTTTTCTTTTTTTTGCCTCTATGATTACTCTTTCGAAATCCCCCGGATAGCCTGTGTGTTTCTATATGTGGATTTCGGGGACGTTTTTTACCCCCCTCAAAGGTCTTCCGTCCACGCCTATTCTCTCCATGCACTGATCACTCGGATCGTTACTGTGTTCTGTTATCTCCTTTTCTATTCGTTTTCGGACTTTTAGAGTTTTTTTCCTTGTGCAACCCCCCTCGCTTCTTACCATCCTGTATTCTCTTTTTTTTCAAGCAAACAGGTCACCCCCCCCCCCCCTGGGGCCTTAGGGATCAGGATAATCTCTTCCCCCCACTCTGGTAGCTTTTTTTTGTCCAAGTTTTTTCTTCTATGACCAACGTGTTGTTGGCGGGTCGGAATTGGCCTCCCCATCCTCTTAGTACGCCCTTCCTTCCCTCCATCTTTTCTCTCCTATACGCACTTTTCCCGCCCTTTTCTGTTTGAGTGCGTCCTCCCTTTGGGAATACTTCCTTATCCTTTTCCTTTACACGGCGATGTTTGTTTCCTTCTACACTACCCAAAAAGAGGGCCCCATTTCCCGCCTTAGGCAATCGATCTTTTTTTCTTTCCCGCTCTTGTGCACAAAGTTCTTTTTTGAACCTGTGGTTTAGCTTCCCTCCCAGATCACGCATTAGGTATGCGGTTTTTTTGTCCTCCACAAGTTACGTTTCCCCCACCATTCCACAGTTAAGGATTCCGATCGTTCATTTTCACCTGCCAACCCCGAGCGACCTCTGCTGTGGCTTTCTTCCCTTCCGCCCGTCCTTTTTCTAGCTTACCCACTTGATCTGTCCCTTGCCTTCCTCGTTTTGGCCGATTTCCCTCGGTTAGCCGTTCTCCTCACTAAGGCTGAGTTGTTTCCCCTCCCTTCTGCGCTATTCCCAAGAATCTCTCTGGTTGATGTCTCCCTCAACCTTTTTCCTCGGCGCGCAAATGCTTCCCTCTCCCTCTTGATCTTTTACGACCCGCTTTTATGGGCTGGATTGATTTTTTTCCTGGTTAATTTCCCCACCTCACCCCACCTTTCAGGCGTATAGTGATAGGTTCTTCGGCTTGGTTGGACCTTTTGTTTTTCTTCCCCTAGCCGCGGTTTGATCGTGTTCTGGAGCGACAACTTCTCTTGACGAGCGCAAATATGGAATGTCCCCCCCTGGTAATCTGGACCCTTTGTTCTTTGGTATGGTTTCATCGTGGACACTTTTGAAGCGTACTATTTTTCCCCGCCTCCCCCTTCCCGATTCACTTCTGGTACCGTTCCGCGATGTGGGCAACTAGAGTTCTGGCCTTCCTTTCCCCCTAGAATTTTCCACAGAAGGACCCCCCGAACCCCAGTTACTTGTGAGTCAGGCCTGTAACCTGTCGGCCCTCAACCTTGATTCATCTTATTCCCTGCCCATTTTTACGGAAACACATCTCTACATCGTCCTTTGTTTTTTTCAGTCTATCCCTTTTGCTGCTCCAGGAATTCTTTTAGCGACTCTCGCTCCATTTTACGCCCTCTAGGACTTCGACTTTCGCTCCTTTTTCTCGTCTTCTTTCAAAAAAGACATCTCGAACCTTCGGGATCCCCCCATTTTAATCAATCAAAACAGACATTTTAACTAAGAACTCGCTCCTTTCCAGCATTCTTTCCCCGAGCCCAAGTCCCGGAGGTCTGCAGAATCGTCCTGTTGATGGGCACTTTGAGTAATTTCCCTTCTTGAGTAACCTGGTCTTTTAGGTCCCGTCCCCCACTTGCTGTCCTCGTCGCCATTACAAAATTCCCTTTTCTCTTCCTCCGTTGTTTTTTCCGAACCTTGTTCTCCCTGGGCCCCAGACGTCTTTCAAAGCGCATCATTGCTCCCCATACGAACGCCTACTTTTCCTCTCGACATGAAGAGCCCATTCTGGCCTATTTAGCCGTCTTCGGGCAGATAGATCCTGGTAAACTTTTTATGATGAGTGCCAAGGGAGGGTTTCTTTTCTATACTATCTTTTTTTCCTGTATTTCGTGCCCCTTTTATACGCACTGATTGCATCATCTCGTTTCACTCTTCCCCGTTCCATTGCATGAAGAGCCCTCTAATTCGGGTTCTATTCGGCGCGATTGAATATGGGCCCTCCCCCTTTACCCACCGACCTTCTGCGATTTGTGTTACCCCAATAAATGAGGTTCCCCCGCATTTTGGTCTGTGTTTCCCGCCCGTCGTTTGTACCGGCAATCTGACTCGATTTCAGGACCTCACTCACTTCTGAGCCCCTTCGATCGTGGTTTTTCCTCTTTAGACTCCAACACTTGTTCAAAATTGCAATCCCTTTCCCAGCTGACTGTCGGTGTTCTTTGTTTACCACCGTCTTTTACTTTTACGATGCCCCCCCAGCAGTCCACAGACTTATTCCAGGAACCTTCCCTCGGGGTGCCTCGCCCGTCCGGTCGCCCGCTTTGATGTGCCCCCCGGTTGTTTTTGCTGTCGAAAACCGCATCCACGCCCCCGTCCTCATCCAATTGGATCCTTCAAGCCTTGTGTTTCCTTTTGTTTTCTTGTGCTTCATGCGCGTTCCCCTTCCCCGTCGTCGAGACTGCCACTTTTTTTGTCTGCCAGCGATACCAGGATTTAGATCCTCCGTTCTTTCCCCCCAACTGTCTCCATCTTCGGCTACGTCGTTGTATCCTCTGATCATGCTTTGGGTACCTGGTTATTCCCCTTCACCTCTAGGGGATCGGGCGCCCCGCCCCCTTCGGCTCCTGAGCGTTTCCTAAAAACTGGTTTTTGGTCCTTCTTCCCTGCCACCCCGCACCTTGACTCGTCCCTGTCGCGCCAGCAGAAGGCCTATGTTTGGCATGCCGATTTTTTCGCCCTCTTTCGACGGAGTTGCCCGGGTTGCCCTTTCTTGTATCTTCTCAGAGGAACGTTCAGAATACTTTCTTGGCCTGTGCACGTCTTTCGTCTGGCTAAGCACCCCTCGTTGAATTCAAAACGCCCTTTGCCAGCGGCTCTTTCTAGACCCGACGGATAACCCCCCCCCCCCGTCCCTTTTGCCCGCTGCTTGCCATTGATGGTTTTTTATTCAACTCTCCTCTTGGCGAAAATGATGTGCAAGTGGTTGATTTTTATCCAGGTCTTTACCCCCCTCCATCAGGCGTCCCTTGTTTTCTTTTCTCGTGGGCTTTCTTTTTTAGGCCCGTTTTGATTCTCCCCCTCCAGCAAATTCTGAGTGTTCCTCTACCCCCCCCCCCCGCGAGTCTCTTTTTTTCATTTGGACTGGAAGACATGGTGCTTTGGAACCCGAAAACACTTCCTGTTCAGTCCGTCTTCCGCTGTCTTGATCCTGAGCGGGGCCATGTGGTTGCGTCCTGTTGTTTTCCACATCCATTCCGATCCAATTGAGTCTTTTTTGCCCTTCC
>Ga0179593_1605082_pt1 | contig 10564 bp, 19 predicted proteins | sample CZODoug2_1_08_16_FD_185931 | JGI IMG/M metagenome (GOLD analysis project Ga0179593, IMG submission 185931) | Vadose zone soil fungal communities from Angelo Coast Range Reserve, California, USA - CZODoug2_1_08_16fungal (PacBio error correction) | ecosystem: Environmental > Terrestrial > Soil >... | reverse complement strand
TTTCTTCCCTACCTCCAGCCTCTCCTTCCAATCCAATTGACCAAAGCAGTGCTAGAGAAAAGATTTGTCCGATCCGTTCCTTTCCCCTTTCCCTCTATACTGAAGGATTGACGATCGGCTCCATAGAAGTAGGACTCTTCGGGGCCGCGGCAGCATCCCGCGGTTGCATGGAACTTGAAAGTGACCCCGAAAGAAGGCGACAGCCGACCTCCTAATAAAAAGGAAGAACCCCAGTAAAACACAACTGCCCCAAGTGGCTTTTTTTCCCCCGGGGGATCGCCGCTATCTCTCCTTGCCGGAGGTAGTTCTTTTTTTTTTTTTTCCCCACACCCGGCATGGTCCCGACCCGTGGTCAGATCGGTTTTGTTGCCCCGCGGCTTTCCCCCTTTTCCCCCTCAGAGGGTGTTGTGTTCGGCCAAGGTCCCTACAATACATCAAAGTAGATTTCCCTTTGCCGATACCCTTGTAAAGCCGTTAAACCAAACTTTCTCCTTTTTTGACCTTCTGGAAAGTCCTTGTCGTATGCTTCATGCCCCCATTTCACAGTTGGCCTGCCTTTTTTTTTCTTCTCATGTCGCTGCGTCCCTCATAGCAGGAGATTCTTTTTCTTCCAAACAGAGCACTTTTTTTTTTCCTGAGCGTTCTTTTTCCAGAACTGTGAAGGCCCCTCCTTGCTTATTTTTTTCTGGTGTGGGTCCCTCCCTCCTTGCGAATAAATTCCGGCGAATTGCCTTCTTGCCCTTTCACTTCGGCCAGTCTTCCTTTCCCGAAAACGATTTTCCGTTAAAAACCACCCTCCTCAGTGACAAGTCAAAACGTGAGTCTTTTTTCCCCTCCCCTTTCGGCATGATTAGGTACATAGGATGAAGAATTTTCTCTGTTTTGAGATCGTTTGGCATGATGCCTCAGTAGGAACACGTCTTTCTCTTTTTTTCCCCCCGTTGGGAAAGCAGGGGCCCTAAGCAGTTCTTTTTTTTTTTTGCGTTCCCGTCGCGTGCTTTGCATTCTCCAAACATAGTTCTCCTCAGGTTCCAATGTGACTTCTAGAAGGTAAGAAGCCTTCTCACTGTTTACCCTGGCCCCTCCTGCGGCAACACCTCCTGCATTTCTTTCTCAAAAAAAGTTTCCCTTTTCTTGCAGAAAGGAGAACTCCCTCCCTTTGTATGTCACGAAGAAACGATATTCGTTTCACCCCGCTTCTGGGAGGAATATCCACCCCTTCCGGTTTATTGATACAATTTACCTCCTTTTCCCCCAAATCTTTTTATTTTTTCTTCCTTCCCAGCGCTGTCTTAAAATCGTTGTCCCCCCCCCCCCTTTTTCTTGATGGATCAAAAATGTTTTTCTTTTTTGTAGAAGAAGGGATTTTTGAGACTTTTTTTTCCCCCGATTTTCGACAGCGCTGAAGTACACACTACGAGAATTGTTCGTACGTCCCCCCCCCTTTTCCCTATAGGGTCTTGGGTTCTCTTCCTTCAAAGCTTATAAAGCTTGGGCCTTTTTTCCGCACTCCTTCCCCCCTGGGAGAAGGGAGACGGTTGCGGAGGGCTCCTTTTTCTTTAGTCACCTCCTCCCTTTAAAAATGCGTGAAATATTTTTTCCAGCGACGCTCTGCTGTTACCTTCTCTCCTCCTTTTTCTCCATTGGAAAAGGCGAAAAAAGATGGCCCGCCCCCCCTTCCCCCCGCGAAGAGAAATGTTGTACGCCTTTCTTTTCCCCCCTGGTTATCACGGTATCCTTCCTCTCCGTTGGTCCTGGCAGACGGCGGCCGGCCTCTTTTTCTCCCCGTGGGCGCATGCTGGGGCTCTTTTTCTTTCCGATCCAGGAGAAACGCTGTTTTTTTTTTTGGAGGCCCTGGGTTTTTTCCCTTCCCCGATGGCAAAATCGTGGTCGACACGTTCTCTTCCCCTTTTTTTGTGAAAAGGAAAACGCTCGATGGGCTGGTTTTTTTTGTGTCGACACGCAAATGGCATTTCTTCTTTTTTTATGAACCTTAGGTAGTCCCCCGTGTCTGGCCACAACGAAAACACCAAGACGTCTGCATTTGTTTTTTGGGCTCCTTTCCGGAATAGACGGCGGCTTTTTTTTCCTGACTTCCATCTTTTGTCCCTTTTGATGCTCAAATTTCAGAAGGCGCTACCGACACGTGACCTTTCCCTTCCTCCTTTTCCCCCTCTACTTTTTTAACGGCTTTTTTTACCCTTTTTTCCCCCATCGACGGAGGATTGTAGCGAAGACAAGTTTTTTTCCTTTCCACGTTCAAAAACCCCCCCCTCTTGTCCCAAGTTTCGGGACATTGGCTGGTTGTGGCGGTCGCTCTTTTCTTTCCCTCCCCCTCCTTCCTTCCATCGGACGACGAAATAGCGAGAGCACCAGTTTCTTTCTTTTTCTCCACTTGGGGGAAAGGGGTTTTTAAAAGGCTCTTTTTTTTCCTTTTTCAGGTCTGCTGAGGTCTCCTTTGCTCCCTTCTTTCCTTTCAGGAGAGGACGGCTGTCGCTTACTTTCCCCCCCCACTTTCCTTTCCCCTCTTCCTGAACGATGGGTAAGGCGCGGTTTCTTGGGACCAGAAAAGCGTTCATCTTTTTTCTCCGAATCATCCCTCTCTGTTAAAGCTTCAGCGACCGCGTTTCGCTTTTTTTTTTTCTTTTTCCTTTTCTTGCAGAGGTTCTGCATGGAGGGCATGGCGCCCTCATCTCGAGCTTTTATACTCCTCCGTTGTTGTTTTCTTTTTTGTCTGCTCGCCCTGCGACCTCCAGGGACAGAACCCCGCTTTCCTCTTCCCCTTTCAAGAGCCGCAACGCTTCTTCTTTTTTAAATGTGATTCGCTTATATATTAAGCTCTCCATAGATTTGTCCCCTCCCCGCGCCTTACCCTGTTCAGCGCTTTTCTTTGGAACCTTGAAGAGTAAGCCGACCACAGGCTTTCCTTTTTGGCGCCCGCGAATCAAAGGACGAAACTTTCTTGTTGTCCACCTTGCCCAAGTGGCTTCCAGGTCCGCAAACGGTTTGTCGAGTCTTTTTCTTTTTCCCTTTTTTCAGTTTTTGAACGCGATCGCGACGACACCAACCCTTTTTCTTTTTTTGATTGCCCAGCGGGCCATGCCCGGAAGCATCTGTGTTGTTTCTTCCCTTTTTCCCCCTCCGCCTTTTTTTCCGCTTGACCGGGTAAAATCCGTTAAAAAAAGTATCGCCCATGTGAATCCCGTTTCCCTTTTTTTTCTCTTTTCTTTTTATGCGAAGGCTGGAAATTTTGCCCTCTTCTTTCAGTTTTGGGATGTGCTGCATGTCTGATGCGGTCCCCAACTCACTTTCTTTTTGCTCTTCCATGCGCGTCTTTTTTTTTTTTCTGTTCCCTCTGGTTTGGCAGATGGCTTTATGTAGTGTGGTCTGCCCGTCTTCAGCGGGAGCATTGAAAGACCTTTCAATCTCACGGGTCCTCCTCCACTTGTAGAAACGATTTTTGCCATCGTGTTTCCCTTCCCCCCCCCCCGTTTCCTCCCGGCCCCCCAGCAAAGTGAGAATTTTTCCTTTTTTTTTCACCTTTTTCCCTCATGGAGCAGACAGGTCGGTGGGCTCTTTTTTTCCTTCGTCCAGGAAAACCGGAGCTCTCTTTGGAAACAGTTGGTTTTAACCCCTCCCGCAGAATTGAGCAACATTTCGCGTCTTTTTTTTCCCCCCCCCACAATTTCGGGCTCATCTTTTTTTTTTTTCCCCCGTGATGAAATTATATTTTTCTTTTTACGTCATGTTTTCCAGTAAACGCGCGCCACCCCTCTTCAAGGGCTTTGACTCCAACCAGTTTCCCCTTCCCTCCAGCAACCGTCTCCCTTCTCTGAAATTTTTTTTTTCTTGCCAGTTTTCTTCCTTGCCTCTCCAACACCCACCGGCCAGAATGACTTTTTGCCCCCCCTATTTCGTAGTGAAGTTCGCTACGAACCCTCTCCTGTCTAAGATCGTGAAAAAAACAACTTTTTTTTTTTCCCATTACTCATCCCGCTTTTTGTCGCCAGACGGGATTTTTGCGGACATAGTCCACCTTTCCCCCCTCAAGAAAGTTGTTTTTTCACGATCGTTCGACCCTCATTGTTCGTAAGAACCCCCCCAAGCGTTTCCCCCCCAAATTCTGCCGGTGGTTTTTCTATTCATTCCCAGCTTATAAAGCTTGATCTGTCGTTCATACAATCCTTGCAGGAGACCTTTTTTTCCTCTTTCCCTCTCCCTTGTCAATTGAAACTGGTTGAGCAACTGTGCCCTTTCCTTCGTTAATTGAAACATGACGTTTTCTGCTTACCTATAGAATTTCCTTTTTTTTTTTCCTTTCCGATGTCTACTTTTTTTTTCTCAGCCAATGCAACGCGACGCTGACCTTTTTTTCTCTGGTCGGGGAAGCGCCCTTCTTCGGCAAGTATTCTAAGAGCAGGTTTTTTTTTTCCTTGCTTACCCCAAGACCGTTGGCGGGCCCATGCGGTGGAGCACCTGAGGGCGCGGTCAGAGACAGGCGTGCAACCCTTTTTTTCTTGGAGGAAAAGGTGTGGTGTTGAACTTTTGCAAAAGTGTTCGACACGTTTCTTCTGACGGCTGGTCCGCCTTTCCTTTTTTCCCTCTCCGATGGGTGGGCAATTTTTCAAACGCACTGGATTCGGACCCCCTCCTTTCCCCGTGTCGGAACTCCCCAACCAATACGGCCGAATGGCAGAGCCCGCACTCACATTTCCCCCCCTTTCCGGCATCGCCTGCGGCCTTTCCTACCAGCCAAAAAATGGCAGGCCAACTTTCCCCCCTTTTTTTTCATACCCCCCCACGGACCTCCCCCCTTTCCCTTTCCAGAAGGCCCACGTGATTCACATGTTTCTCCCTTTTTTTTCCTCTCCCCCAGCACGGCGGAACCCCCCCCTTTTTCTGCCTTGGCAGACAACAAACACCAAGATCGTCCTTTTTTTTTCTTTTTCACATGTTTTTTTTTTGTTTCTCGCGATCTGCGTTTGCCAACTGAAGACGCCGGCAAATCTTCTGCTTTTCCTCTTCCCCCCTTTTTTTTTTCCCACTTGGGCAAGGGGGTTTTCACGGTCGATTTTTTTTCTTTGGAGTCGCAGGAGCCTTCGTTCTTTCAGGCGATTTTTTCTTCTGTGAACTCTTTTTCCTCCGTCGGTGCGCAGACTTCTAGGGCCCCCCGTCCCCTTTCTTCTTTTCAAATAATTATTAATAGCTTCCCCCCCCTTCTCCATCTGACCCGTGCGCTAGGGGACCTCTCGGCTGTCCTTTTTTTTCTGTTCGCATGGCGAAGCAGGACAACGTGAAGCGTGTTTTGTTTCTTTTCCTTTCTGACCGCCATTAACCCGCTTTCCAAAAGCCAATGAAATCCCGCCGCTGATGTCCTAGCGCAAAGCGTTACGATGAGCTTCTTCCCTGCGGAATCTATAGCCTTTCTTTTTTTTGATTTGTCCCCCCTAGCAGGTAGGAACCACGGCCTCGCCTCCCTTATTTTCTCTTCCCTAATCAATGCGGTGCATGGAACTTGAGTCAATCTTTTTCTCAAGAACGAAGGCGAGACCTTCCCTTCCCCCCCCAAAAACCTCCCAAATTTTTCCCTTCCCCCTTTCCGCAAACGGTTTGCCTCGCCCGCTATTTCTTCGTTTTCCCTTTTGTTTCCTTTTTTGCAAGCGATCGCGCGCCAAACACCCTCTCCCCAGGCGGGCCATGCCAGGAAGATATTGGTGTTGTGGTCGGCCACTCTTCCTTTTTTTTTTTTCTGGCGTTCGATTGAGGGCCCCCTCTTTAACAAAAGTATCGGCCCATGTGAATCACGTTTTCCTTTTTTTCCCCTCCTTCCTTGTCGGATGAGCGGTGGGTGAAATATTTTCTTTTTTTTGGCGGGTGCTGAATGTCTGCTGCGGCCAATCTCCCTTTTTTTAATCCCAACAGCGCCCTGTTTCTCCTTTTTTTTTTCGTGGCCAGAACTGGGCCTCTTTTTTTTGTGTGGTCGGAATGCCAGTGCTTTTTTTCCCTCCCCTTCTGAGTTTCTTTCAACTTCTGAGGGCCGGCCGAATCCCTTTTCTTTTCCTTTTCAAACACCACAACGTTTCTCCGCCGGTCCTTTTTTTTCCTTTTGCGCTGGAGCGGGACAGAGCAATATGCTCCCGCTTTTGTATGCCTGGACTGTTCCCCACCGGGCGCTTAGACAGACTTGCTGGAAAACATTGGGTCCCTTTTTCCCCCCCCAAACGCCGGAGAATTGCGCACCATTTTTTTCCCAACATTTCGGGCTCATCTTTTTTGGCCTTTCTTCCTCTTCATGTCCCCCCCTTTTGATATTTCCGTCACTGTTTCACTTACCCTCTCCCCCCCCTTTTTGGACTCAACCAGTTAACTTTCCCCCTCCTCTCCAGCAAACCGGCGACCTTCTTTTTTTTCTCAAAAAGGTCCCGCTTTATAACTGGTCCGGAATATCCAAACCCCCCCGGCCAGTCCTCCTCTTCTCTTTTTCTTCAAGGTAAGTATTTCGTCGTGGACTCCCCCCCCCCCGGCTCGTAGGGGATTTCTTTAACACACACTTTCTTGATGGACTCAAATGTTTTTTCCCCCTTTTTTTTTCCTTCCCTGGCTTTTGCGACATCAGCGCCAATATTCTTTTTTGTTTGTAAAGAGAGGTCTCCCCTTTTTTTTTTCTTCTGTTTCGTAAGAAACTTCCCCTTCTCAAAGGGCAAAAAAATATTTTCCCCCCCCCTTTTAGTTTCCACAGCTTTTCCCTGGTTGACGATAGATCGTTTAGTCTTCATCCCCCTTTTATCCGGTTTGCTGGAGGGATACGGTCTGCCCCCTCCTTCCAAAAGGCAAGGTTTAAATCATTCTTTGCTTTTCGCACCCAGTCCTTGGAAATTCAGGCGGCGCTCTCTTTTCCCCTCCCCCTTTTTGGAAAGGAGAAAAAAAGCTTTTCCTCCTTTTCTTGAGTTTCCTTTTTCGGGAAGAAGCAATTCTTTCAAACAACTTTTCCCTTTTCCTTCCGTTGTAAGAGAAGAAGCAGCAGTCTTTTTTAAAGAAGTATGGAGGAAATTCTCCTTTGTCCCGATCCAGGCGCAACCCGCTTTTTCCTTCGGGCAGGGAGGAAAACGTCTTTTTTTTTTTTTTTGTCTCCCGTCTTTCCCGGCCTGGACGAAGTTGAACGAACGCTCGATGGTGCTGTTTTTTTCCCTTTGGCTCGAAACGCAATGGCATTTCGACCCCCCCCGCGCGGGAGGAAAGTGCGGCCCACGGTCCCCCCCCCCCCCCCCCCCTTCCCTCACGACAGTGCGCTTTTGGGATTGCACATTCCGTCCTCCTTTTTTTCTTTTCCATCAGACAGTCAAGAACCGCAAAAACCTTTTTTTTTCAAAGAGTTCCAGCGGCGCAATCCGGCCTTTTGAAGTCCTGTTCCCCCCTCTCCCTTTTTTTTAACTGCTTTTACCCGGTTCACGACGGCCAGCACCCTTCTTTTCCTTTTTTTGCCCGCCGACAAAGTTATGCACTTGGCCGCCCTCCCCTCCCCCTTTCCCGCCTGGGCAACAAAACCGATCTGTCCCTTTTTTTTTTCGTGACCCTGCCACCTTCCCTTCCCCCCGCCCCGAATAGGCGGCAGAGCAAAACGGTTGCTTCCTTTTTTTCCCCTTTTCCCACGGCGAGGTTTTGTGCGGATGGTGTATTCGTTCTTCCCCTCTACGGCTGTAGCTTACTTCAAGTTCCCCTTTTTCCTTTTTTCTTTCCAGGTTGTCCTTTCCTACTTCGATGGGAACCAGCCCCCTTCTTAATAGAGTAAGCGATCCACATTCCTTCCTTTCCTTTTTTGCAAGTCTGTTCTTTCCATTGGATTTGCAGCGGTTCTGCATGGGGCTTCCTGGCCTACAACGTGAAGCTTCCATCTCTCCTTTTTTCTGAGATGGAAGCTTAACGGTGTCCCTTTTCCCTCCAGGCATCCAACCCTCCCTTTTCCCCCATGAAAAGACGCGACTGTTTCCCTTTTTCGATTCGGTACATGTGATTCGCTTACCCCCCTTTGTCAACTTTTTCTTTTTTTTTTTCCCCCCTCAAGTAGGACCGCACCGCGCCCCCTTCAGCTGCCAGAATCCATGCGGTGCATGGAACTTGTCCCGCCTGAAAGAACGAAGGCGCTTTTCCCTTCCCCCCAAGAGATTTTTTCCCCACCCCTGCCCAAAGTGGCGTCAGGTCCGCCCCCCAACCCCCGGTTTTTCTTTTTTGAACGGAGGTATTCAGTTTTGGCCCGCCTTTCCCACTTGTCAGATCGGTTTTGTTGCCCAGTTTTTCTTTTTTTCTTTTTCCCGGCCGTCCTCCCCCCCCCATCATGCCGTCGATTTTCCCTCTTTCTGGCGCCCTATGGCCTTTAAAAAGCTTTTGCATACGTTGGCTCTGAGAAGTGAATGTATCTTCTTTTTTATCCGTTTCCCCCTTTGCGCCCGGGGAAATATTGCAGCATCCACTGGATTTCCCCTTTTTTTTTTTTTCGAATGTCTGATGCGGGCACAATCCTTTTCCCAATACCAAAAAGACGCACGTTTTTTTTTTTCTTTTCCAGCACCCTTTTGCCCTCTTCTTTTTTCAGATTGGAGTTATGTCTGTGTTTGTTTCTCACCCCTTTTTCTTTTTGATCACGTCTTAAAGAGGAGAATTGCACAGCCCCCCCTGCCAGGCCGGCAGAAGAAACTTTTTTTTCCCCAAACCCCCCACGTTCCTTCCCGGCACGGAAAGCAACGTGAGCTTTTTTCTCCTTTTTTTCTCTAGGGGGACAGCGCAAATATGCCGGTAGGTGGAGAGGTTGACGCCTTTTTCTTTTCCCCCCCCCGATCCTTTGCTGGTGAAACAGTGGGGACAGCAGGGCTGCTTTCCCCTTTTACTTCCTTCATTGAGAAAATTTAGCGTTTCAACATTCGGGAATGAATTCTTTTTTTTTTCATGTAGCCCCTCCTCTCGTCGGTGATATTTCCGTCACTTGTTTTTCCTCCCCCCCTGATTTAAAGGGCTTGATTCCCTGGCAGACCGAGAGCCATACAGCAACAGTCTCCCTTCTTTAGCCAGCCCCCCCCCCCCTGCTTTCAGCTGGGGAAGGAATATCCCACACACCTTCCCCCCCTCTTCCTTCCATGTAAGTATTTCGTCGTGAATTGTCTTTTTATTCTTCAGAGCTTTTTTCTCCCCTTGATGTTTCCCCTTCCCCCCTTTTTTGGCGCAAATTACTTATCCGCTTTTGTCGAAGCCTTCTTTTTTTCTTTTCCCTAAGGAACCAGCAAGAAAGTTGTTTTTCCAAAATACGAGAATGTTCTCCCCTTTTAAGAAGGCCAGCCCCGGGCCAAAAATATTCTGGGGCCCTTTTTTCTTTTTGTGGATATTCCTTCACAAGTCTCCCCATATCGTTTAGTAGTTATCCCATTTCCCTTTTCTTCTGGGTTGGTTCCTTCGGTCTGCCCCCGAGAACTTGTCCACTTTTTTTTTTTTTTCCAAAGCCTTTTAAATCAGTGTGTTTTTCCCCCAGTGACCGGAAAATATAAGCGGACTTCCTGCAAGAGTACCCCCCCCTTTTTCCGGGCCGAAACCCTATGATCCCTAACTTTCCACAAAGCACGCGACGCGAAACTGTTGGAGGAAGAAGGCACTGCTTTTTCTTCCCGTTGTTGGCCCCTCCCCCTTCCAGCGGCGGCAAACGCTTCCCCCTCCCCCCCGCTGGTGAGCAGATAGGGCGCTGCCCGATCCCCCCCTCTAACGTGCTGTCCGGGCCGGGAGGTCCCCCTTTTCCCCCAACTAGTTGGTCTGACACGTTCTCGGACGGCTGGCTTCCTCTTCCCCCCGCTAGATGGGATGGCCCTTTCCCCGCAAATGGATTTCGAACAACAAAGACACTTCTCCTTTCCTACACGTGGGTTCCCGCCCACCCCCCCAAAACGCGCCTTTTTTTTTCTCTGCGGGCTTTTGGGATTGAAATCGCCTTTCTGCAGCGAAATTCAGCACCAGCCACCTCCCCTTTTCTTTTTTTCCAGCCCTAGTTTCATACCGCCCCCGGACATCTACATCAATTCCAGAAGGCAGTTGCTTCCTTTTTCTGCTCTTTTACTTTTCGGAAAAATCGGAAGGGAGATTTTCTTTTTTTCCCCCTTCCCTTGGCGACACCCCCCCCCCCCGATTCGGTTCTTGCATGGCCCGCTGGGCAACACCCCCTCCTTCTTCTTTTTTGGCGAGCGATCGCGGTGCAAAAAATGCCTTCCCCCTCCAATAGCGGCGAGCAAAAACGTTGCGGACATGGACTCTTTTTTTTTCCCTTTTTTTCATGGTTATTCCTTTTCTCCTCCTTTGTATTCGCAGGGCGCATTAGTTCTTTCCTTCGCTCCTTTTCTCTTTTCTTTCTGGCGCTGGCATGAACTCTTTTTCATACTTCTATGGGAACCCTTTCCCCCCCTTCTTTTTTCATCCTTTTTTCACGAGCAAGCGAATCACATGTACCGAATCCTTTCCCCCTTTCTTCTTTTAACAGTAGCGGAATTGGCATTGGGATTTCTCCTTCCTGTCAGGAAAACGTGAAGATTAA
>Ga0179593_1574358_pt1 | contig 10564 bp, 6 predicted proteins | sample CZODoug2_1_08_16_FD_185931 | JGI IMG/M metagenome (GOLD analysis project Ga0179593, IMG submission 185931) | Vadose zone soil fungal communities from Angelo Coast Range Reserve, California, USA - CZODoug2_1_08_16fungal (PacBio error correction) | ecosystem: Environmental > Terrestrial > Soil >... | reverse complement strand
GTTTAGAGATTCTTCCTATTGATTTCACCTGTTCAAAGATGCGAGTACCTGTTTCCTTCACCAGTTTTCAAATTCATTTTATCCGACCGCTCTTCTCCCTGTTCCTCCCACGAGCCGTAACCCTCGCGCACAGATATTCAGAGTGGCACCCACCCCGGAGTAGCATCAGTCCTCCCCCTTCGTCCACCACGTTCCCCTCGGATTGCCCTTACTGGCCTATGTTCAAGAGCCGTCATCCCCGTCGAGTTCAGATTCGTTCCCTGAAGCCCGGCCGCCCAACGGTTTTGCCCTCCGACCCGTATCCATGAAGGCAATGAATAGCATTTCCCCTCATCAATATGATCCCCGCCTGCATTCATTTCTCGCCTTCGTCTTTTAAAACTTCTGCTCCATGAGGAGACGGTCAACGTTACCCACCTCTGATGGCCATTTCATGAGACCCGATCCAATTAACTTGCCCCCCCCCATCCACTCGACCACGACGGACATTAGGAAAACAAAGCGCCCCCAAAACTCGAAGAATAGAAACCCTTTTCCCTGTGACCGTTGACCTCTCCCCAGGCGTTTTCTTCCCGGCGGAAAACAAAACTTTCCCATAGCCTGGTGAAATTTAGTCCCGTTCCGTGTGCTGTTTCTTGGTCCTGTCTACGAAAGTTTTTGCCCTTTGAAAGCAATAAGGAGAGTTAATACTCTGCCCAATAGGCTCGCCTGAGTTGTGCAAAGGCTTGCAATATGATCGTCAGTAACTTTTTCAGTCTTGGGTCCCCTGTCAGCAGATCGGTTCAAAAACCCCCCCGGTCTACTGCGCTCTCTTCCTCAAACTACAGGTTCCCCCTTGGACCCTCGATCCCGGCCCTTTTTTTTGACCGGAGGAGTCTCTTACTCCGGTCCTCTTTCCTTGACTCTGGCTGTCCTTAAACTTAAAGGAGATACGCTTTTTCGGCTCCCTTCCCCGTGGTTTTCTTCCCCTTCCAGTACTATCCTGTAATCGCACATTCCTCCCTCTTTCTGCGTGTCTTTGATCGCTTTCACAACCTCCAGAGCGGTAGAAGTCACAAAGCATCCAGTCGTCTTACTTCCTCCCTACTAAGAAAAAGGTTGTCCTATTTTCTTTCTCTCCCCCCTGGTATCCCGCAACGCGAGCGATGATCTTCAGTGGTTAGCCCCGTTCATTTTTTCGATCTGTTTGAGTCGTCTCGACAACCATCTTCTTTTTTGCATCTCTTATTTCATTCATCCTACGGTTTTTTTTTATCAGATCTTTTTACGTTTTAATGGTTAGTCCCTCTCCTCCAACGCTCGAATGATGCGGGTTTGTTAAAGGTTCTTTTCTAAAAGTGGTTGAGAGGAATTCATTTCAAGAAGAACTGGGCGTATTCGCTTTGCGTTCGCCCCCTTCTTGAGAATGATGGTGTACTTCGGTGCGTTTTTCCGGCGCTTTTGAAAGATGGCTCAATTCACCCCCCGCACTGTGAGTGATGGCGATGCACCCAATTAAAGCGCGTGATATCCATTCCCCCCCCAAGTTTGAGGGTCGTCTTGATACGAGAGTGTTGAAGGTAAGTGTCAGGAGTTGATATCCCTCCTTAGTCAAAGCTTAGAGTACGTCCTTCTTAGAATCAGAAGGCACACAGGACGATTGATGGGACAAGTTTTTGAGACATACCTTGCAGTATTTGCAAGGAAATTTGCTCCCCTTTCCCTCCCTTGAGGGGTGTCGATAAGGGCCCGGCGAGTTACGGCGAGGCTAGGGTCATTTTGCCCCCCGGTAGAGGTAAGACCCCCTATGTGTAGTTATTTTACACCCCTGGAGGGATGAGCTCCTTGAATTTGACCAAGTACCTTTCTTCCCCCTTCTCTTTACCACTGTGGCCAATCCTAACGTTTTCCGCCGCGATCATTTTTTTTGTCGTATTCCCTGTCCCCAGGGTCATGGCTGGCGCACTGATTTTATTCTCGAAGCTTTCGTTCTCTCTTTTTCTCCCCATTTTAGCTGAGTGGTGATTGAAACCATCCTGGTCTTTTCCATCTCCCCCCCTACAATGTCGGCTGTCAATGTTGAGGTACAGCAGGTCGCTTTCATGTCTGGACCCGCCGGTCCCCCCCACCAAGGGTCCACCTGCGCTAATGCCCACACACCCGGCAGAGATTTTCCTTCCCAGAGTTAATCTTGCATGTCGTTCTCGGTACGAAAAGGCAAAAACCCCTATGCGGGCAGGTAGGGCCCCATATCCGTCCCCAGCGCTTAATCTAGGTTAATCTTGATCTCCGCGCCCGAACAGATTCCCTTTTTTCCCCCGATAACACCCCTTCTTGTTATTTTTGCCCGCGAATTCCCTTCTCCGCGCCTGATGGGAACTGCCAAGGAATTCTTGTGGGGCCGTTGTTTGGACTGACGTAAAGCAGTGCGGAGGATAAATCGTGGATCAAGATTCTGTCGATTCCACACTTGGCCAATTTGACAAGTTTTTGTAGCTCTCTTTTCCGTTTTTGCCTTCGTCTTGAACTGATTTTTCCTCCGCCCTCTATACCGCCGCTTCGAGTTTTCAGCCCCTACGGTGTGTTGTTGTTTGCTGAGAGAGCGCCCCGTTCTTTCTTTCTCTCTGGCGTGCTCGTCTTTCAATGTTCAAGACGAGCTGAGTCAGCGAATGTAGCCTCACTTTTTGTCATTTTCACAGTTTTTACGAGCCCTCTTTTTCCCTCTGCTTCCAATGCTCCTTGTACAGCAAAATTAAGCTCCCCCCTCTTCCTCTTTTCATCCCGGCGTCCGAGAAATTTGTTGCCACACCTTCCCGGCCCTCTGCCTTTGAGACAAGTGAACTGGGAATCTGAGTCACAGACTCGACGGCCCCTTTAGCCTTGAGTTCAGCGGCTCGTTGCCCTATATTCTGGCCGGGCCGCCAACTGGTTTAATTAGAAAAGCTGACAGTCCATGTCAATAGCATTTATTAAATTACCCCTTATGTCCAATTTTCACATTTCTCTAGGTTCTTTTTTGTCACCATAAATTGAAGGCAGTCTCCAGAACCGATAAATGTCGTTCATCCCAGTTGACGACGGCAAAGGTCTCTTCCCTTCTTCAAACCCACTCCGCCCCACCCCGCCCGAAGGGTGAGGCCAGAAACTCCGCAACCCTACCTCTTCCGCTAATAAGACATGAAAAGGACTGCCGTGACAACGAAGTGCTTGTGCCTCCGCACCAAAAAAGGAGTGTTTGACCTCAGTTTTTCCGTTTCACGGAAAACGGTTCGCTTTTTTTTTAGGCTTAGTGCCGCTTTGAAAGGAGTACTCTCCCCTCTTCCTCTAGTTCCCCCCTTGCCCTCCTTTGACAGCGAACCCCCCACCCTTTTTGCAAAGGCGGGCTCCCTTTAGCTTTTCCCGCCCGTACTCTAGCACAGACGAAATTTTTTGCATCATTGCGGTATCGTTTTGTGCGAAATGTCTCGAGATCTACCCCCCCCCTTTTCCCGGGCAAAAAAAGATCGGGCTTTGACTTAGGTTTAAGATCCGAATATCATCGTTCCCTTTTTTCTCTGGCGGTAGACTTTTTCTCCACCCTTTACGGTCTACTAGTCAACTCAATTCCGAGTGGCCCCTTCCTCGTCCCCCTTTCCTTTATTGCTTGCTGGTTTTCCCTCCTTTCCCCTATCCCCAAGTCGCCCGGGCGTTCACCAGATCTTGAAAATCAAACCGTTATCTCCTCGCACCCCCCCTCCCTTGGTTATCGGACGCAAACAAGAAATTGACCCGCGTCTTTTTTTCGTGTGTTTTCCAGTCTCGTTGCTGTCTCCGTTCCCCCCCAATCTCGTCCTTCGAGAGCTCTATCTTTCCTCTCCCGGTTTCTTCTTGCCCTCTCTCCCTTACGCAAAGAACTTCCGAGTCGTTCCACCTGGCCCTTCCTCCCCGGTGCTTGGAAGAACCGCTTAGAGGTACCCTCGAACCTTAACATTGTAGTGTATTCCTGCCGTGTGGCCGTAGCTTGTCAGAGGGGTAGGTCCCCTTTGCGCTGGGTCTTTCGATGGGGTTTGAAGTCTCACATTAACACCAGCAAGTTCTTGATGTCATTAACTTCGAGGTTCGTCCCAGGTGCGAGAATTCCCTTCGATCTACAGTGACTTTTTTTTGATAGAGCAGCCAGAGTCAACTTCCTTACCTCTCAGTATCCAGGTCACTGTGAGACAGCCGCCCGGCCACCCCCTTCCCGTAGCTGGCTTACTGGGGAACCATTTTAGTTTGTGCTTCCGGTCGTCTATAAAGGGCCCCTTTTTACTCAAGCGCACCTCTCCCTGCTTCACGCTGGGCTAATTCCCTCCTGTTACTGGTAAATTATACGGCAGGAGCCTTTGCAAAACACGCAGTTCCTGGTCCGCGCAGATGGGATTCCGATATGAGATACTTTTTCCCTGGCGGGGGCACTTCGAGACCTGTTGAAAGCCCCAGCGCCGTTCTAGGTATCCTTTAGGAAATTCTCCTTTTTCCCGCGGAGACTTCCCTTTTTTGTGAGGTAGTCGTAACCTGCGGTGTACCTCCCCAGTGCGAAATTTATTAAGCTCCCATTTTTTTTCCTTGAAATTTGTTGTAATTGAACCATTGACCTCCCCCTCCTTTGAAGACTGACTCGGCTAGGCGTACGCGGGCTGGCCACTTTGATGGGGAGCCTCCATTCCCTAAGTAATTTTCCGTTAACACAAACGTCACCCCGGCGAGTAACAATGTTAATGCAAAAAACGCAGCTATTTTCTTTTCATTCTAGTTTACATTAACCTGATTTCATTCGCTGTAGTTTTTTCCCAAGGCAAACTAGGGCGGCGGGTATTGCCCGCATTTCTCAAGCCCGAACCTAGCCGGCTTTAAGCCCTTCCTTTGACTCGAAAATTCCACTGACTTGACTTCCCCGTGGCACTTCCGTATGGACGCTCTGCCTGTACCTTCTAAGCAGGGAACAGGTGCATGTCGCGCCTTTGTGTTGTTTTCCCAGAAGTGCTTTGCTTCCTCACTCTTTTTTAGCGCCCTTTCTAGCCTTTGGGTCCCAGTTTGATTGACCAAATCGCGATGAGTAACTGTATTGAAACCTTGATCTACTCCGCTCATTTCATCGCCCCCCTGTAACGATCTTATCTTACCTTACTCGTGGTTGGTGGATTTTTGAGATTTACGTGCGTGCGCTGATGACCTTGCTTTTGCGATTTCTGTAGCTTTCTCCTCCCCCAGTCGCTATTGTTTTCTCCCTCAAATGGCCTATCACCTTTCCATCCTGATCAAGCAGAGTCCGCCCATTGCTTGCATTCAGCGTCCGCGCCAGTATTAAGAGTTGAATAGTACAGTCTTTCCTGCCCTTTCCTTCCAATTCCTTCTTTCTTTCCCAAATACGGCGCTGCCGGGATCTTTTGGGTCCTCTTGTTAGCGTGCCGGATCCCAATACTCGACGCTTACCTGAGTACGAGCCGCTTGCTCTGGTTCTGCAAATCATAGGCTGCTGGTCCGCTAGCTTTCTAACCATCAAGGCAATGCAAATCTATTCTTACATCCCATTCGAACTCTGCCGTTTTTGCCAACAATTTCGCCTGTTTTCCCGTGCCTTTCACAGAAATGACGGCGAATGTCCTAGACGGGTGAGCGCTTCCGTTCCTCAAACAGTGCGCCCCTCCCCCCGGCTAGAACCTCGCGTGATGGAATACCTTTTTTGACACCTCCCAATGGCAACACCCCCGTCCGACGACATTTTGAGGCAGGAAAAACGTCCTATGAAAGATCCTTCACCTGAAAGTGCGCTCCCCTCTCCCCCGATGAACACCCCCGGTGCCAAGAAAAGGTGGATCCGTTGTTTTCAACACGTTCGAGTTTGAGCCTGATTAAGGCGGCTTCCCCCCTTTTGCATTCCATCTTCCCATTAAATTGCCAGCCCCCCCCCCCTGAAAAACGGTGACAATGACCCTCTCCCCCTCGATGTGCCAATTGCTGATGTTTTCGTCCTTAGTAGCCCCTCTGCCCTTCCAGTGTAGATGCTTTCGGGCAGTCTTCCTTTCCCTCGCTCCTTCCTCAACCCCAATGTTTAACAAGGAAGAACAGCGATTTTCGCGGAGGATGTATGAGACGATGTATGCCTGTTGTCTGGCTTCGACACCTAACCCCCCGTCCTTTAATAGAAGGAATTCGGCTCTTAACTCAACTTGGTCGCTTAGGCCGTTCTCATACCTACCAGCCTTCTGTTTTGTTACTTGGCTCCCTCCACAACATCAAAAGAGGTTAGTAGATCAGAATAACAAAAGGACTAGGATACGGGCTCCCCTCCGCCCCCCAACTACATGGGGAGGCCGTCTCAACCACGGTGACCCCGTTGACCGGAACATGCGTGATCCTCTCATCGATCTTTAGTCAAGGACGAACCTGAGAATCGATACTTCAACTCAGTGGTGTTGACCTATTTTTCTGATTGGTTACGTTAGTTACCCGTGACCCCCCTCTTAGAGTGAAACACTGCCAGCCGTTCACCGCGGGTACGTCGAGGACTCAACCTCTGTTGTTGAGAAATCCTTTCGACCCCCCCCCCTTTCGACCCCAAGGTGTTTCTCTCTGGCGTAGTGCTATGACGATTCGAGCCTTGGTTTTTCTGCTTCCCCGATGTCTAACTGGCGATTTTGGGTTGTGTAAAGTTTCTCATTACACCGTGCATTTCTTGGCCCCCCCGTTGGGTTTGTCCCCCCATTTCACAAGTTGAGTGGAGCTATAATACGAACCACTTTTGGAGGTTTCTCAAGATTAGATCGAGAACTGTTGTTGAGAGTTAGTGAATCCAGCCCCAGACGTGCTTCTCCGGCGGCTTCGAAAGCCTCCTTCAGAATTGATCTTTTGAAAATGAGTTGAGTCTTAGACGCGTCTACACAGTGTGGCCCGTCTTCCCCCGCAAACGCCTGCAATGCCTAAATTTTAGCTGGTTTGCTACCTTCCCCCTTGACGGCGCCTCAACGAGGAGCCGCCTTTCCACAATCGGTAGGTCCAGCTTGTGTGTTATAGATTAATTTCGTCCCAGTTAATTATCTCTTGCCCATTTAGGTTTGGATCGACCTTAAACGCTCTCTTCACCCCCGGTATCGGTCCCCCCTTCCCCTTTTAAAGTCTCGGTTTTTTTTTCTTTTTCCCGGGTTAACAACTTCGTGTGTGTACTTCGTCGTTAATTATCGAGATTCGTATCGTCCTCCGTTGTTTTCATACAACAATTGTCGGTCTCGTGGTGACTTTTTTTGCCCCCCCATTGATTGGTCAGCTGTGTCTCGTCCATCAATGGGTATCCCCCGTCTTCACTGTGGTAACTTTTTTCCCCGGGCGCTCGTCTTTTCTCCGGCATTCGTCCCAAGGTCCCCCCCCCCTTCTCTGTTAATTAATGCAAAAACGGCGATGTTAAAAGTATTTAATAGCCTTGCCTTTCATTTAGGTTTGAAATTAAAACCGTTAGGCGTCCCCGTCCTCTTTTGATTTGAAGTCCTCCCGCGTCCCTCTTGTGAACCCTCGACAGGCTTACAGCCCGAGAACTCGCGTAAACCCTCGTCTCATCACGTATTTTTGGCCCCTTTTCCCTTTCTAGCGAGGGACTGCAATCTTCCTCTTCCTTTGCTCTTGAAAGTGTTTCGCTCTGTGAAAATGAAGATTTTGAGGATGAAAAGCGACGATCCCCTCCCCCCCCCCAAACTGGCCATGTGACCCGATAGGTTTAACCCCCGCTTGGAGCTTAAGCGTTCACATTTTTTCCCCTGCTCGATAAGCAGTCCCTCTCTTTTTTTTTCCTCCCCCCTTTCCTTTTGTGAGATACTTGGTAGTCTTCTTCCTATGGAGCTGGTGCTCCTGTAACACTGTCAAGACGAGGCTGCGTACTCTCGATTTTCCTCAGGCAGACATATCACCGTTTTTATAGTCGCCCCTTCTTGCTCCCCACCGCGATGCTCTTCACTGCTCGCCCTTTTTGAAACTTCTTTCTTCTTCAAGCGTATCTTCCTTGCTTCGGCCGCTAGTCACTTTCTAAAAAGCCGGCTCTTGTTTGCTTGGCCCCCCCCCCCACCCCCCTGACTTGGATCTGTCGTGCGCGAAGCGACGGCTTTAACCCTCGTTCTCCCTTTTTCTCATAGTGCTTTTCCCCAGTTGTTTTTTTTTCGCCAACCGCCACTGTCACCATTGACGGCACTCTAAATAGTCCCTTCCCCCTCTTCCCTTTTTTCTTTAACATTCTTCTCCGGTTTGCGTCTTTGGTACCAGAAAATGAAGGATTCAGTGTTCTTTCTGCCCGACCCTTCCATCCTCACCCTTCCTCTTTCCCAGCTTATGGAAGATTCCCGGCTTGAACATTCAATGAGGAACATATAGAAAGAAGTCCTTGGTGACTGAGCCCTTAGAGCTTCAGTTTTACCTTGAAAGGGCGACTCAGAGTTTGACACCGCGTGTGACCGGGGAAGGCCCCCAAGATTTTCCCCGTTCTATTTTCCTTCCATTTCCCCGAACCTTTTGAAAGACGGTGTCCTGAGGGCCCAAATGTATAGACTTGTAGCGAAAACTCGTCTTTCTCTACCTCTGGGCGACTCGGAAATGTTGGTGAAAAGGGTCCTCGCCCCGTAGCTGGCTCGTCCTCCATCTGGCCCCAATGACCTTTCCTCCCCTTGCGTTCTTGCTGCTCCGATGACCATGTGCTCGTTTTCAATAATCCCACCTCATTCCAAGGAAGACAGCCGCTCGTTTTTGTCCCTTTTCCGCGGACTTAGATGAATTATGAAGATGGATTCATAAATATAAACTCTGCCCCCAACCCTCCATGTCAAGCGAAGGCGCCCGGTAAAATTTTCTCTGGTCTTCCCCTCTTCCTCTTCCCATTAATTGTCATCGCCATCATCGCAACTATGTCATTGATAAAGGATCAAACAAGAGCAGTTCTCCGTCCCCCATGTCGTCCTCACCAACCCAGGAGTGATAGTAAGGACACCTTCCAATCCTTCCTTCAACCCACCCTGGGTAGTTTACGGGAGGTTCAAACCATCTTCCCCCCCCTTCCCCCCCCTCGTCTTCCTTTATCGTGGGATGACTAGTACTTATCCTGTTGAGGAGAAGGACTGCCCCCCTCTAAGAAGATAAGAGATCTTTCCTCTTTCCCCCCTTTTTGTTTGAGGTTTCATATAGGGATCTTGGTTCCCTTTCCCCCTTTCTGACGGTCAAAGATTTTTTGTAGAATCCTCCGTTCCTTCTTGGTCCGGTGCGGGACCCCATGGTTGAAGAGAGTCCTCGTAAAAGACGACTCAATTTATCAGCTGGCAGTGCTCTATCAAGTTTTTTTGTTTTTTAGTTCTCTCCCCGTCATTGATGTTCTGAGGAGATTGGTTCGGGCGATTTGGATTGTTCCTGCGTTTGAGGTAAAACCCCCGCCCAGATGTTCCTCTTTCTTGGCTTTAACCTCGCTAATTACTACCCCCCCTTTTAGGGTGATCGCCTTTCGAGACTAGGGTTGGATCGTTTCGGCTACAGAAGACAAAGGCCTGACCGTTTTCGTCTTGAGACCGCGAAGACAAAGCCGATCCTGGCCTTTTTCACAGAGCGTAGGACTTCCCTCAAAAGGGGCCAAGTCACCAAAGATAATGAACCCTCAATTCTTTCACCCACTTTAAGACATCCTAGCCTTTTTGATGTCGCCCCAACGCTAAAAGACTTTTTTCCACCAACCCCCCGTAGAGAGCAAGATTGTTTTCTCGGATCCCCGGTGGGCTTGTTTTTCACTTTTCGAGGACATGTACCTGCCAGCACCCCCTTTCGATATTCAAAAGTCTTTCCAAATGACCCGACACTAGAAAGGTTCCCATACGTTTTTGAGACTATTTGGTGCGTTTCCCCGTTGTTCCCCCCAACGGCGGTGTCGCCATGGAGGTTTCCCTCTAAATATTTTTTTCTCTTCCCCTGGTATCGGTTGTTGGAATAAAACACCTCGACGGTTTCGAGGTTTTTTTCGTGTCATTTGTGTAATATCCCCCCACTCCAATTGGAGATGCCCTCTGCGTTCCCTGTTGATTTCCCCGTTGCCCAGTGCGAGCCCGTCATTGATGGGAACTGCCCGTTCCTTTATTGTGCCCCCACTTTGCAAATTTTTATAGCCCCTGAATGAAACCCGGCATTAACCTATTTTCCTTCCCCATGCTAGTCATTGACTGTCATTTTTAGCCCCCTATGTTAAAAGGACAACCTGTTCGTTTTGGATTCTGCCCGCCTTGATGGCATTTTCTCGCCGTGCACCTCTTTTTACCTCAATTCCGAGTTTTTCCTAGAAGATATACCTTTCCAGTTCACTCCGCCAGCCAAGGGCCGATGAGTGATTTTGGAAAGTTGACTTGCGCCCGTTGTCCCGCTGCAACGCTGTCCTCCTTGTGAGAGGGACGGTTTTTTTTCGCTCAGTTGTTTACAAGAAGCATTTATAGAGGCTTCCCCTTTTAGTCCCTCTAAAAACCTGGTGAAGAAATTTGAACAGATTTTTCTGGCTCAACCCCTCGCTTGCATATTTGCATGTGCTTTCTTCTCTTTCCAGCTCCCTCAGTAACGC
>Ga0179593_1570870_pt1 | contig 10564 bp, 7 predicted proteins | sample CZODoug2_1_08_16_FD_185931 | JGI IMG/M metagenome (GOLD analysis project Ga0179593, IMG submission 185931) | Vadose zone soil fungal communities from Angelo Coast Range Reserve, California, USA - CZODoug2_1_08_16fungal (PacBio error correction) | ecosystem: Environmental > Terrestrial > Soil >... | reverse complement strand
CTTGTGTTCGGTTCTTTCCCCCCCCAAGTCATTACCTCCTTTTCAATCGGCCGCGAAAGCCTTCCTGGGCGAGGAAGTTCCCCTTTGATCCCTATAGGACTTTTCAGACCTTTTCATTGTTACCTGACATCGATCGAGAAGGAGATCCTGGGGGGTTGCTCCCCCCAGGTTTCTATTGTTTTTTTAAGACTCCTGGATGTCGCCGGAAGCTGCCTTGATAACCTTCCCCCCGCCTTCCTTAGCTCATGCGAAGTCTTTATACGTAGGGGAGGCTTGGGGGAGTGGACGGCCTTAGAGCGGAACCTGCAGTCCTTTCTAATACACGTTGATGCGGTTATTTTAAATAGGAGTGCAGGAACAGAACATTTTTTCCCGGGCGGTCCTGATATTATCAAGATATCCCGAAACGGTACTGATTCCCTCCTCTTTAGTCCCTCTGCGGCGAACCCATCCCTGAGGGTGGCCCCTCTTCAACAGTTTAACTTCTTCAGGTTTCTCCGGAGTGGGACCGGTCCTTGAAGACTCCCTTCTCCCCCGGTGATGCTCTTCCCATTTTTTTTTTTTCAGTCTCTATCAAGTTCAGGAGTCCCTTGGGGATTCTCTCTCCGTCACGTAACTCCGTCTTCCCCTTTCCTTAGAATCCCCTTCTCACAAAGGTCTTGAACCCTCATCTAAAAGCTTCCTACCCTCATTCCAAATCCCGGCTCTTCCAGGGCTCCTAGGGTAGATCAATTTCAGATGGACTCTTCCTGCAGTGATTGATGAAGCGAGGTTCCTTCGGTTTCTCCGTGGATTACTTTTCAGCGTTATATCCACAGTTTTAGTCAAGGTGCTTCTGTAGTGTTACTACTTTCCCTATCCTCCCAGGATTGTGGCTAAAGCCTCCATTCCTGAGCCCCTTTTTAGACAACGCTTTCCTCGCTAAATCTGCTTCTGTCCGGGTCTCTACCCCGATGTTCCCCCCTTAGACTCGGTAGCGGATGCTGGTCCTGCCCCCTCCCGATTCTCTCTCCACCGTGCCTCCAATTTTCCCCGTGTCTCCTTGGTCGAGGCCAACTACGGACGTCAGGTATTCCCTAAAGACACCCCACGGCCTTTGGGAGCTTTCTTCCCCCCTCGCGAACGAGCTTCCTCCTCTCATTACCACCTTCGCAAAGCGTTTGAAAAAACGTCCTCCGCCTTGAGACCCCTTTGCAGGTCGACTTTTAGCACTTTGTTATGCCGAGAGAAGAGAGAGACCCTAGGAGCTCCAGTATTTTTGAGAGGCCCCTTCATCAACTCTCTCTGCAAGCGGATTTTAGCTAAGCTTTTCTTACCCTCTCGTGACCTGAGGAGAACACCTTGTATGCTAGGTTCCCCCAGCAGTCAAACCGTTAGACACTCTGAGTCCCTACAAAAGGTAACACCCACCAATTTTTCTCCAGGCTCGCTAGTTTAAGTCCCTAGCCTTCTTTCGTGCCGACGGAGCCCAGGGAGACATCGCTAGACTTCTTTTCCTCCTGAACTCCGAAACTCCCTTTCTGCCAATGCCTTCTTAGAGCCCCTGATCTTTTCCCCAAGCCTTCCCCCACCTCTGCTCAGGCACTAAGTTTGAGAAGGCCAGCCAGTTCAGCTCCTTTTCCCTTTTCTATTTTTGATAAGTTTTCCTCGTACCCTGACAATGGGCAAGCAATTGCACTGCACTTTTCCATATTTCCTTTGCCCTCGCCACGTACCTTTCTCCCCCCTCCCAACGACGAGCCTGACTGCGGAGGTGACCCCGAGACCTGATGGGGATTCCGAGTCGCAGTCTCTAGGCCCCCCCCCAGGTCCTCTTGAGGAAACTTCCCCCTGAACCTCGGAACTACGTTCTGTAAGAACTGTCAAGAAGAGGGCTAGTGGAAGATCCATAAGTTCGGGCCTCTCTCACCCCCCCCTCCCCCCATACAACCTTTCTCTTGGGGCAGAACCTTCCTTTATAAACAAAGCTTTTTCCCTTTCCCTTTCATAAAACAATTCGAGATCTCTTCATTCTCGCCTCAGTGCTGATTTGCCGATTCGTCCTAGACCGTCTCCCCTGCGCTTATGGGCAGGTTAAGCAGGTTGGACGTGCCTCCCAGCGGTCTCCTTCCTGAATGCTTTTTCTTAGCACTTTCTTTTTTCTTGATCTTTTTTCCTCTTGCGATTAAGGAATATCTATCTTCTAATCCGTTGTGTGTTTGATGAGATTCTCCCCCTTTTCAGATCCCCCTCCCAGAAGGTCCCCCCCAGTATAGTTCACCCCAAACTTTAACCAAAAGCGTAACCTGACATCCATTGCCCTGAGCGCATCCCCTCCAGCCTTCGCCGTCTCGCCGGCCGGAACCTTAAGAATGCGAGAATTTTCTTTTTACCAAGTCAAATCCCAACTTCTGGTTCCATGAACTTTTTTCTTCCCCGAATCCCTTGGGTCCAGGGGGTGATTCTCTTGATCAGGACCTTGCAAATCTTTTTCTTTCCTTATTAACTACGAGCCCTAGTCTTCCAGTATTCACGGCCCCCCTTGCTTTTTGCCTAAGTTCCCCCCAGGACTATATCCTCCCTCTTAATTTTGATTCAGAGGATGAGCAGGACGGAGACTCTGGGCTCAATTACGTTTCCCCGGTCACATAAACTCCCTCCTCTTAGTTTCCTACTTTGTCCAGAGTTAAATGGGGACAGATCCGCTTCCCTGGTCATTTTCCTCCGGGACTCATGGTAAAGGCCAATACTTGTGACCTCCATCAGCCTTTTTGTGCCTCCCTTCACGACGAGGCTGATCACTATGATTTCCCTTATGAGTGGATGCTCTTCCCCGGATAATTTTGGCAGATGTTTAGGTTAGGGTGTTTGTGAAGCTTTCATCTTCGTAGACTTATATAGTGGAATTTGCCTGTCTCCCTGACCGATCTCATGCGCCAGATACCTTTATCTAGATTTCTTTGGGGTTGCTACCACTTTGATGCTTGGTTCTGTGACATTCAACTTTGAGTCTCCCAGGATACTTTTCCGTTCAAGTCTGAAGGTCTTTTTATTCCATCTCGACCCGATTTTTGTTGGATGACGAGAAGGCTTGCCCGAAGTTTCCGATGGAGGCACGACCTTGATCTATTTTTTATCCTTTTCTGACTTTCCCTCCCCCCTCTTCCCAGTTCCCTCCGTTCATGACTCCCTGGGGTCCCGACGATGTGTTGAGGCCCCCCCAGAAGGTCACCGGTTCGGCTCCCGCGTTTTTTTTATATGGTTCCCCTCCACCCGACCGTTCCCTCAGCCTTGTCAACGCCACTTGCCCTGGCCACAGGTTTTTTTCGTGAGCTTCCTCAGGTGCGCGAACTCCTCCTGTCCCTTTCCCTTTAAGCTTCTCTGCAGACTCGACGAACTTCTAAGCCCCTTCCCCTTTTGTGTCGTCTTGATGATTGTTGATTGAGAAACGAAGCCTTCAGGAGGCTCTAAGTTCGTCCCCCCCTTCCCCGACTCCTCCCCTACATGACGCCCTGATGGTCACGGACGAAGAAGATGATCCTCTCGTAATCTGCACCCAGCTGAGGTCCCTTTTAAAGATTCCCCAAAAAGAACTTTCGACCTAACTTGTTCCCCCCTTTCTGGTCGGAGAAGGTCCAGGAATCGGTGCCGATTTTCTCCCGTCCTTGCCTTATCTATTTCTCGGAGTAGACACGGGACAGTACTCGCGTTTCGGTCTCCTGCTTAGCGCTCTGAGCTGGCCTCGTAAGTCCCGCTCCAGCACGATAATCATTTCCCCTCTTTCGCCTGATGATGCCGACGGAGCAATAATCCCCCCTCGGCGACCAAGCCCTGGTTTTCGTTGTGAAGTTGCCCCCCCCCCCCTCCGGATGATTCTTCTCGAAGACCAGGATCCTGAGGTCCGCCGAACGTTCTCCCGGAGCGTTCCTCCAAGCCACCCTTTTTTTTTCTGACAGGAGACCCTTCCCCTTGAGGTCTTTCTCCTCAACTTGGCTGAAACGATCTCTTGACCTTTCCCTTTCTTTTGCAGTCCTTTTTTCCGCCAATTCATCACTCCCACCGATTCCTTTTTTTCTTCCTTTCCAACGCCAGTTACGACATTGAGGCCTCCGACTTTTTTTCAGTTTTCCCCCTTAATTCAATCCAGTCTCCTTAAAGCGTTCTTTTTCCTTTCCCAAAGAGTTCCTCTTCATCCAGTATAGATGAGTAAAGGGGGACCCCAGGAGAGGCGCGGCTTTGTTTTTTTGACCTCCCTTCCGTCCTACTTTCCTGTCCCCGGAGTCTCCTCTTCTGAGGAAGTGAACTTCTTTTTTTTCTGAAGGTGACCCTTCCCCCCCCCCCCCATATATCTCTTTTTTCCTAATAATAAGTGTTGTTTTCTGAGACCTTTCTTGTGTCTGAGTAGTACCTTCCTGATCCCCGCCTCTAAGTGTTTTTCCTCCATTCCATGGAGGAGGTTTCCTGGGGTTCCCCCTCTCTTCTTTACTTTTTAAGCCCCCTCCCTCCCCCTCTATAATTGTTCAAACTACCTCGATACAGAGATAGAGGAATGGTTTTGAGCCCTTTCGTTTCAGCTTCCCTTTTGGTGGCGTTTTTTTTCTTTTATCAATGATTCCCCTCCCTTTAGATTTTTTCTTCGAAGTTAGTCAGACCGGCTGGGAGGGATTGGGCTTTTCTTCCCTTGGAGTCCCTCCCGCCTTGCTCTTTCGTGCCGTTTTCTTTTATGAGTGTACTCTTATCCGGGCTTTCCGCAGAAACCGAAAGGGGTAAGGGCTTTACCTATCCCTCTGTATTTTCTCCTTTCCCCCTCATCCATCCATGATTTTATCTATCCGCGGACTTGTGTTTTCCCCCCCCAGAGTAAAACGAGGATTCAGGTAGACGTAGCCGCGGCACTGTTTCTTTTTCCAGTAAGGTATCATAAGACTTTCTGATGTTTCTCTCCGCGAGGGGGGACGTAGGTCCCAGCTTTCGGTATCCTTGTTTTCCACCTATAAGACCCCTCCCTTTCTACTTTTACTTCCGTTCTACTAACAGGAGATAAGACGAAGAAGAGAACAATCCGGGCCTAAACGCCACTCCCCCCCCACTTATAGCGCCCGTTATCGAGGGTCGTAATTTCTTTTAAGTGGCCGCCTTTACCTTCCTTGTAGAGTGACAGCAGTTTGAAGTCTGGTTCATCGTAGTCTCCTTTAGCTAGACCCTTCCTTATGGATTGCTTTGCTTAGGGACCGGCCATTAAGAAGTTCTTCTCTTTAATTCCCGTGGCGCCAGGCCTCAGGTCCCCTACCCATTTATCCTAACAAAAGGTGAATAGTATATCTAGTTTTTCTCGGTGATCCTATCCGAGTAAAAGGAAGATTAGTTCTCTTTTTTCTCTTTTCGATTTCCTAGAACAGAAGGTAGCAGTTATCCAAACAGCTTCCCTCCCCCCCTGGGACGTTGTTCGTCATTGACTGGCTAGGCTGATTGCCCAACCCACTCCTTTTCATGCTTTTCCGCCTCTGCACGGTCATTTTCCTGCGGAATTCTATAGAGGCCTCCTTTAGTAGGTGCCAACCGTTCCGCAAGTACCCAAGTTGGGCTTTCTACCTTCCTAGGCCCTCTCCCTATAAATAGTATCACCACTCTTGTGCCCCTTATGGAAATTCCAAATGCAACGAGCGTAAGAAAGCCCTAGTGATCTCATTTTTTCCAGACTTCCTAGCTTCCATTTTTTCTCTTGATAGAAACTGTGGGAGGTCTAATGTCCCCCTCTCCTCTAAAACCCCCTTCCCACCAAAACCGTAAAAGGAGATCCCCAATTACAATTCTACTTCAGGCCTTTCCCCCCCTCTTTAAGGTCGCGCAGGTTTTTATCCTAATGAGAAGGGTCTCAGCCTCCAGGTCTATCCCTTCCCCCTCCCGCTTCCCTCCCGTTTAGCCCCGGGAAAGGGTCAAAAAAGACATGACACTCAACCCCCTCGCTAAGTCCTGATTTTTCAGAGATCTCCTACGGATTCCTTCTCTTATATTTTTCCCCCCCCGGAAGGTAACCGGAAGACGAACAACTTCGAACCCTTTGGTTGCGAAATGGCCCCCCCTTCCATTCCCCCCTGTCACCTCTTTTCTCTCATCCCCCCAATAAACTCTTCAGTGATTGATTTTTTTATAGGCCCCTTTTCCCCATAGAGGGGATGACCTCAACAGAGTGTCCAAGCTCCTTCCCTCTCGTACCCCTCTCTCCCTTGAGAGTCTTTTTTTAATTTATTGATCTCGGTCGACATAATTCGCGAGGTGTTAAGACTTTTTTTGGACCTTCCGATTGCACAAGAAGCAGGATTATGGGGGAGGTCTGTCCCCTCCTCCCCCTTCCCCACACTCCGTTGATAGGGGTAATACCCCCAATCCTCAACCCCTCCTTGAAAGGGGCCTTTTCATCAGAAAAATTTTGGAGAATTTTCCTTCTCTGAACGTCCTCTCCTTTTTTGTTAGGTCTTCTCTCCAGGCGCTTTTTTTTTGTTACGCCTGTCCTTTTGATGACTGCTCCTCCTGGGTGTCTCCCCTTATGGTGTCGTTGACCCTGCTCTTTGGAGTTTTTTCCCCCTTAATTCCTTTTTCTCTCTTTTGTTGAGTATTTTGATCCAGACCCAAAGGACACGCGCAGATAACCAGCCTCACCGACGCCAAACCAGGTCCACGTTATTCCACGTCCAACCTCTTTCACGCCCCATTTTTATAAGTCTAGATACCTCCCCCCCCCCCCCCTCCGCCCCCGGAATCCGCTCAGAAGTACCTTAGTAGAGAAGTAAAGGTCTCCTCTGCTGACTTTGATGATCCTCCCTTTGTTCCAAGGATTTTTTCTTACTGAAGTTTTCTTCAATACCCTCTTTTTTCTTCTGGGGGCCCGTTGGTAGGATTAGCTCAGGTACGAAAACTCAAAATAATGAGTTGTGAATCTCCCCAATACCTCTCCCCCTTCTCGTTCTTCCTCGGCCTCCGGTGGCTACAGATGGTCTCCTTAATCCTCCCCTTAGATCCTGGGTGACTACGTATAAGGAGATCCCGCCAGCTCTTACCCCCCCTCCCTTCTGAGCTTCCTTCCCATAATTTTCTCTCTTGGGGCTCCTTCCTTTCCCTGAGTGAAGGCCGTGAAGAGGTCATCTTACCCCGGGAGTGCAACCAGTCAGTTTGGACTTTTTCCTTTTTCATGAGCCCCATACTAATCTCCCCTTCTCGATTTTCTTTCTTTTTTTCAGAAATGATCCGTATCTAAGGTGGGTTTGGAGTGGCTGCTTTCCCCTTCCCCTTTTCACGAGGTTTTAGATTCGGACACCCACTTCATCCTTCTATCGCTGCTTACGACTCTTCTCCTTTTACTCCAGACCCCCGAGACTTTCGATTTACTCTCCCGGTTTACGGTTTTTTTTTTTGAGGAAAGTTCCCTGCTTTGGAGCAACCTTACAAACCTTTCTTTCCCAGATGGTACTCATTGGAGGTTTCCACTCCCCCTCCTCCCTTGACCTATCCATAATTCTCGACCCGTATGCCTCTTTTCCTGATAGCCCCCCTTTCCCCGGTCACGACCCTCGGCGGAAAGACTTCCCAGATCTTTAGAGATAGTCTGGAATCCACTTCAGATTCCATCACCTTTCTGGGGGGGTTTTCCAACAAAACGGTGGGTTAAAATTTTTTTGAAGACGGGCTTCGTTTCGGAAGTCTCCTCCTCAGACCTTTCCCCGTGAAATCCCCATAATATAGGGCTTTTTCTTTCTTCTTCAAATAGAACCCGAACTCCTAGCTTTTTTTACACTCCCGAGACTTCCCCCAAAATTGAGTTACTTTAAGTGGCTCTTTAGTCTCCTCTTGGGTTTCTTAATACTCGCCTGATAACCTCTTCTTCATTTCCTCGGACGAAATCGAAGACCTGCAGACGGACTTTCTTTCCCTTCGAGGCTTACTCCTTGCTTGATTCCATTTCTTTGCTCCCCCCGAAGCCATTTCTTTTCCCTGAGAATGGATGAGGACTGGAAGTAAACCTCTCCTCCCGTCCCCAATACCTCTTCCTGGCCCGCCCTGTTTTCTGAAGTCCCTATGCACTAACTCCCTGTAACCCCTGCACGAACCCTTTAATTTTTGAAGGTCTTTACCCCCATAGGACCCGTCAAATTGCGATGACACCCCCCCTCTTTGAAATTCTTCCTTCGAATTTTCCCAGGCGTTTCATGTCTTTTGAGTCATTTCTTCAAGGATCCCCTTTCTTCATAGGAGCAAAAGGGAATAGCTCTCTCCTTTTCGGTTTCTTCAAGGTTATCCCAAGGTTCTCCTAGCCAATGAAGTCCCCCCCTCCCCCTTTTTATCCCCCCCTGTGAAGAAGTCACTCTTGGTCGAATTTTCTGCCGGACTGCAAAGTCCCCTCCCCTCAAGGCTTTCTTGGCGGTGGGTGATGCAAGCATCCTTCCCCAACCCCCCCCCTTTCTAGGATTTCAATCCCTCTGATCGACTAAAGAAGGCTCAGTACGGGTTCCTTTTTTTTTCACGGAGCTAGCAGTATCCCCCTCTTTTTGGTTCTTCTCCTACTAAAAAGACCGTTCTTTTTCCCCCACTTTTGTCCTTGATCCCTTGAGTAGCTTCCGAGCGTCCACAAAGGCCTCAATCTTTTCTACTACCTTCTCTCCTTCGTTCTTTATCTAAAGAAGTTCTTTTTTTCCCCCGGGATCATTTTTCATCTGACAGGTCCACATCTTCTCCTCTGGTTGCTAACCTCCCTTCCCCCAGTATACTCTTTTCTTTTCCTTTTGAACCATTATACAGAGCGGATTTGAAAAGTCGCTCCTTTTATGTCCTCGCAATTTCGCAAGGAAGGCTTCGAAGTGGCACTTCTCCAGGCCTTCCCTCTTTTTTTTCAATTTTTTTCCACAATATCTATCTTCATAATAATACTTGTTGTGTTGAGAGAAGATAGTGTATCCTTCCCCCTCCCCTCCTGTCCTTTTTAGACGTCCTTCGAAGTTTCTCCTCCGGAAGGGAGAGGAGGCATTTGATCTTTCCCCTCCCTTTTTAATACTTTTTCAATTGCTTAACTACCTTCTATTCTAGAAGTCCCTCCTATATAGGGGGGGAGCCCCCCCTCTCTTCCTCCTTTATTGCCTTTTCGAAAGGTCCCTTCTTCCCCATGGACCAGCCCTTACGCTTCTTCTCTCCTTTACGAACGGTTTTCTGGATTTTTGAGTGAAGGTCAACTTGGCGATAGGAAGAAGTACGCCGCTCACGTCCCTCCCTTTCATCTTTTTTGTGTTTCCCAGGGAGTCTCTGCCAGAACCCCAAAGGTTTTTCTATATATTCCCTTCAGATCACCGGTTAGAGAACCTCGAGATTCTTTTCTCTTTTCGATCCTGGGTTTTCAAACGGCAAATCCCCCTTTTTCCGTTTAAGACCCCGGTATTTAAGGAGAGAAGAAGGAGCTGTGTGAATTTCCCTGAGCTTATGGTTCTCTCCCTCCAAAGTAGTTCCTCCCTTTCCCGCCCCTTATAAGACGGGAGAAGTCCCTTCCCTAAACCCTTTTTTGAATCAGATTTCTTCAGGAGATCCTGAATCCTAGAAACCCGCTTCCCTGAACCCCCAACCCCCCAACCACGCAGTACCACTTTTCACCGTACTTCCTAGTGTCCCTTTAGAGAGTTCCCCGATTAAAGGGGCGGTGGACCTCCTTGGCTCTTTCTTTCTACGTTTTCCGTCGAGGTTATCAAGTTTCCTCCAAGTCCTTCGAAAGGGAATTTCATTGAGGGCGCCCCTGGAGACGAGTTCCTTCCCTCTGACTCTCGTGTCATCCGTCCAGTCAAGCCGCCAGGTATCACCAATGTCTATAGCGAACTGGAGGCTAAGGTCGTTGAGGTACAGAATCGCGCCCCGTATCATTCTTCTCGCCTCCCCTAGGAGGCGGCCAAGATTCAAGTTCCTCCCCCCCCCTGGAGTGTTGACTAAGTTTGGCCCTCCGGGAAAGAGCAGGTTTTTTTTACAAGAATCCCCCAAAGACTCGATGCTGGAGGCCTCTTTCATTCCCGGCGGGCCTGATCTCCTTTACCTAGATAGTAGGTGTAAGTCTACGCCATGTCCCTGTTGCAGTTTGACTCGCGATCCCCCTTCTCCCCCCTTGTGCCGCCGGGCCGTTGCCGCACCCCTTTTTTTCTTAGAAATCTCGATTCTCGGTCTCCCCCCTCCGTAGACCTTGTTCGAAACTCCGGGCTCTTCGCCCTCAGTCCTTGAGACCTCTCCCCCCCCAAACCGTCCCTTGCTCTCTCCAGGCCTGAGGGACGGTTTCTTCCCCCCTTAAGGTCTTTCTTTTTCTGAGGGAGGTTATCTCCCGGATGAAGTCCGGAAGACAGAGGCACGTCACTGACTTCCTGCCCTTCGCCTTCTTTCAAACCCTGCCCTCCCCCCAAACTTCGCTCAAGGCGCATTCCCGTGCTTTTTTTCTGGAGGCGTTTGGCAAATTTCTCTCTTGGGAACCTCACGGTCACCGCAGTACACCCTGGGAACCTTAATAGCTCAGTCCCCATAGGAGTATTATCAAACACTCCGACTTTTTTTATTGTGGTAAAGAGAA
>Ga0179593_1552650_pt1 | contig 10564 bp, 20 predicted proteins | sample CZODoug2_1_08_16_FD_185931 | JGI IMG/M metagenome (GOLD analysis project Ga0179593, IMG submission 185931) | Vadose zone soil fungal communities from Angelo Coast Range Reserve, California, USA - CZODoug2_1_08_16fungal (PacBio error correction) | ecosystem: Environmental > Terrestrial > Soil >... | reverse complement strand
TCCCCTCCTTTTTTTAACCCAGGCCATTTATTGGGGTTATTCCCCCCCCCTGTTCCAGAACCGGATTGGCAGGTTTCAACCAGACACTGACACCCCCCCCCCTTCGCCCCCCCCACACTTTTTTTTCTTGTCCCTTTTAGTTTCTCCCTGCCAATGCCTCCCGTCAAATTCCGTAAATATTTTCCTTTGCGAGAAAAGGATCCCACATGCACTCACGTTCCTTGTGTTCTGTTTTTCCCCAAAACCCGTTGACCCCATTCTTTTTCATTGTCCCTGCTGTTTTCCCAGATTAACCTGAGATATCCGAGATGGCCCTTCCTCAAACATTCTTGCCTTTTTTTCCCAGTCGCTTCCCCCTCGTCCGTTATTTTTTCTTCTTCTTTTTTTTTATGAGAGGACTACTGAGGCTTCAAAGCATCTTGTTTTTTTTCCTCCCCCCCACGGTTCTTACCAGTCACCTTCCCCCTTTCTTTAACCGATAAGTGTGCCCAGGCCCACACAACTAATTTTCTCTTTCCTCCCCCTCATCCCCTGACATCCTTCCTCAAAGGTTAACAGCACAGATAAGTTGACCTTCCAGTTTAGTCCCCCTCTCCTTGTACTTTTCCCTTCTACCCCCCCACTCCCCCCAGAACAAACTCCGTGGCTAAATAAGGCCCTTTCGTGTCTCCCCCACCCACAATTACCTCCTTTTTGTAAACCTCCTTCGGTTCCCCTTGGTTAATGAGACTCTGAAAACCTTCGTTAACCATTTTCTGAATCTGTTTCCAACCCCCCTTTCTCCCCAGTTCCTTTCTTTTTCATTTTGGGCTGCCAAATTTAAGGACAACGCCTTTGGCAGGAGCTTTCCATTCTGGTGTCTCCCCCCTAACCCCTGCCTTTACCCTGGCACCCTCACTCTGCTTCTTTTTTTCTTTCGCGTTTTAGTGGTTTATCGGACTGATAGTTATTTTTTCCATTTTTTGCACGATTCTCTTCCGTTCAGCTTTCTTTCCTTTTTTCCCAACGTCTCACGAGGCTATGGAAAATAGTCAAAATTACCACTTTCAAGATAATTTTTCCTCCCTTTTTCAAGTCTCTTTCACCCTCCTGGGTCCCCCCATCTTCGCTTCCCCTATTTTTGGCATACAAAAGTTCCAGTTCAACTCTGTTCGGTCTGGTTTTTTTTGTTTTTTCCTTTTAGCCTTGTGTTTTTTTTTTTTCTGTTACTTTTCTTTTCTTCCTTGAGGCTCCTCCGAAGGGAGGACCCGGCTACCCTTACTCGCATGCCCAATCCGCTTTTTTTTCCTCCCCCCTTGTCCTCCGTGGATTCTTCCTCCATCTTTTGCGTTTATTTTTCCCACGCGAATGCTGGAGAAACACAGTAATCACGTGTGCCTCAACGTTTTCCCCCATTTTTTTTCAACCCTTTCCTGCTTTTTGACTCTAGTCAGGTTTGTAGCATTATTCTACACGAGCCCCCATCTAACCCCCACCTTTCCTCTTTTTTCGTTAAGTTTTCCCCGTTTGCATGGAGAATTGAGCGTTTGTTTTTTTTTTTTTTTTTTTTTTTTTTTGGTTTCCCCACAAAAAACGGGCAGCTTAACACCCTAAAACTTTTCTTCCCCTTTTTCCCCGCGAAAAACCAGTAAAAGAGATGGCTCTTTCCTCTTTTCCTTCTTGTCTTTACCCCCCCGATTCCCTTTTTCTTCCTTTTCAGGTCCACCTGTTCAAATCCACACAAGGTGTTTCCTTAAGATTCTTTCCGAGCTCCCTATCTTGATTGGATTCCTTTTGGTCCTCTCCTTTTCCTTGACGGTCCCACTTCCCATCCTCAGACAGAAAAGGGGTTTGGGACACTCTTTCGTTTTACCTTTGCGACACCCCCCCCTTTCTTCTGTTCTCTCGTTTCCCCGGTTCGAATCCCTTTCACGACTTGCATAAAAAACGTATCCATCAATTTTCTTTTTGCTGGCGGCCATTCCCCTTGGTTTTTTTTTTTTGGCCTTTTTTTCCCTCCCCTCCCTGTTTCTGCTTTTTCTCGATACCAGGGTCCATCCCACACCCGCTACCTTCTACATAAAAACACTTTTTCTCTTCCTTTCCTCCTTTTTTTTTGTTAGATTTTGCGACTTCTTTTCAGGAATCCCCCTTTTTTTCAGTGCGTGTAAAAGCCCCATACTTTTCCCCTTTCCCCCACAGGCTCCTCTCTGAGTGCTCTTTCCTTGGACCCCGAAAATTATCAGCAGTGGAGTATGATCCTCCCTACCCCGAAGGTTCTTTTTTCCAACAATTCCCATTCATTGGACTTCATTGTTTGTGGAATCGTCTCTGGCTCTTATTCTTTGGTGGGATGGTTGTTTTTGTTTTCTGTTGGCACTTCTCTTGCCGCGGCTTTCCACTCGTGCTTCCATTCCCTTTCGAAGCAGGCCATTTGAAAGAGGCTTTTTCGCATGTTCTGTTCCCACAAGGCTTTTCTTTTTGATGGCTTTTCAACCTTTTTTCCCCTTTCAACCACCGTATTATCTATTAAAAATTTGGTGGCCCACCTCCAATCGTCACCCCCCACACCCCCTTTTGGTTATCCACCCCTGTTTGTCCCTTCTTTCTCGGCTTGGTCGCCCTTTTTCAACCTCCCCCCCTGCTGATGGCTTTGTGTGAGTGCCTCCTCAGATTTTTGCCTGTCCTTCGGCGTAAGTCCTCCTAATCTCAAGACCATCCACGATGTCGGTTCCTCTTCACACCACTCCGATCTGAAAGATGGCCATTTTGCGCTTCCCCGGCCCCCCCAGGCGTTGGTTTTTTTCCCCCTCCCCCTCACATCATGCTTAGAAATACAAATCTTTTCCCCGACATGGTGGAAGTTTCTCGCGCGTACCTTGCTGCCGGACACCCGATACCCAAACCTCTCTCTTGGGCCTTCCCAACCACACATCGTCCCCCCTATGCGCATCTTTCCGCCTTCCGTTCTGTTTTTTGAACAGCGTTATCCTTTTTCTTTTTCGCCCTTTGCCTTTTTTCACATAAATGGACCGGCCCCTGACAGTTTCACGACCCCTCTTTCCTCCTCTTGGTGTTCTCTTCTTTTCAACCTTTTTTTTTGCCGGTCCTTTTTTTTCCCCTTTGCATAAAGTTTCACCGAGGATCAACGCTTTCTCTCTACTGCCACCCCAATCGATGATAGAGTTTCCATCCATCGACTTCCATTTTCGCCGTTGTTTGCTGACTTTTTTAAAGTCCCCCGGGGCTTTTTATCTTAAGGGTTTTGATTTACAAAACCAAACCCGCCTGGTTTCCGGCGACGTGGGATCGGGGAAATGCCAGTTTTTTTTTCCCATCAGGCTTGCTTTTTTTTTTTTCTTTTCTTTTTTTTAGTTTTTGCGCTTTCCTCGGGCCCTTGCAATGGTCAAATCCATAGTGTCTTACTTGAACCGCCCCCCCCCCCCCCCCAACCCCAACCTCCATTCAGTTTTCCCCTTTGATCCCCCCTCCTTGGCTTTTTTTTGAACTTCCCTATATTTTTATTTTGCGGATTTGCGTCCCCCCAAAGTTCCAATTCGCGCCTATGTTTAGGGTTTTAAAAACACCGTTGTGAGGGCCGATTCTTTGTTTCTTGGCAATCGTCGTTACCGCCCTGTCTCCTTTCTGAGGTCCTACCCCGGGCTTGTAATCTTGTGGGCGTTCCCACACCCTGAATCCCCCTAGAGAATGATCCACCAACCCCGATGAAGTTCCATACATGGACCTTTCCCTAGGCGCCTTGCAGTTTTATTTCCTTCACCACAATGCTTCTCTATTATTTCCCCCCCATTACTCTTTCCCAACTCTCAGTTAGATGCATGGTTTTTATTGGTCCCCCCCAAGTCTGTCTCCTTGTTTATTTTCCCTCCTTTTTTCCTTTTTCCTTATTATCCCCCCCCTACAAGGTCTTCCTCGAACCTCTGCTGCAATCTTCTCGGTGTGTGTCTTTTCCCCCCCGCCTAACTGAGAATCAAATGGCATTAGCTGGTAGGTTTTAGAGAATCCGAGCAAACCTTTCTCTTTTTGACTTTTTCCTTTCTTCCCCGAGCTTTTTATGCGTTTCTTCCTCCCTGTCCCTGATTCGGCTTGGTGACCAACACAATCCCATCTCAATCTTCACCCTTGGGTTGAAGCGTCCTTTCCATTTTTCCACCCCTTTATGCCCCTTTTTTTTTGACATTCCTTTCTCCCCCGAAATGAAAATTGAAGTTAACGCGTTCCCCTCAGTGGGGTGTCCTACTTTTGATTTAGTCCTTCCCCATTTTTCCTCCCCACCCTTTTCTTTTATTTACTCTGTGTGAAGGTTCTCCCTTTTACACCTTCATATTGGTCCAAAACCCGTGTCAGAAGGGCCCTTAGTCCCTTTTCCCCTTTTTTTTTTCCTATTCGCTGTTTAGATTTCTCCTATTGTCCCGTTTTTGTGGTACCCCCACCATTAATCCTCTTTTTCCCCACGGACCTTCCCCCTTCCTTCACATGCCCTGATCCCTCCCCTTTTAGCTTTGAGATGTTGTGCCTTGGAATACTTTTCCCAAGTGCTTTTTGACTGCCCGGCACCTCCTTCAACTCTTTTTACCCCCCTTGCCTACTCGCACACTTTATTATTACTTTCTTTCCAAGCTCTCGGCTTGATTAACGCAAAAATATCTTTACGTCAAAGTCAACTTTCCTCGGCCCTTTTCGTTTTTTCCGCCTTCCCCCTCTTCCTCTTCTCCTTCTCCCCTTTAGTCCTGGCTTTCCCTTCTTCCTCCCCACTGAAAAGGTCTCCCCCTCGCCCCTATACCAGTCGCACCACAAACCCCAGACCGTAACGTTGCTTTTTTCTTGAAATATTGGCTTCTCCCCCAACCCTTCGTTGCTCTGTGTTTTTCCTTTGGGCGGGCCCTCCCCGTTATTTGCATTTCGTTTCCCGGTTCGTATCTTCCCCGTTGTTAGCATTTGCAAGAGATTGTCTATACACGAGCAGTTTTTCCGAGTTTTTTTTTTTCCTGCTTTTTTTCCCCCTCCTTCTTCTATATTTTTTTTTTTTTTTGCAGGTCTTTTTTGCTTGTGCGGTCACCAAGTACAGCGATCCGTAAAGTCTCTCAACCAACCTAACCCGCTTCAAGCGTTCTTCTCTGTCTTCTTTTGGTTTATCCGATTTCGCTGTTGTCCCCCCAAATCCTTGGTAAAGTTTCTGCTTCCACCGTTCGGCCACATTTTTTTATCAAGTTTCATCCGAGGAAGAACTTGCGCTCGGTGTTCGAGGGTGTTGTTGTTTTTTTCTTTTTTTTTTTTTTTTTTTTTTTGTTTTTTTTTGCTTGGACTCCCCCCCAAAAATTATCCCGCGATGTTTTCTTGTCCATGTTTTTTTTCTTTCTTTAGCCACCGAGTTGTCTTTTTACATCAACAGTACTTCCTTAGCCCTCCCTTTTTTTCGTCTTATCGTTTTTGTTCGCATTTTGTTCGAATCATTGATTTTGCTTTTTCCCCCAACCTACAGATCTCTGTCTACCAACAGGCGTCAATGCTTTACCTTGGTTCCATGTGGTGTTCGGGCATTTCCGGAGGCTTTCCCATGGCTTTTGGGGCCCGTGATGGAATTGATCTCGTCCGCTCGTATCTTTTGGGTTTCCCAGACTAATTAAGATGTTTTTTCTCCCTGGAGTATAGATTAATCCCCGTGTGCATCTGGCAGTAATTGACTTATTCCCTCTATTTTCCTTTTCTTGGTACCAAGTACCCCCTCCAGTTAGCAGGGCTATTTTTCTTGCCGTTGCAGCGTCTCCGGAGTCTTGGTAAATAGCTGTATCAAAGTCCCCTTTCCAATTGGTTGCATTTCTACTATCATCATTTTACAATACCTTGGTCTTTTGCAGTTGTTTTTTTTCGCCCATCTCCCTCCTTCCCCACTGGTGTTCATGTTGCCGCCCGCAGGGTTTCGAGGTTTAATAGTCTTCCCCTCCCGGTGATTTGTCCACTTTCCTCCTTTTCATTTCCTTTCCCTTGATACCGTGTAACTCAGTCCCCTTGACGCAACAAGTGCAAGCAGTTGTCCCCCAAAAGGGACCACCTCCCCCCTACATCTTTTAATTTCTTCGTCCCCCCCACCCCGATGTTCCCCCCAGCACCGCCTTATTGTTTCCCACATACCCCTAAGTTTTTTTTCCCCCGCTTGCCATTCGTCGCTTCCCGATAGTAGTCTCTCTTCCTATCCTCGTTGTTTTTTCGTGCCGATCCCTCCGATTTGCGCCTCTACACCTTGATGGTTATAGTATTTCCCCTAGTTCCATCGGTCCGTAGGTGAGTGTTTGCTTTTCAAGCAGCAAACCCCAGTCTTTTTTTTTTTCCCCACTTCCCTTTTCTTTTATCCAACCTTTTCCTCTCCTCGTGGGCATTGGCGTCTAATGCCGTTCGACAGGTTTGGTAGTCCTTTTAAGGGAGGACTTCCCTCATTGTCCCTCATTGTTTTTTTTTCCCTGCACCTTTTTTTCGGCTTATTTCCACCCTCCCCCAACATGTTCTCGTAACACAAAGGGCACACCCCCTGTCTTTTCCTCCCGTCTGTTCCGACAAAGTTCCGTGGCCGCGGTCCAATTCCCAATCTGTGCCTCCGAATAAGTAACTTGATGATCGCGGAAAAATTACTTCCCCCCCCAACCTTTTTCGTTTTTGCATTTCTGGTACCCCTGTCTAGCATCGTGCTTTATCTGAGGCTGTTTCACCCGGGTCCCTGTCTATCATTCCCCGTTCGGATTAACTGTCCTCCCCCCTCCCCCGTCGGATCTTAGTTTGGCAAAAGTTTTTTCCCCCCTTTTTATGTCTTTTTTTTTTGCGTACTACTGTTTTCTATTCGTTTTCCGCCACTCTCGGTATTTAGTTCAGTTAGAAACCCCCCTTGCTACCTTTTTTTCGTTTTTCCGTCTCTCGCTATGTCCCCCCTATCAAAGGCCAGTTTCGTGCCCCCTGTTCCGTCACTCTAGTTCTTTTTTCCTTGGTGCCCATCCGGCGACCCCAAATGCATCAAAGTTTTTTGTTTAAAGCAGGTTTCCATCGTTGGCCCTTTTCATCCTGTATCTTCACAAATTCCCACCCAATTTTCGCCACATTCCCCTTCCCTCCAACTGGTGTGTCTAACTTCACTTTCCCTGTGATGTCTAAACTCGGTGCTCTTTTTCTCATGAGACCCTCGGCAAAACTCCTCTTGGATTCTTTATTTTTGCCTTTCCCCCCACACTTCAGACTTTCCACACAAAAAAGGACAACATGGGTGTTTTTTTCCAGCCCTTTCTTTATTTGACTTCCTTTAAGTTCCCATTGGGTCTTTTTTATATGTACTTTTTTTTTTTCCCATTTATCTCTTCCACACGGACCCTAAGCAGGCGACGCCTTTTTGATTGAATTTTTAAGTGGTGTTTTCTTTCTCTTCCTTTTTTTTCCTTGCTAGAAATTTCTAATACCCCCTGGAGTTCCTTTCAGTATACTGACAATTTCTTTTACCTTGCCCCCTGTTTTTCCGCTGGACCGGGGTGAGGTTGACCTTGTATTAAAGCCCACTTTTTCTTCAACCCATTTTCTAGCACATGATCTCACGAATATTATTCTCTCTTCCAGGTCCTCTGGTCAGGATATATGTTAGACCTTGTTTTGTATTAATTTGCCTTTTTCCTGGAGGATGGACCCTTGTTTCTCTCCCTACCCTGGCCCTGTTGACCTTTTCCTCCTTTACCCGTCAAGGGGACTGTTCCGGGGGATTTCTTGCTTTTCAAGTAATTTTGCCTTTCATCCCCCTCCGTTCATCTCCTGGTTTTTCCCTCCCTCCGTCCTAGTAACCCCCCTCTTTGCCCAGGCTTTGTGGCCTACATCCCCGTGAGCACTTATCTCATTCCCCCATCCTCCCCCCTTTTGGCCTTCTTCATGGTTTTTTTTCCTTCTTCCTCCGTTTTTGCTGCGAATGACAGTTGTTTTCCCCAAAAACCACAACCCCTGACCCCCCAGCTTCCTCCCCCCCCCCTTTGGTTTCATCTTTTTTCCCCTCTCCTACTGGAAAAGCCTCGGCTCTTTCGTTCCCCTTCTTCCTTACAAATTTTTTGCCCCCCAATTCTTTTTCAGTTCCACGATTTCAACCACCCATGTGTTTCGGAAGATTATAAAGATAATTTTCTTGTCTTCTTCCCTCAGAGGTCTTTTTTCTCCCTAATTGTGACCCCACTCGGAATGCTTCCTTTCCTTGTGCGGGGCCTTCCTTTCCATCGCAATTAACCACTCCCTTTTGGCGCTTTTTCCTTTTTCTTCTTAACCTCTTGTGATGCATTTTGCCTTGTTTAACCTTGTCCGACCCTCCCCAGTTTTGGACAAAGATTCACTGCCACTCCATGTCAAATTTCCCTGGGCGTTTTTCCGGCCGTTCCCTCACCCAAGTTCTTGTTTCAGTTTCTTGCGCCCTCCCATGCTAATTTGATGGCGGTACTCGTGTCGTAACCCCTTTTTTGGGGATTCCCACCTCTTTTTTTCTTTCACGTGTTTTCTTTTCCAATTTTTTTTGTTTATCCACAATGTCTCCTTTATGGAATAAACTAAAGGCGTTTCCCCGCCTTCCTTGGGTAATTTCCTTCCCCCCCCCCTGGTTTTTCCCCTGATTTTTAGACTGATTTCCGTTGAGTAGGGAAAAACTATACTCGTTGGGACTTTTTTGTATCTCTGTATTCTCCCTCAGTTTTTTTTTTCCTTTCAATTTTTTTTGATTAAAGTCATTATGACTTCACGTTTGTGGATAAGGGCTCACCCCTCGGTGTGGCCGAGACGTTCCATATTCCCCCCCCCCTTTTTCATTCTTTCCCCTTTTTTCGGTGTTTTTTTGGAAAGGCGCGATTCCCTTGTGACAGCTTCTTTTCCTTTTTTTTTTTCCGGGCCCCTCGTTGATTTGAACTTTGTGGACCCCGTTTGCCCAATGAAGCACCTCACCCTTTTAGGCTTCCCGTTTCCTCTCCGGTGCTTCCTCCTTTTTCCCTTTCTCTTTTCTTTTGTTGCATAAGACGGATGGGTTTGCTTCGAGGTCAGACTTCCTCGATTCCTTGGCATTCACTCCCTCTTTCCTTTTTCCTCCAAACGTTCTGAATCTTTCCAGGATCTTTTGTCAACCGTTTTTTTGTTGGTTTTTTTTGTCACACAAATACTGCGCCTGTCCCCTGAAATACACATCTCCCGCCATGGTGTAATTTTTTGGCGCCTTTTTTTTTTTGCTTTCTTAGTTCCCCCACCGGGACTTGTGATGGAAGGCATTCGTCCCTTTCTTTTCATCGTCGGATTCTTCCCTTTTCTTCTATGGAAAAGCTCTTCTCCCTTCTGTAACCTATTCCTTACCACCATGGGACCGGTTTTTTGGGCCAACTGACATTTCCCCGATCTCTCTCCCTTCTTTCCTCTTTTTGGATCTCCCTGTCCGGTTATTAGTTTTTTTCGGGGGAAAGCTACTGTTTTTTTGTACGGTAAGGGATTAACTCTTTTCCATATTTTGTAAGGTCAAATAGATGAGTACTCTGTGCGGCAGACATCCCTCCTCCAAATTCAAGGACTTTGTTGTCTTTTCTTTCTTCCCCCCCCCTTTAAAGCGCTCTTCAACCCATGTCGGTTCTCGATTGGATTAGGATCCCTTGGATTGTACCAAACCCACCACAACCCGCCGGCCCCCTCCTTTTTTCTGGACTTCCCCTTTTTCCCCCCAATTCTGCTTACGACTTCTTTGGGCCCGATCGGACGTCACTAGGACGCGTCTTCAAATCACAATCGTTTTTTTTTCCCAACGCCACACGCTTTATACCCCTCTATCCCATCTAGTTTTCTTTTTTTTGAGGTGCGTTCTTGGGTGTGGCCAACACATTCAATATCTGCGTTCGGAGGTTTAAACCTGAGGCCGCTTTTCCTTCCCCAGCCTTGGCACATTTTTTGCAACCTTTCTTTCCTCCTTTTGATCCTCTTCCGGGTCTGCGGCCGAGCCCCCCCCCCCCCCCCCCGAGCCCTGAGGACTGTTGGATCCTTATCCACAAAACGATCGTCATAAATTTGCCTTACGACTTTTGCTTCTTTTTTTTTTGTCCCCGTTCCACCCCACTCTTTTCCCCCCATTACTCCCCCTTTCGGTGCTCCTTTGCTTCGTGTGAGGCTTAACCATGGTTTTCCTTAGTGGCTTTCCTATCTTTCTCTTATCACCTCTTCTCTTCACCCTTATTTCGACCCCACCCCTTTTTGGAACTTGTTCCCTTTAGTTTTTTTCCCTTTCCCTCACAAACGTGATTAGCCTGGAGGCGACCCCCAAGTTAAATTGAGCTTTTTTTTGACTATCCGGGCTGTTTGTGGGACATGTTCTCCCCTCCCTTTGTCCTTATGGCCCGGCCGTTTTCTTCTCCCAGGCCACCCTAGGTGTTGGACTTTTTTTCGCCCAATGCCGAGAGTTTTTAACCCCCTTTCTTCTTTTCTTCGTCTCTTTGCTTTCCAATTTTTCCTTTTCGTTCCTTTTTTTTTATTGACCTTGTGACAACACCTTGCTAGACAATGCATTAATTCTTCCGAAAACCTGGTGATTGAA
>Ga0179593_1538185_pt1 | contig 10564 bp, 19 predicted proteins | sample CZODoug2_1_08_16_FD_185931 | JGI IMG/M metagenome (GOLD analysis project Ga0179593, IMG submission 185931) | Vadose zone soil fungal communities from Angelo Coast Range Reserve, California, USA - CZODoug2_1_08_16fungal (PacBio error correction) | ecosystem: Environmental > Terrestrial > Soil >... | reverse complement strand
CGCTTCCTTCGAATTTATCCGGTCGGTGGCCTAGCATTGTTTATTCTTTTTTTCGAGTGGGCTGACGCCATCTCTACTTTCGGCCCTCTCCCTTCGGCCTCTTGCCGAGACGTCGGGATCCTCAAGCCTTTTCCTTTTCTGATTTTTCCGTTCTTTTTACTCTTTTTTCAAAGATTTTAGACATCTAAAGACACCCCAGATAAATCGTAGGTCCTCCCTTTTCCGCTGGCCTGCATTTCGCTTTAAAGGGACCTCTTTCCTATCTTCCCCTTGGTTTCCCGAATTACGGCTTTAGTCCTATAACAGAAAGGAATAGTGATGAGTCATAACTATCGTCCGCGATCCTTCAGCCGCCTTCCTCAACCTTTCTCTTCCGCCAAGCCGCTCCGGCCTCCCTTACAGGCCCTTTTCCCAAACTTGACCTTCTCCTAGGAGTTTCTTCCCCTCCTCCTGCCTATTTGGATTTTTTTCCACTGAGTCCCGCCCATGTTTTTTATGTGAAGCTTGCCAGATATTAATAAGGCCAGTTCCCTTGCCTGGCTTTCTCGCTTTGCGCTCTTGCTTCAGAACACGGGGTTTGCTGGGGCTTTTTTTCCCCTTCCCCTTCCAACGGTGCCTCTTAGCTCCGATCCCGTGGACTTCACGTTTCATGGCGAGATGCGGCGTTCCCGGCCGCATTTTCTTTTGATTTTCCTGCGGAAAGCGCTGACGTCTTCTTTTTTTTACTCCCTTTTTAGCTTCTTCCCGCTAGTCCTCCCTGAGATGACATGAATGCCGAGCGCAGTTTCCCTCGCTCGGAACTTCCCTCAGCACCAAGTACCGTGCCCCCCCCCTAATTCCCTCGGCTTCCCCCATATGATCTCATCACTTGTGCCCCATGGTTTCTGCTTTTTTCTTTTTGACTGACGCCCGATTAAGAAAGGGCAAATTTCCTTAGTGCCCACCGACCTCAAAAGAAGTCTCTTTTTCCTCCCCTTTTCAGAGTTCTTTTTGCCAGGATTACGCCCACAAGGGCGATTTGCATCCTCCGACCTGCCCTCCCAGATGGTCAGTCTTTTCCGTATTCTTTAACCGGTTGACTTTCGGGTCCCCTCCGCCACCTCCCCTTTTAGCCTTTTTTTTCCGCTCCGACCCTATTCTGGATTTTCCCGTTTTCCAGTTCCCTGTTTGTTCAGACTCGGCACCAGAAAGGTCGTCTGACACCTTGCCGCCCTCCTCTCTTCTCTAGCAGCTTTTCATTTTTTCCTCAACTATATTTCGGCGCCTGCACCCAGACCGAGCACCCCTTCCCTGCGGCTGGCCCTTCTTTTCCCCTTTTTGCACCACACGCTGCTCGACACCTACACCACCCGTTAAGCCGAGGCCGAAGGTTCTACACCCCCACAGAGTCGCCTTTGTGGAAGGTGAACGGACAAGAAATAGGATTTTGCTTCCTTTTCTGCCGGTGTTTGTCCGTCCCATTTATGAATCCCTCCCTCCTGCCCTTTTTTTTCCTTTTCCCCGAGAACCCGTATGCCCGCCGCGCTCGTTCCTTTTTTGAAGGCAATCCCCTTTTTTCCAGTGTTCTTTTTCTCGAGGATTTCCCCCTGCCCTTGCGTTTCCCGCGACCAAGAGTCTCTTTCCCCTGTAGACGCTACTGCGCATGCGACCCGCCCTCCCCTTCCGGTTCTTCTCCCCCGCATCGGACCTGTCATTATATGTTTCATTTCAACAAAGCTGCTGCTTGACCAGCTTTACGGTAAATCTCTTCCCACATCAATGCCTGATCTGCCTCCCCTCCTTTTCCCTCTGTCGGCGCCTCTTCTTCGGCCGGGTGCAATGTCCTTTTCCCCCCGAGACCCCTGGATTTCCCCTTCCCACCTTGATTCCTCTGCAATATAGAGAACTGCAACATTTTCTCCCCTCCAAGAAGATTCTCCCCGTCGCCAATAGGGACCTTTTTTTTCGCGCCCCCTTTTTTCCTTTCCCGAAGCAGGGAGATCGCTCTTTTGGCGAAATTCCTTTGCGCATATAGAGAGTTGTGAAGACCCTCCGAAGTCGCACCAAGGAGATCGTCTTTCCGATCAGGCGCGGATACCTTTTCCGACTTCATCTCCTTCCCTCTGTTAGAGAGATTGATTCTGCGAAATGATTCATTGCCTTAGATCCTCCCTGATGCAGATATTTTTCCTTCTTGAGGGGATTTTCAGGGTTTGGTATTCTCAATTCTGTCTTCAGTTAAACTTCTTGAGTAGATGAGGAGGGGCTTCTCTTAGACCTTCCCCCCAACTTTTTTCTTTTCTCATTCCCCATTCTTCCACTCCCCTTACCGATATTCCATCTCCCCTTACCCTCTTCCCCCCCCCCCCCCCCCCCCCCCCCCACCTACTCGTCGCTCTCTTTTCGGGAGCGGAGCGCCCTTATGGCGACCCCTTCCTGTACTCGATAGTGCTCTTCCCGCATACGTTTCATCGTGGTTTCGCGTGTGCCAGTTTGATGCCTTCCCGTTGGGAAGCTCCTTATTTCTTTCCTTTCCGGAGAGAGCAGCGATCAGGACTTTCCCTTCTGGACCCTTCATTTTCTTCGAAGACTCGGCTTCTGCCACGGACCCTGCCAGGCCGCGCCGCGGCTGGTGTTTTTCCCCACTGACCTCTTTCTTTTTTCGCCGCCAAGCCGTGCCGATGTGGCTTATGTCTTCCTTACCCCTTTTTGTATTTTTATCCTTCCCTCGTGGTTTGCGCTGGACAGCGAACTTCATCGATCCATCCGAGACTTTATAAACTGGGACCGGTTCCCCCCCTTCCCCCCCTCTTCCCCGTTTTTTTGGCTCCCAGGTGTTTGAGATGTAGTAAGGCCTCGTTCACTCTGAGTTTTCCACGGCAGAAAAGATACCCGTCTTTTGATTTCGTAGACTTACAGTAACTCCTCTTTCTTTCGAGGATCGGAGAGTCTCGAACCCTTCGTTGTTTTTCTTTTCCCCACCAACTCATGGTGCGGAGCATTCCCCTTCTCCTCCTTCGAGACAACTTGTTTTTTCTTCTTGTTTTCCCCCCGAGGAAGAAAGAGCAGAACCAAAAGTAGATTTCTCCCCGTACGCGTAGGAGATGCTCCTCTCGTTTTCCTGGGTCCAGCAGCCGACTTTTTTGGTAGCCCCCCCCAGGCTTTATGGTCCCCCGCAGAAAGTGCCTTTTCAGTCACGTTAAAACTGCCGACGGTGGCGGAGTTTCCCTGGTGTTCCCTTTTTCCACGGTTGACTTCCTCTCGACTTCGTTTCCTTTTCTCGAGGAAGTTTTTTCAGATGACCTTGAATTGTTCCAGATAGGAAGCACATCGTAGATGCGCAACTTCTTCCTTCGTGCGCTAGGGAGAGAGTTTCCTCCTTCCTCCCCTTTTGCCTGTTCGTCTCCCGTTTTTTTTTTTTTCCTCTAGAAAGCGGAGCAATGCGCCGGTGCGTTTATGATTTACTCACTATTCCCCCCGGTTCTGTTTTGGTCCGATTTTGGGGATAGGATGCCTTTAGGACTCTTGTGAGAACTTTCCCTATTGAAGACTCCCTAGGGGGACTATTCTTTAAGGCGCCCCCCTTCTTTTTAATAATACAATGTGCCGCACTTTCGACTTCCACCCCTTTAGCCGAGAATGGTTCAGTAAGAAAGGAACTTCTGCCTTCAAGAGAGAAAAGTGCTCCTTCCCCCCCAGTACGATTGGTCAGGAGGCCGGCCGTTTTGGCCGTCAATCCCCCTCCCCCCCCCTGCACCCCTCGGCCCCACGTGGCCGCGTCAAATACCCCCTTTCCTTTCTTGACGAGGTTTTGCTTCGCCCCTTTTTTTGTTCGGAGGAAGCTTTTTAAGTGAGTCTCTGCATCGCGGCTCCTCGTGCCACATACGTTCGTTTGGGGTCTTCCCGCCGATTTTTCCCCCTCTTTCCCTGCGGTCACATGCGTGCCGGCTACTGCCTCTTCCCTCCTGGGCTACCCTTTCCCCGAGCATACTCGATGTTCGTGAAGTTTTTAACGAAATCCTCCCTTTGTCTCCCCGAGCGCCAGCGGTGTCAATTTTCTGCGCCCTCCGACAACGGTCAATTGCTTCCCTCTTAGCCCCGGCACGGAACGGCTTCTTCGATGGTCGAGATTTGGTGTGATGGCCCCCCCCCCCAAGGTGCTACTCCTATGATGACGAGACTGGTTTTTCCCGCTTTAAAAGACAAAGTCTTATTCGTAAGGATCGGGCTCATCGGGCGCGGAATTTTTTTCTTTTTTTGAGGTTTGGTTTTTTCGCCCGGCCTCTCCCGGTTCCTCAGATTCCCCCCCGCCAAGGTCTAGGAACTTTTTTGAGACCCCCAGTAAATATCCTATGTTGTTGTCGATCTCTCCCAGGCGTTCCTTCCCCCCCTTAAGACCGTGCGGATACAATTCCCCTCTTTCTTCTAGGGCGCCCCAATTCTAGAAGTTTTCCCCCCCCCCCTTTCCCCCCCGCGGAAGGCCAGCCGTTCCGTGATGGATTTTTTCCTAGGCCTTCCAGATTATAGTACCAGCCATCAATCAGCCCCCATCGCCATCGCCGAAGAGCCGTCCCCTCGCGCTGGATGCTGCTGTTGAAAGGGAGACCGCTCTTGACTTTTGTTTTTCGGGCTGGCGGTATTCGCATCACGCTCTCGTGCGGTAGTTCAGCACCGACTCTCAGCTCACCGCACCCTTCTTCGATAAGGCAATCAATCTACTTTCCAAGTCCGTCGCGACCCGGTCCACGCCTGTGCTTTCCCCTGCATTTTTCTTGTAGTGTACGCCCATACCACTCCTCTGGGGAAGATTTGCAGCCTTAAGGAATATGGGACCTTTCCTATCCCCGGTCCTGCAATGCCTTGTTAAGGAAAGGCACTCCCCCCCTTTTCGTCTCCTTTCCCGCGGTTTTCCACTACTAATCCCTTTTGTGGTGCTGGCGGTTTTCGAAGAAAAGCCAGGCCCTTCATCGCGCCGTGCGCAGTGGCATTCGTCATGGGCGCTTCTTCGCTTTCTCCCTGCCGAATAGTCGGACGACACTCGTGCTGCATGCTGCCCCCGAAGTTATTTCTTTGATTGGGCTTTTTCGCAGTTAAGAACGAATGCGTATGCCCTCCGCGACGTGCCTTCGTGGAAATAACGCACTCTCTCAACCCCATCGGGCTCCCCCCCCTGCAATGTGTTTCGGAGGAGGACACCCATGATCCCTCATAGGCGCTCTGACTTCTTGACGAGGGTCTCTTGACGCCCCGCCCTTTCCCCCCAGTGAAAATGGCTGCTTACTCCCCTAACGGTTACAAACGAAGTCCGGGGAGCCTCCGTTCATATTGGAGGACATTACACCCCCCCCTGTCTCTTTTCTTATTCGAAGACCCCGCCATCTTACTTCCGTCGACCCTTTTTGGTTTCCCCTAAGCAACTTTGAGAAAGTTTAAGTGTTCCCTTCCTCCCCATGCCCGGACACCGGCAAGGTCTTGTTCCCCCCTTCTCCGCCTTTTTTTGAGCTCGAAACCCCGAAATTTTTCCAAGAATTTCCTCCGGGGTGTCTTTCTCTTCAGAGGGTCGGTCGCAAAGACCCCTTTACGTTTCCCCCTTTTCGCAGGCTTTTAGGCAGAAATGTTTGGGTCTCTATGGCTGCCGACAATTCCGAATTTTTTGCACCGAGGTGCCTCCTTTCCGACACCAACGCCTTTGATCCTGACCTTGACCCTTTTTTGCTCCCACCTACCAGTGCCCCTTGGGGATTAAGATATACGCAAATCGCTCCGTTTTCTCGGGGCTTTTTCCTGCCTTCTTTTCCTCTCCCCCCTTCTAAGAACTTACGACACGCCCCCCCAAATTCTCCCCCCGATCCGACCGCGCGTTGATTTTTTTCCCGGTGGTGTCCCTTTTGCAAGATAAATGTGTCTTTGGCGAAGTGTTCTAGATTCTCGGCGGCGTGTTCCGCTTTATCCCCCAAGAAACACTGGTCGCGATACTCGGACGCCTTCTTTCGTTCGGTCTTTCCTTCGGCCACGTCCATGCAGTGTCAGCAGTAAACAAACCTTCGGAGCCAGGCCTGTCGTGTTCAACGAATGAGGAGTACCATTTCCTCCTTTTTCATATGCCTCGCGCTCTGACTCTTTCCAGGCCTTCTTTCCTCCATAACGGCAAGGAAGTCCTTTCCCCAGCACGACCCCCCTGACGGCACCGGTTTTCCCCCTTCTCCCAATATCCTTTTCTGCCCCTTTTTCGAAGAATGATCGACCCAAGCAGAAAGCTCCCCTGCCTTTTTTTGACTTGCTGTCCTTCCTTGATGCCTCCGCAGCGACAGGGATCTCGCACCTCCGGGATGCTCTGTTAATTTTCCTGGCGCTCCTTGGTATTTTTCCTTTTTTTCTGCAGACTTGCCTCGCCGGCCGCCGCTTCCACAAGGTCACCCCTCCGCGAAGCTTTCCCCTCTGACCGGCCCATTCGCAGACGGACATCTAATCCTCCTCAGTGGTTTTTTTCTGGACTATCATGAGACGCCCTTTTAGATCGGTCAGCGTTCGCCCCCGATCCTCTTCGATCCCAGCCATAACCCCCCACCCCCCAAACCACAACCCACAAACCCACAAACAAAAAATTACCCACCCCCTCCTTGGTGGCCTCTTGACCTTTTGCCTTTTTCGTCTGATCCATGTCAGTTCGCCCAGATAATCCCTGCGTTTCTTTGAGAGGTTCCCCTTTCGTCTCCATGTCTCCGTTCACCATTTCCTCTCGTGCTTGCTTCGTAGAGCGAATTTATTTTCCTCTCCCCCCCCCTTGTCTCTCATCGAACGGTTTCTTCTTCCTTTTTTTTTACTGCGGGTGCCCAGAGTTCGATGCCCGCACCTTTCGCTCCTTTCCTCCCCCTCTGCCTTTTGAGGGAAGAGAGATGAGAGCGGCTCTTGCAGCCTGAAGCCGGCGATGTGTCCCTCCCGACTTTCTTTCGGAACCTAAGGGGTGCCTCGCTTTTTTTTTGTTGAGGCCTCCCCTTGCTAGATGTTGACGGCCTGCAGCCGCAAAGCCCCTTGTCCCCCTGCGCAGTTCATGAGAGAGTAGCGCTCTTTTTTTTTGGGGCGTGGTGAGAGACCACCGCGCGAAATCATTCTCCATCACTTTTTTCGGTCTTGCCGTCAACCAACCTTTCCCCTCCTTTCATCGGGGTTACTTCGGTGTTGGCCTTGTTAGAAGCGACGTTAATCCCCAGCCTGTTCGAGTCAAAAAGGAAGACCATCATCTCCACCGCGCGGGTAGATTCCTTTCTCAACAAAGGCGCGCCTTTCTTGCGCCTTTTTTTTTTTTTTCTTTTCCCCTGAGCGCTCGACCAGGCGTTGGTGTCTTTCTTTTTTTATTTTTGTTTTTTTTGTAGGTTTATTTCAGTCGGACGAGCGTTAGAGCCCCCCCCTTATTTTTTTTTTTTTTTACTGAAGGTCTGAACCGACCCTTCTTGCGACAGCGACCCTGCGGCGAGAGCGCCCGCGCTTTGCTGTGCAGCCAGAACAGTTTGTAGAGGTAGAACCCCCCTCCTGTTCCTTACAGAATACCTTGCGGTTTTTTTCCGGGTTCTCCCTCCAAGTCCCCCTTTTTTTCTTTGGAGGAGTGGTGAACCGGACCCGGGGCCGACTTTCCCAATTAGTCTTTTTTTTTTGGTCGTTAGGGATGCCCTAGCCGTGTTTTTTTTTCCCAATAGAATGCCTGGTCTCTTTCGTCCCCAGCCGTAGACTTGGCGAATTTTTTCCTGACTCTCCTGGGGCGGGCGCAGCGCGTGGTGCAATTTCCCTCCTCTGGCGTTGAATCTTCTTATTGCCCCTAGGCTACTAACGTATGTCGTTCCTGATTTTATTGGTTATCTCTGCTTTTTACTTTTTTTCCGACTCTCGTTCTTTTTCCCCGACGTCCTCGGGCGACTATAGCTTCTCAAAGCGACACCCATTTTCATCCGTAATTTCTCCCAATTCTTGCCACGAGGTCGTCCCGACGATGCGGCAGGGATCCTGTAACCTCCACCTACCTAGATTCCCGCCGGCGGCAGAGGCCTCGCTTTTCTTCTTTGCCCAGTCACAACACCGGATGTCTGTTGCCGTACTGCAGACTTTGCTTTTTGGCGTACCCTGGCTTGCTGCCGGTGCTAATGATCTTTTTCGAGTCCCATATTATGCATCGCTCCCTTCGGACCCCATCACGGCCGGTATGGGCGAACCGACCCCCCTTTTAGTTTCCAAAGGGCTTTCCGGTGAGCGGCAGCTAAGAATGTAGGGGATGTTCCCGGGAGTCCCCCTCTCCTCTGACGTTAGGACTATGGATGACCAGTTTTTTCGTTATGTGATGCGATCGCAAGGGTTCATGTTTCCTTTTCTTGAGGCTCAGAAGCAGAAGATTTACATGTTCGTCCCTCCGTTCTCGTGTTTTTGTGCGTCGGGGAAGATCTCCGCGTCCCCGAGCTTCAGCACAAATAACCAGAAAGTATGAGGGATAGAATCTTTCCCCGGAACGTCTCAACACCGGCGAGCATTTCGTTTTTTCCCTTGAAGAAGCATCGACTTCCGTGCACCCCCCTGCGCAAAGTATATTCTTTTCTCTCCTTAAGTGTTTGTAGTATTATTAAGTTGATCGAAAAGGCAGAACTCCCGTGCTTTGTGCGGTCCTTTTCGTCTTCTCGGCCCTTGCACATATAGGGAGGATGCCGCGCGGATCCCCTTTTCTCCGTCGGAGGGACATAGGCGTTTACCTTGATTGGATCCCCTCTTTTTTTTCATCACACGTTTTCTCACTCCCCCTTCTCCCCCAATAGCAAATAGAGACTCCTTCCCCTTTTTGTCTTTGCTTTTTGCGGCTACCTTTTAGAGATTTCGGGGTAATTTGTTGTGCAAGCCTGGAGTCGGATCTCCCCCCAGCATTGCGGTAGGAGCACCGACGTCCGCCCCTCCCTTTCATAGGAGAACTTCCCCAAACTCCGATGCCCCGGACGGAAAGATTGCTTCTTTTGCCCCCCAAATCATCTTCTTCCTTCCCCCCCTCTTTTCCCTTTCTGGACTACGCTTCCGCCATGCTCCCTCTTCCCCGATCGGCATCCGCAGCAATGCCCTTTTTTTACGGGAAGGCCCTCCTTTGCTTTTGCGCTCGCCACGGCTTCCTCACTTTTTTCTGGGCCGTGCCCCCTTTTCCCCCGGGGCCCTTGACTCCCCGGCATCGGTTTGTCGTAATTGAGCTTTTATGCCTATCAAGGCGCATCGTCTGGCGACCTTTTTCTGCTTTGCACCATGACGGCTTATGTTCTTTTCCCCTGCTATCTTACCGCACGTTCCCCTGCGTTTTCATCGGACGTGGCATTCGGAAATACAATCTTTTGATAACCAAGTGCGACTACCTGTTATTACTTTTTCTGGACACTATGATCCTAATAACGCCCGGCATGACTCTGAAGGTCTCTCCCTTTCCTCCAACGCACGCCAGGCAAATGGCCGCGACACAGCTCCCATTCCCGCACCAACAGAATAGGAGGGTCTTCTCGCTTATGGAGGCCATGATTTCCCTCCAACCTCCCTTTTTCCTTTTACGGATACTACCCCACGCAAGACAGAATGCTTCCCCAGTTCTTCCACCCGGGAGTTATTTCACGCCACAGGAAGAAGTTTTACCCTTGCCTGCCCGACCGGCAAGGTCTTTTGGACTGATCCTATGTGTTCGACGACCCCTCCAATGCTTTTTTCCGTTACATAAAGGAGAGAGGCGCTGAAGATTTTCCCCCCGCGGTTCTGCAGCCTTTGCGGGACGCATTCCACTCCTTTTCTTTCCCCTTGGGGTTCCGGTCGCATCACCTCTTGAAAAAAAACTATTTCAACTCCGTCCCTATCCTTTCTCATCCTCTCAACAAATAAACGTAGCCTTTGTGACGGGAAGGATTCCAATCTCTAGTGCTTTTTTTTTTTTTTGTCATAGGAAATGGATGAAGACTTCAAGTACATAGGCCCCCCAACCGCGTACGATTCCGGAACAGCTCCTTGTCCCCTTCCCGTGGTGGACGCAAGTCATTGTGCTCTTTCCCCTGCGGATCTCTGGCCCCCTTCCTTCAGTGTTCGCGCCCTTTTTCTACTGATCCCAAACCCCCTTGGTAGAGATACTTCTTTGAGCCGGCGGCTTGTGCTTTTGTCTGGACCTCCCTCGGCACGCTATTTTGCCAGAAACAACGGCCGGCGTCTTGGCACCCCCTTCCCTTGTTTAAGCGTCCCCTCCCTTTGAGGATTTTAGTTCCAACTCGATCTGCTAACGATAATATGCCTGCCCTTCTGCGGTTAGCCGTCCTCCGGCCTTCTTCCAGTGCAGGCACCCGAGCCACACGGAGGGAACCCTTTCAACGTTTTCCAATATAGGAGCCTCCCCTTTGATAGAAGAATGCGCTCGAAGCCCAGCAGACTGAGAAGAAGACTACCCCCCTTTGCCTCTGAAGGCCTGAACGCCCCGAAGCCTCCCTTTTTTTTTCGGATAGCTGGGCGAACTGAAGTTATCCCCTTGGTAAGCCTCTTGAGAGGCGCCTTTTCGCCCCCTCTCTTCGTCTTGAAGAGATGAACGAAGATCTTCTTT
>Ga0179593_1681275_pt1 | contig 10565 bp, 15 predicted proteins | sample CZODoug2_1_08_16_FD_185931 | JGI IMG/M metagenome (GOLD analysis project Ga0179593, IMG submission 185931) | Vadose zone soil fungal communities from Angelo Coast Range Reserve, California, USA - CZODoug2_1_08_16fungal (PacBio error correction) | ecosystem: Environmental > Terrestrial > Soil >... | reverse complement strand
TTTTCTCCCTGCGAAAGTTTACGGCATTTCGAGATTGTGTGGTCGTCCCCGTCTCGCCTCCCCCTTCGAAATGTTTGGCCTCCCTTTTTTTGCCCCCCTATGATGTTTGAAAATTGGGAGGACTTGAGATTTAGCCAGCTCTTTTCTTCCTTTTCTTTCCCCGCTTTCTCCGATGTGATAGAGTCGCTGGGAAATTCTTACTTCCCCCCCCTCTCTTTTCCCTCCCCCCCCCCCCTTTTACCGCAGAAGATTTGTTACGTGAGAGGCGCAGGCAAAGCAGCGTCCGTTGCTAGCTTTCTTCCTTCTCCCGCTACCTTCTCGAATTTGACGCGAGCTGGCCGTTTTTCCTCCTCCTTCTCCTCCCTTTGGATGCGCGCGGGGGCCAGCGTTACGGGCGTATATGCCGTTCTCGTTTTCCCCCCTTTTTCGTCGGGGCCTTCGTCGACAAGAACGTTACCCTCTTTTTCTTTCTTCCCTCCCCTCCTTTCGGCTTGCTTTCAAGGCAGCGTGGAAAAGAGTAGGAGCGAATATTTTTCAAACGTTGGATGCTTTCTCTTGGTTCTTTCTTCTTTCAGCAACACCCCCCCCCTGGTCCGAGGGTTTGCCCTCTTTCCCTTTTTTCCCCCTCCTCTTTCCCCCCCCCCCTCTTTCAGTATGAGGCCGAAAAATAAGCCGTCGGGGAAAGCGCGGCGAGGCGCGCCTTCGTTCTGAGCTCTCTTTTCCTTTTTCCCCTTCCAGCGGAAGAGTCCGATCGAAATAGTCGGATTGTTTCCCTCCTCTTCTTCTCTCTATCGGTTTTACAGGAAAAATAAGAATATTAGATCGTATGTCCTTGCTTCTACTCTTACTCCCTCTTCTTCGTCCCTCTTTCGTCTCCTCTCCTCTGCAAGCTTTTCCCCCGATTTTCCTTTTCTTCCCCCCCCTTCCTTCCACAGGCTTTTGGAAAAGGGTTCATCAATGATTGACACAATAGGACCAGGTTGTGTTGCTTCTGCTTCCTTCCCCCCTCCCGAAAACAGCCACCGGCAATCTCACCCCCTTTTCCCCATCCTTTTTCCCTCCTTCTCATCTTCGGTAGAAGATTGGAATAATGAAAAAGGATTTACAGCCAGCTCGTTCCCCTTTTTCTTTTTCTCCTGTTCCCGACGGAACGTTGCCTCCCTCCCCCCTTTCTCTCCCTCGAGATCAAGTTATGATAAAGTTTTAGTGAGAGCGTTTAGGTTCTTACCCGTCATTCTTTTTCTTCCCATTAGGAGGTATCTTTCCTCCCTCCTCTTTCCCCTTCGCCGAGCAAGAAAAAAGCGGCTGACGTCAGCCGGTTCTCTCTTCTCCCGCGAGACGCACACTCTCTTTTTCCTTTTTCTCCTTTTCCCTCCTCAGTAGTATAAAATATTTATAAGGAATGTTCCTTCAGCCTTTCACAGCTTGCGCGAAATTCTCCTCCTCCCCCCCTCCCCTCTTTCCCCTCCAGTCAAAATCAAAAAGTTGAGGCAAATTGCGATTCCTTTCCTCCGGTCTCCCCCCCCCCCCCCCCTCTCCCTTTTCGAATTGAGAAAATAAGAAGATAGGACGACATCTTCCAATCTAGTACCCCTTCCCTCCCCCCTCCTCCCCCCCAAAATTAGCGTAAGAAGATGGAGAAAGAGCCTCCAACGCCCCCTCTCGAGGAGGGATGAGATTTCCTTTCCCTTCCTCGGTTGTTGGCGCGCGCCACCTTTTTTTTTCTTTCTCAGAAACACAACCGCATCCGGGGCGCCCCTCCCCCCCTTTTCTCCGTCCCCGATTTACGCCGCTTCCTTTTCCTCCGCGACACCGGTGCGGTTATTGCCCAGTCTTTCTTTCTAGACTTCGATACGGCGTCTCCCCCCCTTTTTACTTCGAGCTCAGCGCTTGTCCCTCCCCCCCTTTTTCCCTCTTCATCAAAGTTTTTTCAGCCGCCCGATAATGCGCCCTTCTTTCCCTTTTTCCTTTCTCTTCTTTCCCCTCTTTCTCGGCAACCAAAATTAAGGATGAAAAAATCGGCACGTGCAGGGACCCGACCCTTTCTTCCTCCTCTGTGAACCTCCCCCGGCCGTGATCAAACTTGCGTCCCCCTCTTCCCCCCTTTTCCTCCCCCCCGCTCGCGAACGGCGCGTTGCGAAAAGGCGTTTACTATTATGGTAAAATGCGCGTCCTCTCTCTCTTTTTCCTTTTTCTCTTCTCAATAGTCCCTTTGATTGATACCGCTCTTTCTTTTTCTTGTTGAAATCATGGTCGCTGAAAGACCGTGTTCTGCTAGCGGATGTCGAGATAGTTGGCTTACTCACCCCCCCCTCCCCCCTTTTTTTTGATCCGTTCCGCGGAAAAGCGCTGCCTTTTTCCCCTTTTTTCCCCCCCGTCCTGGCACACGGCCGTGTCAAGACGATGAAAAAGTGCGTCACCTTTTTCCCCCTTCCTTCCCTGTGAATCCATAACTTAGAACAGCAAATCCTTCTTCCCTTTTTTTTATTTTTCCTTCCTTTTCCCCCGTTGCGATATGAGTGATGTGCAGAAAAAGCATCGTCGTGCGTGCCCTCCAAATTCTTTCCCCCCCTCGCCCTGATTTTCGCGAAGCCGATTCTCCTCTCCCCTTTCCTCCTTTCTCCTCCCCCTCCTTTTTCTTCCTGCTAGCGAGCGAGCCAACCGAGACGCAGATGCTGTTGACAGCCGGAGAGTGGCTCGGCCTTTTTTTTGCCCCCCTTTTTCCCCCCTCTCCAGCGCTCGGTCCAGCGCCTTGCGGTCGCGTTTCCCCCCTTCTTCTTTTTTCTCAAAACCGTGAGGTCAACGATCAAGTTGAAACTTTGTCCTCTCCCCTCTTTTTTTTCTTTTTTTTTTCCGCTGCGCGCCCTGCGCCCCTCCCCTTCCCTTTTCCCGGAAGGATTATCCAGCAGGCCAGAATTCGAAAGACAGCGTTTTTCTTTTAACCAACCGTCTTTCCCTTCCTCTCTCTCTCCTCTATGAATTACAGAAGAGCGGGAGTTTAAAATTTCGTCAGTGAGAACCCACCTTCTTCCCCCCTTCTTCTCCAGGCGCAAAACCGTTCGTCGAACTCGTTATTTTCTCTCTCCTTTTTTTTTCCCCCTTTTTTTTTTTCTATATCTCAAAGAAAAAAAGAAAACAAAATGAAATCGACACACTCAATTCAGCTCCTCCCCCCTCCCCCTTCCTTTCTCCGAACCTTTTTTGCTCCGTTAATCCGGCTCCCCTTTTTTTCCCTCGTTGTTCTACACTGGACGAAGTGGGAAAGCACGCGCTTTTTCGGAAGTCATCTCTATCTTTCGCTCTTTTCTCCTTTATGTCATTTCGACCTCCGGTTGCGCCTCCCCTTCCCCCTTTTCCTTCAGCTACGCGCGGAAAGGTAAAAGGTCGCGAATCTTGCGTTAGCCGGATGGCTCTTTTCCTCGTTCGCAATCGAAATCGGTTACTCTTCCCCTTCCCTCTCCCCTCTCATTCCTATGAAGTATAGAGGAAGAGTGCCAGCTTACTCCACTCTTCTGACCGAATCGCTGGAGCGCGTGGTCATTCTCCTTTCCCCCCTTTTTCCTTTCCCGCCCTCTCTGTCGAGGTGGATCGAGAGATAGACGGCAGAAAGGCGATTCTGCTAGCGTCCTCTTTTTTCGTCCCCCTCTTCCTTTTTTTTTCTTCCCTTCCTTCCGGGCGGCGCCACGATTGAATGGTCAAGCACGACAGAGCGTTTCGCCACAGCCCTCATCTCTCCCTTCCTGTCGCGTCTTTCTTTATTCCCCCCCCCCCAAAAGGTCAAGAAATTTAGATTGCTGTTCGAAAGGTATTAAGGCACCAGTTTCACTATTTTTCTTTCCCTTCTCGCAATTGGAATAGGCTCTCCCCCCCTTTCTCTTTTTTTTTCCCCCCCCCCCCCCTCTTAAAAAAAGCCGCAAGAAAATGGTTCAGCCTTTTCCATTTCCCCCCTTCTTCTAAAAACTCCCGATGGGGTTTTTCATCCACTCTCCTCCCTCCCTTTCTTTTTTCCCTTCTTTTCCCCTCCCCTTCTGCTTGGCCAAAAAGGCGAGAAGCGCCGAGCGTCGCAGGTATCTCAGTCCTCTCACATTTCCTCCCTGTCTAGCAGCGAGGCCCTCCTCCCTCTTTTTCCCCTCCCTGGGAGCAACGCGCAGGTCGCGCCGTATTACCTTCCTTTTCCTTTCTCCCTCGATCACAATTGTGCCTCTGTTCTCCTTTTTTTTTCCCCCCCTCTTCCTCACGCGAAAGGTTTAGCCGGAACGTTGAAGATTTTGTAACCGGAATTTTGTTGTCCTTTCCTTCCCCTCTCAGGCGCGACCCCGATTTTGGTTCCTCTCTCTTCTCCCCCCCCGGCACGGCAGTTGCGCATATTATTCGGGCGGCCTTCCCCTTTCTCTTCTTTTTCCCCTTTTCCTTCCCTTTTTTTTCAATTTGGAAAAAGGCGTAGCTAGGAGAGCAGAAAAAACCAGCGTTCCTCCCTCCCTGTGTCGCGTAGCGTTTTCCCCCCTTTCCTTTTCCCCTGCGGCGTGAATAGGATAGAGAAGATGAGTTGCCTAGGGATGGCGGTGGTTTCTTTTCCTCTTTGGCCGGAAGAAAGGAGAGAAATGGGCTCTTTCCCCTCACCTCCCTCCTTTTTCTTTGGCGCCCCAAAACTGGAGGATCGGCGCCAGCTTTTCCCTACTTTTTTTTTTTTTTTTTTCCTCCTTTCCTTTCCTATTGGTAGTAGATCTGCTGATTGGCTCAATGCGAAGTTCCATGCCTTTCTCTCTTTTTCTTCTCCGGATTCCCGAATTTTTCTTTCCTGCTTGCACGATGAGGTTTGAAATTGGGGAAGGAAATTGAAGATTTCGCGCAGCCGCTTTTTCTCCCCCCCGATCTGAAGGTCATGCCGGAGAAGATGTTCTTCCTCTTTTCCTTTTCCTTCTTTTTTTTCCCCAATGCGTTATAGATCGAACTGCTGAACGCAGCCGCTTGTTGTGCGGTCGCCGGCACCTCCCGCTTCTTCTCTGGCTCTAAATGAGAAAAGCTACCTTCTCGACTTTCCTCTCTTCTTCCTCTCCCTCCCCCCTCCTTCCAAAACTTGAGGAGAGCGGATGCAGAGCTGAAGGGAGTAGAGCACGTGAGCGTTTCGGCCCCCCTTTTTTTTCCTTTATACCTTCGTACAAGAACGGTCCCACCTCCCTCTTTTGTTCCCCCGCCCCCCCACAAAACAAAAAACAACCCCCCCCCAAACCACACCCCTCCCCCCGCATCAAAAAACACCCCAAAAAACCTCAAAAAAACACACCCCCCTCCCCCCAACAACCCCCCCCCCCCCCCCCCCCCCCCCCCCCACCACCCCCCAACCCCCCCCCCCCCCCCCCCCCCCCCAAAAACCAAAAAACCCCCCCCCCCTCCGCCCCCAAAAAAAAAAAAAAAAACCCCCCCCCCAAAACCCCACCCACCCCCCCCCCCCCCCCCTTCCCTCTCTTTTTTTCCTTCCTTTCTTCCAAGGCAGCGGGAAAAGCGTAGGAGCGAATTATTTCTTTCAAACCGTGGGATTGCCTGTTTCTTCCTTTGGTCGGCGTTACTTCTGCGGAAGCAACACAACCCTTTTCTTTTCCCCCCCTTTTTCTCCCCCCGTGAAGCCTTGACAACGGTTAAGTTATGCGGCCGAAACGCCGTCGTGGCATCGCTTCTTTTTTCCCTCTTCGTACGAGCGGTCCTGAGTTGAGTAAAGAGGCGAAGCAGGCCCTCTTCCTCTCCCTTTTCTTTTTTTTTTTTCCCTCCCTTCTTTTTTTTTCGCGAGATCGGGTTACAGGCAAATCACGAACTATTAGATAGTATCGTACCTGCTTCTCCTCTTACTCAACTTTCTTTCTCCTCCCTTTGTCGCTCCGCAGCGCTCCCGGACGGGCGTGATTTTCGGCCGCCTCCTCCCTCTTTTCCCCCCCCTTTCTCTTTTTTCCCCCCCTTATTGCCCACCCTCGGAACAGGTTGTGTTGCTTACGCCTAGGTAAACGCCTTCCCCCCCTCCCCTCACCAGGCCCTAAAACGGTTGAAAATAACTTCTCCCCCCCTTTTCCCTTTCCTTCCTTCCCCCCCCCCCCCGGAGAAGGCTTGGATATGAAAAAGGATTTACGACAGCGCGTGAACGTCTTTTTCTTCCTCCTCTCCCGAACGAAACTGCCGAAACGCTCACGTTCTCCTCCTCCTTTCTTTCTTCCTTTCTTTTTCCCTTCCAGGCTCGCGTAAATTAGAGAAGGTAGATTGAAGCACCGGTTTTCGCCGTCTCTCCACTGTACTTTCCCTTTTCTTCGCAGAGAAACCTCACAAGCGGCTGCTTTTTCCTTTCTCTTCTTTTACTTCGCGGTAAGGAATTTAAAGAGAAGTTCGTATCACTCATTCTCCGGCCTTTTTCCTTCAGGCTTCTTTTCTCTCCCCCCTCTTGCGCGAATATTTTTTGTAAAGGCCTTCCCCCTTTTCCCCCCCTTCCTCCTTCCCCCCCCCCCCTCCAAAACGTTGCGGCAAAAAGTGCGAGGTTCGCTACGGTCTACCACACAATCTCTCCTTTTCTCCCACTTGCGAATTGGACCAATCAGCAGATCGGCCCTCCCTTTTCCCCCCTTTTTTTTTTCCATCCCCAACCTTAGGTTCAGAAGAGGCGCACGATCCTCCAACGTTTACCTCTCCTCCTCTGCGGATCGCGATTTCCTTCCCTTCTCTCCCTTTTTCTTTTCTTCCTTCCCCTGAGGAGAACACAAACGCCATGCAGAGCAATAACGGCGCCATCGATTTCACGCCGCTGGCAGCTTCCTTATTTTTCTTTTCCCTCATACGAGAAACTTTCGGTTATGAAACGTCTGTTTCTTCCCTCTCCCTCCCTTTTTTCCTTTTTTCCCCTCTCCCGGACCCGTAATAAAAGGTTTAAGACGACGAGAATGCGAAACTGCGTGCCGTGCGTGATCGCCCCCTTTGTTTTATCGACCCAAACTTCTTCCTTCCCTCCCCATTCCCTCCCCCCTTTTTCCCCAAAATCTGAAAACGTGCAGGCAGAAACCTTTCGAGCGTGATTCCTCCGCTTTTTCCCCCCCTTTCGGCCGTTGATCAAACCTGGAACGAGGTCCCCCCCTCTTCTTCCCCTTCCCCCTTCCCCCTTCCTTCCTTTGAGACAAAGGAGTTTTCATCTTCTGTAAAAATGCTCGGTCCCTCTTTTCTTTGGCGGAGACGGAGAAATAGTTTCGCGGCTGTGCTCCCTTTCCACCGCCTTTTTTTCTCCCTCCCTTTTGGCAAATCGAGCAGTGCGAGTTGACCCTTTCCCTCTTTTTTTTCTTTCTCTTCTCATTTTAGATAAGAAAAACAACGAAATTTTTAGGATCCTTTTGCTGGTCCCTATCTCCCCCCTTTCGTGCGCTTTTGTAAGCAGGTGGGGCCCCCCCCTCCTTCTTCTCCCCCCCCTCTCCAAGGGCGAGAACAGTGAAAGCCGAAATAGTGAACAATGGTGCCTTAAATAACTTCTAACCTCCCTTCAGGTCTTGACCTTGGTGTTCCTATGCCTGCCCCTTTCCCTCTCTCCCTTCCCCCCCCCTTTCTCTTTTTTGCTGTGCGAAACGCGAGTAGTGCGTGACACATGCCTCTGGCGCCTCCCTCTTCCTTTTTCCTCGAATCTGCATGACGGTTCCCCCTTTTTCCCCCTCTCTTCAGAATCGCCGGTATGAGGATAGAGAGAGAGAAACAGCCGACGCTTTTTTTTTGCCCGCCGGAGAGTTCGGAAGGGGTTTTGCCTTTCCTCCCCCCTTTCCTTTTTTTCTTCCTTTCTTCCTCGGCACTCGTGCCAGCGATAAGTAAGCGGTAATTAGAAGTCTCAAAAAACCTGAGTTTCCCTCTTCCCTTTGAAAATTGGAGCCTCAAAACCGATTAGCGATTTCTCCCTTTTCTTTTCCTTTTTCTTCTCCTCCCCCCTTCGTAAGGAGTATCAGCAGGACAAGAATCGAAAGCAGCGTTGTCTGCCGCACCCGGATGGTTCCCTTACCCGAAATATATTCTCCCTCTCTCCTCTCCTCTCTCTTTTTCTCCCCCCCCCCCCTCCCGTCACACGTGGGAGCCGATTAACGGAGCAAAAACGTTCGTCGAAATCTTTCTTTTTCTTTCCTTTTCTTTTCTTTGTCGTTTCATGTGTTTGTGCTTTGTTATCTCTCTCTTTCCCTTCCCCCCCTCCCCCCCTTTTTTTTTTTCCCCCCCCCCTTTCCCTTTCTCCCCCACAAGGCAGAGGAATCAACTAACGAGGTCGACGGGGAAAAAACGGTTTTTCTCCGTTACTCCGTTCCCTTTTTTTGTTCGAAGGTGTTTTCCTCACTTTCCCCTCCTTTTTTCTTCTCCCTCTCTTCCTCCTTAATTGCCATTTCAGGGGAACATACGGTTGAGCAAAGACCACGCTTCTTTCATTTCTTTCTTTCTCCTTCCCTTCAGACGGTCCGCGCTGAAGGTCACGATTTTTTCTTCTTCTCCCCCCCCACTTCGCGAAATCGGTTTATCTTCCAAAGTTTCAACTGGATCGGTGACCTCAAGTTTTTTGAGAACGTCGCCTGCTCTCTTCCTTTCTTCTCTGCCCGAGTGCCGCTTCCCGCAAGGGCTGGTTTTTCCTCTTTTTTTTTTTTCTTCCCTGGCAAAAAAAAACCCTGCCGAGCAAACTCTCCTTCCTTTTTTTTCCCACAGTGCGCGTCGCGGTGGGTCTCTCCTCTCTTTTTCTCTTCCCCCCTCTCCAGCAAGGGTAAAATCTTGATTCGCACAACCGGACGTTCTCTTTCTTCGCTCACTGCATCAGGGTCCTTCCCTCCCCCCCCTCTCTTCTTTTTTTCTCACAGAAAGCAGAATCGCAAAGTGAATTATTCGACGAGCGGTTGTCGACTCTATTCTTTCGGCATAGGAACCCCAAAACTGCGTCAAGACCTAGCTTTTTTTCTCCTTCCCCCCTTCTTCCCCCTTTTTTTTTTCCCTTTTTCTCGCACTTGGAATTCGGAGTGAACACGGCGTGTTAAAACTTTGTAAAACACCTTTTTTTTTTTCCCCCATGATTACCCCCCCAACCGCACGAAATGGTGCTCCCCTTTTTTTCTTCCCCCTTTTCCCCCCCCCCCCTTTTATCTCGACATCCGCAGACAGAACAGGTCTTCAGCGACACAATGAGTTTCCAGCCTCTCCCCTTCTTTTTTTCCCAAAAAAAGGGCCCCGCGCGGCGCTTTCCTCCCTCTCTCTTCTCCCTCCTTCCCCCCCTCCCTCTTTTTTACCAGAAGAGGAAAAGCCGGGGCGCAACGCGCGGGTCGCCGCTCGTTAGTTCCCCTTTTCTTCCCTCTTTTTTTTTTTTTCCCCACGGCGACCGTTCACAATCGTAGGAATCACGCCGAACGCAAGGTTTCGCCTTCCCGTTGCCATTTTGTCACCGGAAGTTTGTTTTTTCTCTTCCCTTCCCCTCCTCCCCCCCTCCTCACGATGAAGAATAGAAAAGGCAAGAAGTTGCGCATTATCGGGCGGCTGACACTTCTTCCGGCGGTCTCTTCCCCTTTTTTCCCCTTCTTTTTTCGGGCAATTGGAAAACGCGTATCGAGTTCTTCCCCCCCAGACGTGAATACTCAAATGTGTAGCGTATTGCTTTCTCCCCCCTCCCCCCCTTCTTTCCTTTTCCTTTCTTTCCCCCCCCCGGTGGTGGTTCTACTCGTGGACTTGAATCAAATCTCGCACAATGTGTGCTCGTCTCCCCTCCTCGCCGGACTGAAACGCGATCTCCCCTCTCTCCTTTTCTGGTACACGTCGTTGGAGGATCGTGAGCAAGCTTTGACCGAAGGTTTTTTTTTTGGCGATGCTTTGGGCGCCGGTGGACTCCTCTTTTTCCCCTTTTTTTTTCTCCCTCTTCTCTCGATTGTGTGGTCGACCGGAAGCGAACCTCGCCCTTTCCTCACCGTTGGATTTTTCTGCTTGGCACTCTTTCTTTTCCCTCTCGGTGATCACCGATAGAAGGAACAGGCAGGAGAGAGTGATACGACGTCGCTGGAAATTCTTCCCGGCTCCCTCTCTCGTCGGTGTTCCAACTCGCGTTCTCGCTCCTCCCCCCCTTTTCTCCCTTTCTTCCCCTCCTTTCCGTGTAGCGGGCAAAACCGGGCGCACTCTACCTTCTCTCCCCGTTGACGCGAGCCGGCCGGGTACGAACCGAAACGCCGCGTCCTCCCTTTCTCCTCTTCTTTCCCCTTTCTTTTTTCGGACCCGTTCCGTTCGGATACTTCGGTCGGACAAGAACTTCACACGCTCTTTTTCCCCCTGGTGCACGGCAAAGCCGTCGACCCCTCCTCTTTCCTTCCCTTTTTTTTCCTTTCCCCTTTTTATTCCGGTTGATGAGTGGTAGGGGACGTTTACCGAGGCGGAAGCACACTACCTTTTTTGCGTTTGGCACTCATTGATGACCTGGACAAAAAGCTTTGGCAGCACGGTCTCCCTTTCCCCCTTCTCTTTTCTTTCCTTTTCTGCTCCCCCCGAGTTGAGTAAAGAGGAGAAGCGGACGAGACGATCGCCATAGTCGGGATTGTGCCTTACCCCCG
>Ga0179593_1566781_pt1 | contig 10565 bp, 14 predicted proteins | sample CZODoug2_1_08_16_FD_185931 | JGI IMG/M metagenome (GOLD analysis project Ga0179593, IMG submission 185931) | Vadose zone soil fungal communities from Angelo Coast Range Reserve, California, USA - CZODoug2_1_08_16fungal (PacBio error correction) | ecosystem: Environmental > Terrestrial > Soil >... | reverse complement strand
CGTTTTTTCGCGAACGTTATCGCCCAACAACTTTTGCAGTTTTCCCTTCCTTACCCAATGAGAATATTTACCATGTCAGGGTCATGGTACGGGATTTCTCCACGTTCCACTTCGAACCCTCAGTAACCTGTCTTCTTTTTTCTGCACCAACATCGGCTCGTGCTTGCCGCCCCCCCCCCCCCCCCCCCCAGAGAAATCTGAAAGTCTTTCAGTTGGGCCCTCCCTTCTATCCCCCCAATTTTTACCCTTGTTCAACCCAAGACTATCCACAGCCGTTGGGACGATTGATTCCACTCCTTTTTTTTCGAAACACTTTTGTACGCTTTGTTGCACTGTTAAACCTTGCGGTATTTTCAGGAATCATCTCCTTTTCTTTTCCTTCCCCCCCCCAACGCGGGTCCGCATTTCATGTCCCGTCATCCACCAGCACTCGCGGGCGATCTGTTTTTTTTTTTCTTTTTGATGGTTGGATTTTTTATTTTGATTCCTCTTCCCGCCGCAATTTATGCCCTTTGGCAGACCAATTTTTGCCTTCCGGACTAGGGAACGCTAATAAAAAAACTGTTCTTTAGTGGGTTCCGTGTAGGTTATATGGCACATTCACCCAGGACCCTTTTTCTTTTAATCTCACCCTTCCCTTGATTCCCCCTTTTTTTGAATTCCAGTAAGGATCATCCACCTGCCTTCCCCCCCCCGTGTTTGAATTGAATACAAGAGATAGGGTCTTCTCATTTTTCCCTGAGCTCTTCTTTTACCCAAGGCCAATCCAAGTGCCCTCGTTTCCGCTGGTTTGTCCATTCCCATGGGCACCCAAATGGCGGGCCCTGAAACAGTCCTTTCCATTCCCCTCTTGGTCCCGCTTTTTCTTTTTCAAGTTACATTGAATATGGGTTTTTTTTTTTTTTTTTTTTTGTTTTTTTCAATTCTGACTTCACTTAGATTCAGGTTGTTTGTTCCCTTTTATGGTTAGCAGAGGCTCTTCCCCACATTTTCACCTTCGCTGGACTGGTTCCCTCCCCTTTCTCTCCTTTCTCCAACGGGACTGACATAAGGTTCTCCCCTGCTTTCAGGTCAAACCTGCCCAACTTTTTACCCCCAACTTTCTCTTTTTTCCTTTCCGTTCTCGAGACGAATTTATCTGTCCGCTCTGCTTTGCTCTCTAAAGTGCGCACGGGACTTTCCGGTGATTGAGTCGGAAACTCCCCACCCCATTTCTTGAGTTTGTACACTCCTTACTGAATTCAAACGCCACAGTTGTCCGTTCCTTCCGCCCCATTCTTGGTCCACCTGTGAGAAGTTCCCCTCTTTTTCCTTTTCCTTTTGACCATCCCACTTCCCCTGCCCCTCTTTCCAGATACTAAAGTTGGTTACGGCTTCCCCCCCGGGGCTTTTTTATGGGGGAGGTTCGGCCCCCCGAAGGTTTTTGCGGCGGCTCCCATTTCTTCTTTTTGGCCCTGGTCTCTTTTTTTTCATTATTTTATCGCCGGAAATTCGCCTTTTATTTTTTTTTTCCCCCCCCAATCGTCAGCCTATTTGTCCCCCAGGCTTTTTTCTTTTTTTTTTTTTTTTTTTCCACCTTTGCTGACTCCTTCAAGTTTCTTTCCAACCGGAAAAAACTGTCCCACCCCTCATGTCTCCTCTGGTGTTCCTCGTTTCCCACTGCCGTTTCTTCATTCCTTTCCCGTCCAACCAATCGACTTTCGACTCCCCTGACTTGCAAAGTCTTTCCCCCTGGGTGAGTCTTAGATCTCCAGCGCCGTCTGTCACCTGTGATTGTCACACCATCGTCCTTCTATCCCAGGAACCCCTTCATCCGTCGAACGCTTGTTCTTCTCCCCCATTTCCCCCACACCCTTCCCGGTCCGGTCGAGGCTTTTCCTCACGGATTTTAGTGGTCTCAGTCTGCCTTGTCTTTTTTGTTTCTGCGGGACTCCGCCGCAGGGGTCTTTTTCTGAGCCGTTCTGGGTGTGTGTGGCGCCTAGTTCCATCACTCTCTCGTTTCCTTTTCCTCTCGTTTTCCCCCAGTGGTTTTCCCCAATCACATGTCTGTGATCCATCGATACCATGTATGACCCCATCAGTCATGCCCATTCTTCCCCAACAACCCCCCCTTCTCTTTGTCTTATTAGTGCACTTATTAGCTGCGCGGTACAACTAACATTAAGCTGTTTCCGTAGGCGAATGGCCATTTTTCGACCCTTTTTTTTCCCAACCACTCTTGCCACTTCTACCAACCCCCCCCCCTGTTCAGGTCCTTTTGAAGTTTCGGCAAAGGCTTGGATTGCAGTCTTCACTACTTCCTTTAGATCCCTTTGTTTTTTGTGAATATGAAAGGAACCTCTCTTCTATTTTCACTAATACCTTTGTGTGTGTGTTATCTTCTCCTTTATACCCTCCTTTCTCTCAAACCCCCATGCTGCTGAACCCATTTTTTTCGTTACCACCCCCCCCCCCCACCCCCCCCCCCACAACCACCGTTCAACATATCAGCCTCCCGCGAGATGTTTTCTTATTTTTCCGTGCGACCTTTTCCCCTTCTCCTCGAACGCTATGGGAAGAGTTCAGGTTTGCCCTACCTTTCGATGGTTTTCGACATATTTCGATTTTTTTTTTGCTTTTCCCCATGAATGTTTCAAACCTGTATCTATGTAGTGATCCCTTGTCGTTCCAACTCTTGAGCTTCCTCACGGACCTCTTTTCTTTTCTTTTGTTTTTTTTTTTTTTTTTTTTTTTGTTTTTTTTTTGTTTGTGTTGTGGTTGGTTCTCGTTTTTTTATGTTCCCTCACTCTGCCTCATCTTTCTTGGCTTTTTGGTCGCATCCCCCCCTCGAGATGTTCCCAACGGAAAACGGCCCGTCGAATATTTGAAGCTTGCGACTAAGCTATCCAAAACCTTGGTGGAGAGCCGAGTCCTTTGAACAAGGTCCCTGGGATTTAATCGCTGTTTGGTTGGTTTCCTTTTTTTCCCCCCCCTTCCTTCGGTTTGATGGGGAGATATCTTGTCCTACGGGGGTCGTGATTTTTGGGAAGTTGACCGGAAGACCCCTTTTTTTCCTCTGACCCCTTCGCGTTCTTCCCACCTGGCTCCAGGAGGGTTGGATTGTTCCCTCGCGGGCCGCGCGACTCAGAAAGCACAGAAAACGATGTTTTTTTCCCTCCCCCACGTCCTTTTTCACCTCCGGTCTTTTGAGCGATGGTCAAAATGACCCGGCTTATCCCCCTTCTTTCCTTTGCCCCCCCCCCGTTTCCCTCAAAACCCAGTGGAGATGAAGGCGACCACGATTGAATTGTTTGGGGGGTGGTGGCACGTGCTGTGATGGACGTCCCCCACCCCCTTTCCTCCCCAGTCTTTCCATACTTTTTTGAAGCCGTACACCAAATCATCTTATTGCGACCCCCCCGACAGTTTTAGACCTGGAAATTTTCGGAAGCTTGAGATCGCCTTCTTTTTTCCTTAGTTCTTCCCCCAGATTTGGAGGCCGTCACCTTTTTTCTTTTCGACTCAACTTCTAACGTGGTCCATTCCCTCCCTGAAATTTCGTGACGGCTGTCTTGCAGTCTGTCTGGTCTTTTTTCTATATGGACATTCCCAATTTCGCTAAGCTCACGCCTTTCCCCCCTTGAAACCTTTTTGCTTTGAAGCTCTTTCCTTTTAGACTTTAAGTGCTAACTTTAAGACTAACCGACCGTGTGGTCAACATTTGCTGTGTTAACCGCTTTCCCTGCTCTTTTTTTTGAGCCCCCCCTTTTACTTGACCAACGGCCAACAGGGGAACTTCGATACCTTGGACTGGCCAAAAGGCCTTTTTTTACCTATCCTCAGCTTGTGTTCTCTGTCCCAATTCGCGACGTGGTCACTTTTCCGTTTTCTTTAAACCCCCCCCCCTCAGCTTGAGCGATCAGGTTCTGGCTCATTTCTCCAAGTCAAAACATTTCTTACATTTTCGTGGTGCACGAGATGCGTCTTACTTTTTCTCAACTTATTTGAGTATTCCGGTACCGGGGTCTGCATGAGATTGACTGCTCCTCCTGTCCAACGCAAATAGCCCTCGTCCATTCGGCCCTTTCCGCCCCCAGGGGCTGTCGGGTGCATATCCGGCTCACTGTGGGCGTATTCAGTCAGACCTTTTTTTTTTTTGAGGAGTTTTTTCCTCCCCAACCAAAGACAAGCACTTTCTCGCTCAATCTAGCTGTTGTTGATGACTTGATTTTTTTCCCTTTTATTGCGTTTGCCCGCCCATTCTTCACGCAATGCTATTCATGGTTTGGACCGCAACCAGGGTACAGTTCCACAAACCCCCAATTCGTTTTTTCCCCCCCCAACCATGGTCTGCACTCATCAGTCTTCGATTCCCTGTCCCGCCGTGTTTACCCTTTTTTTTGCGAACCCCCATCTCCCCCTTTAGTCCCCCCCTGCCTTTTTTTTCGCGTAATTATCATTATACGTCGCCGACGTTGTTTTTACATTTGTCTTCTGAAATGGCCCGTCCGATGCGTTTCTTATGCGACCATACCCCCCCCTGTTCCGCTCTTGAAGGATCTGTCAAGCAATTGAATTCGGCTCCCCCCCTCTTCATTTTTTCATAAAGTTTTCCCCTCGCCGGCAATTCCTTACGTTTGACCTCGGGAATACTTTTGTAGAGTCCACCCTGACCACTTGGATTTTTTCACCTGAATCAAAGCCACTAGTTTTGAGATCAGCAACCCCCGCAGGGATGCATAGGGGAAATCGTGTTTTCCTCCTTCCGCCCCGTGGCTTTTGCTCGTCCCAGATGTGTGTGTCATCGTGAACCCTGTTAAAACATTGAAGTGCCTGTTTTTTTCATGCCGACTGTCTTTTTCCCCGACGTGACCCCCCCCTTCTTTAGGATCGCTTGAGAAGAGAGTTCTGTACCCCCGCAACCCCCGCGCGGTCTCGATAATCTCGTAGAACTGCAATCCCGGCCTTTTTTGCCCTCTTTCTTAACACTAAGGGAATTGGCTGTGACCAATGATGTTCCCTTAGGCCCGAGGCGCTTTTTTCTTTGTTTTTTTTTTTTTGGACTGCCCCCCCCCCCCCCCCCCCCCCCCCCCCAAAGAAGGTGAGCTTTTGCGACAAATCAACCTTTTCTCTTTTTCGAAGTTGTTTTTGTTTGTTGTTTTTGTTTGGTTTGTTCGAGAGGATGACGTCAGGTTTCGCAAAACGGACCTGTGGCAATTGTTCCTCTCCCCCAGCCCCGCCTTCCCGCCGAGAATATATCCCTCATTTTTGACCCCTCGCAGGGTATGTTCTGACGAATGGGTTGCCTTAGGAACTTTTCTACGCCTTTACTTTCTTTTTCGTTTGGGGGAATCTACGAGTTTTTTCACTGGATTCGCCATCTCTCACTCTCGATCTATTTCGAATCCACCCTCCTGCATCCTCTGTGACCTGGTGTTACAGTGATCGTGACCCCCTTCTGGTGGCGCGTCTCCTTGTGCGGCTGCGTGTTTTCGATCCCTGGCCCCTATTTTTTTTTTGTTTTTTTTAGGTTCTCGATTGCGGTTGATTGTCCCCTGGTGTTGTTGAACTCCCTTCCATTTTTTTATCCCCCCCTTTGGACGTATAAAACCATTTGCCCATTGAGAAGCTTGGGTGTGAAGTGCATTTTCGTCGCCACCCGTACAAACTTGCATCGGTGTGGTGCGCTGTCATCTTTCAGCCCCCCCGACCCGCCCCCCGCTTTCCACCCCCCCCCCCCCTCCTCACCCCGCCCACTTCAGTTTGATGGACGTTTGGTTTGCATCCCGAAACGACGCCCTTCTTATACGTCTCATTTCCCTCGTCCCCTTCCCTTTTGCACGGAGAATTGAGCGATTACTAATAGAATCCTCACCCCCTTTTTTTCCCTCTATTTTGCCTATTGGTGACTGCCGTGCAATGCCCCCCTTTCGTGTGCCGTCATCCATCCTACTTGGCTGTGCCCTCATCTTACACACGGACCTTCTTTTTTCACTTTTTTACGCTCGCTTTTTTTCCTGTTACCTTTTCTCAATACTTCTGTCAGAACTAATTTGCCCCCGCTGTCACCCGCCCATAAGGTCCTTTTCAATCAACCTTCCTTCTCTTGATGTTTCTGGTTGACCCGCTTTTCCCGTTCTCACGTTTGCAAAAATTGCCCCACCTCCCCCTTGGAAAATTTCCTACCTTTTTCCCCTTTTCTTTTTTCTTCTTCTAACCGGAGGAGGATTTGTTATCGTGTCCCCGTTCCCCTTTCTCAACTTTCTGTCGATTTCCCGTTACTTTGGACCTTTGCTCCCCCCAACCGTCGGCCCTTCTCTCCGTGGTTCCCTCTTTTGAACCTGTTTGGCTTGCCACAACAAAATCGTCAGGTGATTTCTCCTCCTTGTCCCTCTCTCCTTTTGTTTTTTACACCAATTTCCCAATACCCGTGTCTGGCCCCTGCTTGTTTGCTTCCCAATGAAATGGTGACAACAAATCTTGCGGAGCTTTGTTTCAAACAACGACGTTGGTCCTGCGATTGACTTTATTAACCCTTCTCCTGCTTGTCTTTCCATGTTAAATTTTTTACTCCTGAATGGAACATCATTCTTTTTTTTTTGGAAAGCTGTTCTTCTGCGTCCACAGTGATTTCAAAAATTTCTCGGATTTGATCTCCCACTCTAAGAAAATATCTACATTGACAGTACCGCCCTGAGTCAGACTTGGTTTTTTCCAATTTTTCAAGTCCCCGCATCCCCCCACCTCAGTGACCCTAATTCAACTTCTGCTCTTTTCCTAGTCTGTTCACCCCAGAGTGTCTCCCCTTACCCCGGTCCTACTTTTTCGCCCCTAGTTTTGCCCCGCTTAAACCCCCCAACCCAAACCAACTAAAGACCAAAAATGTGCGATGGTGGATTTTGGCCCTTTTTGTGTTGGTAGTCGCCCTTTTATCCCCCAAGAGCTATGCAGGGAAAAGCCAGGGGCATGCCTCCATGGTCCAGCTCTCCCCCCTTTTGTATTATGCCTCCAATTTTGTCGGTGTTCGACTACCGGTTCCCCCCGCCCCGATTTTCCCTTTTTCCCTTCCCACCCCCACAACTTCTCTGGAACCCCTTCCCCCGGTTTCCTCGCCCTGGTTTGTTACCGGCTTCAGGCATCTCTTAGCGTGGTTTTTTTTTTTTATTTCAGTGGCACAGGTTTTCTCCTTCGGGCCACCTGTATAGTTTTCGTGATGACTCGATGCTCAGCCTTTTTTGCAATTAATAAGCACTTTTCCTTTTCACCCCCCTCCAATCCCCCCCCCCAGGTCGTGCAGTTGAATTGCACTGTACCCCCGCTTTTTGAACTCTTTTAGGCGAATTAATCTCAACACTGAACCATACACAAGGCCTGAGCCTTGTCCCCTATTTAGGTCACCTTCCGTTTCTTTTTTTTTTCCATTCCCCGAATGATCAAATGCCCCCGGCATTCACCTTGAAAAATTCCCCCCCTTAAGTCCCCAGTTTTTCCCCTGGACCGGTGCCGCTCTTTCTAATTTTCCTTTCTTATCTCCCCCCCCTGGGAAACTGATGCTTTCGACTTTTGATATCCCCAACACTTTTGATCTTTTTTTTGCGCCCCCAACTGCTCTTTTCCTCTTCAGATACTTCCTGGTTTTTCCCCCTATCTGGATGAGGAACTCCTGGTTTTCTTTTGACTCATTATTGCTGCAGGATGTGCCCCGTGCTGTTCCCATACGCAGTTTGGCTTCTTTACCCCTAGTGAGGTTATGGCTTCTTCCCCCCCCCGCAAAAAGATCGGTGTCTCTTTGCTAGAATCCCGTTTTTCCCTCCTCCCCCCCCCCCATTTTTTTTTAAACCACCCCCACATTCCCTGGTATTCTTGTGCACTTTCCCCTCCCTTAAGTTGTATCTCCTCCTGGGTTCGTAGTTTTGTCTCACACCTCCCATGGCCTGCGTCCCCCACTTTCCTCAGCCACAGGATCCCACATTTTCCCCCCCCCATCTCCCTACAAATGCTTTAGATAGGCTTTGAAGTTTTTTGCCAGCTTGGGCTTTTGCAAGCCTACTTATCACAGATTTTTGTATTTGAAGGTCACTATCTCTTCTTTTCTTTTCGACCCCCCTTTGTGGTGTGTTATTCTCTGTGCTCGTATACCCTTTTTTTCAAACTTTGCTGCTGCAAGACACTGACCCTTTTCACTCTCACCCTATCCCCCGCATGTGGCGCATTGTGGCTCTTCTGTGTATTTATTAAACTTTCCTTTCCCCCCTCCTTCCATTTCGCCTCGAAATCCTTTTAATGTATCTTTTCCTTCATACCTTCTTCCCCCTTGGGCTGCGCCTTTTCCATGAATGTTGTCCCCCCCTTTGGTTTCTTCCGGGATGTTTTCACCGTGTCTTTGTTCTTCTCCCCCCTCTCATGTTTTTTTTCCCCCCGGAGGCTATACCCCTCCCCCCCCTTTTTAGTTCCTGAACGCGGGATTTTTTTAAGGTCCGCACCTATGCAGATGGTTTTTTTCCCCCCCGAATTTCCGGTCGCCGGACCTTCACCTTCGTTCCCCTCGGAAGGTCTCCAGACTCTTTCCGGATCAAAACCTGAGGCAGTTTTTGGCAAACCCCCTTTTTTTTGTTGGAGAAGCATCGCGCATTCCCTCACCAGGTACCTGGTATATATCATTTCCCGAGTGGATTCCCATTGTTGTTTTTTCCCCGGGACAGAGGGTGACTTCTTCCTCTTCCGGGCTTTACTGGGTGGCCGTGGGGTCATTTTTCCCGATCCCCCTTGCCGGCTCAGGAAGCCGTCCTTTAGTTGACTTTGGGTGGATGGGCCGTTCGAGGGTGTCCTTCCGCGAACGCAGGCCCAGTCCCCCAAACCTGTTTTTTTTGCACTTCCCAAGAATCCCCCCGTGTTGTTTTTCTTCCGTTTTCTGGACAATCGAAGGGGATTCTTTGTTATTTCCCTTGAACCCCCGTGTAACTAAAAGACCCCCTTTTGTCTGATGCAGGTTGTTCGTTGCCGTTTTTCTTGGCCGAAAAAACGTTCACGTAGTCTAAACTCCCAATTTGGCCTGCACGTAACAACTTCATATTTTTTTGTCCTCCCCCCTTTTTCAAAGTTCCGGACCCTTGAGATCGCTTTACCTTGAGCTTCGCCCCCCCGCTTTTTCTTCAGGACCCCTTTTGTTTCCCTTTTTTATTTTCGTCCCCTCTTTGTTTTCCCCCGTGGGTCCACTTCCCCCTTTTAGTTTTCCGTGGACGCTGTTCACTCTTTTTTCTAAATCGGGCTCCGAGATTCTCAGCCTGCGGACTTTTCACGCTAACGTGAAGCATGTCTTTTCACTTCTTGCTCACCCATTACTTGATAATTGAGAGCCCGGCCCCCCTCCGTTAACCTCTTTTTTTTTACGACGGGCCCCCCACTACTTCCCCTTTTAACCAAAAGGACATGGCATTAGTTTCTCCCCCTTTCATGACCCACATTAGGTTATGTCCCGTCCCGCCATTCTTTTTTTTTCCCAATCCTCACAACCCGAGCGACTGTTTTATGTTGTCCCACGAACGGATCAGCTTTCCTTTTTTCTGCGATTTTTTTTTTTTTTCTGAACAGCCACCGGGGCAGGCTTTGTCCGTTTTTCTGAGCGCTTTTCCTTCCCCTGACTACCCCCAAGTTTTGGAGTCCCCGGTGGTATTTTCCCGATGATGTCCGCCAGCCGTCCAAAATTTTAATTTTCCGTCCTTGCTCCTTTTGGGCGTTTGCCATTGCTCTGGTCCTTCCCGGAATTTCACCCCCCTCCCTCAATTTGAGTCTCAAGGCGAGGCTTGTGTGTTTGACAGTGAGTACCCTGTTCTTGGACCTGTTCCTCCCTTTTCTTTTACCAATTGGCTATTCTGGCGTTTTAAGTTTTCAGTGACACTCTTCCCTCTTTTTGTCTTCCCCCCAATGTCCCGAAATCAATCGTTTGATGCTTCCGCTCGGTCCGTTTCTTTCCTAACAGGGCGAACAGCTTATGCGGTTTTTTTTTTTCCCTTTTCTATTCCCTTCCCAATTTGCCCTGCGAAATCAGAGGTTTCCCTAGTGCGTCCTACTCGCCGTCGGCGCAGGATCCCCTCCCTTTTTCAAGCTCTTGCTCTTCACTCCTGTGGGGGGGTTAAAGGTCTATTCCTGGTTTTCCTCTACTTGCCGCGAATGGGCACTTCATGCAACGCTTTTTCCGGGCTCTCTTTTCCGGTTATGGTCCAAAGTCGTTCTTTTTCTTTTTTTTTCAACCCTTCCCTCACCGCATCTTTTTCCCCTCCTAGGCCTCCTCTTGATCTCCCCCAGGGTCGGGGCGCGCGCCCCAGCAGGTTTTTAATTTCCTTACAGATTTTCCTTCCTTCTTACCGGCCAGTAGCTGGCCTCTCTCCCGACACTGACTATCTTTTGTTTTGTCTCTTTTCAGGCGTGGGAAGTTTCGTCCATTCCTCTTTTCCCCCGTCTGGGCCCTCGGTAGTTCCCCTTATCATCCCGCCCATTCCGTGCATGGTACTTTGCCGTGCCCCCCTATGGTATATGTCTTCCCTTATTGGGCGATGGCCGGCGAAAAGTCTTTTTTCGAGTTTTTT
>Ga0179593_1494262_pt1 | contig 10565 bp, 9 predicted proteins | sample CZODoug2_1_08_16_FD_185931 | JGI IMG/M metagenome (GOLD analysis project Ga0179593, IMG submission 185931) | Vadose zone soil fungal communities from Angelo Coast Range Reserve, California, USA - CZODoug2_1_08_16fungal (PacBio error correction) | ecosystem: Environmental > Terrestrial > Soil >... | reverse complement strand
TCCTTTTTAAGGGTTTTTGTACTTCGTTTTTGGCAAAACGTTTTTTCCCCGTTTCCGCGATTAGGGGCGGGGGACCTATGCACGGATCACGGCATCTTCACGGTCGGATTTTATTGGGCAAGTGCTTGCTCGGCGCCGCAGCCCAATCCCATCCCCCGAAACCCGGTACAGTTCTGATTTCCGCGTAGGATGCTAGCAGGTAATCGTGCGAAGCTCGTTGAGGCAGGTCGATTCCTGCCCTTCCCTCTCAGGTTTTTTTTCGCCGTTTTGGGGTTTGGGTTCAACGTTTTTTTTCCGCCATGTTTCTGACCGAGAACACCTGATCGCCCACTATGCAGGACGATGCAAAGTGCCCTTTCCGAGATTCACTTTCCTTTGCTTGACCATCATTCCTTCTTCCCAGTTGTTTCTCTTCCCTCGTCCCTTGCTGTCGCCTTCCTAAAGCCCTTTTTCCTTTATGGTTCGCATCGACGAAAGCTTTTCCTTTGATCGAGCATTCCTCTGCGTCAGCTGTCGCTTGTTCCGCTCCCTCGGCGGATACCTCCCACAGCCCCCTGGCGGAACTTGGCGCGAGGCGCGCCCTTGTATCGATTTTTCCTTTTCTTTCGAGGCCTGCTTCTTGCTCGCACGGTATGAGGCCGGTCGATCCCGTCGACGCCGAAAACCCTGTGTGCTTCCCCCCACTTGTAGTCCGTTTTTCTAGGCCTGGTACGATTCGTGGCAGCCCTTCCTGCCATTTTTTTTTCTCTCCGCTATGCGTGAGCCTCTTTTTTGTTCCCTCTTGCTTTTTTCTTGAAGGCCCTGCCTTTCTCCTTGGCTTTGGCCAATTCTTCAGCACTTTCGTTTTCACGGCTCAGCGTTTGCTGTTTTTCCATTGGCGTTGATTCCTTTCGGTGGTCCGCTGACTCGATAGGCCCTGGTCTTGCCGACGGACCATGGTCGTTTTGCGCACGTCGTGTGCGTGTTAAGATCTTTTTTTTTCGAGAGCTTGTCTTTTTTTTTTTTTGTCGGCTTTTTTTTTTTATTCCCTGCTTGGCCTCTGCTCGCTTTTCCCGTGCCCTCAAGCTTTGGACGTCAGAAGTCTCCATCCTCTCCTCTCCCCTTTTTTCAGCTGTGCATGTTCGGGACAGTGATTTCTTTGGCGTCATCCGACTCTTGCAGCGCTATTGTCTCCCGACGACGGCCCGTCGCGCCGTTCCCGTTATGGCGGCTTCCCCGGTCGTACTCTTTTTGACGAGATTCGCCAACGTTTTTGGGGTTTTCTTCTTTGGTTACACTGGCTCTGTACTCCGGTATTGGTGGCAACTGCATCCCTGTCCCGACTATTTTATGTATTTTTTTCTCGTTGTCTTTATCTCGACCAAGGGCCTTTTAATTACGAAGGTCTGACTTTTTACCGGTCCAAGATAGTCACTCATTTAGTATCAAGCCCGCCTTTCCCTCTCAATGTCGGTCGATTCTGGCGCCTCCTCCCCCCCATGGCCGGCGCACTTTTCGGCTTTGTTCTTTTTTCCCAAGTTAATATGATTCGTTTTGTTTCGGTATTGTCTTTTTTAGAGTTCGGTCTTGTGCCGACGGTTATGGGGCGTCGTCTCGGTCGAGCAGCGCATTTTTCCCGCTTCCCTGCCCTCCTTCGCGGATGGTCCTTTTGATGGAATCTTTGTTCCCGTTGTGTCGCGTATTGTTGAAGTACACCATCTCTTCGACCAGCTTGGTTCACCGGCCGTGATTTCCCTCCTCGAGTAGACCGCGTTTTAAGCCGTTTGGTCACCAATTAGTAGTGTTTTTTTAAGTCCTTGGATGTGACTACGGAGGCGCTCGGTTTCTTCGCGCCCCTCGCGGCTGTTTTTTTCATGCAGCGACCCCTACGCCTTTGCCCTCGTCTCGTCCTCCCCAGTCCTGTCACATGCTTGTCTTTCGTGCGCGACTTCCTTGTCACCCGGTTCTACGCCAATCACAACCCCTATCGTGTTCTTTCTCTCGGTCGTGAGCCTGCGTTGAGGTTAAGATTTTTTCCTTCGGGTTTCGATTAGGAAGTTTGGTCCCCCCGATCAGGTTGTTTCAGTTTTGATTAGTGCGATTTTTTCTGGACGGTTGACCCGTCAGCATGCTCCCCCCCCCTCCGTCGACCTCGACGGACCGTCCCTCTTCTTTTCCCCTTCCTCCTCCGCCTTGGCGCGACCGAATGTGACATGGTCTTGTTTTTTTAGCACTTCTCACTCGGAGCAGGAGTTGCGGGGCTTGCCGAGGTCTTAGGCTGTAGCCGGCCCCTTCCCCTTTCATTTTTAGGGTTTCAAGAGGCTGATCCGCATAACCCCTCTCCTCTTTCGCGCCAGTCCCATGTTTTGCTTCTAGCATTCCTTACCGAATCGTCTCACTTTTTTTTTCTCCAGCCCCTCTTTTCCACACATCCCTCCCTTGGTTCTTCCTTCCGACGACGACCGCCCATAGCACTCTTTTCAGCCCTCTTCTCAAGCCCACTTTCTGACGTTAATGAGCGTGTCACGTAGTTCTGGCGGTTCCGTGCGACGACTGTTTTGGTCCCTGACTGCCGTTTCGTTGTTAAGATCCGCCCGGTCCTGATTCAGAGGTGCGGGCGTCCGCTGTTATGAATGGAAGCGTTTTCGCGGTGAATTCTTCTTTAGGACCCTCCCAGCCCTTTTTTCTTACAGCCCAGGACCTTTCTCGATTTCCTACTTTTTGTTTGAGAGTTTTTTATCGTGCGGGCGGTAATAGCCCCCACCCCCTTTCGGTCTTCAATCCCTCCAGTTCCCCCTCAGCGCTGCCTCCCCTCTCGGTTCAGCGTTAACTCGATCTGTTTCGGAGTTTTAGACTGGCGTAATCCAGCACCAGTTCGGGATACTTTTCCTTGCAGACCTACCAGGACACGGGTAGCATCCGCCCCGTAAGAAGAGCTAGATCCTTCTTGATGTCAATCGGCGCTTGGAGGACTCTTTCGTTCTCTCCTTAACGGTTGATAGTTGGTTTCATAATGTTCTTTGACTTGTTCTGGTTTTCTGCAAGATTTTTTTTTTTGAATTTCGAGCATTCGCTTCTTGTATTCTGCTCGCTCTTGAAACCTCGACCAGGACCAGGTAGGCCCCTTCCGCCCAGCCGCCTCCTCCCGGGGTCACGACCTCTTAGCTAGTTTCTTTGTTTCCGACAAGGTTGACATTTTTTTTTCGTTCGCCGTGCGGTGTTTTTCCCGGATATTTTAGGGCAGTCGCCTTTCGGGACTTCGTGGTAGCCTGCTTCCTGTTTTCCCCCCACTTCTCCTCTTCCCCCGTCACGACAGGAAACAGAACTGCTTCAGGTTGTTTGCCGGCTCGTTTTCCCCGCTGAACACACCTTTTTTTTCAGCCCTTCAACCCATCCCTCTTCTTTGGGATTGGAGACTTGAGCGTCCGTCGCCGCACAGCGGCCCCGGGAGTTTAATACTGGTAGGCGTATATCGATGTACCTCTCTTTACTGTTTTGCGAAACGCATTCCAGCCTCCTGATCGGCCGCCTTCTTGTGCACACATCGAATATAGTCCTTTCTTTTCACCACAGACCGAGTGTTTCGACGAGAGTGACCCTTTCGTTAGGCCCCCCCCGACCCCCCCGTTGCTAGAGCGCTTTGTTACAGGCCTCCATTTCGCGCACGCACCTTTTTTCCGTTCAGTCCTCATACGCCCTCAGGCGGCATTTTGGAGGTTTAATAGGTTGCTGCTGCCCCTGCATTCTCAGACCTCTCCCTCCTCCAGCAGGATCCCGGAGCCCCTTCTCTCCGACGCAAGTTACCGGTTCACCTTTAGTGCCGGATGTAGACTCACCTCGTCCGGTGAGTTTCTTCTGGGACTTCGGACAGTGATACTGCCGTGCCCCCATCCTTTTTTCCTTCTACGATTCTCCCTAACATCCCTCTTCCTCGTGGACCCTGGTCGACTTCGCCGTAGATACCCTCTTCTTCCCAGATGTTTTTGAGAAGGCGCGTCCATACGGTAGAAGGTTCATTCCCCATCCCCGCCTTTAATGATGCCTTTTCGCCGCGCCCTCCCCCCTCATGTGGATCTCTTAGTTCCTCGTCCTGGCTGCAAGTCACCCTTTTTGAGTCGGAGGTCCCTCTCCGTTCGTTCCATCGAGCTTTTCCCCGTCCCCCATGTTAAATTGCGGCCCTTATGTCCGACGCCACGGCCGCGATTTGCTCAACAGTCGGATCGGCTTAGAGTCGTGAGTTCCTTCCGGCCTCCTTCTTCCGGCATTTTTTAAGAGTTTTCTTTTTCATTGACCGGGGCCGAAGAAGCAAAGCCCTCGACCCACCCCCGATCGCGCGCCTCTCAGGCCGCCGCATTTTCGTACTCACGCCATGTAGTCGCCTCCAGGTGGTTCAGCTCTTTTACTACGAAAACCTACCTCTCTCTGATCACCCCTTTCTTATTCAGCGTTTACAGGCCCCCCCCTGTGTCGGCGGCTTGTGGTTCCCAAGCCACTGCAGATTCGGTTAATTAACGTCCAAGATTTTTTTTTTTGATCTCTTATTTCCCAAACGGCCGGAAGGATGGTCCGTCCTTCCGCGTAACCAGTCCTACGAGGCTGCTGAAACGCCTCAATTTTCCTGCCACTTTTTTTTGGAGGCTCGATTTCCCGCCAGAATTGCTCCCTTGCTGATCCTGACTTTCTTCCCTCTATAGGACTCTCCTCGCTGTTCTGCGCAGTCTTTTCGCCCCCCTTTTCTCCCCCTGGTCTTTGTCGATCCCAGAATCTTGTCGCTTCCAATTCGACCCCAATTGACGCGACGTGACAATTTCCCGCACTGATCGGGATCGAGTTTTTAGAGCGTAGACTATCACCCCTTCTTTGATTTGGTCCAGGCAAAGCCCGCTTCCCTTCTTCAACCTCTGATCTGGGCTTCGCCTTTTCCGAACTTCCCGGTCTCTTCTTGTCTCATCTTTTTTTGCAATCGGCTTTTTGAGTGGTCTCTGTTTCGGGTCTCCCGGCATGGCCGGGTCTTTTTCCTCCGGATCGTCCCCCGGCCTCACACCCATGACTCGACTTTCCTTATTCCTGCCCTTCTAAATAGACTTTTAGATGACTTTTGCGAAGTTCAGGACTGCGCTGACCTATGTTATTTGAAGTTGACGGGTGATGCTTGATGCGGCTATAACGCACGTTTTGCCCCCTATCCAAGCGCCCGTGTCCCTCTTCCTTGGCGCTGCACGGTTCGCACTAGACTGGGAAGATTTTGACTTCCCCCCGAAGAAATTTACACACGATCGTCATATTTTCTTTCCTTAATCGTTGTTGTTGTTTCTCTGCGAGATTCGTGTTTTAGAGATTTGTCCCCCATCGGCCCCGGGTTTGATCTGGGGAATAGGAAGGAGCCACGGCCCTTGCCCCGGTTTCGGAGGGGCTTAGGACACCGTTGTCGGAGGTCCCCTGACTCCCTCATCTTCCCCAGGCCCACTCCTTATCTTTTTTTTAGGGTCGTTTTGCCTTGAACGTATTACTTGAGTTAGGATTCCGTTTTTTTTAGTTGTCCGCCTCTTACTTTCTCTCAGTGGTGCTGGACTGGGACCGGCCCTTTCCGTGTCAAGGGGCCTACATGCCGTCTCCCCTGCCCTCCCCCCCTGATCTCCCAGCCTTGGCCTACTTTGCACGGGACGACGAGCTCCTCGCTCTTGGAGAGTGCAAGCCTTTAGGATGTGTCTTAACGCTTTTTTCCTTTTTTTCCTGGCTTTTCCAACCTCCTTACGGCTCTTTCGCGCAGTCCTCGCCCTCCTCCCGCTCCCTCCGACATGCGTCGGCGAGTTGGAGATTTTCTTTTTTTTCCATCGGCTTGATCCTTTACGAATGGCGGCCCTTTTTTCCTTTGCTCCAGCCTTGGCTGTTTTATTGTTTTTCGTCCGCTTCCGCCTCTGCTGCATGCATTTCGCAACGTCTCTCCTGGTTGGCTTTTGAAGTCCCCTCTTTCCACCCACGGTTTTCCTTGCGGCGTTCCTTTTCCCTTTGGTAAGCGGCCGGTTTTGCGTTTCCCTCCCTTCTTCAGTTGTTCTTCCCGCTATGCGCCGCTCTTTTAGTGGGACTGGCAGACTTCGATTTCTTTTTCTTGACTCCAATTTCCGCCTGCCATTGCCGTCACTTCTGATTTTTTTTTGCTGTTGTCTCCCTCGCGGGAGAGGCTGTCTGTGACTTCATTTCGAATCAATGTCTTTTTTCTGACTTTCGTTTTTTTGCTTTTTCCATGCGTCGGCCATGTCGTCCCCTCTGCGATTCCGGGGCTTTTCTGTCGCTTGGCGGGTCCGGCCTGTGTTCATGCTTTTTTTGTTAGCCGCCCGGGTTGGTTGCACGACGGCGGTCCCTTGACCGCTACATAGCCCCGATCCTTGTTTCCATCAGCGGGATTTTTTTCGACCCGGGATTTTCCGTTTTTGCGCATCTAGTTTTCGGTCGCTCGCTGAGGCGACGCCAGGGACCCCGGTCCTTGCCCTCCGCCGATTTCACCGGATGATTGCTTCCGGATCCATTCTTCTTGACTGATTTCGTTCGCCCCAGTTTTTTCCGGTGGCGCTGGTCTACCCTTTTCATCAGTCTGTGTGATTTTGCACGACCTTTCCCCCTTTTTTTTTTTTTTTTCTCAGCGGCTTTTTCACGAACCTTGGGCCTCCGTCTTCTAGTGATGTCGAAGTCCCGGTTTGCTTGCATCGCTGTTTTCTCACGCTTCTCCCTGGAAAGGTATGTGTCTTTCCCATTCCGGTTTTCTCGATAAGCACCATGGGTTTTTCGAACCTTTTGGCTTGATTGGGGTATAAATTAGTGAGGATGTCGGTTTTCTTTTATCGTCTTCGCGCAGTCGGTCTCTATCCGGTTCGACAGTTAGTTTTATGGAGTTTTCCCCGAAGGGACTTTTCGCGCGCAACCCCTTGCGCTGAAGGCGCCCCCATTTTCCCTCCGGTTTGCGTGCGTCGGCCTGAACGTTTTGGAGTTGCCTGGATGTCGACCCCCCGCGCCTCGACCCAAGCTGGGCGGCTTCCTCTTTTCAAGAGGGCTCCCTGCGCACCCGGCGCCGGGAACTTCGTGTGACCCTGCCGATTTTATTGTTTTACACGCCGTTTTTTTTTGATAGGTTGACGTCGGCCATTCGGCTGTGGTGTCGTTCGCCGACACCCTTTTGTTGTTCTCGATCGCGGATTTGATTTGTGTCCTTAGTGTCTTCCCCTTCCGGACCTCAACGTATACTTCCACCGAATCGTTTCTGAGCCTCGTGATTGCTTTTTCCTCCGTCTGGTTTTTGTTTGTTAATTTTTCTTTTTTTTGTTCACGGCCCTTTTCCCCCTGGTCTTCCTTTCTTGTTTTCGTAGTGCGGCGCGGTTTTGACTTTTGCACCGTCACTGTCATCCACCACGATTCGCATTCCCCGGAACAGGCACTTATGAGACACCTTAATACGTTGTTCTTTTCACGAAGTGGCCCGGTCTTGATTCGGTCCATCTACGACATCTTTTGATCATTGATCCTGGGCTGCCGAGGTCTTGGCGCGCTTTTTTCGCTGCACCCGACGGTCCTTGTTTGGGTTTCAAGCGCGTTTCATCCCTTTTAGAAGGCGCTCCTTTTTTGGGCTTTGCGCCGTGGTCACCCAGTCGGACACGCCCCCTTCTTGCCATCGCCTCGGATGCGAAGCAGTAGTAAAACGCTGGTTTTTTTAGCCATCGCCTGCCGACCAATCGCTGCGGAGCTAGCCTTATTACCGTTTTTACTTTCTCCCAGTTAATTTTTAGTTCGGCCTCCCTAGCCGGCGCCAGACATGGTTGCTGTCCCAGAGTCCTCTTGCGTTTTCCATCCTGAAGGTGCATTTTTTTTTTCTTTTTATGTTTGTCCCTATGCGATTTGCGTCTGAGCTTGGTTAAGAATGGCCGTCTGAATCCTCACCTTGTTTTGGTTCCCGGTCAACGCCTCCCCCCCCCCCCCAATGATCTCTCTCTTTTCAGTTCTCCCGGTGTTGTTTTCTCTCTCTCATGTGGGGCGTTTATGCAAAACCTTCGGTATTCAGTTTTAGTCAGTCTTCAACTCTCTCCATTCGAATAGGGTCCGTTCTCTCTTTTCTGACCCGTCTTCTCCCGGCCTTCTGCCCTCCCCCCATTTCGGCGACTTTTCTGTCCCCAGACCGACCTGCACTGGTCCTTCTTTTCGGTAATTCAAGTAGCTAGATCTGCCGGCTTCTGCCTTTCGCAGGCTCGGTTCGTTTGCGTCCGGAAACCCGGTAGATTGCGTCAGATGGTTTTCTCATATTTTCGTTGACTCTGGCTGGATCTGCTATTGCCGCCCCCGGGCTCGCCAGCCCCTCGGGCTCCCTTCGTTCTTTTTTTTTTTCTCTTTTGCTCGTCTTGTACCCCCTACCTGACCAGGTCTTCGGCGACGCCTAGCCAAGCCATCTTTCCTCTTCTCCCTTCCCTTCTCTGTTTTCCTTGATGGTGTATTCTTCCTCCGACCGGGCCTTCGGTCGCTCCTGCGGCGACGATTTCGCTTCCCGGTGCTTTGGTGTCGATTTTTCGACTCGTTTTGCGCTGCTTCCGGTGGCCAAACCCGTCAGCGCAATCAAAGTCTTCGTGACCCAGTTTTCGCTGGTAGTTTGCGGTCATTTCCATCCGGTCCCTCCGAACACCCTCCTTTTTCCGCCCTTCGGCTCGCCCCAACGATTTGGGTGGTCGTTTTTTTTGAGGCCGGCCGTTAGCACGACTGACACCAGTGATCTTTGCCAGTGTTTCGGCGATTTCTATCTTTGCAAGATGAGGTCGGTGACCCCCAGTTTTGCCCGCTAGTATTTATCTGACTCTACCCATAGGCGGTCCTTTTCTTTTTTCCCCCTTCCGGTAAGTGGTTTTCGCATCTGCGTGCGGCCCTCGAGTGGGCAATTCGCCGCTTTTGTAAGATTGTTTTTGCCTCATCTCTTTTCCCCCGCAAAAGTTCCGTCGCCGCCCCTTTTGGTTTATGTTGTGTTTCCTCAGTCTGGTTGATGCGCGCGAGCCATTGCATTCCGCCCCTCCGCTCGATCGCCGGCTTTTTTTTCCCGGGATTCGCTTTCCGCTGCTAATTCACCTTGCCCCATTGACATAATCTATCTTTTTTTTCCCCGCCCTGCCGGTGCTGCCCCGGCCCTGTTGTGTGGCCTCCTCCTCGGCACCGCCAGGCGCTCTTTCGTTTCGAACCTCGATACTCTCCGGGACGTTTGAGTCGACGTCCTTTTCTCCGACGGCTTTTTCCCTTGTGTTTCTTTGAGTCCTTTAAGTTTTTTTTTTGCCATCCTCTCTTTTCCTCCTTTCGTGGGCTCATCACCGATGACTGCTGCACCCATTTGTATGAACCCCCATCTACCCGACAGAATGGACGCCGATCAGAACCTTTTTTCTCGTTTTTTTTCAGTCCTTACTTTTTTTCGACGGAGCAGCCTTCCTTCCACTGTTGCTACCTGCGTCGATTCGAAATGCCGGCCCTCACTTCGAAGAACAGCCCGCGCTTTCTTAACCCTCTTCCCTTTTCGAGGGACTTCTTCCTCTAAGTCTTTTTTGTTGCCTTTAACACCGTTTTTCAGAGGTCCCTTCCATGGCCCACGGCAGACGAGCACCTCCTCCCACCCCGCGTCGCTCGCTGTCTCTCCTGCCTGCTATTCGCCCCTTCCATGTTAGTGCCGACAGGTGTTTGGTATCTATAGATTCCAGCACCTGCCCTCTTCCCGATTGGCCATCAACTCTCCTTCTTTCCATTCCTTTTGTCGGGAATTGGCGGCAAGCACTTTTCTCACGCCTTGGCTCCTCCTCCCTCCAAAGGCGTCGGGTTTAATGATTACATGCCACCTGCATTATTTTGTAAACGCTAGGCCCCAGAGTTCCATTCCGACTGTTTTTTCACTCCTGCCATGTTTCCCTTCCACCGGTGGTGTGCTCGACCCCCCAGTTACCGCCCTGCGTCTCATCCTGTGCGATTTTCAATTTAGAGTCCCCTCTCTCGCTCCTCTAGGCCCTCCCCTTCTGAGCAGCCGTCGCCAGTTTCTCCCGGTCGTTGCCTCTCCCCTCCGATGTCGCGTCACTTTCAATGCTGATCTAGTTTTTTTTTTGAACATTGATTCGGCTATCTTTCCTGTATTCGTCCCCATTTCCTTCACGGCGTTGAGGCCGGCGAACGGCAAAAGACCCCGTCCCTTTCCCCCTCCTTGATCTGTTTTTCTTTTAGAACCTTTCCCTTCTTTTTTTGCTGCGGCGTCCTAGTTGACTGACTTTTTTGAGATCAGGGGGTTTTGACAGATTCTTTTTGGGCAATTTTACAACTTGTTTTCCCTTGCCCCGTCACCCCGGCACGTCACCACCCTCTTTAGGCCTTTAGCGGGTCCTCACCTCGCACGTCCGCGACGTTTGACTTTACTTTTTTGACCTCAGAAGTGACCGGTTGCAGGGTGACCTTGCTTGCTGTGCTCCGCGCAGCACTTGGCCCCTTCGACCACTCAGACTTTCCTAATGCTTTTTTGTCACTTATAGGTTACCTCACTCTCTGATTTTCCCTATGTGCCTCTGAGACGAACCCCTCCCCCCCCC
>Ga0179593_1474633_pt1 | contig 10565 bp, 8 predicted proteins | sample CZODoug2_1_08_16_FD_185931 | JGI IMG/M metagenome (GOLD analysis project Ga0179593, IMG submission 185931) | Vadose zone soil fungal communities from Angelo Coast Range Reserve, California, USA - CZODoug2_1_08_16fungal (PacBio error correction) | ecosystem: Environmental > Terrestrial > Soil >... | reverse complement strand
TCTTGACGTCGTTCTTACCTCACTCGGCACCCTGTGTTTGCTTCCCCCTTCCAGTCCAGTCCTTCCGATCTCCCTGCCGGGCTCAGGTTTTAACGACCTATAGGCGAGATCTCTGGCGTCGCAGGGCAAGATGTCCTGGTGTTAGAAGAGACTTCGATAGTCTTCCTCCTGAGTACTGAGATGCCTTGACTGGCGCCCCTTTATGCAAACGCCCCTGCAGCTCAAGCGGGGTTATCCCGCTCTCCCTGAAGATGATGCGGGTCTTTCATCTGTTCCCATGTCTGTTTCGTTCTCGCCCGGAATATACTCGCGAGCTCCTTTCTTCAATGAAGATGTTGTCCGATCGCCCGTGGCGATCCCCCGTAGTCGTTCCCTCATGATGGACGAGCCCTTTGGCCTCCGAGCTCCACCCGTCTTCCTTTCAACACGATTCCCTTTTTTTTTCTCTGCGATCCTCTTACCATTTTTTGTAAAACCACCTTTTTTTCCGAATCGAGGTCTTCTTTCTCTCGAAATTGATAGTCGTATGGCGACGCAGTCCTTCTCTTCCCCATAGAAGATATCTGATATACGCGCCCCTACAGATCCATCATGAGTTCCGAACCTCCATCCACAAGCGATTGCAAAGGGATCTCGTTTTGGTTTGTCTACCACCGAGCTATGTACAGAAGTTCCATTAAGGACTGCAGCGGATCGTGTGAGCTCTCTCAACGTCTTACCCATCTCTTCCCCTTCTAAAGAGAGTCGTCTGCCATTTATCCCTTTTTTTTCTTATGTTGGGATTTCTTTTCCAACTCCCTATGTCATAAAGTTCTTAGGTCAGCCGCCATCGATGCTCCACTTACGATTGGTTAGTCCTCTTAAAGTAATCTGGGAATCCTGATAGAAAGTTGTTGTCCCTTTATTTCCCTCCATTTCTTTCCCCTTTTTCCGCGTCCTTCGGCCTCCGTCCTTATTCCGTAGCCAGCCGTCTTCTCACAGAGTATTCTTCCCAATTCATGAATTTTCAGCGGTGACGAAGATCTTATAGCGTCGCCCTGCTTTTTCCATCGCCTTATTGGTCCTTTTCACAATGTACTCCCTTCCCATTGTGATCCTACTAAGACGTCGCGCTGTTCCGATAATTTCTCGAAACACCCCCGACGCTAGTTCTTTAACGACGAAAACCCCAATGACAAGTCAATCATCTATCACCTTAGACATCAGAGGCCGCGCATCGTTCCGTCTCTCTATCGCATTCGGATACTCCTCCTCCTGGAGGTAATTAAGATTACTTTCTGTTTTTGATAGACCCGCGGATACCTTAGTAGACGTTTAGTCTTGGTTCTAGGGCACCAGAAAAGCCCCCACCACATTATTGCAGGTACTAGGTCGAGAGCTGACAACAGGCTCACCACCCCAAGAGACTATTCCTCCTCTTCCCCTTCCTCTTTCAACATGCCTTTCCCTTCCATATTCCTACCCTCGCTCTCGGCGCTCCTGAGTCGCGCGTGCTGGCGATTTGCAATATATTCTGCTGAAGCGCGGTTTGTAGGTTCTGCCACTCCCCTTCTCAATCTCTTGTCGCGCCTCGCGTTTAAGGGTGAGGATGAAAGATCTGGTTCTTCTTTTAGCTTACTCCACATCGACGGACCTATCGAGTTTCTGATGTCCAAGCTCGGGCTATTCAACTTCCCTCTTCGGACCGCCGAGGCCGGTGCGCATTAGAATGCATTAATCCCCAGGTGTGCTGTTGCGCTGCACCCCTTTCTTTTCCCTACCTCTCGACGGTTTCATGGTCTTTGTCGCCAGCCGCTATAAACCTTCTCGCGGCCCATCTGGAAGCGGCCCCCCTGCCTCACCAAAATTCCTGCCCCTCGCCGCGGCGCCCCCGGGTCACCTTTTTTGGCACATGGGGCCTACACCAGAAGAGACGAGAAGAGCCAGAATCCCGCGGGAAGATGAGGTCCGAAGGAACAACACACGACCCGAAACTGTTTTCCCTTTGCGGTCGCGGCCGAAACAGACAGCTTTGAACTTCTCGCGACTGCGCCCTTGCGCACTTCCTCGCGCGCTCACCTCCAAATTAGCCCTCTTGTAGCTCAATCTTCTATATGGAGTTCCTCATCTCTCGTGACCTTGGCGGTCTTCTTTCCCTTTCTTACAGTTTTTAATGGTTCATCATTATTATTCAGCCGTGAGGCTTTCCCTGAGTTCGCCTCTTCTCTGCGCTTTCTTCGTGAGTCCTCAGGATCGGTTTCCCACAACTTTTGCCCGAACTCCGCTCCTTCTTTCCCGCCTTGCGCTCTCCCTGTTCCCCTTCTGCCACCTCCTTCATTAATTCGACGAGACCGCCTTCTTGACACCTACTACCCGCGTTTTACTCGCAACCTCCTCCCTGCCCCGCCCTAGCCCCCCTAACCTCGGCACCCCGATTGTCTTGCCCTTCAAGTGATGAATGACATGAGACGAATCGTCCGGCGTGTTTTTCCGACGGACCTCCCCCCTCCTTTTTCGACCTAGTCGTACGCCCTGGCATCGCCCGTCTCCTGTACTATCCCAACCATCTTTCCTACCTTCCCTCTTTCCCCATGGAATTTTTCTGCCGCGCAGGCGCTTGAGTCCAAATTCCATATATGGAGGCTCCCCCCTCTGCATTACGGTACGAGGTGGTTAGGCCCCCTCGCGACCATTTTTTTATTTCCTTTCTAAGGAGTTGGTAACACGACCCTGTCGATGGTCCCCCTTTGTCGGATCTCCTCTGCCCACCGACTCAGGTAGTGATGACTGCATTGATCTCCCACACGTCATTCTCTCATTAATCATACTACGGTTTTTCTTATTCTAGTCTTGTACTTGTTTTCATCGCGAGCGGCCAGGTCTCCGAAACTTGCCCTGTCGAGCCGTGAGATTCTAGCCCCAGACTATTTCTCCCGACCTCGACGGCGTTTCGTGGTCGCCGTGCAGTAGTAGCCCCTTTCGTATTTTTTTTTTTTCCAGTCCCTCCCGACTTGGAAAATTGTCCCCTTCCCTCCTACCTTATAGTGTTTTTTATTTGCTTTCAGGTTGACAGCCCCGCTAAAGAGAGTCCCCCCTCGCGGGCATGGTTTACTTTTTATTTTAATGTCTTCTTTGAACTAGGTCCTTTCTTCTCTTATTATATTGCCTGGCTTCGTTTTTCCTCCTCCGATGTATATGTATTCTTCTTCCCCCTCACGGACTCCGTTTTTCGCGAGGCTTCAGCAACTTTCCTCCCTAAGATCCGCGTTAACCGCATCCTTCTTGATTTTTTTGTTACCAGGAGTCTTTCCTTCTAAAGACGCGAAGCGGAAGAGGGGTACAGTATTTTTTCTCAGACCTATGACCTTATCGGTTATTAGTAGCATCTGGTCTTTCTCGGCCGTCCGCTGCCTTTTTGAGGCCGATCCTTCTCTGTATTTTTCGGGCAAATTGTAGCGTGACCTTGCCTGAACGCTGTTCTACTCCTGCCTTACATCTCAACCCCGCAGTAGAGGCCTGTCCGCATGACGCTTCTTAGGGTTTCAAGAAACTATCTCCCCATTGCGAACCCCGCCTTAGAAATGCCCTACCTCAAACTTTTCAGAACATCCTCAGCCTTTTTCCTTAAACCCCCAGAATCGCCTCTTTGAGGTATGCAGGCGATTAGGTTTAGTTCTCACCGGAGAGAGTTGCGTTTCGATCTTTCTCATTTCTTCTCGATATTTTTTCAATGAAATTCTTCGTCTTCTTTTGGAAGAGACAAAACTTCTCTCTAGTCCCCATGTGAGAGCTCACGGTTTGGTTTCGAAGTTACCCGTTTTATATGGTGGTTTACGGTGCGCGGCACTATTTTTTACCTGTAGAGTATGGGTCTGCAGATAGCTGAGACGGGCCCCTGACCACATCACGCAGTCGGTCGTGTAGTACGTAAACGGTGCACAACCTGACAGCCCTTTACCCTTGAACCTTTGGCTATTCCTTCCTATTCCCTTCACGAAGCGACAGTACCCTAGATATGACTTAGGGAATGCGACTTCCTCCTTTCTTACAGAGCCGACGATCGTGATAGGGATTTATTATCAGTAGTAAATAGAGCAGCAGAGAAAGGAGGAGAAGTATAGGAGTATGCCTTCCCGTCGCTTCGTCCATTTGCATTTATCCTCACCTCAGACGCATGATAAGCGCCCTCTCGTGCTCACCAGTCGCAAATCCTCTCCTTCTGATCTCCGGAGCGTGATGCCCTCTGTGACTATCCTTTTAGCGCATCGGCTTCCTCTCGGTCTCGTTCCAATTGGTTTTAGTTGATGTTGAGAAGGGTTTTTTTCTTCTCTGGTGCCCTAGCGCCAAATTTCCGTGGAGTGTGCCATTCACTTTCCCCGGAAGAACTCGGCTTGACCTTTTTCAGGAGAAGAGGATTGCTTCCTCCTGCCCGTACTAGATCATTCCGCCTCTTTTATTTCTTATGTAGCACTCATTGTCTGACAGCTCGACGATTTGAGGAAAGAGGTGTATTTTCCCTTAGTAGAGTTTTCCGAGGTAGGAATTGTCCTCTTTTTGTTCGCCCATTATTTGAGCCCCTCATTTTTAGTTTTCTCCTTATAGGGAAAAGCGCGAATCCTTCCGGAGAGGTCTTCCTGAAACGCGCGGCTCCATTTTAGCAATCCGTCCCCCCCATTGACTCATTTTTAGGAGACTCTCTACTCGCCTGATTCTCTTCAACTGAACAGCATTAACGGAGCTTTTGCATGCTCCAGGTATATACGAGGAGATTAATCGGCCTTGCGAAGACCCTCCTTTCTCTACTATTGGCAAGGAAATCGCCGACCTGTCCCCCGTCCCTTCTGACTAGCGTGAGCCCCGTATTGAGGCTTCTTCTGAACCATCTCTTGCGCTTCATCCTTCTGTGGGCATCACTACTCTGATTTGATAGAGATGGGGTTTTTTACCCTCCATCCCAATCACTCCCCATTACTTCAGATTGGGCCTAATGTTGGAACTGAATTCCTCTCTTCTCTTGAGATCCTTTGCGAGCAGGGCTCGATGGTACGCCCAACCACGCGAGCGCTCCCCTGTAACGTTCCCTCCCGCTCTTCACACCTGGAGCCAAGAGTATTCCCTCTCTGCCAAATGAGGCGTTGTAGGTTTTGACGAATTTGAGTAACTTCTTCGTCGCTCGGTTAGGGAGCAGTCCCTGATAGAGTCTCTTTGGCTATTGGTTTCTGAGACCTCTTCCCTACCCTTATTTTTCGTTTTCTATAGATACCGATTCTTCAGTCTTTGTTACGAAGAAGGTCTCTGTCCACTTCCTCCCGCACCCCTCGCGACGTCCTGTTTTTGTTTTCAGTGAGGGTATTCTCTCCCTAGCTCTTCATTCATTGGCTAGCATCCTTCGGACTCGCGGATTTTTTTAAGATAGCACTTGATCTGCTCTTCATCATAGACTTCTCGCTTATAGGAAGAGCTCCTCCTCGCTCCTACCATTTGTCAACAGAGACAGTGAAAAGCTTTTCGCGCTGTTAGTGAGAGAGTGCGAAATCATCTTATCTTCGGTAGAGTTGTCCCAGTCAATCGCGCCTTCCGTCCTCTGCTTTCATGGAAGAACGTTAATTCTTTCCCGCGCTCTTCCTCCCAGGTGCCCTTCTCTAGGCAGTCTCTATTCCTCCTTCTCCCCCTTCGTGAATGATTCCAGGCGAGAGCCGGTTTTGCCCTTTCGAATATCCTCCCTCTTTTGGGGGATTCACCCAATTTCATCATTTCCCCCTTCCTCCTCCCCCTTTTTTTTGTTTCTCTAGATGACGCGCTAGTCGTGAGCAATCCTCGGCCCCTCGTTTCGCAATTAGAAGGAGATCCGGATCGGATCGGCCCGCCGTTGCAATTCTCTGATAGACGCTCCCGGAGACTAACCCTTTGTCTTTGTTCTCAAGTTCCGAGAATCCTTTTTCTCCTTTCCTGATCCTACACGTCTTCGGTTTTATAGTCTTTGACCAAGTCTTCTTTAATCTTTCCCCTTGACCAGGTCCCTTCCGCTCCCTCCGCTCGCGTGGTAAAGTAATCTATGTCCCTGGTAGGTGCCCTTTAGTCCTTAATCAGTCGAGCTGATCTCTTTCTTCTTAAGATTTCTGAGTATCACTGCCCGTTCTATCTTCCCCCAGAAGAGGAGTTTAAAATCCTGGACGGCTCATTCGCCTTCCAGTCTCGTACGACCTTTCACCTCTTCCTTGATCCCTCCAGGATAAGCTTATTTTGGGAGCTGCAGCTGGACCGTATTTAGTAACCCACAGAGTCTTACCCTGCCTTCCTATCTTTTAGAACTGCATAGTCGTCATGGTGCGCTGACCAATTTATCTCTTCCATCATTTCCAGTTATAGCCCTCCTCCCCCCCCAGACTAATCGTTTTCCGTCAAATCGCCCAACTAAACCACTCCCTTTCTGCGAGGCTCTGCTTTCACTCGCTGATGGAAGAATTCATGAGCACGGCTCTCGTTTTTTGGCCCTCCCTCGCGACGTTTATCGCCCCTCTATTCTGCTTATCAGAGCTGACTTCTAGCTTTTTTGAACTAGTCCCTAGTTTTTCTCCTCCTCGTGAGGGACTCTTTCCCCGCACACTGCTATCCCTATGCGTCTTGATGACTGCCCAACTCTATTCGACTCCTAACCGCAGTCATATTGGATAGATAGTCTTCTCGTTGGTCCTTGCGTCGCATTATCTTTCAATAGTGCGGAGTCCGGGCCGCCCTTCCTATTCTAAAGTTCTCCGCTGTCAGTTTTTCCAACTACGACTCAATGATGAATTTTGATTCCTAGTCCGACGCTGCCGATATACTTTAATATGGTGTCTTGACTTCTACCCATGTATCACAGAGACTTTTATTTAATCGCAGCACCATCTTCTTCGATGTTACCAATCTCCCTATCTCAAAAAGACATTCTGGATAAAACCGTCAATGAAACTCCTGACTCTACTGGGCGAGAAAAGAATCTTGTCCCTCTCCTCTTCTGCGACTTCTTCTCAGCTGCCGGTTCTCCTCCCAATACCTTTGATTTTCATTCAGCTTGTGCGGCTCGACCCATCCGTAGAACGCCCTTCCCCGCTCGCGATTTGTTTTCTGTCAAAGACCCCACCCTGTTCCTTGCTGTTCGATAGTTATTTAGAGCGCCAACCTTATAACCTCCCGAGCCTCTAGACCCTGGTTCTCCCTTGATAAGGCTCCCTGAGTTCTACTTCTTTTCATATAAGTCCCTCTGCGTTTCTATGGAGTTTTCTTCCTTTCACTCTTTTTTTCGGAATCGCGGCGGATTCTGTGATGAGCAAGCCACTTTCCTAGAGAATGGGCGACGCTCTCCTCTAGGGGAGAGGAATTTACTTAATATTCTTCCCCTTGTACGAGAAGGAGATCCCTCCCCCTTTCTTTGGCCAGAACATTCCCTGTTGATCGTTCCTTCTCCTCTTTATATGCCCGTCAGCGGCGGCCCCCTAGAAGAATACCCCTCCTCCACGGTTGCTTCGGTCTTTCACAGTCTGTTTCGACTCGGTTTTGCTTGTGATGGCCGTATTTCAGTAGATCTCCACCCCCAAATCTATAATTTCCCATTCTCTTTTCCATGAAGAAACTCTTCACCCCCCGACGGCCACTCGATGACCGTCGTTGCGTCTTTTTTCAATTCCTCTCTACATGGTCCGGCGCCATCCGAGTGAATCCTTCATTTTATCTAGATGTCAGCCCCATGCGAAAGTCACGCGCCGTTTCTACAATCCACCTCTGACGTCTGGCAGCCCGTTCGCTTTTTGCTTCCCCCTCTTCCGAATTGCGCTCCACCTGGGCCTTTAATAGAATTTTTGCGCTTAGGTGTTCTCCCCCTTTTGTGCAGATACGATTCTTCCGCTACGCGGGGGTATAGGACTTGCGAGATAGTGTGCGCACTCGTCGTACCTTCGAGGTCCCACCCCCGGTTCCTCCCCCCTCCTCGCCTTTTCTGTTTTTTTTGTTTTCTTGCCCCCTTCTCGATTAAGATCCTCACGGTCTACATCTAATTCCCATTTGACGAGGACTCTCCCACGCCGCTTCTCTTCGCGACTAGACGTACACCCCCGAACTTCGCCATGTCTGTTTCCCGCTTTTCTTTGAAGAACCGAGATCGGTTCTTCTTACGCCTACCTTACGCCCCATCGTCTCGCCCTCAAGGCATCGCAGTTTTTCCTTTTTTTGGCAACCTTCCTTCAGTTTTTCCTCTCCCCGTACTAACGCCCCTCTCTTTCTTGTAGCCCCTTCTCGAGATGGCTGCGCTGCTTATCCCCCCCCCTTTAAGAGGTTTAGTCCCCACGCGCGACCCGTTTGGCCGGGACTCCGCCTAGGTATTCAGAGGAGTTTTCTTTTTCCTCTCCTCTCGAACGTCCGGATCTTTTAATCTTCCCTCCTGCGCGATCCCCCCGCCAATCTATATATCCTCCTCTCCCCGTTGTTTTTCGGATCTTTTTTTTTCTCGCGCTCCGTAGGCTCCGACCAGTCCTTTCGATTCGGTTTTCTTTTCTCTCGCCGCCTCGTTTTTGCCGTTCACGGCGTAGAGGTCGTCCTTTTTTTATCCTTTATAACTGCGACTTTTTGTCCTCCCTTTTACCTGCCCTAACTTAATGACGTCGCTATCCAATCTTTTGTAGGCAAGTTGCCGCCCCTCGGCGTTGGCGGCAGGGTAGTTTCCTGCGTTTTAGAGGTGACTTCTGATGCTGACGACTTCTCTTCCGGCTTCTGAGGAAGATGTTGGAGCGTGCTTTCCGGAGGAAGAAGTTTTGCTGCGCTTGCCTCAATTAGTACGCCTCTCCGATCTTTGGCACGAAGCGGCGTTTCGAGGGCGGTTTTAGGCCCAGAATTCTGTGTGCCCGAAGCTAAGCATGGCTTTTGTTATCAGGTTTCGTGCGACATGGAAGTCCTTCCCTGGAGAGTCGTTCTTTGCAGAGCGCTGCATTCTAGACGGTTTAGCTGGGGAGGTGATTTAACTGTAGGTGTCCGAGGACGCCGCCGCGTAAAGAAGCCCCATTTTTTTTAGGCGAGGCCGTGCTCCCTTTTTCCCAGAGAACTCCTCCCCCCGGAAGAAGCGGCACACTTTTCCGCCTTTCCCTGCGAGGTGATCCTCCAATTTCTCTAGCAATTTCCTTCCTCCTACAGGCACGCGCTTGCGTCTAGATCAGTCTAGTCTGAGTTATTTTTTCGTGCGCAGGGCGAAGTCTAGCGCTTCATGCCTTTGAGGTTGCTCTTAATTGCGTCATCTTACCAAATGGCGATTAGAGGTCGGATGATCTTTTACCTACTCAGGTTTCCGTAGGGTTCTTCTTTCTCTTCTTATTTGGAACGTAGGATGGGTGTGTGCTCGCCTTGTCTAACGCCCCTTCAAATGCCGCCTCGTTCTAAGGAAAATGTTATCTCAGCACCTGTGGCGTTGTCTTCCCCTGGTTATGATGCAGCCTTCTAAGTAGAGATAGGGCGGACGAGCCCCTTCGCGGGTATTACTTCCTATTGATCCCTACTTTGAGAGACGACTACCCGCGGCCTTTCTAGAAAGGCGGCAGCCCTCTATTCATTTAGAATACTTGTGAGATTATCAGATGGTATTTCTGGATCACACCTAACAGTCCGCTGTATTTCATATAGCATCTCTGTCCCGCTCCCAGATGCCCCCTCCGCGCTCTGCGGTTAGTTCCTTCGCCTTCGTCGCCTAGATCAGGATAAGTCGCCCCTTTGACTTTTCCCTCTTACGAGGGCGTTGAGTCCGGTTCGCTCCTCATATGAGAAAGGCATTCCCTTTGCGGTTCCGGAACATGCCCCCTTACACTCGGCGACTCCGTCCCGTCTTCGTTCCCTTCTCCCTCAGAGATACTCAGTCCGTATTCTGTTGTTAGTCTTCGCCTCAGGAAAGCGTTTCACTTCTCTACTGAGAGCTCTGGACGCGGGTGCTCCGTCTAGGTTGAGGTCGTTCCTATTTGGTTTTTTCTTTCAGAGTTGAGAACTAGTTCTCGGTTCGAGAGGCGGTTCGCTTTTACATTGAGGATAGGGCACCGCGCTTCTTCAATTGTTAGTCAAGCTTTCCCCCCCTTGATGAAAGACTGAAGATGCGCGATCGAATGGATTCTGCTTCTGGCAGTATTGGCCTTTCTTGATCTTTTTTTCTAGGTTCCTGGGACTATTGAGGACTTCTCTCCTTCCCCCTCCCCGCAGAAGAGGGACAGGACGCGGGCTTGACCGTCACCACGTCGAGCCGGCCAAGAGTGACTGGGGAAATTTTGCAAAAGCAGAATGGGTCCTTTTTTATCTCTATGGCTGCGGACATTTTTCCCCCAAAGCGAGTTTTCCGGATGGGCGTTGGAACTGCCTACCATCCCCGCCAGGTCAAGTCCGACGACGATTCGAGTTTCCCTCACTCAGACGCTACTGGGCGAATCGCTTTCGAGCTTTGCCTTGGGTCCCCCGATGTCTCGGCACGATCTGATTCCCATGACCGGATTCCCCTCTGCTCTGCTTAGAAAAGCCGATTCGACCCTCGGTCATGTCTTTGTAGTTGTCGACGCTTTCGGTAGGGCGAGCGACTTTCGTTT
>Ga0179593_1467811_pt1 | contig 10565 bp, 6 predicted proteins | sample CZODoug2_1_08_16_FD_185931 | JGI IMG/M metagenome (GOLD analysis project Ga0179593, IMG submission 185931) | Vadose zone soil fungal communities from Angelo Coast Range Reserve, California, USA - CZODoug2_1_08_16fungal (PacBio error correction) | ecosystem: Environmental > Terrestrial > Soil >... | reverse complement strand
TCCATCTCGACCTTGTCGAAGAACAAGTGATTTTGATTTTTTGAATGTCCAGAAGTTTTTTCTCCTCCTACTTTTTCACTTCCTTTCCCCCCTCCTTCCCTCCCGTTCATGAGGATCCCCTTTTTTAGGAATTTTATTAGAAGGCTTGTTCTCCACTCCACCTGCCGGCCCTCGAGGTCATCTATAAGATGTAGTTCAGTAAGGTCGTTTCCTTCTGAACTCTCCTGTTTTTCTCCTTAGTTGTAGATACGTTGTCCCCAGCCCCCCCCGTGACGTCGGTGCTTATTCCACTCCTTCGCCCCTTATGCTTGATTTCGTCTGGGCACTCGTTCTTGTCGACCCTCCTCCCCTTTCCAGCCAGGTCATGGCCCCTCTGCTCAGTTGGCTTTTCTTTTTTATTCTTTGAAGGAAGATGATGAGATTGTTCCCGGCGTTTTTAGTTGTTTCCCCACTTTTCTTCGAAGATTTGAAACTACCCCACTGCGGAGCCGCATGAGTTGTGTAGTTTTTACGATGCCGTTGGCAAGGCTCTTCTTAACGACTTTAAAGTTATGAGGTGTGTTTTATCCCCTCCCCGCCCTTCTTCATTTTCTTTCCTGCAAGAGAACATCCCTGAATCTCCTTCCTTTTCTGGACGGGTCCCGTCGCAGTCGTCATTCAAATTTCATGCGCTTGCCCACCTTCCCCAAGGACGTTTTCCGATATAGGAGGTGGATCCTTCTTTCTTTTGCCCACCAGTGGGGCTCACGCCGCCCTTTTCTTCTTTCTACGTTAAGAGGTTTACCCCCTCAGGCCTCTCTAAGAGGCCTGTCGCTGGCCTCGGGCTTTCCGTAGATCCGCGTTTTCAAGTCTCTGTGTCTGCGGCTTTCTTCTTTCTTCCCCATTCCCTCCTCTCCGGTTTTCGGAGACTCTTCCTCAGTAGGAGAGGAGCCCCCCCCAGGACCACTTTTTGCTTATCTAAGCTTTCCTTTTGCCTGTAATTGGCCGGCTTCGGTTTTCCCCTCGATACTCCACTCCCTCTGGACCGCCGTTTCATTCCCCCCCCCCCCCCACCCATGCTTTTTCACGGAACGATCCTTCCCAATTTTTTATCGTGCTTGGCTGTTCGGTCCGTCCCATTTCGGAGGCATGCGAGATTACGCCTTTCTTACACTTCTTTTCCCGTACCGCACCTCCCTCCTTTTTCAGTCCGTTTTTGTATAGGTTTGAACCACTATCTCTCCTCTCTTAAATTTCTATAATTGACGCGTTACCTCCCCCCGGTGACGATAGTTCGCACCAGTCGCTATTTGCCATTCCAGTGACGGATTTCTTCTCCACCCTCATGCGATCATGACTTGAAATTCCCCTTTTCTTCAACCCTTCCCCTCGAACGCTTTTGAGCCTCTCCAGTTTTCCCTAAGCATGTTCCGGGACGAGTATAGTTCCCTTTTTTCAGCCCCTCCCACCTTGAAGCGCTGTCCCTCTCCAACTTTTCTCGTTACGGATGGTGATTCCTCTTTGACGGATGTCCCCTCTTCCTTCTCCCGATTCACTTCACGCCTGATTTCCATCTTTCATAGTACCCTCAATTGCCCCCGCTTTTCTCTGTTACTCAGCCACGCCGACGATTTTTCCTCATCATGTCATGCAAGCCCTCGTGGCTCAGCGATAAGCCCTGGACCCCTTCCCCTCCTTCCAGCCTTGTTCTCCTTCCTTCCTGCCGAGATCTACGATATAAAAATCTTCTGGCGGAGGTCTTCTTACAATTTCCAGGCCTTCTCATTTCGTAAATCCTCTGTCTCCCCGTGCTGCTGACCTAAATAGATTGGAATACGGCATCCCCTTTCTTTTTTTGCTCCTCCCCCTCCTGCATTTTTCAATAGATGCAACCCCCTCTCACCCCCTCAACTACCATCTCATTACCATGACCCGAGAACCAGCGGTTTTCATTACTGAGTTCTCTCTGTTCTAAGGTCTCCTCTCCCCCTGGCGGCTTCTGGCCTCCCCCCCCGAAAGGGGACTTTGATCGAGCTTGAACTTTTCCTCCTAGGAGCTCAGTCGTCCAGGGATTTCCAGACCTTTTTTCACTGAATACTTACTCGTTTTTTTTTTTTTTTTTTCCCCCTCCCTTCTTTCTTCCCCCTACCGTGTTGTTGTGAGATCTCTGCTGAAAAAGACGTTCCGGATTTCCCAAATTCCCTTGCAAACTTCCAATTGACACCTTCTTATCTTGCCTGATCTCCTGGCCCATCGCTCTTTCCCATTCCCCCCCCTTGACTTTAGTGAGCCTTGTCTCCGAGCCGCCCCCCTTGCTTCCGATCCACCTAGAGGATTAGTCCCCCCCCCCCTTCGTTAGCGGCGCTGGGCATGTTGAGTTTTTTTTATTTAAGTGGTGAGTGTCGGTTTCTCATGGCAACCGAAAAATCAGGAACCCCCGTATGCCCCCTGATCCGTGAGGCCTCCGTTCACGGACAGTCCTTCTTGTCCTGCGTTTTTTAGCTGATTTTTTTTCTCCCCTCCGCTCTACCCTTCTGCTGGGGCTACCGTCTTCTCGGGCCTTTTCGCCCCCCCTTTTTATTTTTTCCTTTTCTCGGCCTTTTCTCGCTTGAGCCCGCATGCTGTTGCGGTTATTTCCTCTTTTTTAATAGTCGCAAGTTTCGTCGGGTCTCGCCGTTTACATCGACAGCATGGATCCCCTTTCTTATGAAAGTCGCTTGGTTTATCTCTCCGGGCTGTTCTAAATCGGCGAGGCTCGGAATCCCCAAACGCGAAGCTCCCCCTCTAACATCCTAGACACTTTTCCCAAGTTCCGATGTCCTGAGCCGGTGGTTTTATGGCTTCCCACGACTCTCCTCTTTCCGTTGTTGTTTTGGAATAGCGAGGGGTGTAGGCTCAAGCCAAGGGCTTTTTTTCTTTTACGTCGTCTTCCCGATCCTTAGTGCGTCAGCTTTCCTTCCTTTCCCGGGTTTCTTTCCCCTCACGCTGATTTTGAGCTGTGAACGGGCGCGCCCCTCAATCTGTTGCCCTTCCTCTAGTCCCCTCTTTTTACGTTTTTCTTCCTCACTCCCTTTATCGCGGCGATGTTGGATGATGTTCCGAGACGACGGATCGTATCGGGATGGTGTCTTTTTGAAAGTGGGATCTTCTTTTCTCGTAGGCACCTCGTTATGTCAACACCTCACTTGTGACGGCCTCCTTCCTCCAAGTCACGATCTAAACCATCTCGTCTTTTTTTTTTTAGTGAAGAAGCTGTGTTGTGGAAATGCCGGATTTCTCTTTGCGGACTTTTATGATCCTCCTGGACCTGACCACTTCCAAACTTAAGGAATGAGTTATATTCCTCCCCTTTACTGGGTCCTGGGGTTGCTTTCATTGCGCCCGAGTGAACTTTTTTCCCCCCTAAACCGATCTTGCTGTCTTGTCCTCCTTTTTTTTTTCCGCACCAATCGGTAGGTCTTCCTTTTCCCCTTCCCCGGAGTTTTTCTATCACCCCCTCTCCCACTCAGTTCCCTCTTTCAAGCGCCTTGGTAAGCGCTGCAGAGGGATGAAACTAGACAGGTCACTTTATCCCTTTGGCTTTTTCTTCACCATTCGGGCTACCCAGACTGAGCCAAGCACCTTTTCCCTATGCGTGCCCCCCCGTCTTGTACAAGATAATGTAGAATTTTCCCCTGCTCCTCCTCGGCCCCCCCTTCTATTCCCTTATTTCATGTTCGGCCGTTCCGCGATGAAGTCTTCTCCGGGGAGGGTTTTCTACACCCCACGCATCGTGAAATTTTCCGTGGAGACAACCCTCGAGCCTTTCCCACGCCTTTCGACCCCCGATTCCTGCGGTTGTTCGTCGTCCTTGACGTCCCTTCTGTGAAGCACCACAGCGCCCGGACCCGCCCCTTCTCTTCTTTTCGTCCCTAGTCAGACGAGCGAGTGACGGCTTCAGGAATGCATTGGCCTCCCCCCCGCGGTCTTTCGGTTTTGCGACATCCGCTCCCCCACACGCACCCTCCACTTCTTTTCCGTTTCTACTTTTCTTCTCTCCGCCTCAAAGGGGATGTGCGTGGACCTTCTCTCATTCCCAGGGTGAACCCCCCCGTTCTGTTCGGCCTGCCCCTCCCTTTGGCACCAAAGGGGACCCCATTGGACTCCTTTCTGGTACCCCCTGAATTTTCTTAGGTCCGTTTTTCGTTTTATGGAGAACAGCGGCCGCGACCTGAAGTGATCGAATGTCCCCCTATTCGGACTCCTTTGCGGAACGGTTCAGTGATAGTTTCTAGACACAAATTTTACTTTCCCCCCCTCACTCTTATTGTTTCTCCCCCGTCAAGGCGCCTTGAAAATCTTTTACTCTCTTCTCTTGTTGTTGAGAGAGCTGCCCTTCTCCCCCTTTTCTTTCGAAGAACCGTTTCGTGGGGGAGTTTTTGAGTGGGAGAAGTCTGACCTCCTCCGTCGACCGTTCCTCTTTTCCATATTCTATCTTCCCCCCTTTTTGCTCCGTGAAGTCGCCGTTTTCTGTTCGAAATCCCTGTCCACCGGAGAAGGAATTAATTTAGTCCTCCCCGGATGTATCCCCGATGTAGTTCCCGTTTAAACTTGATATATCTTTTTTTGTGATCGATCCTCACTCCCCCCGTTTAATTTCTGATCGCCCCCCCCCCCCCGAATTCGCACTACCTTGATGAGACCCGGGCGTATTAGTGTTTTCCTTTTATGTCGCCCTCAGACGTGTCCCCGCAAGGTCCCTTCGCCGAGCGCATGCTCGTCCTTCCCTCCGGCTGGACTTCTTCCTTGCGTGGCGTGGTTCTTAACCAGCAGGAGGTCATCCCCCAACATACCGCAGTTTGCGAAGGCGGTTGGGGTCAGCGGGTAAGGCCCGATTCAATTCCCCCCCTCTGCTGCGTTTTTTTCTACCTCCCCGGGCCCTCTAATCTACTTCATCGTGATCTTCCCCCTGAAATACCATGAAGTGGGCCGAACCCTTCGCGCGAGTCAAGGGATCAGGTATTGAGACCATCCCCCCTCTTGTTTGCTACTCTTCTTAATTTTCCGGGCAGCACGTCCTTGAGGCCTCCTTTTTTGGCCTTCCGCATTCTCTCACTTTGCCGAGGCTCCTTCCTTTCTCTCCTCTTCTTCAGGTCCTCTGCGGACCGGTCTTCTATGCTTCATCCCTTGTTCGTACGGACTTCTGTTTCTTCTTTTTCGTTCTACCAATCCCTTTTTCGGCTCCCAAAGGTCTCCGCTTAGCGCCCTAACATCCCCACCAGGCTTTTGGATTCTAAGGACGCTGCCGGGAATTTCTAGCGGTAGCTGGTGACCCAACACGCTTTCCTACCATCTCCTTGTTCATTGTCCCCCCCCCCCCCCCCCCCCCCGCGTCCACGGACCAAGAGTACAAAGCTTTTTGATCGTGCTGGCTGCCCCCTCTGGGGCCCGTCACAATCTTTCAGGACCTGTTGGGTTCCCTTTTGTTGTTTTTTAGGGTTTTGCCCCCCTCCGATTTCCGACCCCTTTCCCTGGGCCTCCACTACCCGACTCTCCGTCCCTCGGCAACCTTCATTTTTTCCGTGTTCTACGATTGAATTGACCGCATCGGTACTATCTTCTCCCCGATTCTTACGAGAGTCTTTCCCGTTCCCATTCATCCGCTCTGGCTGGAGTTTCACCCTGAGGCTCTCCTTCACTTCCGTCTCGGCCCCGCCGAACTTTAGCGATACCGGTTCCCTCTCCGTGTCCCCCTTCCGAGTCATAGTCTTTTTTACCCTTTCCCCCTTCCGTCTTCATCTCCCACTTCTCGTGTCTAAGGATGTTTTCGAGACGTTGCTGAAGCATTTAGTACCCCCCTCCCTCTCGATTCCCCTTCCCTCTTCATTCACATTGTCTCCAATGTTGGGCCCCTTAGGTACTCGATATCATCCAGCCTCGACTAGCTCCTCCCCCTCACAACCACGGCTTTCTCCCACTGGCAGACCCGACGAGAAAACAAATTCCGAAACTGGAGAATTCCTCATGCTCTCTTAGCTAGCAAAAGATTCGTTCTTTTTGTTCCCCTTCACGAGGCATTGACACGCATATCCTCCTTCTCTTTCCCGTTCCGTTTAGTTCCCCTACCGCGATTTGGGAGTCTTTTGCCTTTTATTGGTTCGCGAGGACTAGCCCTGAAAGGTGACAACCCTCTTTCCCCCAACTGACCCACTGAACCCTTCACCTCCCAATTTCCGCCAGTTTTTTTTTGTCCTCGCGATTGCTCGCCTCTCGCGCTGTTTTAGGCATCGATAAGCTGGCCGTTCTGTTGCAGCACCGTCAAATTTTTTCCTCCCGATTGGCCCATTGTAGTCTCAAATTCCGCACTTTTAAAGGATTGTCTATTGAATCCGGTTTTGAGGTGTTATATTTTTCCGGAACCCTCCTTCTTTTCCCCCCTAATCCTCCTGTTGTGTGACTAGCTTTTCTCAGAAAAAAGCCTGCGACTGTCTGCCACCTTTGGAGGCAATCGACCTAATTTCCCGGCTTATCGTCCTGCTGCTCTCATGTGCAAATAGCTTTTACCCGTCCCTCCCTTTGCGTTGTTGCGGGGTGGTTTTTTTGGTGTTTTTTTTTTTTTTTTTTTTTTTTTTTCTTTTGTTTTTGGTTTTGGTGGGTAGGTGACGTATTGACAGGGCGCTCGCCAGCTAAATGTGATGCCCACCCTCCTCTGGTCTCGGCTGCTGGGGCATGCTGAGTGAGTTTCCTCAGTTTGGTGAGCGTTCCATCCCCTTCTCCTGCCTCGTAGCACCATCACATGGAAGCCACGCCAAAATCGCGGTTCAGTTGAATCTTAAGCGGTTCCAGCTTCTGTCCTTTCGCTTCCTCTTGATGTTTTCCCCGTCGCCGCCCCCTCCCCCCTGAAGCTGAGTTGCTATCGTATTTCCTCGGCAGGATACAGCCAGGCCCTTTTGGTTCGCGCCTTTCTTTGGTCCTCATTTTTTGTTCTTGAACGCTCATAGCTTCAAGCCGCTCGTCTTCGTGTCCCCATTCTCTCCCCCACTATTTTAGACAATTTTAAGTAGAGCGGGATTTTTTGCACCCGCGGCTTGAGTTTTACCCAACTTCTCTCGCGCGATCAAAATGACTTTTTCCAAACAGGGTGAGCCTTTTTTTGCATCCGTGGGAGTGGTGCCTCTCCCCTGCCTATGTTCCGTTGTTTTGCATTGGCTTGGTTTTTTTTTTTTTTTTTTTTTCCACGTGTTGATACGGTCCTCTTTGATGGATGTACTTCGTGTTCTGATAAGGAAGTTTGTGATTGCCTTCGGTTCTCCCCCTCAGCGCTTATTTTCGTGAATTTGACGTGTCCCTCCCTCTAGTACCGACCATTTTGTTTTTACCTCTCGTAACCGATTCGGTCATCAGAAGTACGCCACGTAACGATTTGCTGAGGGATGTTAGAGACGCGTTCTCCTCTCTTTGTTTTGCTTCCGTGACCGGGGATCGTCGAGCCCATCTAGTATGTCCACCTCCCCCTTTTTTCAAATGGGTCCGGCGCCTTCCGCCAAGCAGTATCACCTTTTTCCTCTCTTCCGTGAACGTGGGGGTGTGGCCCTCAAACGGCGTCCTCTTTCCCGAGGTTTGTTTCTTCCTCGGGTTACCAGTTTCTCCGTCCAAATTGGACTTCTTTCCCTACCGGTCCTTGTTTTTGGTTTGCTTTTGGAGTAAGAGGAGATGCGATTCCGCTAAACCGATGAGGAGGATGGGTATCCTCCTGGAACTAGCGCTCACAATACGTAAGCACCGCTAGGAATCATCCCAGCCCTCCCCCGCCCAGCGCCTAGTCGCCTGCTGATGCGGTTTTGAACCTCGGCATTTCCGCTCCCCTTTGCATGGCGTTTGCCCAAATGGCATAACTTGCTTCCGCACTTCTTCCGCGTTAGGCCAACTTCTTTTGGTCTTTTGGAATTCTCACATCTGCTAATTGACCACTGCGACTCTTTCGGCCCCCGTATATGAGTATTCATGGGCTCTTTTTCTCGTTCAGAGCCCTCAGAAGTGCGGGTAGTTCTAACCACGCAGCATCGTGAAATTTCCCCTTGATGGAGCCGATTACCCCCCTGCAGGATTTCTTCTACCAACCGCCGGATTTCCCTGAGGTCTCTTTTTTTTCTCGCGTTCTTGACCACCCCCTCTCTTTAAAGGAGATCCGATCTTTTACGTGCTCTCTGAGCCGATGCGCTTCTGACGATGAACTGGCTACATTTTTTTTGGTCACGCGGGGACCCAGCTACTACGGACACGATAAATCACGAGTTCGCTTCTTCTGGCGACTCCCGCACACCTCACTTGGATGGATTTAAAAGGAGCGATCAGGTCTCCTGCTTCTTCCTCATTCAGTGGGACACGGGAACTACCATTCTAAGCCTGTGCCTTTGTGAATAGTTCCTGCGGGTCCTTGTTCTTTGGCGAACTGCTTCTGGTCGGCTCCGAATCTTAGACCGCAGGTAATTTGACCTTCAGTTGGATGAATCGTCATCGTCAGACCCCCACTCTTACCTTTCCAATTCCAATTGCGCTATTGTTAGGCCGGAATATCTCTATCTTTCCCTTCCCTCCGTTGGAGAGAGTGCCCTCATTTCCTGAAGCCCCATAGCGTGTATGAGGGTGCCGTGTAGAATGACTTGGGGGCTGGACGCGACTCTTTCACGTCAACCTTGCTCATCTTGCTCTCCCATTCTGAGCCCGGTTTTCCCGCGTCCCCATCACGAAACCGGAGGCCCCCGTATCGAGGCCAAGACCAGTCTGATCCCGATTCGTTCCCCGTGTCCACTCTTTCCGGCCGACACGAGACAGCGTTTTTAGTCCCCCCTCAGTTCGTAATTTTTTCCACGCCAGCCGGGCGGAATTTCCTCCTAGTTCCTAATACCCGTGCTTGAGCACCTTGTCTTTCGTAGTAGCTTTTGGCCTCGCGTTATGTCGCCCTAAAGTACAGTTGCTATGGTTCATCTTTGCGCAGCGCTTGAGTCGTCCTCCGAACCTGTCTCGCGTTCCCGGAGCTGGAGTGTTCTCCCCCTCCTCAGGGGACTCATAAATCCTCGGTAGGTAAAGCGTGTTAGAACTTGGACCAATTTTCTACCCTCCATTTCACGTCTTCTGGAGGGGGTTAGACCATAAAAGCCCTGGACTGCATCGCGACCGCGACATTCAATACTATTTGGCCGAAAGGAGAAAGTCGATGTTTTCACCGTGCTCCATGATGCTTTTGAGCAATAAAACTTTTGTTGCCAAAAATATTGATAAGTTTAGGTTACTTTTTATTGGGACTCATCAGCCGCAATGAGTCTTTTCGCCCTTGCGAGGTTCTATCCCCTCCTCAATCGCTCTAGTGCGATGAGGCCTTGGTTTTTTCAGATGATTTCCGCCCCTTTGTAGTAGTCTTTGACTCTTGGTTGTTCGCTCTTCTTTCGGACCCATCCAGCGGACCCTCATCTGCTCGCCGTCGTATGCCGTGAAACAGTCAAAGGTTTAAGATTTCTTATTCCTGCAGGCCGCGGCCGCCTTTTGCGCGGAGTGGTCCCCCCCTCGACCCCCCCAGAAGCGGTCGACTAGACGTTGTATTGCCAAACCATGGAAGAAATCTCGTACAACGCTTTGTGGACTCTTTGCTTCTTCCTCCGTTGCCTGTCCCCCCTTTCGGAGGCATTGTGACAACTGAGGGTTTTTTTCCCTACGTCTCTGATGAAATTACGTCGCCCCTCCCGTCGTCTTTCTTGGAACATCAATCCAGAACTTAGCGTCCTTTACTCACCGCAATACCCTTTTACGAGAGTCGCCCCAATGAGTGAAGCGCTTCTGGGTACAATTCTCATTCCAGCGCTGGATGTAGGACCCCGCATGACATCCGATTATCAATACGACCCTTCCCCGGAGACTATGATTTGGACTTCTACCACGTTCCCCGGCGCACCACTTTGTCGTCATTCAGTGGATAAGCAATCCCGACGAGCCTGACCCCCCACTCACCAATTCTCGTGTAGTGTTTCTATCGCTGCTGACGTTTTCTGCAGCTTCTCCCGCCGAGCATCTGACGATACATCTCTAATTTTACGTCCCCATTGGTCGAGTACCCTTTTTAACGCCGAATTTCGCTTGAAGTATCTTCGTTCCCTTGCCCGCCCCACATGGGGCTCATGTCGAGACTTCCGATACACATGAAACACCTCCTGAACCCCTTGTCCCTCATTCCTTGCGGATATCGAACCAGGTGTTGGGGCTGCTGACCTCAACGCTGACCCCGTCACTCATTCTCCCCTTCCACCATTAACGTATCCTGGCAGGGCTCAGGGTGTGAAGCCCGGCATTACGCTTGCCATAGCTCCCCCCCTCAGCCCCAATGAAACTGAAACCACCTGCCTTCGCAGTCCGCTACTAGTCCCCTGTGTCGCATCCGTTTCGCCTTTTCTCCGCGTGGTTTTTTTAGCCTTCCCGCTCAGGTCCTTTCGGGCCTCGCCGAAAACGTCAAGGAATGGGCCTTCAGTATTGGCTTCGATCAGCAGGCGATAAGAATGTAAATTTTCGCTTGGCTTTTTCCGTGTGCAGGAAAGCACGTGTCGCTTTTCTTATTA
>Ga0179593_1313661_pt1 | contig 10565 bp, 11 predicted proteins | sample CZODoug2_1_08_16_FD_185931 | JGI IMG/M metagenome (GOLD analysis project Ga0179593, IMG submission 185931) | Vadose zone soil fungal communities from Angelo Coast Range Reserve, California, USA - CZODoug2_1_08_16fungal (PacBio error correction) | ecosystem: Environmental > Terrestrial > Soil >... | reverse complement strand
GTCAAGACCCTCCTAGTTTTTTCCTTCGATGCTCAGACTGATTGATTTCCCCCCCCCTGTCTAGCTCCCGGCCTCTTATTGCGACCGGCAGGTTCCGACGAAGTTGCATTCTTTCCCTTTCCCCGTCCCCGCCTTGGAATGAAATATCTTTCTGGATTTTTTTTTTCGTCTCTCCGGTTTTTTCTCTTCAGGCGATTTTTAGTTACTGTTTCTGGCGCAGCTTTTTTCGTTAAAAAGGTCGGGCCCCTCTCCACAATCCCTTTTTTTATTCGCAGCGTTTAGAGCGTTTGCCTTTCTCTGGCTAGGGGTAGTTAATCAGGAAAAGAATGTTTTTTTGAGACTTTTACCTGTTGATGTCACTCAGTGACCCCCCAGTAGATGTTTTGCGGCCACCCGCGAATGGCTGCCGGTTTTTCGCTAGAAGGCTATGTTGAGGCTGAAGCGAGTTTTTTGTTCCCCTTCTTGCGGTACGTTCGTTCAGTATCTTTCCCTCCCCCTGGCAATTTTGCGAAGGAGCCTGCTGTTTTTTCACCTTTTTTCCTGGGGACCCTCAGGCAAAACAGGTCTAGTCGTGTTGCGGTTCTTGCTTTCTTGGCTGGAACCCTGTGTTCGTCCCTTAGAGATGAGAAGCCAGTTTTGGGCTTCTCTGGAAAGATGAGATTTGCAGCACTGAATGGCTTTCTTTTCGCCCGGCGTCCTTTTCCCCCCCGGCCTGAACTTTTGTCTCTTGTAGCTATACGACGAATTCTCTGTGTCCTTCCCTGTGTAGGTGTTTGGTTCAGGGTGGAGCGCAACCGTTCTTTACGTTTCCCTTCTTTCAGAACTGGCGTCGTAGGGTGGTGCCGTACCGTCCCGCGCCACCTTTGTCGGGACCCCCGCGCTTTGATAGCTTTATTAAAAGCATTCGTGAACCGGCTGCTTGCATTCTACTCAGGGGAGTAGCCCGGATCCCGGCTTTTTCTTCTATTTTTTGCTTTTCTTATTTCTGTTTTTTTGGCCCTCTTCTCGTCATCGCTTTTTTTCAACGGGACCACTCGGCCGTTCCTCTTCCGATCGGGAGCTTGGAAATCTTTCTCGGTCTTTTTTAGTTTTCTGTTGTACTTTGCGGACCGTTTTCCCCCTTCCCATTTCCCTCCCCCTCTATGATTGAAACCCCCCCGGCGTCCGGCACGGCTCCTCAGAATGATACCCGCGGGCCATAGTGCAGGTGAGTCTTTGCGCGCTTTACTTCAGGATCTCCTTCTCCCGGCCGAGGCCTTTCTGTTCTTCCTTCCCTGGGGTTGGATGATTTCCTGGAACCATCGTTTCCCCTTTTCTGGGGCGGTGATCCCCTTCTGCAGCAAAAATGGCGCGGTTTTTGTATCCTTCCCTGATTCTTTCAGGCCCTGTTCTCGGTGCGCGGCGAGGAGTCAGGTTCGTAGGAGTGTCTTTTGTTCAATCGGAATTTCACCCGTTGCGGTGTGGAATCCAGTTTTCGCCTTCCCCCTGAGGCCAACGGCTAGTTTTCCCCCACGGTTTTAGGCCTGGTACCCCCCTGTTGTGGGATGTGAGTGCACGGCATGAATGTGGCCCTTCCTCAGGGACTTGGTGGTTTCCCCGCGATTTTTTGCGGTGCTCCCGAGTCTTGGTTTTCTTCTTTTGTCTGATGACGCGTCTATCTCACATATATATAGTGTCTATTTCAGTTTTTTTTTTCTTATGTTTCGTCCCTTTATCCTGTTTAGTCATCCCTTCTCCACTCGGCCCTGCCCTCAAGCATCTCTTTCTCACCCCCCGTCTGACTTTGCCACAAGCTAGCCTCCCCACCCCCACCCCCTTTTGAGGGGGTTATGTTGACCTAAAAATGATACCCCTATATTTTCGGCACTTTTTAGCTTCGTCCCGTCAGCCCCCTTTACGTTCCTGCGTAATTGATCCCCACCGGAAAGCTTTACCTTACTTTCCCCTACTCTCGTTCCCAAGAAGAAGTTTATCTCCCCTCCGATCGTTCCCGCAATGGTCTCCTTTCTTGCACCTGTCCCTTTAAAAACCTCTGACTTCCTCCTCAGAGCATAACCACACGTTATTCCCAAGAGCCGCCTCTTCTGGTCCTTTCTAACTCCCTCGCAACATCGCCGGCACTATGCAGAGTCGCATGTCTGCGTCTCTTGTTCCCCTGCCACGCTTGGTTTTTTTTTCACCTTCATGAGAGCTTCAAATTGTTTTTTTTGAACAGTTCCTCACAACGCACGCCTCAGAGTTTACACCTAGCGCCCCCCTCCCCTGGTCCTTTTTTCCCCCCCTCCCGTAGACGCTGAACTCACCTCCTTCCCCCCCCGATGACGACAACCCCCTGCTCACGCCTTTTTTGGGATAAGTACATGAGGCCTGCTTTTCGCCGTGCACTCTTCGGTATAATCATCTCCCGTCCCGTCCCCTGACCCTGTTTATTTAGCTCCCTTTTCGAACCCCCCTACCTTTTGGCAGAGACCGGTTTAAGCTGGGGGGCGTACCGCACCACCCCCGTTTAGGCCCTTTTCCATCAAACTTTTTGTATCTCTACACGTTTTCTTTCTTCCACCATCTTGAAGTGAAAAAGGGTTCGCCGGAGCCTATCTCCTTGCATATGTCCCTGACCCCCCTCGCTCTTTCCCCTCCTCCCCACCCATTTGAATGATCTTTTTCGTGGCTCCCCCCCTTTCCAATGCGAAAGCAAATCAAAAGAGGAAGCACTTCCCCTTGATCGTTCTTTTTTCCTTTTTTGCCCCCACAGTTAAACTGCCCCCCGTCCCTCCGTCTCCTTTGGACAAATTCCTTTTTTTCCCCTTAACACGTTAACTTACGCGCAAAACCGGTCCCCCCTCGCCCCCTCCCCCCTCCACCTTCATTTTCCGGCTTTTCTCCTTTCCACTGCGCTTTTCACCCCGAGCTATCCTGGCCCACTTCCGAATCACCGGTCGTAACCATCCAACCACAATTCCTCCCGCTCTCGACCCCGCTCCCCTCGGCCCCCCCCCCTCGTCCTCAAAACCTTCTTTACCCCTTTTACTTTTCTCCACCTTTCACCTGTTCGTGTCACCCAGCTTCACTCTCTGTTTTTTCCCCGCCCGTCGTACGCCTCCGACGCAAGTCCTCGCCTTCATTCAACGCTTCACAGACTCGTGCAACGAGTTCGAGCTGTTTCGGCCTTCCGGACTCCGGTAGGAGCTAACGTCCACCGCCACCTTCTGTGCAGCGCGTTCCATTACCTCCTCATAGATCTTTAAACAACACCCCCACCCCAGGCAAAAACGACCCCCTTTTTTTTCCCCCAAACTCCACCATCGCGATGGATAGCTGAATCAACAACCTCCGGACCCAACCCTTTTCCCCGCCTGTTTTTTCCCGAATATTAACCCCGGCACGCGCCGGCGGGACTCCCCCGGCGCTCCCCCCCTTCTCATTTATTCTTTTCATAATCTTTCGAAAATGCGACTTCCGCGCCCCCGCGTTAATGGATACGCGTCGATATGTCCCCCAGCCCTGTGCGGTTTTCCTCTCTTTCTAGCCAGTTTCCGCCCTTCCCTCTCCCCTCACCGTTTTATCATTTTCTGGTTCCTTCACTCTTGATATATCACACCATCTATTTTCAGGCAAGCCTTCTCCTTCCGTTTTTTCCAATCCGTCCTGAACGTCTTTTCCTTCCCTCTTTTTTTACATGGGCGACGACCCTTCTTCCACCTTTTTAATTTCACTTCCATGCTGAGACCCGCGTTTCACGCCCGCTGCGTCGTGAACCCTTTGAATCCCCCCTCACCCGCTTCCCCCCCGCCACCGAGTTCCTTCGGCCCATAAGTGTGAATTACACCACCTTCCCTCTATTTTCGGCACATCGAAATATTACCCCCCCCTTTTCTTTTTTTCACTCCTAATGCACCTCTCAAAATTTAACGAAAGGACCCAAACCTTTTACTCCGTCCCCCCTCCAAGAATAGTTATTCGCACCCCCCCCCCCCAATCCCACCCCTAGCTTGAATCCAACTTTTCATCTTTTCTCCTTCATAGTAAAAATCTTTGCTCCCCTGGTTATTTCTTCCCCGCCTCAGCAACGCTCCGAACGTGACTGATTGCTGACCTTTTGCTTTTTTCATTTGTAGAGGCACCGAATGACGCCTTCCCCCCCTCTTTCTTTCCCCCTCCTTTTGTTTTTTTGAGGTCTATAATGTGTGAATTCTGACTGATTCGAATTGTCCTGTCGGAACATATAGTGGAATACACATGAAGGTTTTCCGTTTTGTTCTTCTTGTGGCCGAAACAGCAGACCATTGTCTCCTTTTTTCTCTTTGATTTTTTTTCCTTTCTTTTTTTTATGCAGTTGTTTCTGATTCACGCCCCCCGTCGTTTTTTTTTCTGGTCGTCCCCCACAATACGTATTTTGGTGGAGTCTGGGTGATGCGTGGTTCACCTTTCTTTTTTGCTCGCTCTCCATTTTGAATGAAGTCGGCCGCTACCGACAAGGCTTTCCATTCCTTTTGAACAGTGAACCGCTTTCCGTTGGGCTTGTCTTTTCATTTTTTTCTCGCATCTGTGCGCGAGTTGGTGCGGAGCAGTCCTTCTTGTCTCCTTGTTTACACGACCTCCCCCCCCTGGCTTTGCGGTGTCTGACTCTTTTGTCGCCCCTTTTCATTTTTCTTTTTTGCACTTTTCCCGGGGGTTAAGAAGGTTTCTTCCGTCCTCATGATCTTCGCGTCCTTTACTCTTCTCCTCTGACTTTCCCCTCTTTTTCCGGAAGCTCAGGCTTGCCCGTCCCCTAGTGGCGAGCTACAAGAGTCCGGACCATTCTCTTCCGCGGTCGGTACTGACCGTGATCAACGAGGAGCTTACATCTAGGTCCCTTCTTTGTTGCGGGACATCGTGAGAATTTTCTGTTTTCCAGTCCTGCCGGTGTCTGGTATAGCCGGGGCCTTCCTACGTTGCCCGAGCTTATGAACCTTTTGTTCTCATCCCCCCTTTTTATTGTATGACGAGCCTTTTGGCGTAACGCCGTGAGCGTGAACGTGGAGTTTCGGCTTTTTCCTCCGATTAGTTAATTTCCGGCGGCTTTCCTTCCCCCTCAGCGGCTTTTTCAGCGCTGTATGAGTGTGTAGGACCACCCCATCTGTGCTACAGATGCGGATTCACTGTCTTAGCCTATTCCAGCATTCTTGAGGTTCCGGTAGAGAGTAGGCGGATTCCTGCCTGAACGCCTCTTTTGTCCTAAGCTTCCTATTGGTGCCCTCTTTTATTGAATATTTTAGAGGGAGCTGCGTAGGAGCTTCGATTTTTCTTTTCCTCGGAAGTCTCGTGAACAATGTCTTTTTTCCTGCCGCTCCACTCGTTCAGGGTTCGCCACGGGATTTTTCTTGCGACGTTTGAGTCGGCGTTGCCGTCTTTTTTGGACTGGGGTCGCTCCTTTCAAGACCATTGTGTTGGGATGTGAAGCCCTTTTTTTCCTCTTCCTCGGGTCCATTTTCACTGTATCCGGAGTGGGAAACGCTTGTGGACGCGGCGGTATCCTCTGCTTTGATGGTTGCGGTCTTGAAAGCGAGTGGCCCGGTTTTTTCTCTGAGGGCAGTTCACGGGTTGGGTTAAGTTTTCTCGAGAAAACGGCCCTTTTTGTTCCTTCCGGAGAGCTGGCGGGGCTGCCCCCCGGTTCCTTTTGTGCCACAGGAAACAGGGCGAGTCGTTTGTCCCTTCTTCTTATTTCATGTTGGTGTATTCGTATGGCAGCAAGTTCGCTAACTCTTTTTTTTTTTGCAGTTTCTGTGTCGACGCGTTGGAACGCTTGTCTCCTGCGATTCATTTCTTCTCTGCCGCGACCCCTCTTTGTAATTGTAACGGAAGCCGGCTTCTTGGTCGCCTTGTAGCGACTTACCTCTCCCCTTTCTTGCACCCGCGTGCATTTTGACTGGGCAGTTTGTTTTGGGAAGGGTTTTATCGCCGAACCCTGTTCCCTGGAAACTTCCCTTCTTCGCCCCTGAGTAGGGTGGTGCCGCCAGTCTTTCCTCTACTCACCCTTTTCTACGTGCTACTCTTATTGAAGAATGAGGATCCCGCCATAGTTAAACTTTTTCCCGTCTCCGCATTTATCAGAACCGGGACGCCTGGCGAGGTGATGCCTGTTTTTTTAGGCGGCAGCGGGGGTTCTTAGTTTTTCCCCCTCTTTCGTTATTTTTAATTTGAAAAATGAAGGCCTAGGTCGAGAGGTTCCTTCTGGGCCCCTCGATCTCGGTCTTTTTTAGGTCTGCTTCTGTTTCGACAATTTGAGGAGAGTGATTTCCCCGGCTTTCACGGTTCCTGGTCCGCAGCATTCGACAAGAGGCAATCGTGCCGCCCTATGTTTCCGGCGGCCCCGCATGGCCTCTCGGAGCGGAGCAAGGAGGGTGTTTTCTCCGTTGTTCTTTTCTTGTGAGTCCTCTTCCCGAATAGTTTTTCGGAACTGCGGTCGGTCTTCCCCTTTTTTGCCCCTCCTGGCTCTCAGGTGTGATCGCCCTGCTTCGTTTGTCGAGGACGGGGAGATGGATGGATTCTTTGTCTTGATGTTTTGGGGAGCAATTCGCCCTAAATTTTCGTTTTCCTGTGTGCGTTTTCTCGAAACCCGTTTCCACCCGAGAGTTTTTATCAAGTGTTTCGGCAGCCGCCCCCCCCCTTTTTGGCTGTTGTCCCTTCCGAGGGTGGCCCTCCGTAAGGGAAGGGTTTTTGTTACCGCGTCTGGAGGTGGCGGGTTTAAGACCGAGTGAGAGTCAAGGGTTCTTTTCCTCTTTGCGGTTTCTGATGGAGTTATCTCAAAGATATCTTCATCCTCCTCCCTTGTCTTTCTCCTCTTGTCGATTTCACTCTCATCCTTCCGACGCCCATACCCGGGCCCTCAAGAGGACGGCACACGCCACGCCATCGCTTCATCCCGCTGAATCTCCACCCTCCCCTCCCTATGCCCCCCAATTCCCCCCCAAGATTTCTTTTTTCCTGCTCCAACCGTTCCTTCAACCCCTTTCTCCTTGCCCCCCGGCAGTTTTTCGAATGCGAGAGAACAACTCATTTCCCGTGTAATCTAATTGTAACCAATGAAAGCCACCACTACTTCCTCTGTTCACCTAGCAACTGTTCCACGCCTCATGGTCAGATACAGCACCTCGAGCCAGTAGGAATCCTTTCCGTCCCCTGCTTCCTCCAAAAGATTTACGAACGCATAAGCCCCTCCCACACGCCACCTGTTTCTTTTTTACCTAGGCTATACTGCTTTCCCTGTTCGACCCTAGACGGCCCTTCTTCTTCCAGATCGAAGTCTCTTCCTTTCCCATTTCCACGTGTCAGGAAAGCACTTCTTTAATCAGGTCCAATTGTCTTCCACCTCCGCCTTGTACAACCCGCCCACAACGATTTCCCCGGTCGCCCTCCCAGTCACTTAGGACCTTCATGTTTTAAAGGTTAACGAAAGAATCGCTCCTCCCCCGTATCAACCCCTCTTTTCCGACCCAAAACTGCATAACATCCCTTTTTCTCTCTGCGTCTGCGTTTCATGTCTTTCGTCGGGTTAACCTAGAGGATAATACCAGTCTGCAGCTTTCTTCACGAAAATTCTCTTGGCTGACGCATGGTCGGACAACCTTCCTCCGCTTTTCCGTTCCTCGACCGTTTCCCATGTCGACGGGTCGTACTAGAACAATTCCCCCCACAACCCGTCCTTCCCTTCCCTTTTTCCCGCAAATGGGCATCGTAATTCTTCCAGTTCCCCCGAACTGCCGTTCCCAAAGATGTAAAGGAGCCTCGAAGCAATGAATTCTTTCCCCCCTTCCGTTAGTTACCTCTCGCAACACCCTGGTCTTTAGTAGGCGATTGCTGCCAGCTCTTTCGAATCAACTCCCAACAACAACCCATAAACTTTCTTTCACAGACTTTCCGCATGTCACTTTTCGGTACCCGTCAAGGTGCATCCGCGAAAGCCTTCCCCTGGCGAACAAAGTAGTTCGCCCGCTCATTCCCCCCCTCCTGCCCGTCGCACAACCCCTCGACCATATATTCCCCCTTCTCCCCAAACATAGCCTTTTTTTCGGGAGTATGCCGAAGGAAGTCCTACAAGCGTTGCCCTTCCGACCTGGTTCACTGGAACCGTCCTCTCCTTCAACCCCCGTTTGTTTCCACAAAACAATGTATTAACGATGATTTAGAAAAAGAGTACTCCTTGCCCCCAACCCTCTATCAACCCCTCGCTACGGCAAAACCTCTTCCTTTTTCCGTCCAAGCTCAAGTTCTTCCCCGGACACCAAAGTACGTCACATTTTTCTCCTCTCTTTGGACCCTCCCCCGATCGACGATCTCTCCCTCTACTCGCCCTTCCTCCAGGATCGACTTTGAAACTTCTTTCTTGCGAGACGGCCGGTCGGAAGACATACGCAGTTAGTCGCCCTTCCCGATCTAGGATGATCATTGCGCGTATGAATTCCTACGCCTCTGCCAATTCTGCACGCATACGCGCCACCTTAGAAATTTTCCTTTTGTGCTCTTTTCTCCTAAAACAACCTCCGAACCCCTCCCCTCCCCTTCAGTACCTTTTTCATTTCAGATCTTTTTCCTTACCAACGGCGCGTCATTCCAAGTAGGCATAGGTGTCTATTTGCGTTCAGAATCTCGGCGAAAAACTGAGACGTCTTCTTCCCCGCCGAGCCTTTGACCATACGCCCCTTCGCCGAGGGACCCGTGCATCAATTGTGCGGCCCTTTCCATCCAACTCCTTTTCTCCTCCTCCTCAACTAGCCGACCCATTTGGTCGGAATCTTAGCCACTTCTATTTTTCTTTGCACGCCTGCGCTCCGGTAAAAACTGAAGCCCCCGCCCCATTTTTCTTTTTTTTCTCTGCTTTCGGTCCCGCCACCTTAGAAACTGTCCAGCGCAGAAATGCCAGCGCTCTACCGCTTCCCGCCGCGCCCGTCGTGAACAAAGTTGATCAGCACTGACTGTCCATCGTTCACCCGACTTTCGGATGCCCATAAGTGGAGTACATCGACACAAAGGACTTGTGCTGTGCGGCAATTAATTCAAACAGTTTGTCCTTTTTCTCCTTCCGCCTGCCGCTCAAACTTGAACGACCCGTGAAAAACCGTTCTCATCAGCACTCCCCAAGACCTTATTGATTAGAAATCCACCTTCTCGGGAATCACCAAATGAATTAAGCCTCCCCTCCGGACCCCTTATTTCCAAATTGGTTTCTTGCTTGGGTAGGCACTCTTCCCTCAAAGCCGAAGGCTCTCCCTTATTACACGATCTGGTACCGCGCCTGCTCTTATCTTCTACCTGTCCTTAAGCAATTCACACCATGAGTCTTTCCAGGTTGTGGTTGTTGATATCGATAATGGTTTTGAGGAGTGCATGACGGATCTACCCTGCGGTCTGGAAGCTCTGGAATACAATAATCGCCGGGCGTGCTTGTGTTGCTTGCGTTTTTTCTTTCAATTCAGACCCCTCTTCCTCCTAAGAGACTTTTTCGATGAATTGTAGGGATGCAGTTGGTGATTCCGCGCCGTTTGGCTGGCTCCTTCTTCCCAATTCTTGGTGCTTTGGAGCTGCGGAAATTTTTTTAACTTTTCCCTCAGTGCCTTGCGTAAGCTACCTACCAATGGACTTGAAATCCTCATTGGCCCCATCCAGATTTCCGTTGGGAGATGGAATCCTTTTTGTTCTCAACCCGGTCCCGATCGGTGTTGCGAAGGAGGTTTTTGGTGATTCCCTTTGCATTTCCGAGCTGTCGTTGGGAAGTCCTGGTCGTTTTTCGCGCGTTTTTTTCCTTCTGCCTTCCTGGTGGTTTTGAGAATTCTGCTTTTCTTCTCCAATTCTCTTCCGAGAGAACGACGATTGCTGGAGTTAAGTTTTCTTCCGAAGAGGGATCCCTTTCAAATATAGTTTGGAGAACAGAGGGTACACTGATTTCCCTTCCGCGTGATATGAATTGACGTTGATCCCTCGGCGAGGGACCATCAGCGGCCTGTGACCCGGTGTGCGTTTTTCGACTTGCAGGATTCCAGGACCTGGCGGTGGATGAAGCCCGGTCCCGTTTTTTTCCTTTCTCTTTTTTCCCGCGCCAGAAATATGACCTACTTTGGATGTCCTGCTTTTTTTTCTGGAACTTTCCTGCGTTTGTTTTCTCTGTTTGTTTTGCTGCCTTCGTAGGTGTCTTTCATGCTTCTTTTGTATTCTCATCATCGGCGTCCCGATTGACCGGTTTTTTTTTTCTTCGTTTTTTTTTTGTGAGATTGTTTCGTCATTCTGACGACGATGCCCCTCCTTTGAGATTGCGTTTTTTGGCCCGGTAGCGACGAAACGTCGGATTTCCTTCCTCCATGGGCAGTTAGAGACGACGTCAGTCAAGCGTCGGTTTTTTTTTTCCTTCTCCCCTGCTTGATCTTGCGTCGGATGCATTCACTGATTAGGGGGGTTAGTCTCGGCCTGCTTTTCTTTGCCTTCCTGGGTTCCCTAACCATCAAAAGATGCGTCTTCTCCCACAGATTTTAGTGGGTTTGAGTCTTTTTTGCGGAGTTGACTAGGGGTTCGCCAAATAGGGCAATCGTTGTCTT
>Ga0179593_1264557_pt1 | contig 10565 bp, 10 predicted proteins | sample CZODoug2_1_08_16_FD_185931 | JGI IMG/M metagenome (GOLD analysis project Ga0179593, IMG submission 185931) | Vadose zone soil fungal communities from Angelo Coast Range Reserve, California, USA - CZODoug2_1_08_16fungal (PacBio error correction) | ecosystem: Environmental > Terrestrial > Soil >... | reverse complement strand
TTATGCATTCCTCTACCCTTTTCTCGCCCCTTCCTCTATTTCGTGGCTCTTGTTTCGGGACAGGGTCATTTTTTTTGTCTGCCCTTTTCTTTTTCATCCGGACGGCTTTGCTTTTAGGTTTTGGCAAGACAGATGCCGAATTCGTTTCCTTTTTTTCTCCGTATAGTAGCGTTATAGCATAGTGGGTGGTTTAGACGTCCCTCCGTTTTTCTGCGGGACAATTTCGCCCGTGTTTATTTTAGTCACTTTTCATTGGGCTACTTTGCTAGTATTTCTTGTGATTCTTCCCCCCCCCCGCGACTGATTCTTTTTTCGCATATCTTTCTTAGTCTTTCTTCCCGGCGGATTCGCGCTCAAGGGTCAATTGACCGATGTTCCTTCGGGTTTCCGGTTTTGTTGGCAACGTAAGTTTTTGTTTGGCGATTTTTCGTTCCCTCCGATGCTGTCGTTTTCCAGCTAACGACCTTCTCTAAGAGGATCAGTTGTAATCTCGTACTTCCCTTTTTTGCCTGTCCCCCCCCTTGTTCCTTGACCCCCCTTTTACCCTTTTTAACTCCCTCCTGCGTGTCGAAGTTTTTTCTCCGATGAATAGTAGTGGAGGAATAACCTTCCCTTCCCCCTTTTCCCTCATGTTCAATTTCTTTTTAAGAAGACAGTTGTGCTTTCAGTTCTAGCCACATGGCCGAGTTTTCTCAAATTAGTTCCTGCCTTTCGTTCATGCAGACAGTTCTTCCCGCGTCCATATAGAAGATCGGAACCCCCCCCGTATATTCTTACTAACCCATGGTCAGAGTTGATGGTTTTTTTTTTTCGTTCTCCTCGGTCGCCTAGACGGTTCTCCCCTCGCAGGTTATGTCTATAGGAGACCCCGCAAGTATCGGACATTCCCCTTTTGTCCTTCCAGTTTTTCCATTCCCCCTTTAGGTCTAGATCCTTTTTTTGCGTCTCAAGCTCTACCGCGGCCCATATCGAAGGGCCATATTTTTTCGTTTTTCCAGCAACTCAGTTCTCTGAGTCCTCCCCCCCCTTCTTCCCCTTGCTATGTTCATCTTTCTTTTATTAGAGGCCGCGGAATTGCTTTTTTTTCCTATGATCACATCATCAATGGCGGAGTACCCCGTTCACCCCAATCGATCGAACCATATGGTGCCTGCCGAGCATTTTGTGAGAATGTTCCTCCCCCTCCTCCCTGCGGCTTTCCGTCACAACACTTTACGATTTTTTCTTTTCCCCCCACCCTTTTTTTGGCTCTGAGGAATGGTTTTTTTTCTTTAGACTATTCCCTCCCGCCGATCCTTGATTCGGCCCTTTTTTTTTTATCGTTCTAAGAGTTGTTTTTCAGACTTTCTCTCTTTTCCGCTTGGCCCGAACTACTCCCTGTTTTTGCATCTAAAGTGTGAGTGATGTCCCTTTCCCCCCTCCCTTTTCGGCTGGAATTTCTTCAATTTCCCCCTTTTACCTGCTTGGATTCATGTCCCACCCCTTGTTGATGGCATCATTTTGGGCCCAATCGGGGCAACCCGTAGGACATATATTATCCATATCCCTTTTTTTTTTTGTTTCTCTAGCTTTTGTCTTACCAGGATGTTTCGAGTTCACCCTTTTCTTCAATCGGCCAGCCGCTTGGTTGGTGACCCGGTTAGCAGATGTTGATCTGTTCTTTTCAGCCGGCTTCTTCTCCCCTTCCCTTTTCGATCCTCCCACCTTTCTTTCCTGAGGTCTGCCTTCTTCAGGATCTTTTTTTTTCCTTTTCTCTCTTTCCCTTTTCTCCTTCCTTTTGTAAGACCCCTCCTTGTGTGGAGGGTAGAGTCAAAGTCAGACCTCACCTTGCTGGCCTTCTCCCTTTCTGACTTTTCCCTCTCGTTTGGAACCCTTTTTCTGCCACTTTTTTTTTTGTCCGCTCTCTTTTGTTTCTTTCCCCGACTCGGAGCCAGCCTTTTGAGGGCTAGAATCACCTCTTTGCTTTACATTCTTTTTCTTTCTCTTTCTTCTGTGTATGTGTACGCCTGATTATGTTACTAGGCAGGCGATTTTTTGTTCCCCTCCCATCGCGTTGGAGCTTCCTCCCCTATAAATTAGAAGAATTCCCCCTGAAGAGATCCCTTCGTTCTGCCCCCGCCTCCCAATATCTTTCCTTTGCTTTTTGATCTATTTTCGTTTCAGATATTTTATATCTTTCTCCCCCCCCCCTATTCTTCTATTTCTCCAATGATCTCTTTTTTCCCGCCGAAGAAGAACCTTTTCCTTTGTTTTTCCTGACTCTCCTTCTCGAACTTTTCCCTTTTCAAGAAAGCGAGGCGCCTGGATGTTGCCCTCGTGGCCCCCCCCGCAAGCTTTCCCCCCTACTTGAAAGATGACGGGTTTGTTTAGAGGACTTTTTTTCCTTTGATTCCTCTTTTAATTTTTTTTTTTTCCCCGAATTCATTTTTCGAGGAATTGTAACCTCCCTTCCCAGTTTTTCTAACTGGCATTTTTAGGGATGGGCCCGGTTTTTTCTTGTTTCTCCCCTGACTGGCGGTTCCTGCAGGGACGTCGAGTTTGGTTAGCACTTTTAGTAAAACTCTCTACTGCTATTCCTGTTTTTTTTGAACCTTTTTTTTAATTGTCGAATTTTTGACGTTTAGATTTATTAATATGCTCACGAATTCACCCTCCTACTAGCTCCCCTTGTTCTCTTTATCGGTCGGCTTCACGCGGCACGCTCCCCTATCGATTGTGGGGAGAAGTCACGACCCCTAGTTACGCTTTTTTCTTTTTTTCCCCTTTTCCCACGGGAACTTGATCCCCGTGTTTCGCGCCGTGGTCGTTTCTTTCCGGGACCTTGTGCTCTAAAGGGTTCCAGGTCTGTGTGCGTTGGTCGCGCGCGTTGCGGTTGGACGCACCCATGATGGAGATAAAGACGGCCTTAAATCCAGATACCTCCTCCCCCTCTTAACCTCTGCCTTTCAGCACCTTTTTTGTAACGGTTTTTTCAGGAGACGACGTCGCCCTTCTCCCTGAGAACTGTTCTCTCGTCCTCCTTGTGGAGATGATGGCACAATAACACCCCCACCCCCCCCTTTCGGTACAGCCCCTTCTTAGAACCCCAACGGTCTCTTCACGGATTCTCGTCTCTTGAAGTGCGCGAGTATTTTCGATTCAGGGAATGAAGTAAGCGAAATCAGAGGACTCCCCCGATTCCTGACCCGCTTTCTCCCTCAGAGTCTTTTTTTTTTGGATTCTCCCTCCATTCCTTGCATTCAGGACCCGTCTTCTGGAGGACTTCCCCCTCTTCGAAGAAAGAAGGAGACTTCTTTAGAACTCAAATTCTTCGTTTGTCCTCCCTTACTCTCCGACGTTGTTGTTTGTTTCTTTTTCCGTCCGCACAGATTCACTTTTCTCTACACGACGTCTAGGTTTTCTTTGCTTCCCCTCTAATTATCCTCGCCTTCAGCTTTCGGAGAAGACCGCCTCCCCACATTCGCCTTTCCCCCTTGAGTGGGTCTCTTTTTTCTTTTTTTTCGATCTGCGATCGACTGGAGGTTCGTTTCTTTGTTGCCTTTTTCTTTGAATCGAATGTCTCTCTCTTCCTCCCTCTTGATGGTTTCGCTTTTTTTTTCTTTTTTTTTCTTGGGTTCCTTCCCCTCGTGTTTTGGTGATGGTGGCCCCCATCGGCCTTTTCTCCTTATCCTTTGAGTTCGACCCGTCGATCTTTTTTTCTCTCCTTTCCCTGGTCTCCCTTCCCTCGTTTATTTTTTTAATAGCGGTATAGTTTATCTCCTTCTGCTTGGGCCTTCTCCCCCTTGAACTAGGCCCTTCTCTTTTCTTTTTTTGTCTCCTAACGAACGAATGCTCGAACAAGTCCCCACTTCCTTTCCTTTCATCTTTTTATTTAAAGTGCCACTGCGGTCTGTCCTCGGCCTCCCCGTACCCTTTCGCAAACGTTTGAGATTCCATTCTCTCCTTTTCCTTGGGAAGCTGACGCGAATCGGTTCGCTTTGTTCTTTCGCTAGCTGCTGATTTCTCCTATGACCCTCCGTGCCCCAGAGACTATTCAAGGTTCTCGTTCCTCCTTGAGGTACTATCCTAGTTTTCCCGTTGCCCCACTTCTTTTCCTTTTTTCCCTTTTCTCCCATAGTGACTTCCAGTCTTTCTCCTTACCGCCTTACCCTAAGCGCGCGAGTTTATCTTGCTTCTCTTTCTGTCCCGCTTCCTGCATGCAGACCCGTCCCCCCCGTGACGCAAGACGGGCCCAAGTCTCAGCTTCCCTTCTTTTTCTTTTTATTGCCCCCCTTTCTCCTTTAGCTTTTTTTCTCCTAAGCCCGTGAGTGCTCAGTCAGTCCGCTTTTGATCCTTGCATCTCCCCAAACGGCCCCGCTTTTCTCCCGTTAGACCTTCCCCCCCCTTTTTTTGCCGTAGCTTTGTCTTTGCGCCCGTCGGTCTGTCTGCTTTTCTACATGACCCCTCAAATGGGGACCCTTTAGTCCTTGAAGGTTTAGCTTTGTTTCCACCTCGGTTATCTGGCTGACTCGAACTTCCTTGCATTGTGGTCGCCTTTGATCGCCTTTTTGTAGACGACTTAGTCCCCCCATACTGGTCGGCTGGCTCTCCCCATCGGCTTCTTCGTTCGGCCTCCAAGGCTAATCTACCATTCTTCCCTTTCCCGCTCTTTTGCCGGATAGCTTCCTAGTGTCCATTCGGTTTCTTTTCACACGCCGACACTCGCCCTCCCAGGTTGATTCGCATCCTTGAGGAGAAGATTCGCAGTTCCTCCTCTTGGCTTGCTTCTTTCTTCCCCCCTCGCTCTCACAGGGCCTCCCAAACACCCTTTTTTGTTTTTCGGCTTTCTTCCCCCCCTTAGGGAGATCTTTGTATAATAGTCAGGTCCCCCCCTGTGGACTTTTCAGTATGCTTTTTTCCCTGCATATACTCTTTTCCTTTAAAGTCACAGCTGGTTCCCTTTTGTAGTTGAAGTCGCTCGTCTGCCGTTTGCATGGTATGAAATAGTTATCTAAAGTTAGCCTCCGGCTTTTCCCTCCTTTTTTGACGGTTAGCGATAATTTTTCACGTACCCGGCCAGAAGCCATGTCGTTGACGCCTGATTTTTTCCACACCCTCGCGTCCGATTTCTTTTCGGGTGCTAGTCCAAATTATTTTCCAAATTGCCTTTTCCATCATCTTTTTTCTTCTTTTTTTTTTGGGAGCTCTTTTTAGTTTCTTCCTTTACGGATGGGATTTTGGTTTCCCCGCAAAGCCGCTTTTTTTTTACGTCAAACCCATTCTTCGCCGCTTTTTTCCTATTTTCTGCCCGCTTTCCCTGGCCCCTGAATCCCCCCTGTTAGATCGAACATCCTTTTTCTTCTCCGGTCTGCTTTTCTTCTTCGTTACGGCGTTTTCTTTTTCTCTTTTCGTTTCTTCACTTCGGAAGAACTTCGGCTTTTTTCCGAGCGCAAGAATTCCCACCGTCACCTTTTTCTTTTTTTTTTTTTCCCTCTTCTCGTTGCCACGCTCCAGAGGGCTTTTTGTTTTTTCCCTCCGCCCCTCATAGCCCCCTTGTTGAGCCTTGAGCGGATTTTTTTTGCGGGGAAACCATGCATCTCGTCCTCTCCTGGCTATTCCCCGGTTTTCCATTCTCAGATCTTGTCGGCGTGCTCTTTCTTTTCCCCCTCAAAGGCTTTCTCCTAGGTTGCTGCCGTTGACTTAGGTGGACAAGCTATTATCGCGCATTGAGCAGAACGTTTTTGTCCTTTGTTTTGGTTGGTTTTTTAGTTTTCATGGATGTTTTCGTTGGCTCTCCACTGGAAGGTCTTCCCGAGTACGAGAGGTCGTCTCTATTCCTCATTCTACTGAGTGACAGTCCCTTTTCTCCTCCTTTCCCCCCGATCTTGTCTTTTTTTTTATTGCTAAGTCGAGCTCATTGTTCGATTCTTCCTTTTTTCTCCCGTAGCCGCGGGCCCCCTTTCCTTTAACAGGACATTCGAAATAGCGGACTTTCTCCCCCCCCTTCTTCACCTTTTTACTTTTCTGCCTTTTATGTCGATTTCTCTTGACTTTTAATTGGCCCTACTCATTTTCGGACCCTTTTTTAGTAGGCTTGTCTAGCCTGGTTATAAGGCCCGTGAAGCGGTGAGGCTTACTTTCCCGGTACTTTTTTGCGTACCCTTTCCCTTTGGTCTTTCATTTCCTGAGGGGTTTGCACTTCGCTCTGGTTCGTCAACTTTCTCCTTCTGATGGTCGCTTTCTCCCGCGGCGTTCCCGTCCTCCCTCTTGCGCCAACTTTGATCCTGTCTGTGGTGAATCTAACTATCCTATCTCTTGTTCCATCCCTGGGTCTTTTGATACTGCATTACGGATCCAGATTGAGGGACTTTCCGCACCAAAGCAGCATAGAGAAGTCCTGTAAGCCTTTCCCCTGAAGCTCCGTTTCCCCCCTCTTTGCTTCCTCTTCTGCTGGTTGGACCGCGGCGCAGGGACCCTTTCCCTCCTATTCCCCTTCTTTTACCAGTAGGTTTTTCTTTCCTGGAGAGATGGCTTTGCCGCAAATGGTCACCCCCTCATCCTCTCGGTAGAGCCCCCACCATTTTTACTTTTACTTTCTCCCATCCCTTCTTTCCGGGCGGGGGGGTTTCCCTTTAACTTTTTTAGACATTACGGAGCACTCCCTTCTCAATTTCGAGCCTCCTCCTGAGGAAGCCTATGTTTTTACAACCCCCCAACCTTCCGTCAGTCCGGACCCCATCGCCTTAGTTATCCCCCTAATTTCCCACCTTGGCTTCTCCCCTTTTTCCGAGTCTCCTTTTTTGTCGATACTGGATGAAGGCTTTTTTTAGTGACCTAAAGTTGAGAATGTGCCCCTTCTTCCCGACCCCTAGTTTCCATTTTCGTGGATCGTTTTTTCCCGCTTCCCCCTTCCTGAGGAATTGGCTGAGTCGGATTAATCTGGATCCCCCGCCCGCCCCTTTCTGAGTTTCCCTCACATTTTTTCACATTTTCTCCTTTTCCCAACTGTTGATGTGTTAGTCTATCTTAACCCAGAGATTCTGCTTCCTCGTTGCTTCTTTTTCGGGACGTTTTCAGAGTTTTCTTCCTGCTCCATCTTCATTACGATCCCCTCCAAGATCGCTCCCTCCGGATCCCTTTTCTTTTAGGTAAAGTTTCCCTCAACCGGTCGGCCGGCGAAAATCCTGATGGGAATCAGATTTTCTTTCACTGCTTTCCCTTTACCGTTTTTTGAGGGTACATTTGCCCTTATCCCCCCTCGCTAGATTCAATGACCATATCGTCCAATTTGTCTTTTTTTTTCTCCCTTTTCTTTAAGGGTGAGTTGATCCCTGCCCTTTGGGTGTTTTCTTGTCACCAATATTGGTTCTTTGAAATGTATGAGAGACAGACTTCTTTCTTTTTCCTTCCGTCCTGCCTGGTCGCTTTTCCTTTGCGGGTCCTCTTTTACTTCTCTAGTTGCTCGCCGTCTTCCCTCCCCCCTATCAAGTTTTTTTAGAACTGACATCTGACCAATCCAAGACTTTCTCTTTTTGTATGGGGCTTTCCACTTTTTCCCGTCCCTCATTTTTTCCAAAAGTTTGAGCGTCCCCCTTTTTGAATCTTAAAGGATTAGGGAGTTTATCCCTCCTCTTCTTTCTTGTGGATTTTTTCTGTGACGCTTTTTTATTGCATTTTTGATCCCTCGCTCGTTAGTCTTGTTCCTCCCGAATCGCCGTCCGCCTTGTGTAGAACTCAGGTCAGCTTGCTCTCCCCTCCCTTCCCCATAAGCTTCTTCTTTTAACATTGTGATATCCTTTCGAACTGATATTTTTGAGCCTTCTCCTACCGCCATTCATTCCCTCGGGAACAGTGGTCACCCTATAAGGTGGGCGGAAATTTCGAAGCCCCTAACTTTTTCTTTTTTTCCTATTTTTTTCATACCCTTCAGCGAACTTCCCAGTTTTCCCATCCCACCTCTTTGATGGTAGAATCCCTGAGGCAGCAAGTTTGGGTTCAGTCTCTCCTTTCCACTCTTTCCCCTTGAGCTGAGATCTTCCTCAGCTGCTTCTCTTTTTCCCTTTCGTCTGAAGGCATTCCCCCTTTTAACTTGCGTCGCATCCATATGCTGAAGATTTTTATGTGCGTCCCTATCCCCTCTCTCAGAGCCTGACTTGATTTGAATCCTTTGTCGGGGCGCACCCCTCCATCTGCGCGCTTCCGGTCGACCACTTTGCCCCGGATGATGTGACTTTTAGAATTTTCGTACCCCTTCCTCTTTCTTCATTCTTTAGTTATTCCCTCCTTGGCGTACCCTCTCCCATTGATCGACCTCCCGGACCATTAGCAGTCCCCCCGTTCCTGAAGTAGACGAACAGATGGAGACGGTTCCAGATCTCTCCCTTGCCATCTAACTTCTCTTTTCAAACACCCAAAAGTGGAGAGCTGTTTTTCCCCCAACCTCGGCCCATGGTGCGTCTTCTTTCACGACCCGTTATCGGCCTGAACCTGAAGCTGAGTCGTTCTGATGCTCGACCCTTCCCCCTACCTTGTTCTCCCCTAAGATGGTAAGGCGATTCAATTTTTTTTCTCCGTTTTTTTACTCCCTCCGACTCCTTTGATAGTGTCTCGAGGTCCCCTTTAGAGGAGACTTTTCCTTTAATTCGATTCACTCCCCTAGACATTTTTTTGTTACCCCCCTTTTTTTTTCCTCGCCATCAGGGGTTTTTTCCCCCCCCCGACCCGGGTTCACGGCAAGAATAAGAAAAGTTTTTGTGAGGGATGTGCTCTTTCTTTTTTTTCTTTACCCGTCTGCTTTTTTTCTCCCTTCCAAACCATCTCCCTTTGGGGTTTTTTACACCAGTGTTCTTCCTTGAAGAGTTTATTTCTCTGCCTTCTCTGAACAAGAGGCCCCTTTCTTTACTCGGCCCATGAAGTCCCTAAGATAGCCATCTAGCTAGGATAGTAGTAGTCATCGCTTCCTCTCTCGATTATTCGTCCCCTTTATTCCCTCCCCTCCTGGGGTCAGAGCGCCAGCCCCTTTCATCTCCCCGCTGAGCTGTTAACAACGGACTTCATTCTGACTCCCCATTTTTAACATCTAGTAGTTTTTTTTGGGGCTAATCCCTCCACTTTTCTTCGGCGTCTTCTTGCTTCCTTTTTTTCATTTCTAGACTTGCCCCTCTTTTTCTTTGAGGCTAGCATTCACCTTTGCCTACTATTACTTCCTGGATGGTCGATTTTCTTAGTGCTCAGCCCAGGATGGTTTAATCTGGGGGAAGGAGAGAGGAATTGATTTCCACGCCGGTCTTCGTTCCCTCTGCCATCTCCTCTCCTTTCTTTCCTGCGAACTGGCTTTGTTCCAGCCTACCTTATGGCCTTTCTGTCTCTCGCTCATTTGCCCTTCTCGACTCTGATCATGCTCGATAGGGATCTCCCAGCCTGATCCTTTTTCCCCAGAAGGTTTGATGCCCTTTTCCTTCAAGCCTGCCCCTTTTTTTATAGTGTCTAGTCGTTTTATATTCCCCCGCCTTTTTGTCTCCCGTCTCTGGCTTCCTGCCACGTGCCGGCCACTACGCTGACTTTTTACGAACTCCCCCGTTTTCTTCCTCTTGTTCTTTGCTTTCGCGTTTGAAGTCTTCCCTGGCCCCACGGGCGGTCCCCTTTCGGCCTCGGCCTGTCTCCCGTTCACGCAAGTTTTCCTTTTTATTGGCCCTGTGTTTTTCTCAAGGTGGTCTTAACTTTTCCCCCTTTTCTTCCCTTCCCTTTCCGTTCGTATTTTTTTCTTAATCGCTCTGTTTTGACCCCTCGTTTCGCTTCTTTCCTGCCTTCGACGCAAGCGGCGTCTTGTCTAAGAGTTGCGAAAGGTCACTCTCGCTGCGTAGGAATACCCGAACTAATCTCGCTTCTTCCTTTCCCTGCCGCTTCTTTTAGACTACACGCTCTTTTTTGAGTGACCCTCCCCCCCTTCCCCCGCTATATCGATACTTAAGGTTTTGGCCCAAGGAATTTTCTCTCCCTTCTTAAAGGGGAGTTTAGTTCCCGTTGTTTTTCTGTTCTCCGGCCTTACGGGGTTGAACCATAAAGACTCTTAAAGTCGGGCTTGTTCTATGAGAGTTTGGGGGAATTCCCTCCAACCTTAAGAATCGTATTTATGTTCTAAGCGGGATAGTCAAATTATTTCAACGCTCCCTTCTCCCGCAGCCCCCGTTTTTTGTTATTTAAACTGGCCCTTTCCACGGCCGGAAAAGATACTTCTTCCAGCTACGTCTGCACGGGCGCGAGCCCCGATCCCCCCTTTACGGCTCCCCTATCTGTCAAACCCCATTTAGGAAACCCTTTTTCTTTGACACTGCCTGACCCCTTCACCCCTTCACGGATGATCCGCCCAGCGTGAGAGTTCTGGTCGTTTTAGGTGAAGTCTCGTCCTAATTTCTGCCTTCTCTCTCCTTTGGACAAGCGTCGGCCTCCTAAGATTTTTTTTTCCGAGTCACCCCCTTCCTTCCATGCGCGGTCTTTGATGCGCCGTGCGTTGACTCTGATTTAGAATATGCCTCTCCAATCCGGATCTTCTGTCGAACCCAGGGGCTTCTCTGAGGTGTTTACCC
>Ga0179593_1707276_pt1 | contig 10566 bp, 12 predicted proteins | sample CZODoug2_1_08_16_FD_185931 | JGI IMG/M metagenome (GOLD analysis project Ga0179593, IMG submission 185931) | Vadose zone soil fungal communities from Angelo Coast Range Reserve, California, USA - CZODoug2_1_08_16fungal (PacBio error correction) | ecosystem: Environmental > Terrestrial > Soil >... | reverse complement strand
TTCATACTGACCTTCTGGTTTTTTTTCCCCTTTAGTCTCCCTCTGCACCACGCGTGAAAGCGTGTGTCCAGCGCGGTAGCGATACTGGGTCTGCCTCGTCAGCCGGTCTTGGTGTCTCTCTGTAGCCCATTTGCTTCCCCTGCTTTTACTGTCCTCTCCTCGCAGACTGATAACAATTCGTAAAGAGAGAATATCGCCCCCCACTCGACACGTGTCTCCCGTTTTTTTCTGCCCTCTGGTCCTCCCCCATATAGTTTTTCGATTTCTGATGCCGCGTTGCTCATCCCCCCTTCCGGTTTGAACCGGCGATCCGTTTTTACAGCGTCCTGTGAAATGCTCCCCCCCTCCTTGTTCGGTCAGATTGTCCAATCCCTGCCCCGTGCGGCGACAGGGTATCTATTTTTTTCGGCCCCCCAAGCATCCCGATTCTTTAACTCAAAGTCAACTCCTAAGTCCTGGCTCTTTTGATCTTGGCGCTCAGATTCATGCCTGCTATGCTCGTCTGAATTCCAAACCCCTCTTTCCGTGACTTGTCGCACAACACCCATCGCGTTTCCCTTGAGACTCTCGAAATTTTCCGCGGCTCTGCAATGTTTTCGCGAGCTGCGTTCGACCCCCCGACCCCTTTTGTGCTCGCCCCTTTACTTTCTGCACCGCATTCTCATCCGGACCTTCGCTATGCGGAGAGAGAAGGGCGATGGCGCCAAATTTTTGGGGGCTCTGTCGCCTAGTCCTTTGCACGGGTGCTCATGGATGGCGTGCCGCGAATCTAAACTTTCTGACTTTTCTCCTCGTTTAGCTTGTATCTACCGCTTCCAGAGCCGAAGGATCACGAGCCTCCAGGGCAAGTCGTGCTGACCCTTCCGCATCTTCAGGCGCAGGCCATCCTTGCACTGTGGGAGGGCTGTTTCTTTCTCCAGAGCCTCTTCCCCCCCCCTTTGCGCTTTGCAGTCGACTAAGGACCTTCAGTCCATGTCCGCCCTGCGCTCATGTTCCCGATTAATTAATCCCCCCATTCTCCACTCTGAGGACCTCGCGCACAACCATGCCTGCAGAGAGATTTCCTCAGTCAATGGTGATGACCCTCCGCTTTTATCGCAAGGCCCTCCCTCGCGCCTCCCCCATACCATCGACTTCTTTGGCTTTTTTTCTAAGACCCTCTCTATGAAAGCCTTGACGACCTCCATTTTGATTGTTTTCTCTCTCGATTTCCCCAGCGCTTCATTTTTTTTCATCCCATGCTGCTTGAAGGGGTCCGCGGCATGGTTGCCCGCGCTGGATTGGCCGCGACATCGTGACCCCAGGTTCCCGAAGTTCAAAGCATCAGGCTACCCCCGAACATCCCTGGTGAATGGGTGCGTACCGATCTCGGGTTATTTTTAGAGAGTCCCTTCTGATTTCTTCCCCCCCCCAGCTATTCCCACTCCCTACACCCCCCCCCCCCCCCCCCCCCCCCCCCCGTTGTCTCCCGTTTCGAGTGACAATAGACTTCTCCCTGTCCTTCTCATCACCTGCGTTCGGCACGAATCGTTTTAGCCAAATCTGCTATTTAGCAGGAGACGCATTGACTTCGCATTTTGATCGTATGCGTCCATTTTTGAGCCCCTCAGGTATTTTCCATACACTTTCATCCGCGAGCGCTGTAGCCGATTCCCTCACGTTTTTACGGGGGTCGCCATACCCGGCCACTTTTTTCCCTTCGCACCGTCTTCTTCCCCCCTTTCCTCGTTTTCCAGCGCGCGTAGGTTTTTATAAGGCTTCGTCGACCCGTGCCGACATATTCCGTGCTACTTTTTTCCAGCCTGGGCCGCGGCGTGAATTCCCCGAGTGACCGATTCTTCTCTCATATCTTCGTAGTCGGAATCAGTGTGCTGTCTGTAGCTGCCATTTCTCCGCGCCTGGGGGTCCCTTCTGGTTCACCTCAGACGCGTGCCCCAATTTTCCCCGGCTCGTGCGCATCGACTTGAGCTCACCCTGCGCCTTCGGGTGTTAGTCCTCTTCCTCCACTTGCCCTTTCATTTGGCAACTACGTCGCTAACTGACAGACTTGAACGCCCATGGCACTTTTGGACGTGATCCGATTTTCACCTTCACTGAAATTCTCGCGGCTAGTCGGGGTCAAAAACAGTCCCTCCTCGGACTTTTGCCCGCTATTCTCGTAGTAGTCCTGGACCGTTCCTTTCAGACCAACATCTTTTTTTGTTTCCCCGAAAACATTGCTTCGATACCCCTTCGTCTCTCTAGACTGAATTTTACCTGCCAACGACGTTTCCAGATCCCCAGATCTAAGCTCCTTTTTTAGAGGCGCAGGTCTTCGAGGGCCGAACGCTTCGACGAGAGACGGTGGTATTCCGCATCGCCACCGTTCGACGTTGAATGTTCAGGAGTCTCTCATTTTTACCGACGTCCTCCTAATATCTCAAATCGAAAATAACGGCTTCCCAAGCGCGATGAAATGTCTCGTGCCGCTTAGGTCCTGCCTTCCATCATCTCTCTATTTTTCCCCTATTTTGTTGTTTTTTTTTCATTTCTTTGGGGGTCTTTCCTATGTAAGTCTCAAGAGGTGCATGCGCCGATCTCTTAGACCTTACTTACTCTCTCAGAGCGCTTCTTCAAGTGCGATTTCTCTCACCACTGTGTCTCAAACTATGCACCACCCTCCCTGAGTAACGTAATCTTGGTGGTATGGCCCCGGTCTTTGCGCTTTGGTCCCTCTCTAGAAAGTTTCTAAAAGAGCCTCCCCCCAGATATTATTCCCTTCCCGATTCCCTGAGGCCTCGTCTTCTTTTTGGCAAGATTGTCAACTTCGTATCCTCGAGAAGTTGCGAAAGCTTTGTTCGAGACCCCCCCAGCCATTTTGTATTTTGAATTCGTCCCCCAGTATACTACGGCGTGATAGACTTCTGATTGCGAAGAACCCATGTCTGGATTCCGATCGTTCTTACCCTCAGTCCTCACGAGACCGGTAACATCCTGGTTTTCCACCTTTTTCTCCAATTGTTTCCACCTTTTGCGCGCCGGACTCCCTCGAAATGACCCGGGTTTTGCTTATCGAGTTCAAACGTCTCTTCCCGAGTACGCGCAAGGTTTCTTCGTCAATCGCGATTCTTCCATATATCTTAAACCTTTCTTTCCCTGGGTGATTCGGGATGACCCTTCTTTCTTCCCCCAAATACCAAACGATTCGTGCATCCTAGCCTTCATCTCCTGAGGGCGCGTCTCAGCTTCCCGAGAGCCAATAGGTCCGCCGCGCTATTCCCCTCTTCTCCTTCCTTTTAATTCAGAGGGTCGCTCGCATGATCCGACCGAACTGAAAGATGATCCGCCCTTTTCTTTGATGCTTTCTCCTGACCGCTGAGATCCCTACTTTTTTTTATCCCGACGAATCGGCACCCCCCTTTTGCGAAACCCCCATCGGCCGCTGACTTTTTGGATGTATTTGACCACATCCATTGATTTGGGTTTCCTTCACGCCGTTAGGGTGGGGTGGGTTGGATCCACAGGCGAGCCTTTACCCTTCTTTTCTCTAAATTTTTTGGTCCCGCCGATTTTAAATCGGTTGCAACCGCCAGTTTATGGCCCTGTTTCCCCCCGATGCCCCAATCCTCTCTTTTCTTTGAATTAGCAGGGCATAGGTGTTTCTTTCCACCACTCCTTATCGATGGTCGACCTTTAACCCCTCCAACCCCTGGGTCGCAACCCATTCACCCTCAACCGAGGTTAGTTCTACAGGGCGCTTCGACAGCTTTCTTTTGAGACCTTCGGTTTTTGTCTATGTACCTCCCGGAGGCGCCGCGCGATGCACGAGCTCCCTCAGTCAAGACGATTTGGACGGCTGCCTTCTTTCATTCGAGATCCTTCACCCCTCCCCCCCCATTCAGGTTTTCTCGTTCCACTCGTTCATCCGATCGCTTCGGAAGAACTGGCTCCCCACGTCGATTTCACGGTCATACTCTTGTACCCCCTCGGACGGTTTTCCTGTTGAGTAATGAGCGAGATGGCAGGGTGGCGAGTTCATAGGCCCAGAACTCCCGTTTTAGATGTTTCTAACTTCTCTAAATAGAGCCCTTCGGATCGCGAACTTACGAGTACCTTTTCGGTCCTTAGTTTTCTCCTGCCCGTCGCCCAATCGGAATTAGGAGTCCCTCTCCTTAAGGAAACCCAAAGTCGTCCCCTGTTTTTCGTCATTTCTCCTTCGGCGGTCATCGCACCGGACTGCCTGTTCTACGTAGCTATTCGAATTCCTTCCCACCTCTAACCCCTTGCGACGAGTCCTTCTTATATGAGCGCGCGGCCCTATACGCTTACCTCTCCAAGAATTTTACTCCCTTGACTTCACGTCATAGTAGACTCCTCTCCCCGCATTTAGTCGTTGAGGGTTGGCAGGTAGGATCTCAATCTGTGGACGAGCAGCACCTTGACGGGCGGCTGTTCTTTACTTACCCCATCTGACTTAGAAGTGTCTCGATCAGAGCCAGATTCCTCCATATAGGTGGTGATCTTTCCCGTCCCGAGACGAGTTGGATAGTTTGTACACTCCAGATCCCCTACATAGCCCTTTGACCAACCACTGGAAACCCTCTGTGTAGTCTTCTCCTCCGGAGTGAGCGATTAATCGGGACTAGAGCCTTTTTGAATCCTCACAACCAATCCGCAGACCCCACCATTCTGAAGGAGAGTTTCCTCGCTTGGACCATGAGAAGAACCCCTCTTGACCTTTTTTGGACGGAGTCGATCTCGGAATATTTTCCCCCCGGAAGAGTCTTCAAACTCCTATCCTCTTCGATTTTTTCCCCCCTGGTGTATGGGCCTCCCCTCTTGCAGCGCACGCGTCCCTGAGGATAGGATGCACCCACTTGGACTATTAGGCGTCTTTGTTCATTCTGGCAGTCCATCTCTCTCCGTCATCCCCAATGAAGCACCGCCGTATGCTTCACCATCGCTCTCAGAGCATACAGTTCTCCGCAGAGAGCCCCTTCCCCTTCCAGCGTAAACGAGCTTTTTGATCTTAATAACATGCGCATCCACTCGATCTTCTGTGCGCGTCCCCCTCCCCTTGGCCGTCTCCCCTAACATCCTGTTTCACATACGCGGAATTTCCTTCCCCTTTACAATGCCGTTCCGACACGTCGACTCCATCGTGACACAGAACCAATTTCTCTTTCCGACTCGTTGTGGTCTCTAGCAGGCTTCTCTTTACTTCGGCCTCCCTAGGTCTTTTCAGGTTGGTGAATCCTGCTGAGATGTGCTAAAATTCCCCCTGTTTGATTGTTACGCCGCAGCAAGAATCGAGTGGCTCTATTGACCGTTTGTGGCACCACGTGGCCTCGTGGTCCGGGTCGAGAGGCGCCATTGCGTGCAGACGCGTCAAGAGGCCGCTTATCTCGTTTTATCTTGCAATTGTAACCATGAGAAGTTCCCTGGAGGACCAAATTACTCCCAAGACCTTTCTCTCCTTAGCCCTTCTTTGCAAGCAGCCCGTTCGTGAGAGGCGCTTACGCTTTTGCACCCCCACACAGTCTTTCTGCAGAGTCGTTGCTTTCCTCATCCTCTTTACGTTTGCCCACTCCCGTCTCGTTTTTTTCAGGAATGTTCTGAAAACGCCCTCCGGGCCAAGAATTTGAGAAGATGCCGCACGGCACCTGGACCTGATCTTACTTATCTGGCGGATTTTTTTCTTCCCCCAGGAAAAGAAAGTTTTACCCGCTTCCCTCCAATCCCCCAGGCCAGACGAGAGGGAGGTTTGTATCGGGCCCAGCATTCCATTTTTTTTTTCCTTATGGAATTCAAACCATCCGATTCGTTTCTCCAGTGCGCCTTCACCCATTAGACACTCGTGCTTTTGGATCTCAGATGTCTTCTGACCGTCCTCTTTGTCCCTCCTGCAGACCCCCTTCCCCCTGTGCTTGCTTCGTCGCACATTTCACCGGGCACTCTTTCAGGATACCATCCAGGAATGCGTTGAGTAAGAAGTGCGATGGTTGACTTAACAGGTTGCTTTTCGGTCTTTGCGTGATTTGGTCGACCAGAGCAGTATAATGGAGCGAAGGTCGCGCTCTACAAATCCCTCCGTTTGAAGAGGATGAGAGTCCGCTTCCCCTTCAAGCTTTATGCGACGCAGAGATCTCAATTTCCCCCGTAGGTGGAAACGACTCTTAATCCTTGCTGCGGGCACCGTGCCTGATCGGTTTTGTAGTTGGTGATTCGCTCTTCCGCCCCATTAGTGTGCTTCCGTCTCACCTGCCCGTCGCCTAGACGCAATTTTTCGTCCTGGACCCCTCCTTTCGTAGGGCCTGAGTATCCAGCCCATGGACTCACCATGAGAAAATTACTTGCGGTCCTTGGACTTATTCCCAAACATGCAGTCCTGATCTTGATCAAAGACGCCATGTGAGACCACTGACCCCTCCGTGTTACAAGCCTTGTTCCCTCCCTCACCTACATAATCCTTGTTTTCTACACCTTCCTATAGATGCAAGTCGGACTGCCTCCTTGTGTGGATTGTCCTTGTTCGATTATCCTTTATTAATATCAGCACCGCTATCCAATGAGTCTTAGTTCAGAGGCTTTTTTTGCCGGACACGATCTAGACGAAGTGCCGACTAAGCTCCCCCATCGTTCGACTTGGCCGAGGTTCCAGTCGACCCCTTCGAACCCTCCTCGACGAAGCAGGCGTGAATTTTAGCGAATCGCCGTGATCTGGCTTAGACTTTCTGACCAAGAGAGCCACCACCACAAGTCTCGTTTCACCACAGAATTTTGAAATTGACACTATCCCCGATAGACTTTTCGTATGCCCGGTAGTGTTTCCATCCCGAAGGACGATGTCCTTTACCCTTTGGAGTCCTTTCATACAGCTCAGCGCTCGACACACATTTGGTTCCTGCCAGTCGCGCCTCAATGGACGCGCGCGCTTGCTTGTGCCGTTTTGGTTCAGCCGGCTCCCCCCCCCCCAAGTAGGGCGGTTTCCCTTCCTTTCTTCTCTCGCCGCGCCTGATTTGTCGAAGTTGCCGTTTCTATCAACCCAGGACTTGCTGCCAATTCAGGTCGGTCCCTCTTCGTAAAACTGGGTTCGGCGCCTTTTCGGCTTTTCCGTAGGTCTATCCAGTTCTAGATCGACCGCCGAAAGCTAATTCGATGATCGCTTTTTCCATAAGTCCGCGCCGCCGGTAATCGGCCGACTTCAGATTATGGCATTCCCTTTCCGCATCTAGTAGAGGACCAGCCCTTGCTTTTAGCTGAGCTGTTCCTTTCTGTGATGTCTTGTGCTGTCCTCCCTAGGTAGTTCGGGGTCAGATCTCCTTTGCAGGTTTACTCGATTCTCGCCCACCTTTCAAGTAATCGCTGGTTTTGAGCATGCCTCACCTCCCCAATGTTTAAGGTCGTCCTTCCCACGCAATTCTTCCAAAGAAAGGTGGGGGGGGGGGGACGTTTTTCACAAGCTTCATCTCAACCACGATGTGGGTACCTCTTCTTTTGACGGCTCCTGGTCACTGACCATGATCGTTCCAATTTTGAATGGTTGCTCATAGAGACTGGTCCCGATTTCGTTTTTGTTAGTCTGTTTACGGGACGCCCCCTGCGTCCCGACTTGCGTCCGCAAGGGTTTTCGAGTCAAACTTCTTCTCGATTACTGCCCAGGCCCAAAAGTTCTCTCCTTCCCCATCGATTCAGCTGATGATCTCTTCTGGAGCCCTATGTCGATCGAGTGTCGAAACGCTCAGAAAGAGAGCCGTGGGCCTCGCCCACGAGTCTACGTTGACGCCTAGGCTTTTTCCCTCTCGCACTATCGGAATTTTTAGGAGATGTGATTACACATCCCCTCCTCTGAACTGTCTGATGATGCCTCTCTGTTCTTCCCTTTATCACGGATGGGACATCTCTCTTTGTACTCATGCTTTGCGGAGACTCTGATGATGTTTCCAGGCAGGTGATGACGACGGACTCTCCCAGACAGTTTCGGGTCAGCGCGCTTGATCCTTTTCCTGTTTCGCTCCTATTTTTTTTTTCTCGGTTTCGGTACCATCTGTCTTCTTCCCTCGGATAGGCAACCCGACGACTTCAAGTAGAAAGCGTTTTCCTATTCCACTCCCGGCTCTGTGCGCTCACTCTTTTGACAATGCTCTTAACGGCTCCATCTTTTCTCTCTCTGCTGAAGTCGAGGCCTCGTCTTCTTTCAGATGCAACGGGCACTTCAGATCTTCTCGACCAAAGGCCCTTGTTCCTTTTTGCCACTTTCAGAAAGTTCCTTTGTCCCGAGAGAGCTCCAGACTACGACCTGATCTCCCCCTGTTAGACTTTTTTCAAGGGGTCTACTCTCGCCCGATTTGGCAAGTGGTACCCCCGATTTCTGTCAGAGCTCCAGCGGGTTCCAGTGGTGAGACAATCATGTCACACCGGCTTTTCCCTAGGATCTTTGTAAAGACCTCCCTGACCTGAAAAAATGTTTGAGAGAAACCATCCTCCCCCACCATCCTGGTTTTTCTCGATTTCTTCTCCTTTCCAGCCCCTATATGCCCAGTGTACCTGGATCCTCTTTGGGATGCCCACCACAGGATCACACGATTGTCTTTCCACACTGTTTTAATCCTTCCAGCGTCTCTCGTCGTCGATTAAAGGATAGGCCTGGATTCCTGCTTGCCTGACTGGACCTCTCTTTACCCTGCCTCTTGTCCGAATGATGGATCCGCAAAATCTCTGACCCCCTCTCCGCCGCGAGATGGACCCTTCGAATAGAGGTTGTACTCAGTTTTCCCCCCCTTTTGACCGTACCGTGACGACGCCCTCGGCAAAACCTTGTTGATCGTTCCGTCTCCCTCATCTGGCGGCTGAGTACTTTATGAAACCCTCCAATCTATGGGGGGCCTTTAGGGTCTTTTCTAAGAAGTCGTTCTGCTCCAATCGCGGTCCCAGGCGTTGCTCCTGGAGATTCCCCTTCGCTTGGACCCTCTACGTCCAGCCGTCAAAAGAATGATTCTTCCTTTTCCTCGTACCTTCGTCCCTTTACCCTGGCGTCGGATAGGTATATAAAGGAATTTTCACCAGACGTAGCTTGTCGATCCAACACCTTTTCTTTAGAAGTTAGCACCCATTCACCTTATTTTTTTTCTTGATAATCGTAGCTTCTTCTTCGCCGCCGTCTGTGCAACCGATCCAATTACTTCGGCAGCAATTCGGGTCTTCCCTAACCCCCAAGAAGTGCAAGGGCTGATGGCCTTTTCGTCTCTCCTCTTCCGCAAGAAACTGGCTGTCGGCAGGTTTGCGTCATCGATAGTTAGTCCCTCTTCCTTTGGTCTTTCCGATCTTTCAAGGGATGAAGTGCCCCGCCTTGAGAGTTCGGCTTTCCCCCATGGCGGATCTCCCTCGCGATTCGGTGGTTGTGCCCCTCGAACCTGGTCTCGACCCGTCCTCTTTGGGTTTATTCCCCCTTCAAGGTCCTCTTCCAAGGCTCTCAAATCGGACTTTTTTTTTGAGGTCCTCCTTTTTCGACTTTTCCCCCTCAAGTCTTTAACACCAGTGAACGCGGCAGGAGAGTCCCCCACTCCAGATCACCGCCGGTCTCCGCACGCGGTTAGAATTTTTTGAGGTCCTTTTGCGCCTTGCTATTTCTCATGTTTTAGACAGAACTCGCATTCTTTCTTCTTTTTTCTCCCATTTAGCTCACATAACGAGTCAGACTTTTGGAGTCTCTCTCCTCCGGAACATGATTCATGCGCTTCTCTCTTTACACTCCCCTCCGCCGCCCCCCCGACCGATTCTGCCTTCTTTCCCAATCGGATACTCACATCTGAGTGCTCGTCTTTGCCGGAGTGCGAAATTAGACGAGCAGAAAATCTTGGTCCCTTGCTCCGAGATCGATTAGTACTCTTTCCCTTTTTCGCCTCTTTGCTTCTCGAGAGTTGAAAGAAGAGAGGTTGCGCTCCTTTCCCTGTTCCCCCAGCAGGTTACCATGCACAATTTTCCCTCGCCCAGGACCCATTCTCTTTTTTCTCCCCCTCACATCTGACATCGGTCGTCCCTTCTTATCTCAGATTTTCCCTTCTCTGGTTGCGTGCATGTTCAAAAAAGCAGCCGCCCCCCCCTGTCGTGACCTATTCTGCGTTTCCAAATTATTTGGAACGGCTTTTTTTGGACCCCTCTTCGTAATGATCGGCCAGCATCGGACGTGGGCCCCTTGAAAACTCCTTTCCTTAATCGAGAGTCTTCCCCTTATACCTCGTTTTCTCTCGGCCTCCCAGTTTCTGGCCCCCCCCTTGTCGACCTTTTGTAGATCTGCTCTAGCCCCCTTTCAGTTGCCCTCCTTTCATCTCGCTGGTTAGTCCCCCCTCCACTCTTGTGAAGCCTGCACCGATGCGCCCCCCCCTGCGCTCTTTTCCCTGTAAACAGCGGCTGCCCCGCGCCACTTGTTCTCACCGGAATTCAACGATTTCCTGTTGGTTTTCGTTCACATAACGCTACCCTGGCGCTTCGTTTGCGCGTCCCCAATCCCTTTTTTCTAAATAAACACCCTTGTTCTCCCGACTCTTTTTCCTCCGCGCCTGTTGCTAGCGACTCTGACTCCATCGC
>Ga0179593_1403255_pt1 | contig 10566 bp, 16 predicted proteins | sample CZODoug2_1_08_16_FD_185931 | JGI IMG/M metagenome (GOLD analysis project Ga0179593, IMG submission 185931) | Vadose zone soil fungal communities from Angelo Coast Range Reserve, California, USA - CZODoug2_1_08_16fungal (PacBio error correction) | ecosystem: Environmental > Terrestrial > Soil >... | reverse complement strand
GGTCATTCTGGGCAGTTTTCCAAGCAACTACCCAAGATTCTCACAATCGCCCTTGTTTTTTGTGATCACCTTCGAGGTTGCACAAGCTTTGTAGTTACCTCGCAAACCCGGCGTCTTGTGTTTGGAAATCTCCCTGCCCTGATTTCCAACTGCTGATTGTTTTTTGGCCCCAAGTGTTGATGCTTACATCAAAACATAGAAGTCTTAGAGGATGAAAGTCTTGCCCTGTGGTTATGGCTCCAGGGCTGCATGCGTGTGTTTTTTCGTTATTTCTCTGGTTGAGTTTTGCCCCATTCATTATGCTTTCATTTGTGTTCTTTCATTTTTCAAATCACCCCCAAAATCCACCAGCCATGACGATCGTTTTTGTCGCGAAGTCTTCTGGAATTTTTCTTTTTTTTTTTTTCCTCTGTTGGCGGTAGGTATTCATTCAAATGAATTGGGAGGATGTTTTTTGGCAGGGTTTCCCTTTCTTTCCGCCGCTGTCCAAGCGTGTTTTTTATTTTCCTGGCTTGCTGCATCGTGAGATTCCAATCACCGCGGTGAGCGCCGGCTCGTTGCTGTCTTTCAAAACACTATGCGTGGGTTTTGTTTTTTTTGGCGATTCAGTCTCGGTTGCCGATCTTTCGGGGACATGAGTATAGTTTTTCCCTTGTGGTGTTATGTTCAGTTGCCCTTCGTTTTTATTGGTTTTCCTGCAGTTGGAGCTGTCTTGGCGTTGCTGCGTTGTCCTAATTCCTTTTTTTTTAAGCCCCGATACTTTGCTCGTCCTTTGGTGTGGTCTGTCTGGTCTCTTTCTTTGTGGAATTTTTCTTTTTTCGTACTGTGTAGGTGCCGATGCGGTTAGGGATTTGTTTTGGTCTTTCCCTCTGTGCTCGCTTGTCTCCCAATTACCTCGCTCCGAAAATGGTTTTCTTATCCAGTTCTGTTTGGGTGATATGGGTTCTCTCTGTCCTGAACCTTCCTGTGAGGTGGTTGCCTTTTTTTATAGGTTGTTTTGGTAGGTCAAGGCGGCATCGAGCAGTTTGGCTTTTTTGGTTGGATCATTGAGATTTGCTTTTTTCCGGCCTTGAGAGCTGTCCTTTTCCCCCCACTCGGGGCACTGGTTTTGCGAGTATCCGCCGGTCAGATTTGCCGCCGACTGTTGCCGTATTTGGGTCCCTTCTGGGGGAGTGTTCTCCGTGTTCGATTAGACGAGTCGAAGTTCTGTCGTTCCTTCAGGTCTTTTCGGACGTCCAAACCGTTGGAGTTTTTCGGCTTCCTTTAGGGTTTTTTTGCCGAGTCGCTCCAAGTTTTCTTCCACCTGACTTTTTTTTCAAAACCCTTCGTTATTTGATCCTGAGCCTCTTTTCCATGGGGAGCTATTGTTGCCCCCCGGACTTCATCTTAATGTGGAGTATCCGTAGCTGCGGCGTGTCCTCCGAGTTTTCTTTTGAATGCCGTTATTTCAGGCTAGTCTTAGAGGTGCCTCCTCTTTCCCTTTTTCCACCCGCTGATTATATTGCTTTGACGAAGTCGGCCTCTTTATCTTTTGAGTTTCTTTTTTGCTTCTCGTGTTCCCCCGATGCAGGCTTTGAGGAGTGGCCCCTTTTCTGAATAGTTGAGGAAACTCCTCTCGCGCAGCTGCATCGCCCTTCTCGGCCCGTGGCTTTTCCGCGATTTTTTTGAGTTCTAGTGGAGGTGCCGGGTTTTCACGTCGATGGATCTTGTCGGTCTTCGCTCTATGTTCCGTACTCGGCGTCGCTGCGTCCTGCCTTTTCCCCTTTTTCTGAATTTTGCCCTGCTTGTTTGGGAGGTGTCTTTTTTAGTCTAGAAAGTTTTTCCAGGCCTGTTTGATTTTTTTCTTTGATCAGCGTTTCTACCTTTTGATATTTATTGACGCGCAGATGGTCGTTAGTTTTTGGAAGTTTTTAGTCGAGTAGCATTTCGTCTGACTTTCTTACCTTCTCTTCTGACGTGAGCATTATTGTCAGTGCGGTAGCCGTATCCAGGCCTTTTCATGTTAGCTTAAGTTTGAGTCGTGGTATGTTTACTGATTTAAGTTGTTCGGAGGTGTTCTGAACTGCCTCCTCTTTCCCTTTTGTTTGAGCTCCTCAGCGTGGACCGCTACCCCCCAAATCCACGCTTCTTGAATACCCTCCCCCCTTACCCTGACCTGTCGACCTCTCGCGGCAGCGACACAACCCCCTTGATCTCGCCACTGAAAATTCGACCTGCACTCCGGCATCTCTCCCGCTTTCCGCTTTACCTCTCCCGATCCCCCTGCAAACCCCCATATCGAAACCCTCCTTTTCCCTTCTTTATCTTTGAGATACTCCTTCCCAAAGACTTCGTGTGTGACCCTGTCGGCCGCGCCGAAAACCACACTTTCCCCTTGACTCCGCAACTCTGTGTGGAAATGAGTCGCCCCTCTACTAACCCCACATCTTCTAGAAGACCGCCTTCCGATCCTGTGCCCCCCTGCCCCTCTACAAGAGGAAGTCGCCACTATAGCCACCCTTTTTTTACCGAGTTTTGTTCTCTCCCCAGATTTAGTTGACTTGATTTAAGCGCACCCTACTTAGATGAATGAAAGCTCTGACTTTCAAGCCGGCGTGCTCGTTCGGACCGACTCCCCCCCGTCGGCTCCCAGTTACCCCCCCTTTCCCCGAAAGCGTCAACTCGCTGCTCATAAAATATCGCGTTGGAACACTGTCACCCCCCCCCCCCAAGTTTCCTATTCTCACCTCCCTTCAACCGCCCTCTCCCTCCCCGCTTACTCCTCCTTGACCTCCACCACTGGAACACGATATTCCTTTGCATTACAGTGAAGACGAAGGAACCTCTTGCCTCCTCCCAGATTGTGTCATTCCCTCCGGTTTCTTTTTCCCGCTTCGTCCTCCTCTGCCAACCCTAACGCCATCCGCCCCCACCCCCCCCACCGCGGTGTTTTTTGTCTCCCACAAAAGCGTTTCCCTTATGGATAACAAACTTCCCCCTCCCGCTTTTCCCCCCCGATTCCCAAAGTTCCCCCCCCCCCTTCTCTTCTATTACGCACCGTCGGCTGCCCCATGGCTTTCACTACAACACCCTTTCACGTATTTCAACGTCAGGGAATCCCTTCCGTCCAATACCCATCGTCCCCGCTCCGACCTGATACCCCCCGATGCGCACCCTTCTGGTCATCCGTCCCACCCACCCTCACCTTTTCCCCCCAATTCCCACCAAAAGTGTGCCGTCACCGACTCCTTCCAAAGAAACCCCCCCACCCCAAAAAAAAAGACCCACCAACACCCCCAAGAACCCAAACCAAAACCCCCCCACACCCCCCCCCCCCCTGGAACCCAAAACATGACACCCCCAAACCCCCAAACCCCCCCCACCCCCCCCCCCAACCCCTTTCAAAGTCTTCTCCCCCCCCCGAGTTATTTCCTTCGCTTCTCGGTGGGTGAGCACTCCCGAGTCCCTTGGACCCTTTTACCTCCCATCTTTTGAACCTGCAAAACCTCCCGCCCCCAAGGCCATTACCCCCCCCTCCCGCCAGCCACACACATTCCCTCCTTTTAAACTCTTCGTGGCCCCACGCTAAGTGACCCCCCGCAGCGCCCTGACCCCCCTCTGCATGAAGCCCGCCTCTGCCCCCCAATCGTCCTTGCACCCCCTAACAAGTTCTTCGACTACTGTCCTCACAAATACTACCTTGCCCCCAACCCCATCTCTCCACATCGGCCAAGGCACCAACTTTTCATCGTTCTTTTAGCCGGCTCGAACCGCTTGTCCGCTTTTACCATTAGTCCCTCCCTCCCGCACCCCCAGTTTTCCGCCAGGTGATTATGCGGACGGAACAAAACACCTTCCACCCATTCCCTTTCCTGATCTTCACACCCCCTAGAAGGCCCCAACCGTCCTAATGGCGAACCAACCGATCTTCCCATTTTCCACCACCTCCTCGCCCAAACTTCCGAAATCTCGCAGGTCCCCATCATCTCTTGTCGTTTTTCTTAACTTGGCATTCCCCACCCGTTTTTTTCGCAGTCCCCGAAAAGTCAGAGCCCCCTCTTTTGTTACTCGCTTCGTCTTTTCTTTCCTTCTCTTTCCCCCGGTTTCCCCAAATCGCCGCATTTTTTTTCGGTACCACGTGAGTTCCAAAACCCCCCCTTTGTACCCCGGACTTTGCCTCTTTCCCCCACTGCACTCTGTTTTTCCCCCCTTTCTCCCCCCGACGGAGCCAATATCTTGTCGTGCTCGAACATTCCCCCTTTACCATTCTCTCTGGTTAATACTGGTGTTCTTTTTTCTCGCGCTTGCGGGTTTCGCGGGGCCGGATCCCCACGATCCCATTTTTGTCGCTGGTCCAAATGCTTTTCCGCAGGTTCTGATCGACCGGCGGTCTTTTTGCACCGGCCTTTTCGGGTTTTGTTTTTTTCTCCTGCCACGGTTCCTCTTTCTGTTTGTTTTTTTACCCCAAATGTTTTCTCAGTCGCCGGAAAACCCAATTTTCCATGAGGTTTTCTCGTTCACCGATCCCTTGCGGACTTTGCTCGGCGTTATTCTTTAGTGAGTTGCCTTTCTCGGGATTATCTTATTATGTTACCCTATTTTGCTTTTTCTTTTTTTCCCTTGGCGCTGTGACCGCCCCTGCGATCGTTTTTTCGCGCCATCGGCTTTTTCCTTTGTTCGGCTTGGCCTCTTGTTGTGAGAGGCGATACGGTTTTTCCTCCCATGCCGTCTTTTTTTTTTTTTTTTGTGAGGAGTTGCGCTAATCGGATGGCCTTTTTTTTTTTGGAGAATTGCTTTTGACTCTAGATGCCGCGGTGCCCTTTCGTGTGGATCCCCGTCTGCTTGTTACCGAGTGGCTCTTCCTTTTCTTCAGCGTTGCCTGGGCGATTCTTTTTTTTCTTTTCGCGTAGCTTGTGTTGTTATTAAGTGCCGTCGAGGCATTGTTCTTTCGAATGGTCAGTTTTCTTTTTAGATGGAGGTATGTTTCGGGTCCATTACCCGAATTGTGCCTCATCCTATCTGATCGGTTCTTTTTAGTGGGAGGTCGGAGTGTGGCTGTTTATTCCCCCTTTTTTCCTTCTCCCGGTTCCGATTTGAGGTTAGTGGGTCCGTGGTCTTTCTTTTTTTCCCCTCTGATCTGTTTGTTCTCAAAATATAACTTTGCAGGAGACTTTGGGTTATGACCCCCCCTTTTTGAGTCTTTTTCTGATTGGTCGGGCCGGGTCCGGTTCCTTCGCCCCCTTTCCTTTTGAGTTTGGTGTTGTGTGGGGTCCTTTTGGATGCGACGGTTTTGTGATTTTTTTTTTTTTGATTCGCCCCCGGTGGGCACGTTGTTTTTTTAGTTTGTTTTTCTGCGTCTTGATTTGGGGGTTAGCCCCCGTTTTTTACTTTTCCTTTAATACCAACGGGTCACTGTTTGGCGTCTTCCATCTCTTTTTCGATGTTGCCGGTTTCGGAGTGGTTCTCCTTGTCATTTCACTTCAGTGTTCGGGACCTTTTTCCTTGCCCGAGCGTTGGTTCCTTTTCATGGTATTCAGTGTGCCGAGCCACCGCGGAGGGTTTTTGTTTTTTTTTTTTGTGGCTGGTTTCTGGTCCTTTTTTGGAGTTCGTTCGGAAGTCCGGGTTTCTGTCCAAGACTACGCAACACTTTTAGGTATCTTGAGAGTCGCTATTTCCTTGGTCTATGGCACCGGAGAATTTCCTTATCGTTCCTGGTCGCGGAGGCGGTCTTTTTTGTTTTTAGTTTCGGGCGATTTGTCTGTTGATTTTCCTGCATAGCGGTGAGGATCTTTCATTGTCTCACGCTCTTTTGTGTCAGCCCCCCCTATTTTTTTGAATATGTAGTCGGTCCTTTATATTTTGGATGAGTTTTCAGCCCGACACAAACCCCCCCCCCCCCCCCGCCGACGAAGGATTGGTCTCTGTTGTGTCCCCTATTTTTCTCTTAAAAGTTGAGCGGCGGACACCTTCTTACGAGGCCGCCCGAAACTTGTCTTCCTGTCACTCTGGTTAGATTTTGGGTTCTCAGATTTTCCTTTTTCGTAGAGTTATATTTGCCGGGGAGTCTTTAGTAAGGGGTGTTTTGCACAACCACACCAAAAACACAAAAAACACAGATGTTCGATAACTCGGTGTACGTTGCCGACGGCGCTACCTTTCCCTTATTACTGGGCCATTTTTTAGGTGACTTTTAGTTTTTAGTTCGGGTTTTTTTTTTCCTTATTTTGAGGTTATTTCTGGAGCCCTCCTCTTGCGTTCAGTCGATGGTTTATCCTTTTTCTTTGACGGATGAGGGTCGCTTTCCCTCCGGCGGAGGTCTTGCTCTCGTGGAAGCCTCCTCCGCTTTTTCGAGCGAGATACTTTCTTGACCCGAGTTTCTTAGATGGGGTTCGGAAGGTCTGGGCATCTTTTTTTTGTTTGATTTTTTCGAGGCGGTGAACCTCTCTCTTTCCAATTTGACGATCCCTACTCCTAGCGACTCTACAAACTCCTTCAGTCCAACAGCCTCGACGCCTCTGTCCCGAATAGGAGTCCCTCTCACATACCAAGGCCTTGGGCCTTCTAGCTTCAGACGAATCCTACGGCGGTCGAACTCACTATCCGCGCCCTTCTACGTCCCCCCCCTCACGCCATTTTATCTACCGATCTCTTTATTCTGAATTTCCCCTCCCTCAGTTAATCCCCAAAGACCTTTTTTTTTTTTTCCACCCCCTGGGGACGTACCCCCCCACACCTCCCCTACTCCGCCCTGTTGCCCCTGATGAGAAATGTACGCCGCGTTTCCCGCCAGCGTAGTTATCTCCCCCTTTTTTTCGCGAAGTCCCGCCGGCATCTCCCCTTTCTTTCCTCTACCTTCAGTGCCCCCCTTCGCCGCCCGTTGACCCCGAGGTTTGAGCCCCGCTGGCTCGGATTCCCCTTCCCCGCCGTTTTCTGCATTGACCCAGGACTCCCCTCGCGGCAGTATTACCCGATATCCTTCGTCTCCCCCCCCCCCCCCCCCCCCACCCGTTTCGACCCCCCTCAACCTCTCTTCTCCCCCCCTCTTCGTTGCCCCATTTGGTACCCCCATTCTTTCACCCGGAAACAGCCGCCTTCTCACAATATCCCCGGCATTCACCCCTCGACGCGCCTCCCCCCCCCCCGGAATCTCCTTCCTCCCCATTACCCAGACGCCCGTTTGCCTTATCGAAGTTGAAGAGAGGTTCCCCCTCTCCTGTCCCTTACCATGTTTGCCTCCCCCTCTTCCTTAGACTCGCCCGCTCGTCTAACTCGTTTTTTTCCCCCCTGAAAAGTAAAAAACACAATACACGGGTCCCAAAAGTGCCCCTTGACTTAACCACGTGTCCCCTCCCAAAGTTCGAACTCTCGCGTCACCCCTTTCCCCCTCACTGCTTGAGCCTACTTACGTAGGAGCACGCCTGCTCTTTCTCCCCAACCCATCCTTCCTTGATTACCTTCCTAACCTCCCGTCCCTCTCCCCCGGGTCCCCCATCACAACCTACCCTTTTTACCCTCCCGGCCCCCCTGCCCGCACACTTCGCCCGCCACAAAAATCACCCGCGAACCTTCCCAACCGTCAAAAAATCCTCCGTGTCGTCCTTTCCCCTCCTACGACCTTTACCCCCCTCCCTGAGAAACCCCCGCCGTATCGCCACAGGCCTCTAGCTTCTATGGTGTGGACAAGCAGAAGGACCCCCCCCTCCCGTCACCATCTTCTCACAACTGTCTACGCAAAGCCCCCCCCTACCCCCCTCCAGCCCCACCATAAACAGCCCCTGAGCCCCAAGTATACCTAGTGACTTCCCCCAGCCAACGATATAATGCCAGTCCTGGCCGGTACCGACCAATCCCTGGGCCACATTCCGACCCCAGCAGTCCCCCATCGCCTGAATCAACCCACACCCCTCGGCCGTACAACACAACTGTATCACTGCTTCCCCCTCAATCCCCGTTTGCACGTGTTTTTCCGAAAGCAGAGCTTTCTTTTTCACCAGCATTTTTTTTTCCAGCCAATCTCCACGAGTCTGCCCCCCCCCCCTAACGACTTTGCCGCCAGCGTTTTCTCCCCTTTCCTGCACAGTCCCAAATGTTGAATTTTCCCTGCGCCCCACCTCCCCTCAGCCCCCCCCAAGCCCAAGCCTTATTACCCCCCCAACTGTAGCCCTTTCTTTTCAACCCTTCCAAAATTCCGCCCTAATGCCGGTTTACAATAATAGATTGCGCTCCCTCTTCCGGCCAAGCTGAACCCCCCCCCCAGCCTCCTCCGCTCCGCCCACTCTGGGCCTTTTTTGGGGGTTATTCGCAATTTGCCGCTATACCCTCTTCCTTTCTGGGTTCCCGCTGTTAAAACCGTAAAGATTGTTTCGCGCCCCCTTTTCCACGTTTGTTCAAACCCAACCCCCCTTTTTTCCCCAACTCGTTGCCCCACAAACCGGACCGTCTACACAGGTCTTTCCAAAGCCCTCCTCTTTTTTGCCTCCCGATTTTTATGTCTTTCTGCCGAGAAACCGACTCATTCTCTCTTTTCTCTACTCAGTTTTGTCAGATGTTCTTCCTATGTTTCTAGGGCTTTGCCCCCTTCAAGGAATTAGATTTTTTTATTCCCCCCCTCCGGGCTTTGTCTCCCTCCTTGTGATCGATTGTTTTGGATGTTTTCGGCGCTTTCTGTTTTTGAACCATTGGCGATCCAACTATGAGGTTTTGTTGGCCCCCGTTGACCCCTTCGACTTTACTGAACACCATCGCCAAGCCCTTTGATCGGATGGATCATCGCGAGTGACTTTCGGATTTTCTGCCGATTTTTTTGTGTTTCGTGATTAATAGTCGGCAAATTTGATTCTGTTTCCCTTCTTTTTAGGCGTGGGTGTCCTTTTTTTCCTTCTTTGAACACACCTGGTTGACATTAGTTGTTCGTACTTTTGTCAGGTGAATTTGGCCGGTTTGGGGTGGATTGTTTTCTCCCTGGTATCATTCAACTTGTCGTCCCTGTTTTGCAACTCGGCGGAGTCGTCAGCGGAAAAGGTGTGTGGCGACGGAGTTTCCTTCCTGTGAGGCCCCTCCCTCCCCGTGAGCGCGGATCGTGATGGTCCCCACCGCTTTTTCAGTTTGCTCTTACTTTTTTTTAAGGTTTCCCGCTTTATTTGGGTGGTTACCTGTCTTGTTCAATGCTTTTTTTTTGGTCTTATTTTTTTTTCAATTATTTTGTTTTCGGTAGTAGTGGCTCTCCTTGGCCTTGCTTTGGATGAGTGGTTTACCTTCAAGCGGTGTCTCCTCCCCTGTTTGTTCCTTTAGGGGGATTGGTTTGTTGTGTTATGGCTTTTTTGTGATTGTGGCCTTGTTTGTTGCTTTTCGGTTTTCGTGTCCCGATGTGGGATTTGTTTTTGTGGTTGTCCCCCCTGTACGAGCTTTTCGCTGTCCCCCCCCTGACCGGAAGAGTTCTCCAGGGTCCTTCTTGATTGCGGGTTTTGTCTCGTGATGGTTTTTCTAGTCTGAATTGACTTTAGTTTTTGTTTGTGCGGTTGAGTTCTCCGTTGTGCTGTGCGGATTCGATTTTCTTCACTAGCCAGGTGTTTTTTTATGTTTGGCGGGATCTTTTTTTGTCCTGTTGCTGTTCGATGCCTTCGATTCTCAATGCAGTTTTCCCCAACTAGTGGCAATGTTTGGCGAGAGCATCCTTCCTCTTTTTTCCTTCCAGGTGAGAGTTTCGAGGAAGTGTCTTTTTTTTCTCTTCCCCGGAGTTCTACTTTGTTGGAAGTCGGAGGGCCGCGTTTTGGTGACTCGCCACCTTTTTTTTATTGGTTTTTTTTTTTTGGATGTCTTGGTGGCGTTTGAGCGGTATCTCCTTTTTCCCAATGGGTCCCATTTTCGTAAACCCCACTCTTGGACATTAGCTCTTTCTTTTCTTCCTGTCTCCTTGGCAACAGATTTACCCCGTTCTTCCTTTTTAGTCTTCGTGTGCCTTCAGTTGGTAGTCGCGGGCGCTTATGCCCCTTTCTAGCCCGGTGCCTGAGACCGTTTGTTCCCCGACGTTCTTCAACGCGAGGGGATGCTCCTCTGTTGAAATCGGGTGTAGCTTTCGCCGCGGTTGAGATCTTGTCCTTCTTTAGTCTGATTGCGCAGGGCAATTAATGTAGCTTTTCCCTTCGTATTTCGGCGGAACTTTTTCCTCCTTCGGCTTGTTTCTCCCCTAGAGGAGAGCTTTTTCTCTTCCGAGTCGTTAATGATGGGCGAGATTTTTTTTTCTGTTCTCCCCCCCCCCCCCCCCACCCCCCCCATATGCCCCTCTAACTCGGAGTCGCTTGACTTAGTAATTTCAGGGTTCCATGTCGGCGTCTCTGTTTTTTTTTTTTTAGTCGAAGTTTTTTTTCCTTCTCCCGTCCTGCGGGTGAGTTTAAGGAGTTTTGCTCTCCCTCTCTCGTAGTGAGCGGCTCTGGCTCTTTTCGGCGTTATTTTTCTCGTTTTCGATTCGGGCTCGTTCCTTTTTGGCTTTATTTGGCGGCCTTTCGTGATTCTGTTGGCGCAGACCTTGCTGTTCGCCTCCGCGAGTTTGTCGTTTATTGGGACTCCTTTGGCTTTTTACGGCTGGCA
>Ga0179593_1715201_pt1 | contig 10568 bp, 12 predicted proteins | sample CZODoug2_1_08_16_FD_185931 | JGI IMG/M metagenome (GOLD analysis project Ga0179593, IMG submission 185931) | Vadose zone soil fungal communities from Angelo Coast Range Reserve, California, USA - CZODoug2_1_08_16fungal (PacBio error correction) | ecosystem: Environmental > Terrestrial > Soil >... | reverse complement strand
ATTTTCGCGATTGTGCTGCCCGAGACTCTTGAATATTTCGGCGTGCTTGCGCTCATTCAATGATGTTCCTCGTTCTACCGAGCTAGCCTACCCGACGGTCGCTGGCCCCCCTTGTCCCACCGCGCAAATTTTTTTTGGTTTCCTGCGAAACACGAGAGATCGATTTCACGAAGGCGCAGCGTCTGTGTTTCAAGAATTTCGGCCCGCCATCCTCTATGATCGCGCATGAAGGCGTGGTCCCCCGCCTCTTTTCCCTTTTTTCTCGAACTGCCTACAGCTGCTGTTCCTGCCGGAACGCCTTTCCCGCTACGCGACTATCATGGGCGACAATTTTCTTGCATTTCCCGAACGAACCTTCACTCCTATGTAATGGTATTTTTCCTCCCCCCCTAAGCGTCTTTTTTCCTCCGGTCATAGATCATTTTATGGTACGAACGCACATGTTTTGCAGCGCCGACGACACCAATTCCTTTGCTGAAATTCCCGAAAGCGTTTTTTTTTCCGGAAGGCCGGAATCCGGGGGTTTAACCGGATACCCCCCCCCCGTTTCGTGCGCTGAAGATGGCGCACCCAAATACGTGATGGTTAGTGAATTTCACCGAGACGCGCGCGAGCTTCTCCCTTTCGGTCGACTTTCGAAGCCAGGCTATTTTTTTCCCTCTTAACCCAGCAATGCCCCCCTTCTACAATGTTGCCGCCTTGACTGAGTGATAGAACCCCACTTTTCCGATGGTAACGCGTCGGAGGCCTTTCTCTTTTTTCCCTTGCAGCGACGAAGTCTAATGCCTTCTTTCCAAACGGCATGATTTTTTGTCCGACTCTCCCCCTGTCGTCCTCAGAAAGCAGGCCCCCACCCAGACTTCTCCCTACCCCTCAGATACCAACGTCGACGTCCCCCCCAGATTGTTGCGATCTTTCCTTTTCGAGGGGATCCTTTTCACGATTTCCCCCTCGTGGACCAAACAAACTCGTGCTTCTTTTCTGAAGCTCCAGCCTTTTAACCCCTGTTAGGTCCGACTTCAAGGCGGTGAAGACCCCTGTTTTCTTCTCTCCCCCTCTTTGCCGATGATCACTCTTTTCTCAGAGTGCCTTTGTCATGTTTTGAGGGCCATGTGGGTCGAGAGTCCCTCTCGCAGTCGAGGCCGTCTCGTTTTTCGCGTACCGCTTTTTTTCTCCTTTTTCCGCCACACGATCGCAGAGCATTGCCCCTTTTCCATTTCGCCGTTTTACCCTTTTTCTTGCAGTAGAATTCCAGGAGGAGGAAGCTGCTTGCGACTCCTCAGAGATGTAGAGGTTTTGATCCTTCCCTTCGGATCGGGAATGTCATTTTACAGAAGTTCGTGAACAATCCTCCTTCTCCCTCAGGGCGGTGCTGCCCTCCTTTGAGACGGAATAGCGGTCCTATTTAGCATCGGTTCGGCAGTCAGTCGAGGCCCCTACTCTTGGACGTTCTTATAACCTTTTTTTCTTTTCAACTTTCTGGCTCGATCTTTTAGACCTGGTGCATTCTCTGCCCCTCCTTTGCGTGAAGATTTCATTTCAGCAGAACTCTTTGAGAATGAGCCGGTTCAACAGGCTCGAAACACCTGTCGATCGTGTTGAAGACTTTCCTTTGCCCACGAGACGTTGGAAAACATTCTACTCCTCTTTATGAGCGCTTTCCCCACAGGAGTCTCCAGCCGAGTTGAACGGTATTCGAGACCTTCCAGGTCTTCCGTAACTCTCCTACAATCCTTCTGGGGGGAGATCTACCCCTCCTCCTCTCGCCGATTGGCATAGTGACTTCGGGCCCGAATATAGGCGATTCCTAGTGGCCTAGGGCTTCCCCTTTTTCGAATACCCTTTATGTTAACTCGGAGGCCCAATAACTTGCGGTTGTCGCTCACCCCCGCGTCCTGACAGGTTCCTTAACGTAGACGCGGACCCCCCCCATCGACACCCTGCGCAGCCGGCGCATCGCTTTCACCTAGATGGATTAGCGGGCTCTTCTTTCTCCGTTCAGTTACCGGCTGCCTCCCCACTTTACCGCTTTTTGTCTATTTTTCGCCTGTCGTATCCCTTCCCCGCGAACCCTCGCAGTGTCGGCGCCTGAGTGCCGTTTGATTCGTATCGCGACAGTTTACCAATCTGTTGTCTTTTCGCTGAGCTGCATACGAACCATTTCTTTATGATTTTGGCGTAGGACGAGGATTCCCTTCTCTGTCGCATGGCGGCCTTCAACCCCCCGAGTCTGCTTTTTCAATAGTTTTTTCCCAAAGAGGATAGATTCCCGGAAGCGTTACTCTCCCGAAATCGGCCATAGTCTTTTGAAAGATCGGACGACAGCCATTGTCGCCCGAGTTCGAAGATAGGGGAATCGTTTTTTTCCGGCGATTGCGAAGCCTTTTGGATCCGGCCGAGAGCTTAATCTATAGAACATTTCCCCCCCTTCCGCCAACATTCCGTCCCCCCCTCAGCCCATGCACGTCCAAAATCCTCTCTGAGGCCACTGCCTTTCTCCTTAAGGTTACTGCCGGAAGCTTATATATTATTTCCCCTCCCCCCTTTTTTTTGAGAGATGGGCCTTTTCCGTCGAACATCCGATCGGCCGTTTCCTTCTCTCCTTTATTTTGGACGGGATTTTCTAGATTCCGCGTAGGCGACCGTTGAGGAATTTTTCCTTTTCTATATCTTACGGATTCACATTACATAAAGACTCCCTTCGCGTAGGCTCCAGGAATAGTCCCCAGATTGCCCTATTCGCCAATCGGGGTTCTTCCTGTATCTGGAGGTCGGGTCCTTTTTGGCAGATTTCGGCGCCATTTCCCCCTCTATACACTGCCATCGATCCTGTTTCGGCACCTCTTCTGTTGAACTTCCCGTTCCTTCCTACGGAGCATGTCCCCGGCCTCAAGGTTCCTCGCCACTTTTTGCCGAACCCACTCCTCCCCCCTGGCCTCCCCCCTCTAGAGGCGAGAAGCCTATCTCCCCAAGCTCATGGTACATCCTTTCTGATTTCAAAGCAGTTTCCTCTCTCCTCCTGTGGTCGAGTTTTCGTTCATTTTTTTTTCAAGTTTTGAAGATGCTTAATATACTACCAACTCTGGCGCAGACAGCGGATCTCCCCTGGCTGAAATACGCTCTCTCCAGACATCTTCTTTGAGGTTCTGGCCCCAAGGGTGTACGATGGTTTCCTCCGACGTGATTATGGCACTCCTGGACGTTTTTTTTCGAAACCAAAGCACACTTTACTTCCTCGCTTCCCCCTCCTATGCCCCCAAAATACTTTGGATTAGGAGGCAAGCCCGCTAAGACGTGGGACTCTCTTAGATGCGGCGGGTCCGAAAGAGTTCCTACACGAGGATGATCGGTTTCTTTCCCCTCTCTCCCCTTCTTGGTCGCTATTATTTTAACTACTTGGCGCGCAGATGCCCACTTCGCTTGTAGACCGGGAGTGGATTCCCCCCTCTTTCCCCCCTCATCGCCGATTATGAGATCTTTTGCACTTTTCCTGGTTTTATTTTTTCCCACGATCGCCGCTGGTGGAACGAGCCTTTGTCGCAGGAGAGGTTCCTCTTCCTATGCTGATTCTTGACCATTATCCTCCTCTCTTGGCAGACAGAGTCGGAAGTTTCCTCGCGATAGCGCCTGAAACTTTTTCTCATTGGAGTCATCCCCGTAACGGGTCTTCTTTCCCCTTTACGGGAATCCCCTTCCGATTGCAAAGAGACGCGACTTTCTTCTCGGCAGGAAGCTTTCTCTCCTCCAGATGATTCTCTCCGTTCAATCTAAAGGAAGGACGTTCTCTACTCGATGATCCGGCTTTCCTTTGCAGGCTTAAGCCGCGTCGAGGGAAGATACTGTGCCGATCGCTTTTCTTCTCTATTCCTTTTACAGTGAGAGAGCATTGGCCTCTGCGTGGTGGAGTCATCTCGGAGAAACGTGGTCTCAGATCGCTCTTTTCCTTTTTATCTGGCCTCGCTGCTCTAGTTGACCAGCCCCCTTAGAGACCATTCAGACCTGGATCTTCTTGCCCCCCGGGAGTGATCTACCTGTCAGGGCTGTCTAGGTCATCGCGTCGTAAAAGCCTTCTCACTCTTATCTCTTTTTTCTGTCACAACATAATTAATGACCTTCCTTTTTTTTTCGCCCGCATTCTTTTCGGGGACGAATCGTGGCGAGAGGCCTTTCCTCGTCTAACGGGACAAGCGACGGCTCCCCTTTTGACCCCAACCCCTTCTGTTGCTTTGGTTTGACGTTAGGTTTCTGCCTTCGATCCCCCAATTTTTCATTAGGTGGTTATGGGTTCCCCCCTTATTAGGGAAGACTCGTTCTTCTCTTAAAACGTTAATTCTTTTTTTCCCTTTGCAGTTGGCATTTCTTCTATTGGTCTCCCTATTAGTAAAGGAAGACCCCCGCCCGAACCGGTGCTTTCTCCCTTTGGGTTCGAGAACCAGTCTGTTTTCCCTTGTCGTCGCATGGCTGGGTCTGAGCAAATGACAGAAGCTTTTTTGCTTCGCCGTCGAGCCGGACTTCCTCTCTTCTTCTTCTTCTGTCGAGAGCCCCCCGACCCGTGTGTTGCGACAGTCTAGTTCTATTCAAACTTTTTTGGGTCGGATCCCCTTTCTGCCCCCACCCAGGCCCTTTCGCATCAGGATCCCCTTCCTTTAAAGTTTTTTTTTTTTTTTTTTTTTTGAAGGTCGGGATGCTTTTTTGACATGACGTGTTCTTCTCCTACGGTCCCTGATCTAGACAGGCTGAGCACGCTTTGTCGTTTCTTCTCCTTGAATGCTTTCCCCGTGCCTCGGGTCGTTTCCTTTCCCAGTGCGTTAGTGCGAGATTGCGCCCATGCCTCTTTCGCAGTAGCATGATCCATTTCGTTCCCGGCCCCAGGATGTTCGGAAAGTTTCATGAGGCCCTTTTCTCTGGCGCCAGCCGCTCTGATTGCCGCGTCATCGTCTTCATGTCTTGTCGGGCCCGAACCCTCCTGAACACCACATTGAGGCGCTCTCTGGCAGATATAGAGCTCGTTCGTTAGACCGGAAAAATTGCCCCCCATTTGCCGTTTTTTGGAATTGCAATCTGCCGCCGGCCTCTTGAGCAGCGTAGAAAAACTCTTTTGACGTGGTCAGTTGATCCCTTTTCCCTGCAGGTAGACTGGAAAGCAGATTCAGCGGTATCTTTACCCGTGGACTAGGAGAGACTATTCCTCTGTGGAAGAATAATAAGTTGTTGAGAGAGAATTCTCGACGAGGCCACTGTTTCCGAGAACGACATGGAAATATTTCGCTCCCTTACCGCAGCAAATGTCCCGTCAAAAGAATGGGGAGAAGCTCGAGGAGCTTTTCCTTCTTTCCTGGAGCCCACTCCCCAAAGACCAAGATACAACCCCCCCCACCCCCACAACACATCCACCACCCAACCCACCCCCCCCCCCCCCCCCCCACCCCCCAATGAAAGCAACACGCGGCCGGCCACCGCTCCCTTAGGACTGTTCCTGCGCAACCACTCGCTCTCCGGCCGGTCTCACAGCCTGGCTTCCCTTTTTTTTTTTTCCTTTCGGGCCCTCCTCCCTCTCCCTTTCATGATAGAGGATCGAAGGAGGCTTTCCTGTGCGTCGTACCTCCTTCCTTTTCCCTTCATACAGCCTTCTGTTGTTGCAGGGAACGCCCTTCCCCCGGGCGACAGAGATCGGCATTGACAATCTCGTTCCAGGAGCCACGACCCTCCAACCCTTTCGCGCCCTTCACTTTTCGACCGTTTGCAGAATTGCTGGTTCCATGGTCACTCTCCTTGTGCTCAGCCGTTCATTGCCGGGACAAGTATGGCTCCTCTTCAATGTCGCCAAGCATGCGTTTGCTGACACCCATTCGATGCTTTCCTGCCGCCCACTTTTCCCTTAAGTGCGAGTTTGTTTCTCCCGGTGATCGCGTCCCCTTTTTTTTTCCTCCGTGCTGATCTGCTGGGCAACAACTCAGTGCTGTTCTTGCATAATCTCGACTCTTCCGGCCGCTATCTCCCCATTCTCTTGCCTTTTCCTTCAGATCTGTTCATTGCTGTATGGCCCAACCCATTCCCCTCCTCCTTTTCGAACACCAAGGATATCCTTTTCCGAGTCGGCGGCCGGGAAATATTTTTTATCTTCTCTCGTCGATGACAGCGGGCAAGCGCCACGACGATTTGGTTGTCGTCCCTGCGAAAGAAGGCCCCCCACCGAAGGAATTTGTGGGTCTCGATCCCAACGTCGCGCAACCCTTTGGTTGGGTCCAGGGTCGCGCTTCGCTTTTTTCCCTCGGATATCCCCTTTCTCTCCACGTCGTCGTCCCGCGGTGGACCACTTCATTCATCCCCCGATCAGCTTCCTCACCCCCTTATGGTCCAGGCTAAAGGCGGTTCCCGGCGTTAGACGAGACAGCGCGATGATCAAGCACCCTTCCCTCTTTGCGTAGAATGTTCCCGGTGTTCGAGTGCAAGATATTCGCTTGGACGCTCACCTCATCCGATCCCTTCCGTGGGCGCGATTCTTGAGCGCCACCCTTTCGCAGGCGCCATCTTGCCTTTTCCCGAAGCAGGTCGCTTTTCTCTCTCGGAAAGTCCCCCAGCGGGTAGGAATCCTTTCCATGACGGCCCCCCTCTTTGTAGATGGTTGAGTCTTTTTTTCTATACGGCATGGTACGGAAGTTAGATTGAACCTGTACATTCCTCGGGAAGAGGCCTTTTTCTTTCTTTTCCCTAGAAGACTTTTTCGCCTTCCATTGCACTCTGTTTAGGCCGTTCGTCGTGCCCGATGCCCGGTTACTTTTCTTCAAAGGATCGCGTTTCAGGCGCGATCGCGACCTTTCCTTGAGGATCTCGTCGCCCCTTACTCTCTGCGTAGGGAGCTTCAGCCTAGAAGCCAGTACAGCTGCGCCTTCCCGGTCTCCACCTCGGGCGATCGTGTTTGTCTTGAGCCCCACAGTTGCCCCGGTCTGGCCCCCCCTCCCTTCTCCAATCGGCGACTGGCCTCTCTCTCCCCTCCACGTCGACAGCATGAAGTTGACCGCATCTGCGTCTTCCGTCCTTTTGAAGCTACTTCCCCTTGATTGGAAGATAGACGTATTCTCACTCTTTTTCCCCCTCGTCGGTACCCGCCGGCCTTCTCGCAAGTCGTGGACAATTGTTTCTGATCGCGTCGAACCCCCTTCCTCTTGATTGTTAATTGTCCAGCAGGTAAATGCTTCTTTTTCGGGTTTTTGCCACAAAATATGCGTTCTCAGGTGCCATCTGTCGGACGCTTTTCACCCTCTTCACCCTTGTTCCCTCCTCTATTTTCTAGATGTCCTTTTTTTTCTGTCAGTTCAGATCAGGTCTCATTGCGCTTGAACACGCGTGGTTCCCTTCCTTCGGCCTCGTTCGTATTCCCCCCGCGCTGCCGCCGACTCCGACCCCCCCATTTTTCGCCGTTTTCTTCCTTCCGGATTTCCGATGTACCCCCCCCTCTTTTTTCGAGAGCTTCTCGCCTACGACCGGGCCTTTTTTGTGGTTCCCCCGGCCCCAGTTTCTGGATGACCCTTGCCGTCGCCATTTCCTTGCATTCACCAGCGTCTTCGAACGCTCCACCCTTTCCCCTGATCGATCCTTTATAGTCTTTTAGCGAAATCGGAGCTCGTGCACCCCTGACAGCAAGATGTCTTTCTTTTTCCAGTGTCGAAGAATTCCAATCGTTGGACGATGCCGGCGACTTCCCTCCGACTTTCGAGGATGGTTAGAGAGCGGACCTTAGACAATACCCGCCAAAGATTCTCCCGCCAATCATCGTAAATGCCCGTTCAATCACGTCGTTCCCCTTCTTCAACTGTCTTGACAGATGGAAATATTCTTTCTTTCTTTTTTGAGAGATGGGCCCGCTTCCCCGTTCCGAACTTAAGAGCAGGTCCGGCGTCCTCCGCTTTTACTCGGTGCATTGACCTTTCCCAGGCAGTCCAGATGGATGGCTGTGGTATTTTTCTCTACATATACACGCTGCTTTTACAGGGACTCCATCGCGAACGTGACGCCCTCGACTATTAGTCCAAGTTGCCCTTTCGACAATCGGTAGGTCGGACGCTCTTTTTTTTCTGTCGTCCTTCTTACCTAGCCTTTTGAACGAATTCTAAGATATTATTCCCCTCATAAGATGTTCGGTACCGGGAACCTCGACGCAGATGTACTTCCTGCTCTTGGAGACCCCCTTTTTTCATAAGCTGACTGGTTCCGTCCCCCCATCGACCTGCTCCCCTGGTTGTCGATTTGAGAAGATTCGCTGCAAAAATCCAATTTTCTTCCATATGGCGAGCCTCTGGAGGATAGTAGCCGAAATTTGCCGTCTTCGTAGTCGGCCCCCCGCGTCGGTGGGGAATCACCTCTCTTCGACGTGTAATATTTAATACCCCCGTTTCTGGCCGGACAGGATCTGACATGGCTCCCCCCCCCCGCCCGCGACTCCTGACCGCGATGGTTATGTGAGCCTTTTTTCGATGGTTCAGCGTCCTCCGCCCTGATCAATTCTTTCGCCCTCACAAACCTGCACCCACACTTCCTTTTGTGCCCCGCCGCATGAAAAAAAATTTTCCCACCCGGTATTTTTCCAAGATACGAACCCGGTCAGACGTTAGCCGAGATGCAGGTTTAACGACGAGTTCTGGCCAGCGTGTCGGCGAGATCTATCCCCCTTCATCGGATGGTCCCCCCCCGTTGAAAAGGGACCTGTCGTCGTTCGCCTTCACAAACTCCGATGCGTGTCTCAAATGTGGATTGCGCGCGCGGAACATCTTTGTTTTTCCTTATGCTTTGCCGCCAAGTTGGTCGACGAATTTTTTGTACGGCACCCCTCGTCTCCTCGTCTTGGTCGGGACGGAGAAGGGGTTTGCGGGAGATGCCTTTTTTCAAGATGCGCCCCCTTTTCCTGCCGACGATCTATACTCGAGATCGGCATGTACAAAGGTCTCCTCTCCCTTTTTTGAAAAAGTTCGGATACCTTTGATCCTCCTGGGCATCGGCGTCCGTCCTACGGATGCCGGCATCTGCAATGGGACTCGCCTTGTAGGACGGTTTTCCCTCAGAACTTTCCCGAGTAGATTGAGTTCGAAACGTTTTATTCTCCATGCCGCTCCAGTCGATCCTCAACCTTTACAAGGCGATTGTTGGCTTTTCTCCCTTTCCAGCTTCCGCCCGCTTTTTCTTTTAGATAGTGCCCCCTCGCCTGCCTTTCTAGTTCCTTTTTTTGTACCGGCGCGTGTCACCTTGCAAGAGAGATAGGTGTGGCGCTCAAAATCTCGGCGCCCTCCGGTATCGATCCGTGCCTGCCGAGTTTTCTCGATATCGTTTTGGACCGATCCGAGGATCTGCATTCACGGCACGTGCCGGCTTTTTTTTTTTTGAGGGCGTGTCTCATTTCCTAGGGCTGTTCTCGTCCCCTGTCGTCCCCGCCTTGAGCGGTGACGGACTCGGTGGCGAAGGATGGAGCTTTGTCCCCCCCCCCTTTCCTGAAAACGTGGATTTTTCGGGGGACGTTTTCTTTTTTAAGGAATAATCATCTGTCTTTTCAAGCGAAGCGCGACCCGGCACCAACAACAAATCTTAGTGTGCGCTTTTTTGATCGGCAGTCTCTCCCCCCCCCATTACAGTCCTTTCTTTCGAAGGGACCTTCTCAGAGGCGTTCAAACTTCCCGGTTTCCCCCCCATTGCCTCCTTCCCCCCGACGTCGATGTACGCTGCGCTTTTGCAGATAGTAAAGGCCTCCTTCGTCAGCCGCTTTTCCTGTTCTGTGAGTTTCTGTCGTGCCCCTGTACGGAATGGCTTTGTTCGGCGAGCCCCATTGCCAGCAGTTTTTTTATTTCCCGTAGATCTCTTCCCGATATCTAGAGGTTATCTTCGCGATCTGCTAATCGGAGTTGTTGGCCAAGTTTATTCCCCACGATCAGCCGGATCGCGGGTTCGTGATGGAAATCGCCACATACTTTCCCCTGAAATTCCCTTTTCCCTCTGTTCCGGTCCCAAAGTTACCTGCATACGTTTTTGTTTTTTCTTGTGAGGCATTGACGTGTTTTCTCCTGTCCTGATCGATGAAGCACGGCTTGTCCCTTTTCTTGACAGCCGGCATTTCTTCCTTTTTTCTGACCAGTGCATCCTCCCAGTTGAGTGCGACGCATTGAGATTGGTCCTTTATATCGTAGCCTTTCATGATCAAGGGATTTCCCTGAGGGTGCAAATAAGTTTCCTGCAAGTTTCTGAGCCGCCGGCCGGTCCTCTCCTTTTTGAAACCGAATTCGGTGCTCTCCTGCGCTTTTCTTTTGTTTTCCCTAATTCTTTCACCCCCCTTTCTGCGCAGGACGGAGCCGGCCCTGAGATCGTCGTGGTTTCTCAGGAACAGGCCCTTCCCGGTGGCGGCCTTTTTGTGGCCGAATGGCCTTTTGAACTCGGCCCCCCTTCCTTTCCGCCTTTATTCCCCTGAGCGTAGCGCATCCCCCAATGCTGGTTGACGTTTCAAGTTGAAACATCATTTTGCGGTCGCCGCTGCCGCCGAAAATTCTTAAATGTCGGTCTTCTGCTCATTGGGCCTCGGCGAGCAT
>Ga0179593_1707081_pt1 | contig 10568 bp, 13 predicted proteins | sample CZODoug2_1_08_16_FD_185931 | JGI IMG/M metagenome (GOLD analysis project Ga0179593, IMG submission 185931) | Vadose zone soil fungal communities from Angelo Coast Range Reserve, California, USA - CZODoug2_1_08_16fungal (PacBio error correction) | ecosystem: Environmental > Terrestrial > Soil >... | reverse complement strand
CGGCCCGGAGGCACCCTCTTTTTTTTTATGGGGCCATTTGAATTTTAAGCCGTCGCGCTCGCAGTTCGCAGCACTCGCTCTTCGTTGGTGGGAGAAGCTCTTCGATGGATGGCATCCCTACTTGTAAGACGCGCGCCTTCCTCCCTTCCATTTTCGGGCGCGGCTTTATGTATCCGGGTCGGGGGAATATCCCTCCATAAAGGGCTTGCCTACCTTTTTCCCCGTCGTTGGTTGTCCTTTCTTGGGTTCATGTCAGGATGGAGGCCCTCCGCCTTTTTTCTCAGATAGAAAGGTTCGTCTTTTTTTGGCCACCCAAAAAGTTTCTCACTTTTCAGGTCGCTACTTTCTCTTTGACCCCCCCCCTTTCAACGTAAAAGAGCGACCAAAGACTACGCTAGACATTGACCCCGTACTGTATTCGATGGACCCCTCCCAGTATTTCCCCAACCCCTGATGCGGATACCCGCGCGGACTCTGCAAAATTACTGTGACTCCGTCCCTTTTGGGTATCCCCATCCCTTGATCTACTTAATGGCAAATTCTTCTTGCTGATTGGTAGACAAAACTGCTTGTTTCTTCACCTTCAGGTTTTTTCCTCAAGTTCGCCGAGCCCTTGCCGGAATCCGCTGACGGTCTTTCAGCCTACTTCTTTTCTTTCCTCCCCTTTTTCCAAGGACCCCTTGCTCCCTTTCATTTCCCTGTGGATTCTCGTGGAGATTTAAACACGGGCTCCCTTAGCTTTTCTTGCAGGCTCCGTTCTTAACAGAGGAATTTGCCAAAGAGATAGGCCGTCAAGTCTTTCCCCCTATTTTTTTTTTTTCCCACCCTTCTATACACAACCCCTCTTTTTTTTTTTTTTTTTTGCCCCAGTGGATCGAACCAATGTGCCTTTCCCCCCCCCTGTTTTTAGATGTGATTGCCAGTTTCCCAATTCTGTAATCGCAGCCTTTTGCGAGACTGGATTCTTCATTGCACCAACACAATATTTCCCCTGTACAACGAAACGCCGGCACCCAATATCCCTTTTTTACTGTGTGGTTCTCGTCGGGATCTGAGCCCTTCTTACAAGCCCAACAGACCTACCCCCGGCTACTTCCCTTAGTCCCCCAAAAAAATTTTCACGGAATATGGCGCCGGGAAACAACTCCTCCTTTGGACGGCCGTCGGTCCGGACTTTCATTTTCTTAGGCTTGGCACACGTTTATCGAAATTCCCTTGCACCGTCTGACAGGAAGGGTTTCCCCTTCCCTTTTACTTTCTTTGACCAGGGCTTTTGTCGTGTTTACTCCAGCAGTAGTGACCCTTCGTCTGGCCCCCCTGCGGCCCCTTCAGCCCCATCTTTTAGTGACTACGACACTCTTTTTTTTCCCCCCCCGCCGGGCTTCAGAAAACCCCTTCGCGCAAATTAACCCGAATTTTTTACCAACCCCCGCCGCGCCACTTTACTTGTGGGACCCCGTTTTGCTTTGCCCGAAGTGCTTGTTCTGACTCATTTGGACTACACACGGTAAGACTTCCTCCTTTTTTTTCCTTTGAAACCATTATACCAGGCAGTCCCACAGTTTACGAAACATCACTCTGGCGGTTCACTTAGTCGAGACTCCGTTCCCCCCCGCTCCCTACTTTTTTCTCTGAAGCCCCCCGCTGTCCACTTACACCCTTTGAATTCTTTTTGGAATTGAAATCTGTGAAGGCCTTGCCTCCCTGTCAATTTTGGCCTCCCCTCTCTTCTTTTTTCCCGTCCTCCTTTCCGACGAAGTTAGACTGATTCCCCCCCTTCTCCCTACCTTTGTACCATGTTGCGAGTTCTTTGAGGCCATGTGTCCAAACCCCCGGTGCATCCTTGTCCCCACGGGAAGTTTCGCTGCGGATAATGCCGTTCGTTGGCAGTGGGTTCTTTTGACACTCCCTCCCTGACTTCTGTGACACGACCCCCCTTCCCTCCCTTTCCCCCTGTTAGAGTTTTTTCCCCCCCATTATTGCCGCTCTTCTTTCCGAGCCTTTGGATGACCGAAAACCGCGCTAGTTTTGCCGCCCTTGCCCCCTACATATTTTTCTTTGAACTTACTGGATGGTCCGCTGGTCCCCCACTGTGCTTTTTTTCCTTGTCGTTGTTGGAAAATAATTTTTGGCCTTGGCGTTCGGGTAGTTCCCAGGAGTAATCATCCTCCTTTATCATTTCCCTTGAAGTCTGGAACGACCAAGCCCCCTGTTCCGCATCAGTTATGTTCACAACCCTCAAATCCCACACCGGGGCCCGTCCCTCCCCTTTGTGCCCCCCCAGCGGAAGAATAAGCTCGGTTCCTTTTGATGGGCCCTTTTTTTGTATCACTAACATCGCGCTGGTCTCCGGTCTTCTTCGCCGCCCCCCCACAATCGCGGTGGTTTTTTTGGACCTAGCTCCAGAGCGCCGCCCGGGGGGTTTTTTTTCAGGCTTAAGGCCCTAATTCCCTTTCCTTGCACAGTCGGCTTACTTTCGTCTCTTGGGTTTTCCCCATTCCCCCCAAAAAACTCATTTTTCTTCCCCCCCCATCATAGAATTTATCACGGCCGTTGGGCAATCGGACCGTATTCCTTAATGTTTTTCTTCACTTTTTGCCCGCCCCAATTTTTCCTTTCAAGGTCTACTTCGGGCCTGTGCATTCTTTCTTGAGGGCCGGGTGGTCAGGTGAGCCCTCCTTCCCCATTTGTGAGTCCCTCATGTCCCCCTTTCCTTTCTCCACACCGATTAAGTTAGGGTCTGTGTGAATTCGCCTCTTTCTTGTTCTTCGTATCGTCTTTTCCTAAAAACATTTTCAAGGTTTTCAGCTGGCGGGGTTCGCACTGCTATGTTGTGGGGTGGGTGCCTCCACTCCTTCGAGGTTCCCCCCCTCCAAACTCCCCCCTCGACTTAAAATGCAGGATGTCAGCACCGAGAGCACTTCGGCCTCTTTTTTCTCCCCAGCGAACGAGGGCTTTTTTCTTTCCCTTACCCCCCCTTTGCGCCCTTTGGTTCTTGAATGGTTAGAGGGGAGAAAACCCCAGGTTACGTAGTCACCGTCCTTTTTGTTTCTCCTGACTGTCTTCTGCCTTTTCCCTTGGTCGACTTTTTTTTTTTTCGAATTCAATAAGCGACAACTCCTGTCACGTTTCCTCCTTCCGTCCACCCCCGGTGGTGCCCAAATCCCCCCTGTCTTAACTTGCCGAACTCCCTTAGCGCCCTCTTTAAGTACCCTCCTTACTGCCTTACGGCGTAATTCCGGAAGAGGTTGTTCCCCCTCCCCTTTTTCTCTTCCCCCAAGCAGTTTGTAATTGTACTCCAGGACGTCAACCCTTTTGTGCGGTATTTTCCTTCTTGAATAAGGGTGGACTCACGATTAAAGTCCCTCCCCCCCCTTCTTTTTTCAAACACAACGCTTTTTTTTATCATGGATTTCCTCCGGATTGTTAGTTTTGGTTCCCCTCCTGCGTCATCCGTCCAATTTATTTTTTTGCGATGCAAACCAAACGATCAAAGGATCTCTCCCCCCAACTTTTATTTAAAAGACGGTACCCCCACCTGTCAGCAGGGGGTTTTGGGAACTTCACCCCAGATCAAATTTCGCTTCCCCCCCCCAACCCCTAATTATATGTTTCCTTCTTTTTTTTTAACAATTCCCATAGAGCAGTCTTTTTCCCCATGTAGAAATTCTTTCTTAGAGCTTTTCCTCCTTTAAATTGAGCTGACCTCTCCGTTTCGCCGCCCGTGTATCTTCCATAACTTTTTGGAAGTCAGAGCGGCCAGTTCCTTTCTTCTTCCTTTTCAACTCAAGACCAGGCCCCTTCGTGATTTCAAATTCCCGAGCAGTGTGTAACTACTCCTCGAGCTTCAGCCCCCCCCCCGATTTTTCATCAATCGGAAGAGAGATGTGACCCAATTCTAGTATCTTTTTCACCCTCATTGGGGCCATCTTGCATTTATAAGGGTTAATGAATCCCTTTTTCTGGAAGACCTTAGAGGTAGACTCATCAGGTTTTAACGTTAGTTTTTGCCTGGCGAGACGTTTATTCTCCCTTCGACCCTGACCGGATTTAAGTTGATGGGTGGTGTCCCCTGTATCTTTTTCAAAAGCTGATATCCCAGCGTTGTTACATGTATTACCCAAAACCTTCAATCTTTAATTTTCCCCCCCATTCCTTTTTTTTCTAAGACCTGGCAACACCTTTCACACCACCTAGCTGCGTGAACGGTAATTCCTTTGTTATGGCTTACCCCCTACAACCTTAAAGCCAATGCCCCGGCCTCCTTTTTTACTTCGTCTTTTCGGTTTTTTTCCCCTTGCAGAGTAAATTTTATTCTTCCCCTCCCATTCGGATTTTCGACCCGCCGCAGTACTATTCTCTCTCAATATACGACGGCTTATTTCTTCAGACCCCCTGCACTTTTGCCTGTGACGCAGATTATCTTTCCCTCCTTTTTTTTGTTTTTGAGAGACTCGGCGTAACGCTCGGCCTGTTGGTCGTGCGGTTCTTCCCCCCCCCCCCCCGCCTCCTGGATTTAAGGTTTTCTTTGCGTTTGGTGGTCGAATCTATTCTCATGGCTGCAGAAAATCTTGACGCGCCTTCCCACCCTTCGAGATCCTCGACGTTTTCCGCCGGTTTTTGGCCCCTCCCCCCCTATTTTTTCACTTTCCCGTGTGCAATTTAGGTTGACGGGTTTGTCTTGGCCTCTGGCTGAAGACGAATTTCTTTTTCCTATTATGAACTCGTCGCCTTGGAAACCCCCACCCGATGAAATATCTTTTGTGTCTACCATATGTGAACCCCCTTTTCCCCCTTGTACCTGACTTTCTCCAGTCTCAGGACTTATCCTTTCCCATAAATTTTCCGTCGTCCCTTCTTTCTTGCCAACATGCTCGCTTTGACAAGAGCAACCTTCTACGGTCAAGCGTCCTTTCCCCAGTTTATCAAATAAAGAGCTCCTGAATTGCACACTCGCTGGGCCTCCATCTGCTGGGTTGGTGTTCTCTTCACTTCCTTTTCCCTTCACTTTCGCCGCTACACAAGGCAGGTGAATAACCCTTGCCTGGTTCTTTTCCCTTACTACCGGGCCGCCATTTTGCCCCCTCTCATATCCCCCTTCCTTGTCCTTTTTCTTCAGCGAAGGGGTTTGTTCCCCCATGCCAGGCAGACCGCGCTAACCAGGAGCCTGGTCCTCCCTCTTTGCCGGCGCCATTGCGGATTTTACTAGACCTCTACCCACTTTCTTTTTGTTGGTTCGATTCTCGGGCTCGAACCAATTTCTCACAGCCATTTGCCCAAATCCCTTTCTTCATCTCCTCACGATAACTTTTGAAATAGTCTTTTCTCCAATCAACTTACCCTTACTACGCCCCCACGCCCTCTTTTCGCCCGATCGGCGTTTGTGTTTTACTATTTCCTTTGGTCAAGGGAATCTGATTCCACATTTTCTTAACAAACTCCCCAAGACCTCAAACACGGGGACGTCCTCTTCCTCTCTCACCAAAACTTTTCTACCCGGAATATATTGCTCCCACCCCCTCGTCCAGGTCCCCCTTCATCTAAGTGGTCCCCCCCTCTAGTCTGGGAGGTCAAACTTTACTCGCAATGTGTCTTGGCCTCAGTTACGTCCGTGATTTATCTCCATTTTTTCTCCGGCACGGGGTGGCGCTTTGTCCCGAAGTTTCTCAGAAACAGGAAGCCCCCTACCGCATGCAAATCCCCCCCAGTTAGGTGGTCCTCCTATAAAACGATTTTTTCCCCCCCATTTCATTACCTCAAAAACCGTCTTCTCCTGGTTTGTCTGGAAATCCCCGCCGCGCCCCTCTTCTCTCTTTCTACGTCCACTCCGCCATTTTGGTCTTGGACGTCCCCCAGGAAAAGATTCCCGATTGACAACCCTTCTACAGGCGCCACCCAACAAAATAGCATTTCCGACGACAAACAAACCCCCCCCCCCCCACCCCCCCCCTGCCAGATTTAGATTTAGAAAGATAGAGGTTTTTGAAGACTGAATTCCCCCCAGCCCTTCCCTCCCGTGCAGACACTTTTCCCCTACACCCGAATCGACGGTTTTGGTCACTTCGTGACGCCATAAGCCGCCGACCCTACTTCCCCCCCTCGACTTCCTTGCTAATTGAACCGTCACCTTTCTTCCCTGATTTCCACTTCTAGACCTGAACTTTTGTGCCTCATTTGAAACCCAAGAGAATTTACCTTTTCTTGAGATTCTGCGGATGGTTTGACTCCCATCCCGTTCTTTTTTAAATTTGACCAAACGCTCACGAATAAGCCCCCCGCCCACAAGCCGCCGCCTTCGAAGCCTTTTACCAACACCCCCTGATCTCTCCTATTTGGGTCGGAGATCGTCCCCTCTGACCGCCTTGCTCCCGGCCACGTGCCTCCACGCCTGCCATCACTAGTCACCTCTCACAGTTCTTATTCTTTTCCCTCCCTGCCCCCTTTGGAGAGGGATTTGTTCAGTTTTTTTTAACTCCATTGATGCGGGAGACGGGGGCGTTTTCTTTGTTTTCCTGTCTCTTTTCTCCTCCTCTTGGAGAGGATGAACTCTTTTTTTTCTACCACGCACCGCCCTTGCCATCCACCACAGGGCATCCACCCTCCCCCACGAACTCGCCCAAAATGGGCTGGCTATTCCCCGAGTCATTCAATTTTTCTCTCGTAATATTTGTACCTTTTGTCAAGGGCGGCCATCAGATGGCGCGGTATTCTCGCCGACCCCACGCGGCAAGCCTCGCATGGGGGGAATCTTTACCGGGCATTAATCCCTGACATGGCGTTTCCCCCATTATTAGTCGTCTTTGCCCTTCCAAACCACGAAATGTTTCCCAAAAACCCGAATCTCACCGGTAAGCGGCACCGTTTTCCTCATTGGTGTTTTGTCGCTCCCCACCTTTTTTTTCTTTTGAATGTCTCCGGCCTGTGCACCTTTTTTTTCCCTGTAGTCGGGCGGAGGTCTAGGAGCAAGTATTCGAGGGAAAACTTGTCTTCCGGATTGCACACCAACAACATTCGTGATGCCTGTTTTTGTTTATGAGCGCAAGATTTTATTTTTTCGTCTATTTTTCGCACGCTATAAGGTGCGCCCAGAAGGGTTTTCACCTGCCTATTTTTTTTTGTTGTCCCATGGTTTTCAGGCGGGCCCCCGCCCCCCTATCCTTTTCCACATGGATTGCACAGAGAGAAATTATTTTTTTTTTGATCGTCCAGCCGTAGACGGGGTTCGCGGCCGGAGTTATTAAAAGAAACGACTTACTTCCCTCTCTTTTTTCTTTTCCTGCCTAGACGGGGAGCAGTATAGACGGAGTCAAGAACGTGGGCTCTGTTGGCCATATATTTTTTTGAGAAGGGTCCGGATCTCCCCTTTCTTTCCAAGAAAATCCCGTTAAGGGCGTCATGGGAGGAACGACTAACCCTAGCGGCCAAGTAACATAAGTCCCTTCTCCCGTCCGCAGGTGACGGATCACCTCGGCTGCCGGCGCCGTAACCCCGGAAGAGGTGGTTCCTTCACGAGGCCTGTAAGACGAGCGTCAGCCGGTGTGATTCATGGGGGGACCTTCTTCCCTTTTCCTTCCCCACCCACATCACCCCCAACCTGCTGGTCGCTGTTCGTGGTTTCGTAAGATTATTTTATCTTGTTGATTAACCACAAACGATTTCCCCCAAGGTAGCCGAACAGATTCACGCACGGTCTTGCCTTTTTGGGGGGTTGCGGCTCAAAATTGGTCTGATCCCCCGATCCTTTTTTTACTTTTATAGTCTTGTACCCCAATCTCGACGCACTATCCCCCCAAGACATGTCTCCCCCCATTCGGTTCGTCCGGTCTCTCCTCAACTTCTGAGCCCCTTTTCTGAGCCAGTTATCTGCATAAACTTCTTCCCCCTTCGGAAGGTTCTCTCGGCAAATGGGGGCCCGGGTAGAGTATTCAAGACCATCGTTATCACCTGCCTGTGTTCATCGGGCGCGTGGGATTGAATTTTAATTCCCCTCAAACCCCTCGCTTGGTGTTATTCTCCCCTCCTCTTCCCCCTTCACGAGCTCTTGCTTTATCCTGATTTTTGAGGCAGAGTAACGTCATAAGGGCAATCTCGGGCGATTTCGCCAGACAGGTCATTCATCTTTTTTTCCCTTGGTCCCCCCGCAGACTCCTTCTCGCGTCTCTTTTCCAATGAGAATTTGGCCTAGTTCCTTTCCCATAGTAGAGGCGTGTTCAACTATTCTATTACAGAGTTGATTTCTGTGAACCCGAAAACCTCTTTCTTCATTTCATCCTTCAGCTCTTCAATCCAGCCGTCCATTTCCACACCTCCTCCCCTTGAGGGCACACCCCCCCCTTATTCCTTTTCAATAACCTGTACCAACCAAGAGAGAGGCATCTCGTCGCGTGGGGAGACCTGCGCTACACTTTAGTTCTGCCACATTCGCTGGGCTTCGTGACCAAACGCCTCTTTCCAACCCTGCTACCGCGAGGAGTTATTATTGGTAGACCCTCCTCCTTTTTTCCCTTGGAGAGTGCCTCTATATCTTTTCTCCTCCTAAGTGTTGTGGTTTCTGCATCGGCCTGTCGGCAAAGCTGGTTGGTCCGGCCCGATAAGCCGTCGCGGCCACCGCCGAATCTCATTTCCCTGCCCCCTTTTTTCACAGATCCGCGACTGTTTCCATGACCTAAAGGTAAGGTCGAGACTCTCTCGAAGAGATCCGCCGATTGGCTTTAATGGGTGAGGGAGAAGACGCCAAAGTTCCAACCGTTGCCTGCACGGGCGAGGTTTGGTCTTCTCTTTGCTGTAAGAAGTGACTTATTAAAGCAGCCTGAAAGGTTTCCGTTTTGCATTTGACACAACAATTATTCATTGTTGAGCACTGCCCTCCCTCTCCCACCTCAAAAACTGGACGCCTTTCCAGTTTCCTTCCCCTTCCCCCCCCCCCTCTAGCATGACCAAACGTCCCCTTTCGCTTTGGCACGAAGAGACACCTTTCTCTTTCTTTCTGTTTTCCTCCGAAAGGAGTCTTAACCCGGTCTCTCGCTCTTCAGGGTTTCCCGCGCCAGGAAGTGCCCTCGCGCTTTTTCCGTCGAGGATAAGAAACACCCACTCGCTGGGTTGGCTAGGCATGAATCCCGGGCTCCGGCTTAGATAACCACATGCAGGTGAATCCCCTTCAGCTATTCTCTAACGGTTCCCGCATTGAATTCCCCCCGGCGAAGTAAAGGCTTGCTTCAGAGATTGAAACGGGCTCATTCGGCTCAAGGCTCCCTTTTGCGATCCCAGAGAATTTTTACTCCCGTCCCTTTTCTCCTACGAGTTTTCATTCACCTCCAATTAAAATTGGGTGGTGGTGCTAGATATACCCAATTTTTGAGCCCAAAAAGCCAATGCCCAGAACTTTGTCATAGACTCCCTTCATTATACCTTTGCCTCGTTTCATCGAACCCCCCAATCTTCTAATCTGGACTCCGCCAATAAACCCCGGTCTACGCCATGATAGGGAGTTTGTTTTTCCTATTGGCGAGACAGGATCTGAGTCAACCCATAGTAAACACTTTTCCCCCCAAACCTGGGATGACCGTCCTATTCGTCACCCCCCTTTTTTCTTTTTCGCGGGACCCAACCCTTTTTTACTTCCCCCCTTCAGGAAGCCGAAGTTGGAGTATTTCCCGATTCGAGCGCGCGAGCGCTGGCCCCCTGCTGGACCGGAAGTCTTCAGGTCCCCTCTTTGTGGCTGAGGGTCATTTTCCCTGTGCGTGACCCTTCCGCTCATGAAGGACGCGCATTCCCTCACCCCAGAAGAGTTCGGTGGACCGCTCTTCCCGGTTTATACGCCATGGGCTTCACCCCTCCCTGACTCGGGTCTACTTTTGCACGAAGCTCACCTTTTATCCCCTGGCCTCCCCTTGCAGCCCGGTCAAGGTGATATCGCGTGCTGACTCCCTTTGACTCAAAAGTTCCTGCGAGTTTCCCTTTCTCCCCCCCCCTTTTAAGGCCGCACCCCCCCACACATAAGTCCCCGAAAAACCCAGCCTTTGTTTTGGCAACCCTTTGATAGCTGTTGGCACAACTTTCGAAAGTTTCGAATTCGGCGAACCCCCCTCTTTCCTTTCCCCCTCCTAAGGTTGTGGCTGCATTGAGCGCCATTCCTCCGACACGACACTCCCCCCCCCCCTTTTTTGACCCATTACTTGTCCTGACCGCCCGCCCTCAAGTTTTTTTCTGATGGCCACCGGTTTTTTTCAAAAATTGGCGGTGCTACTGCCGATTTCCCACCCCAATGAGGCACATACGGTGTCCCCTCCCATGTTTGAGGACTGCGGTCTGTTCTAAGAAACACATAGGCAGTTTCGTTTTTGGCCCCTTGGTCCTTTTAGAAATTACTTCCCTGCCACCCCCTCCATGGCCAATCTTTCAAGGCCGTTATTTCCCTGTCTTGCTCTTTCTTTCCTCGCGGAGAGATGACTCTCTGCTTGCTGTAGCACGCATGCCCATTACACTAGTACCTTCCCAGTATTATGATCTGGCTGACTGATGTGCTTTGCGTTGTGAACACAAGTGGGGCGCGGAGGCGTCGTTTCATG
>Ga0179593_1485108_pt1 | contig 10568 bp, 14 predicted proteins | sample CZODoug2_1_08_16_FD_185931 | JGI IMG/M metagenome (GOLD analysis project Ga0179593, IMG submission 185931) | Vadose zone soil fungal communities from Angelo Coast Range Reserve, California, USA - CZODoug2_1_08_16fungal (PacBio error correction) | ecosystem: Environmental > Terrestrial > Soil >... | reverse complement strand
CGCCACGCTCTGTTGTCGGCTGCCCGATTCGTCGTCGACCCTTGCGTGGTTTTCCCCTCCCTTTTCCTCACAATTATGGCGAGACGCGGTTACAGCCCCGAGGACCAAGGGCACCTGCCCCCTTTTTTTAATCCTGTGATTGGAGATAGACGCCACCTTCCCTTGTCTTCCTGGCCCGGGGTGAGAGGTGGTCCCCCCCCCCCTGGCAAAAGTTTGCTGCGTCTACGGGTTCCCTTCCTCCCTTTTCTTTGATTCTGATCCTGGAGCTTGTCGAGGCGGGCCTTTTTTTCAATAAAAGAGGAACTTCTGCCCCCCTTTTCAGCTCCCCGTCTGTTCCCTCCGGCAGCGGGACCTTTTATGTCTCGACGGCTGCTTTTTTCTGGTCAGTCTGCCAAGAGAGTGTGTACGGCCCCCTGGTTGGCGGCAACCTCTCGAACTCTCTCTCTTCTATTTTTGCCATTTCGTTCACGTCTTCGCGCAGCCGAAACCCGCTCCTCGTGTTTCGTTTGCGGTTTTTAAGACAGGTCGCTTCCCGTCCGGTCCTTTCTCTTTCGATTTAGGGACACGATTTGCCTAGTGGGCTCTGGCCTTTCCCTCTCTATTGTCCTCTCAGAAGTCCGGCGAGCTTCTCCAGCCAGGCGCCGTGGTCGGCGTAGTAGGGTCATATCCTTCCGTTTAACCCCGTAGCGTTCGGAGGACTTTTTAGAATTTAAACGAATGATGAAGCCTCGGCAGGTCGAACCACCCTCAGGTATTTTGACAGTCGCCTCAACCCCCCAGGCGTGTTACTTTTCGCTTCAACAGCGCGTTTCGTAAGCACGTGCAACGTTTTTCCTCTCCCCCTCTTCCAGGCTAGTAAAGGTGTCAGCCCCCTCCTTTCGCCTTCCCAAGCTTTTCCGAACCCCTTCTAGCGGGACACGGCCTCGTTGCCTTCGTCGTAAAGTGATCGAAACACCTTAGTTGTCGCTCCTTGTTCCTTCCCCTTTCCCGAAAGTCTTTCGGCTGACTTCTTTGAGATTGATTGTCTTGCCCCTGCGCTCCCAGCATTGCTTGGATTCCCTTCCTTCCTGAAGATTATTTCGGTCAAAAAATCCTATAATTTTTTTTTTTGTTTGTAGTACGAGCCGCTCGGACAAGTTTCCTCTGACTAGGAACCAATTTCACCCCTTGGGATATTCTCCCGCGTAGGTCATCCCTTCCCCCTTCGCGCCTTACGGCGGGCCCCGTTGTCGGACGGCTTACCGCCTACTATCTGCCGGCGCCTGCTGGGGCCTTCCTCCTTTTCAAGGGTTTGGGGGTCCCCCCCGGGTCCTTTGTTTTTTTCTCCAGAGCTTATTTCAAGTTAGGCTCCTAGTGACCCCGGTAGAGGGGCGTTGCTGTCGACTTTTGGGAGTTGGCAATTGTCGCGAGCATCTTGTTCTCCTCTGTCCCCTTCTGTGAGGAGTAGTTTTTCACTGGTCTTCTTCCCCCCTTGCATTTTCGATAAGAGACACGCCGCTCCGCCAAGTTCGGACCCCTCCCGAGCTTGTTTGTTATTAGTCGCCACCTCTCCTTTCTCCCCTCTCCACAAGATTCCGACACAATCTCACCTCGTCGCTTTTGAGGAACTCCGATTTCCGGCCTCGGGAAGGCGTCATTGGCCGCGTCTCTCCGCAAGTACCCCTCTCAACTTCGCTTTTTCAGCTTTCCGCCCCCGGTCTTTTATTAAAACGAATTAGCCGCTTCAATCGGATCTTGAAGTGCGCCGTTTCCTTTATCGCCCAGAAGTACCTTCTGTCCGTCCACAGCCCCACATCCGTTTTCTTTTAGTTTTCACCAAAAGGAGGCAGTCACCAGCGGGCCCCCTCCCTCTTGATTAAGTAGACGGAGGCCTGAACCCCCCTGCTGGGCAACACGACGGCCAGGCGACTATCCCCCCCCGGCACCACGTTCCTATCCTTCTCGCTTTTGCGTTCTTTTCTCCTCAAAATATAAATCGTTTTGTTTCTGTCGAGCTCTCTTCTGTTTAATGACGGGAGGCGCTAGCTCTCCGTCCGTGCCGCCTGCTCGTGAAACGTCTTCGCTGTTTTGCAGTCTTGGTTTTGGTGTGTGGTTTCTTGTTTGGGACGATCGGGTGTGGACCTGCTGGTCAACTGTGGGTGGCTGCGTAGTGGTGACACCCGGGCTTTTTCTTTTTTCCGTCCTATCGGTGACTTCCCCTCTTTTAGGTCCCTTGAGCGAACATCGTACCGCCCCCTCCCGCCGATCACTTGAGCTTTCCCTCTTCTTGTAACGAACCCCAGCCCTTCATTTTAGGACGCTCCCTTCCACATCCGCCGGGTTTGCCCTGCCTCCTTGCGTCGACCCCGCCGGGCCCCACTTTTTTCATAACTTACCCTCCCATCCTCAGAATGAGCACCCCCGTTCCGAGCCTGCTAGTCCATTTTTCGTTTATCCTTGAGGATGTGGCCCAATCGGGCGGACGCGTTTCGTTTTCCCTCCCTATATGGAGAGACCCAACCTCGTTGAAAACCTTTTCCCTTACCTGGATTCTTCCCCTCTCTTTCATGGGAGCTGAGCTAAATCGATAGTTCGTACGCCGACCATTCGACTTCGCACGCCGCGACGCTCATCATGAGGAAAAGTGCGCGACAATAATCATTGCGCCACCGCGACTATCCATCCCCTCCTCCCCTCCCCCGTAATTGGATGAGTTAGTTTCCGAACTTGCTTCTCCTGCCGTATTTCCTTCTCTCCATGAAGGACCACTTTTGAGGACCTTCCCCCTGAAGTCCCGGCTCATATACGGTAGGATTCAAGCCCAGGCCGCCCCCTACACCCTTCGCGGACCTTGGCTTTCGAACTTGCGTCTTTTCTCCGAACAAGAGGAGAAGACAATTGTTTTTTGGCGCCGCTTTTTATCTGGCGACAGTAGAGCTTCTCAGACCGTTGTTCTACGTCTATCTTCCCAGGCCCCCCCCCCCTTGTGTCAAGAAATGTAGAGAGATGGGCCGCCCCTTTCCCCCCTTTTTTAGAGAATGTGAAGTGAGAAAACGCTGCCAGCGGTTCACGGCCCGTCTTCTCTGCAGGTGTTCTGTTTTCCCCTCGTGTTCTATCACTTGCCTGCTTTCCTTGAATTGCATCATAGGAGGTTCCTGCTGGAGTTGGTTTCCCCCCTCTCCCTCGTTTGAGATTCACTATGATGGCCACGTTCTTGCTGACACCGCTTTACTTTCTTGTGTCAGTTGGGTCCGAGTGTTCGTGCGTCCGACGGACACTTTTCCCCTTTCTTTCAAAACGGAGAGGGACCGGGGTCCGGCCGACGCTTTCTCCCCTAAAAGGGTTTAGGATGACCTCCCCTTCCGGGCAGTTCGGCCCCCTCGGCGTCCCCCCACGTAGACGCCGGCCCCCCCTCTCCCCTTTCCCTTGAATAAAGGGGGCGGCTGCTCGCCTCCCTTCTTTCTATTCCTGGAGAAGAAAGGCCCCATCCACGAGGCCCCCCCCGCCTTTTCTGCCCCTCCTACGCGGCCGACCTGTCCGACGCTGGGCCCAATTTGCCGCGCCCCCGCTTTTGATTTAGTTTTTTCGAATTCTGAGCGTTGCCCCCATCTCCTTTGATCAGAGGCGATAGGGTATGCAACCTTGGGCCTCCCTTGACCCGTTCCGAGGAAGGGCACAACCCGCGCCGGCTACGAAGGTCCTCATCCCCTTTCCCCCTTGGTTAGTTCTCATTTTGGCTGTCCCCTCGACGTCTCCCCCTTCAGGCCTGAGATCAGTCCCGGTTGTCTCTTAATTGCCCTCCTCGCCAAGCGCAAATCGAACTTATCCAATGAACGGATGATGCCGTCCGTCCCTTTCCCCCTGAGGATTCCTGTTTTACGTTTGGCCAGGACCGCCTTCCTAAGGACGTCGGCGACCCCCCTTTCCTAACAACAATTGCGGGCTAGAAAAGTTAGAAAGCTGGGGCGGTGCTTTGAAACCCGCCTCCTTTTTTTTCTAGTAATGTTATCCGCAGCAGCCCCCCACTCGAAGTTCTCGGCCGCTCCCTTCCGGCGCGAAGACGACAGACGAGAAGCCCCACGTGGTTTTCGTATTTTTTTCTTTTTTTTTTTCCTCCTTCCTTTGTTGTGTAGCTAGACAGACGTATTGTTTCTCTTGCTGCTTCACGGGAGGGACGGCCCTTCTCGCGATTCCCTGTCGGCGTGGGTGCCTTCCCCCTTTTTTGCGACCCCTCATGGTGAAGCGTTTTTCCGTTCGTGTTCTCGCCCCGTTCAATGGTCGAAGAGTTCTTCACCAACCCCTGAACTGTTGTGTGTATCTGACTTCCCCCTGCGTCGGCGTCGGTCCCCCCAAAACGTCGGCCCCCCCCCTTTTAAAATAGTGGGATTTAGCGCGGCATCTCCGTTCCGGGACGCTTTTCCTTCTTTGCCCCAGTTGGATTCGCTCAAGAGCACTTTCACTTCTAATTCCTCCTTTCCTGGCCCCCTTTCGTAGGAGGAAGCAGTGGTTTCTCCGCCGGCGCGTTTCCTTGTAAGCTTCAGTAACTTTACCGGGTCAAGTGCCACTTTTTCTTTCCATACCGATCGCATCCCTCATTCTATTGTCACAGCCCTTTTCCGGCATTCCCACTTCCCTCCCTCTCCTCCCCTTTTTCCAGCTGTGTTAGAAGGCCCACTTTTCTTTCCCCCGTCCATTTTTTTTTTCTTTCGGATTATACGGGTACAGGCCCGCTGGACCCTTTTTTTCCCTGGCGAGGTCGTTGGCTTGCGGCTAGCATGCCCCATCCCCCCGCCCTTTTGGTTCTCGGCGCGGATGGTTGGTAGCGGCATAAGCCTTCCTGGCAGACAAACGGTCGCCAGGAACCCTTGCCGTTCCTCCTGCTGCGTCCTTCACACGTTTTCTTTCGCCGCGTTCTTTCATCCCGCCCCCTTTTTTTCTTTCTCTGGGCCCCCCAGCAGATCGAGTTTCTTTGAATCTTCCTCCCCCCCTCCTTTTTTCACGCTAAAATCCTACTCGGACCCTGTGTCCAGTAGGCCAGTGATCCACAACGTCGTTGACCCTTCCACAGCCGCTCTCCCCTCTTTTTTTGATAGAGAAGGAAGCGTTCCAACCACTTTTTTCCGCCTCCCTCGTTTGCGAGGCAGGCCGTGTCATTCCAGGCAGCGGTTTTCTTCTTCACCCTGAATTGCGTTGTAATGTTTCTGAAAAGGCCCCGCTCACAGCCCTAGGCACATTCTTTTCTTGAGGAAGACTTAATTCTACCAGGCCTTCCTTCTGAGTCGAAGAGCCTTCAACTCCGATCCGACCTCTCTTCTCGCCACCCGAAAACCCAAAGGTCTTCCGCGTCAGATGTCGACTCGCCCACTTTATTTCCGCTGAGTTCGCTTTGGGGGAAGCAGTGAGTCATCTACTACCGTCTCTGCCCCCGTTCTCCTTCTGAGCTGGTCCGGTCGGGGCTTCCGTCTATCTGAGTAGGGATAGTAAGACCCATGTCCCCATCCTGCACCGTCCTTCTGTCCTGCTGATTAGGTTTAGTCAATTCCTTTATTTTCTTAGGCTTTAGTGGATAATATGCCTTTCCTAGTAAGTTTTGCGAACTTGTTCGGTAGTTGCGAATTTCTCGACGCGTGATAGGGGACGCCAATCTTTGCGCTCCGGTTTAATTCGGATTGACATACCTTGCCGCCTTTGCGCCACTTTTCTCCCCCTCTCCGCACCCAGCCTACTTAGTCCCCTTGTCGAGTCGGTTTTTTTGTGGGGGGGTGGGTTGGTTTTGGATTATGGTTCATAAAGAGGCCACCCCCTTTTTTCCGACTACTTTTGACTTTAGAGCTGCGAAAGTACACGGCGAACATTCTCCTTTATGAATAGTATCCATTGCCGGTTTCCCACGAAGCGTTCGCCGCCTCCTTCTTTAGAGTAGAAGGCGATGGGTTTTCACTGCCCTTTTTGAACGGAAGCCCCCCCCCTTCGACGCCGTACACATCCCCGAGGACGCTCCCCCACCCAGGGCCACCGCCGGGACCGTCTCTTTCAGCGCCCTTTGTTAAACGAAACCCTCTTTCCACCCGAATTTTCCCCCCAGGAATAGTCAGACCTCCTGACCGGCACAAACGTATAGCTTGCCGCGCCTTGGCGAGTCCGCAGGCTCTCCCCTTCACCTCCCTCTAAATAGTTGTGGGTAGGGAGTCTGAGATGAGTTTTCTATTTTTGCTCGCGAAATCCGACTACGCTCTTGCAGTTAGTTGCATGTTCGTCCGGCTTTTCGTTAGGTTTTTGTTTCCTTTTGAGTTTGTTTTGGTGCGTTGTGCCGTCCGGTTACGGAGAAGCGGAGGGTCCATTTCTCCAATGGGGTTGCTTTTCAAATTAGAGATTTTTTGTCTGAAGGTTCTCTTTTTCTTTTTTTTTCCCGGAAGCAACAAGATTTTTTCGTCCTTTCTGAGAAGGACAACGGTCCTGATTATCTATCCTTTTGAGGGATTCTTATACTGTTCGATTCTTCTTTTTTTTCATAGCTGAAAGTAATTTCGCCTTGTACTTGCGCCTCTTGTTAGGAAAATTAGAATTAACGCCTCGCGAGGAGTTTCCAGCTGTCAGAGGTGGAGATTAAGGTTGAAGAGTCGGGTGCATGTTTTTTTCTCCCCGGCGGTCCTCTTTTTTTCCCTTGACGTTTCCTCTTTTTTATCTACGGGTAGTTTATGGAGCTCCGATGTCGGCAAATCCAGCGCCATTTGCTTTTACTCACTCCCCCTTTTCTCTTGACAGAAATTATAATCTTCAGCCAAGCTGCTCCTGAAATGCTAGAGAAAATCATCCTTTTCCTCCCCCGTCTAGGGCATCACCAAAAATTTCCCTTTTTTTGACTGACGTTAGCTATTGGACACGTTCCGTTTGCCCCGACCTCTCTTTCTCCTAAAGATTAGAGGCTAAATCCGCCGGCCTCCTTTTTTCAGTATAGATGTGAAGTTGACCGGGACACGGCCTACCTCCAACCGGCATTCTCCTTCCGAACGGAGTATGCGTGGTCCTCGCGGATTCAGACCCCTCCCCCTTTTATGTTGTTGCAGCCTCGGGTTTTTTCTTCGCGCCGATCCCCCCCCTGGATAGATTACCTTCAGACTGGCTGTTCCCGCTTTCTCGGCCTTTCACTTTTTTCCCCCGAGTGAGGCGTGTCCCATGGGGTCCCCCCTTACCTTCCCTCAGGCCGCAGTTGTTTTACAGCCTGAGACTGTGGCCCGGGTCGTTTCTTCTTCCCCCTTCTTTTTTAGTTATGTTCGATCCAATTGCTTTTTTCACGGCTCCTGTCACGACGGCTCGCTGTTTTCTTTCCGCTCGCGTTGAATGCCGGATGTCCTTCCGGCTTTTTTTTAAATAGAGTGTCATCTTGTTTCCCTGGCCCTTTTCTTAGCCGCTCCTACCGACACGCCGATCTCCTACCCGGGCACGCTTCGTTTTCCTTCTTCTTTTTTGCTGAATTAAACTTGTTTTCGTCCTTCCCCCTCCTTCCGGCTAGGTCCGTTTCCCCGCTCGCTCAGGTAAGCGCGGCACTTTGCCGGCTACCCCGCTATTTCCTCCTTTTAACTACATAGGAGATGACGGTTCCTGTTTTTTGCTACTTCTCGGTCCAGAGAGAGTAAACAGGCCAGAGCCACCACGAGGCCTCGCCCGGGTCCCTCCTTTCTTTTACGCAAGAGACCGACGTATTCTTTTTGGCCGCTTCGGACATGTTGTTCTTAGCTGAATTGCCTTGGTTCGTTTCGCTCCTTGCGGAAGTTAAGCGAGATTGCAACAGAGCAAGCTTGAGATCTCCTCGGTTATTCCCGCCCAAAAGTGTCGCCCCTTCCCCCCGCCTCCAATTGATACTTCGACTTTGCCCCTTCCCCCCCCTTGAGGCGGTTCCGGCCGCTTTCTTTTCCCGAAGCCCACTGGCTGAGTACGGGCGATTCGGCTGGAAGTGTTCTTGAAGAGTGACGACTCAGAAACCTGTCCGTCTCTGGTTTCTTAACCTCCTTCCTTTCCCCCGGATTCCTTCCCGTTCCCGTCTTCCTCGATTGTCCCCGAATTCGTGCCGAGTTGTTGCCAGTGACCGCCTTATTCCTTAGACACCCTCACATCCATTCAGGTTTTCTCCCACCGACCCTTTCTTTTTCCCTTCTTTTAAGTTCGAATTTTAAGCTTTTTCAACGAACGCGTCTCCCCAGTATGTTTTTCTGCAAGTGCACTCACCACGCTTCACCTTTCTCGTCCCGTACCCCAGGACCTCTCCCCCACCTTCTTCCCCTCGCTGTTGGCCTCCTTCGGAGCCTTCCGACCACCCGTCTGTTGCCTTTGCGTCTTCTCTTCTGATCGTATTCCCTGTCAGTTGCGTTTTGGCGTTTTGCGCCAGGCTTTTCGGTTGTCATGCACCATCCTTCCTTCATGAGTTTTTCTTCTTTCACTCTTTTTTGGTAAGTACTTACGGGGCTCTGTTGGCCAACAGTCGGCCCCCAAGTCCTCCCGTGGGACTGCGGACTCCGTGGTCAGGTGATTCTTATGTCGCTTTTTTTCCTGTGGATTTCCGAGGTAGACTCCGCCCCCCTTCTTCATTTGGCCCTGAATTTAGTTTCGTCAATGTCCAGTCGACCAGGAATAATCTTAGGGAGTTTGTCTTTGTCCTTCGGCCTTTCTTTGTTTAGTACGGCAATGGTGGCCCCTCTTCCCTTCCGTTTTTTTTTTCTATATTGGGTCCATTCTCCCCAGCACTAAAGAAGGGTTTCAGCCGCGCCTTCTCGTTTCTCCCTTTATTTTTTTTTTTGCCGTTTAATTACGTTGTACTCCTTCTTTACCTGCTCCTCGTTAGGGTATTTTCGCGGGGCGCGATTCGCTTCCTGCCTCAAGACCCCCCCCGGTCGCGGCTCTCTCTTCCCTCATTTCCTCCGTGGCTGTGGTTTGCCTTCCCCGTCTTAGCCGGCCTAGTTTGTTAACCCGGAGACGGACTCCCGCCTTTCCTGCGACCATCACCGCGCCCCACCCGTCCCGCTAGTTTCTTTCTTTTTTTTGACAGGCGTGGGCAGGCATTTCTGTTGTTTGTTGCAACATCCCTCGGCGTTTTAGGTATTTTCAGCTCTCCCCGTCCTTCGGCCCCTCTCACACATTTAGGTACTAGTTTCTGCCACTCTCTTTATTTATGACAGACGCCCACCGCGAGGGCCCCCCCCCTGCCCCCCCCCCGCCCCCCCCCCGTTCCCCCCCCCTCCCCCGCGGCCCCTCCCCCCCCCCCCCCCCCCCCCCCCCCCCCCCCCTGCCCGACTCGTTCCAACGCCGAGCCGGCTCTTTCCAACTGAGAGAAGGACCCGCCGCACTTATCCCCTTTCCCCCCAAGCCACCAAGACCTCACCGACGCCGCCACGTTCACGCCTCCCTCCCGCGTCCCTCCCCTTTCCCTCTTTCACACATTACGTCCGCACAGTTCACCTCTTTACACCCCCTTTTTTCTCTAGATCACCGACCCCTACAGGACCCACACTCCCTTGGGTCATCACTCGGTCCCCTCTGCCTGAAACCATATACCAATCTCGATGACAAGGAAGGAAGTTCCCGACAGATTCTGGACCACTAGTGTTAACACTTCCTTCTCGCTGCCTCTCCCCCTGTTTTTTTGTTCTTGTAGACCTCTACTCGTATGTGATCGCGACGTCATAGACCTTTCATCAGTGTGGGCTGTGGGTAGTAGACCTCCTTCTCTTTCTTCCAGTGTAGTAGATACTAAGGAGTATCTGTTTGTGATTGTCCCGGATGTTCATAGGAAGAGCGTAGTCCGACTGGACAGACGGTTAGCGTTTGTTCAATGGCGGCCCTAGCAAGCTAAGGGGAAGATGCTACACTAGATACGAAAGCTTCTCATGACAGTCCTTTCCCGCAGCTCTGTGACGACTTTTTTCGTCCCCTTCGATCGAATGGGTCGACTTCGTATTCCGTCGCAGCCGTTTTCCTCACGGGCCCGAACGTCCAGACTTCTGACTGGAGATTTTCTTTTGCCTCTCGACGGTTTTTTTTCATCATTTGCTGGTGCGTCTTTTTTATGATATTTAGTCCCGGTTGCGTTCGTGCGTCATTTAAATCAGGATAAAACTGTGGCCCTGACGATTTACCCCCCTTTTTTCGCCAAGCGATTTGCCCTTTCAGTCTTTTGCCCTGCCCCACGTCCCCTTTCCCTCCAGTTCACAGAGAAAAAATAGAGCTGATCATCCTCCCACTCTGTCCTCCTATGAGGACATAAGACGGAGGCTTTGTCTTCCTTCCCGAGCTGTTTCGCGAGTAACGGCCGCCCCCTCGCGGATTTTCATCTTTCCCGCCCTCCTCTGGTTATTGACCCCGCCACCGCGTCGCGCTCCATTTCGTGGGAGAATTGAGCCTGTGACGATTTGCCTAACCAAATAAGTAAGCTTCCCTCTTCCCCTCCGCCCTTGCTTCCTCTTTTTGTCAAGTCAAACAGTTGCCCCCCTTTTCCCACCAGCCTTCCCCAAAATCCGATGAGTAGTAGCGGCCAGGCACCCCGCACACCCCCACACGACTTCACCACCTTCCTCCCGGCGAAGACTTGCACATCA
>Ga0179593_1476843_pt1 | contig 10568 bp, 12 predicted proteins | sample CZODoug2_1_08_16_FD_185931 | JGI IMG/M metagenome (GOLD analysis project Ga0179593, IMG submission 185931) | Vadose zone soil fungal communities from Angelo Coast Range Reserve, California, USA - CZODoug2_1_08_16fungal (PacBio error correction) | ecosystem: Environmental > Terrestrial > Soil >... | reverse complement strand
ACGTCCTCTGACCCCCACCCCATCTGACCTTTTTTTTCGTCTCCTCATCAGTTTCTACAACTGTTTCACTACCGAACCTTCCCCCTTTGGTGTCCTTTTTTTCCCCCCCGTCTCTGTCGATGCAGCCCCCCTTAACAAAAAATTGCCTCTATAATACCCACCCCCTTCCACTGCTTACGAGCTGCTCTCAGTCAGTTCCTTCTGCCCCAATGAATGCCCCTGTCCCCAGCCCCGTCGAAGCTTAAACTGCGCCTTTTCCCTCTCCGAACTCCCCACACTGGCCTCGTCTCTTTTACTGACTCCGTGAAATTTATTTTGCTAGGGGTTCAATTACCGAACCACCTACTTCCCCCCCTCTTTAGTTCAATATTTCACACCCCCTGCCCCGGGGTCTGTTTCTTTGGCCCCTACGCCCGCTTCCTGTAAGGGATATGCATGCACACCCACCTGGTCTTTTCTACCACTTATTTCGCACTCTTGCTGAGCATGCGTCGATTTGGCGTTTCCCCCCCAGGTCCGTTCCCTCTGCCTCGCTTGTCCATATAGTCGCGGCACGAAATCGCCTTGTCCAAAGAGACCAGATTTCCTTTTTTTTCCACTCTCCCTTGACCATTCTCTTACCGCCACAACCCTCAAATCAACACCTTACCTTCTCAGTTTTGGGGCTTTTCCCAGTGGAGGCAGTGTTGCTTCGCGTACCCACACAAGTGACCTAGCTCCCCTCTGTACCACCCAACTAAGCCTCGTCAGATGCCCTCACACACCCTGATTCCTCCCACGTGCCTCAGTCATCCTCAATTCACCGTGAAATTTGAATTCAGATCTCCCCGGACATCAACTGTCCAACCCCCCGCCTCCCCCCGGGCCTCCTTTGGTTTTAGTCACGTGCTGCAGAGGGACAATATATTTTTTAGTCCTTTCTATCAGTCTTTTTGACCTTTATGCAAATTTACTTCTAAAACCTTCAATCCCATACAACTCGATACTTCCTGATTTAGACTAACTTTTTTTGGGGTTTTCACTCCCGTGACCCTTCCAGCGAATCCCAGCCCCACACAATACCCTAATCCCCCTTAAATTCCACCAGAGAGTGGTCAGAGTAAGAATCTCAGCTTTCTGCCACACTGCCATCCAGAGAATTATCTGCCTGGCATGTGCCCCTACTTCCCATGGTCTTCTCCCTTTTTCACGTACCCAAGATGCCCTCTTCCCGCGTACCCTGAAGTCACGTCACGAGCTCATTGCCCGGCCCCCGTCTTTATTCAAATGTGATTTGGGTTCACAGTTTGCTGTTCCCTCCTTTACCTTTAGCTTTCAGAGTTTAGACGCAAGTTTGGTCCTAACTCAAGCTTTCCGACCCTGGTGGTACCGGTTCTCCCCCCCCTTCCCTTTTAGGTTGATCAATGTTTCCTTGCGTCATGTTTCCGCATTTGTTGTTGATTCGAGAGATCCTGGGAGTCTCCTGTTTTTCTTTTTTCTTTTTCCCCCCCTGTGCAGGCCTAACCCCTTTTCCTTAAGGTGTGTGCTTTAGTCTCTTTCCCCCACTTTTAACCACCGTGGATTTTATGATTCCGCTCTGACTTTTCCCATCTGGACGATCATAAGTGTTTTTTATTTCGCTTGTTATCAATTTCTTTTATTTAATAGCAAGTCTTCCTTGGCAATCATCCCCGTCGAACCATCCAAGCCGACTTCCCCTCCACCGACGTTATCTGGCCCCCTCTCAAACTTTCCATCCCGACCCTACCCTTCTCCCCCTACAAACTTTGGGAAACCTCATCATTACCCAGGGACCTTTTACCCATTAGACTAAGACCTTTTTTTTCTCCGCACGCGCCTTACTATTCTCTTCTTTTTTTTCCCTCCTAATTTGTTTTTTCTAGTATTTCTCTCTCATCACATTGCCGCGCGATCTCATTCTCTGATGGTGAGGTTCCGGATTCTGGCCTCCCTCTTTACCGTTTAATTATGGTCCTTGTTCCCCATTTTCGCCTTTCTGGTAGGAATGGTCCCCAGTTTTTGTAGTTAATTTTCCTCGCTCTCCGGAGTTCTTTTTGATTTTTATGATGCTCTGAATACTTGGCTGTGCATTTTCCCCCCTCAAACGTTTTTTACAGTTCTACCCCCCCCGGAATTTTGTACAGATGGAGGTAGCCCCCCCGTTTTTTTTAACCCCCCCTCGACGACTACAAAGACCCCAATACGCCCCCTTCTAGGTCGGGCCTAGCTCCCGATTCCCCCCTGCGACCCCGTGGTAAAACCCCCCCCGATAGTATACAGCTATCCCTAACAATATTCCCCACTCCTGCTGCCAAGAAACATTTTTACACTTCAAGTTGGCCTTGTCTAACACCCGGTACACTCCAGTACCTCACCAATCCCCCAGGCCACTTGCTTCCTCCTTTAGTTCTTTTTCTCAATGCGTAAAATTAAGTCGCATCCTCCCCCCTTTAAGACACCCTACATCCCCAATGTTTTTTGTCCTCCCGGGTCCCGTTAATTGATAGACCTTGCCCTAATTCCTCTGAGCTTTCTCCCTGATCAACGACAACAAATCCTCCCCCCAGGTATGATGATTGCCACTCCCCCTGCCTAATTATGTTCGTTGTCGAGTTTTTTTTCCAATTCTTGAGCGGCCTTCAAGGTCCTCTGCGGAGTCCCCCCCCGAGTTGCAGTGTTCTGGTGGGCTGAAGTGTGTGCGTAAGGGTGTACCTTTAGCTTTTTCTGTGGCGACCCACATCATACAAAACGATGGCAGAAATTCCGTGGTGATTTTCTTCGAATTTTCTAAGTTGAGATACCCCTCCTCCTTATCAAATTTCTAAGACAAAGCGTTGTTGCTCATGGACACTCCTTCTTTCTAGACCAGTCCTGAACCTCCTTGTTTGTTCCTGTTCTTTCATGTTTCTTGTTTCATTATTCTCCCGACTTCCCCCATTTTTGTTGACCTTTTTCTTTGAACTCTTGGTATTTGGTTTTGACGGCCTTTCGCTTGATGCTGGTGGGGGTTGAGCGGTCCTTGGGGAGAATCTCTTCTTCTCACCCCTGTCTAGCCTCCCTGCCCAATCACCAAACCTTATAGGAGTTTACTTAATTTTTCCAGCCTGCAATTCTCCTTTTTCCCCACCACCTTAAACTTATTAGTGACGCACCGGATTTCCGGAGCTTCGTTGTCGTCCGATGACCTCTCTGCGTCTGAACGGCCTCGCACTCCGATTTTCCTCGTCGGTTTGCAGAATGTTAGTAGACCCGCATTTTTTTATTTCTTATAACTAATTTGTTGACCACAACCGCCCAGTGGGTTTTTTTCGCCCCCCCCCTCCTTCCACCCCTCCCCGGTCACTGGAGATTCCTGCAGGGTCCTTCCGAGTGTTCAACGATTACCCGTTAAAGGTTCTTCTTTTAAAGATCGAGATTTTACTTTATTAGCGGATGTATCCTTTTCGGAGACCTCCGCCCCAGTGGAGTTTTCCCCATTCAGGCATGTATCGAATGTGTGATATCCTCCCCCCCCTTTAACTTGTTTTTTTCTGGAGGCTAGTTTCTTCTTTATTGTCAATGTACTGGCTTCGACCTCTCCCTTGGACAGACCAATTGCCCCTTTCTTATTTTTTTTCGTCTTTACGGAGGGAGAAAGTGGGTCCCTGAGCAACTTACTGGGATTCTCAAAGTTTCTGGTGCGTTTTCCCCTTTCCTTGATTTTCTTTTTTTTCCAGGAACCTAATCACCTGATTATCGCCGCGCCCTAGTACGTTCCATTTGGGTTGCCTACTCTTCCTGTATGTAGCGTGCCATTACCAGAATCTATTGCCCGTGAAGAGATGAGTTTTTTCTTCCCCCCCGTGGTTATTGCCCCGTCTTCACCACCCTTGAACTTGCGCAATTTCCCCCCTCGGTCTTTGTTATTATGGAGTGTTTTATGCTTACCACCCGTTAATTTTATCTCGTTTCTCCCATGCCTTTTTTTATAGTTGCTAAGGTTTTGTCTGCGTTTTTTTCTTTATTTGCTTTCCCAGATTTGTTTTATTCCCCAATTTGTGATCCATAAAACTTCGCTTCTACCACTTCAAGTGGTTCGGAGACTGTAAGACGTCCCTTTCATTAGTTTACGTTCGCGGCCCCTCCCTTACCTCCGACGTTACTCCCTACATCTCCTGATGGGTTCTCTCTCTTTTTATACCTAATACTTTTTTTTTTGTTATCCCCCCACCTCTAGCGCTTGGCGTTTATATGAGAAGATCTTCTTTTAAACAACCGATACACCGACCCTCAGATTCTTTCTCTCCAAATGTGTTTCCCCCCCTGGCCTTGTCTCACATAAGTGCTTGAGTCAAACTTTTTTAACAAACATGGGACAGGGGTCCAGGAAACATTCTCAGGAACAAGCTTCTCCAAATTCCATCCCAATGAGCAGGTTTCTCTCCCGCCCCCCACTAATTTGGGGGAGCCAGTTAAAACCGATACCGCCGCTTCTCTACACGGCCCGACTTTTTCCGCCCTCATTTGGTGGATCGTTCCCTACCTCCCCCCTTCGTGCCCTCAGATCCTTCAAGGCCATAACCACTTCTCCTTATTTTATTTGCCTCTAAACTCTTAGAGGATTCCCCAATTGTACCCTCTTTCCGCCCGCGCGTCGCTTCCCGAATGGATTCTGCTCCCCCCCAACTTCTCACACTTGTAAACCATACGTAAAGGATTTTCGCCTCAGTTTTCGCCTGACCCGTTCCTCCGACAACTATTCCCTCAGGTTTTCTCGCTTCCAGGTTGCAGAATCCTACCCTCCGTCCGAGATGACATCCCTAACAGAACAAGGACCCTTACTCTGGTTGGGGTGAGCACTCTTTCATCTTACGCTTTTCCCGTTCCTGACCTTTGTACAAGACCCTGGTCGTCCCCGGATAACGACTCGCTTTCTTTCCGACCTTACCGGATCGCGCTTTACCCCCGTCATGAATACGTTCTGGACCAGATGTTTAAATTCTTTTGACCCCTCAGGCCATTGAAAGTTCCTACATGTCTGTGTGTTTTTCCCCATAGTCTCACCCAGGCACCTGGGTCTTTCTTTCCTACCAGCCCTGTCATGATACATCAAACGCCCCTTGTTTGGATCATTAAATTCTTTACTGTTAGCCCAATCTCAAGGAGGAAGTTTTTCTTGGTATGGTTCAAGGGCGGGAATACATGTTAGCCGATTCGTCAGCAGAAACCTCCAGGTCCACCTGCTTTTCCTTGGGCGCCCAATCCTCTCTTTATTCACTTGCCCTTTTTGTAGCCAACCCACACTTCTGGTAATGACAAAACACCTGAAAAAAACCCGATTTTTTATGTTTACTGATCTGACTTTTTATCCCCTCGCGTGGAAAAAGGTAAGCTTCAACCCACCATCCTCATCTCACAGAATGGCGGCACCTCCCCTCCACTCTATTCTCACTCCAATTTCCCTCCCCTCGGAACCCCCTTCAATTTGAATCGCCAGGCATACTTAAGTAGAAACTTTATCATCTCCTTGCATCAACAGCCTGAAAAGTTAAACTTTTTGTAACGTGTTTCCTTCCATTGAGTCCAGTTGCACATCGCTTAATGTTTTAAGAAGACCTGACTTTCAATCGTACGACCCCCCGGCTCCCTCACCCCGAGCCCCCCGACTTCCCCTCCCATACATAGTTTCCCACTTACCCCATCTCCTTTCACCTTCCGACACACACCCCAGCTCTTTCATCCCCCCCCAGTGACTGTTCCTATTTCATCTCCCCTCCCGCATCCTCCTGAACCCACCTTTCGCACCTCTTAGCTCTTTTTTTGCCCTTTGTCATTGCACCAGAATCAATTTATGGTCGTTTTCCCCCCCACCAGTAACCGATCCTTCGCCCCCTTTCCACGGACCCCTCTGGTCCAATGTAAGACCCTTGCTTCCCCCCCCAGACAAATTGATGTTTACTTCGGGGAACTCCTTCCTAATTTGTAGCGAACGTCCTCCAACTTCTTTTACGCCCCCGTTTTCAACATCCTGCAATTGAAGCTGATGTACCTTCAACGGATTTGATAATGTGTTTTGTGAATATCCAGAGTAGTTTCTTCGGCAGATTATAATTTTGAGGTTTTTGTCAGTGCTGATCTTGCCCTGACCGTACAAGCCATATCAGCGGGGATTGTTGTCTTTCGTCGTCCGGACACAGTGGTCTCTTATAGCCTTTTCTCTCTGAACCCACTTTTTTTTTTTTTTTTTGTGTTTGTTTTCTTACGTTTTATTCCCCTGGCTGCCTTTCCTTAATCTCTCCCCCCGTCTTCACCCCCCCGCCTCCGCCTCGTCCCCTTCTCGTTTTTATCTTCCCCCGACCAATGAAAGCCTAGCATCAATGGTACGTCAGACCCTTTTGACGCTCTGTCCTCTTCCTCTTATTACCCTCCTCACAAATGTTTCTTTCTCTCATCGCTCTTATCTTTGTTTTTTTTTGCTAGTTTCTCTGCTCTCGATGCCTCTCAGACATTTCTGCTGTTGACTATAGGTTCGGACGGTCCCTTACTTTCCCCATTTTCTGGCGAGGATGCCTTCCTTTCCTTTTCTCTGCTAACTCGATGTGTGGTCTTCTTTGATTTTTGACTTTTTTTTAAGAGCTTTGTCGTCTCGATCCACGTTTCAAAACTCCTGCTAAGCTTGACTCTTGTTGACATCCCCCCCTTGTCAGGTTCCCTCGACGACCCCCTCTGCAATCGAGGCATTATTCTTTTTGAGACAGGAAGTCCCCAGAGCCGGGGTAACACAAACCCATATTTGCTCCGTTTAGAAACTAAACTAATTAATTTACCCACATAATTATACCATGGCCGGGTTCTTTCAACCGTGTACCCCATTTACCACTGCTCCGCTTTCAACGTGGCTTCCCCTTTTGAGTTAAGCCTGCGACCTTCCGTCGACTCCTTTCTTACGAAGTCCAATGGTTTTGTCCTCTTTGGGGGGCAGCCTTTGATAGAGATTCTTTTGGGACTCGAAAGGGTTCTTGTTTAACGTCACCACAGACCCATCCCTTCTGTTGATTGCACTTCACGGAAGTCTCTTCAGGTTCCGCCTTTCTGGGTCCCTTCCCTTCTTCTTGAGACTCTTTAAACTAGCCGTTTTTTCTTGGGCGTGGGATGATGGCGGACGATTGACGCTCCTTGTGTGCTGCTTTTTTCTACAAACCCCTTGTGTACTGGAGCTATGCTCCGGTTGTTGATGGTAATTTTAATTCGTCAAGGTGCCCCCGATGCCAACTAACACCATAGCCAGTACATTAGCGTGGTCGAAGCTGGCCCCTAAAGTTATTCCGTCCCACGGTTAGTGGTTATTGCTTCTTTTCTTAGTGAGTCTTTTTCGCACACTTTCCCTTTGCGCTGTGAGTCCGGTGCTTAGTTGCCGCCCTTGTTTTGAGTCTGTTGGGGTTGCATCTTTTCTCTCTTTTTTTTTTTTTGCCCCATCCGTGCGATCTCAAATTAGGCTAAACGGCTTCCCCACACTCTTTCAGTTTTTTAATGTTTTTGCATCCCCAATATAAATTTTGAGTTCAATGACCCTTATTGACCCAGAGTCCAGCCACGTTTCCGGGATCGTGCCGGTTAGATTTTTATCTTTTGGACCCTTCGCTTTTCCACGGGCCCGGAATCAAACGGGTCTTCCCTAGTGGAATGGTTTACAGCCTTGTTATACTTATCATAGCCCCGGCCGGAAGCGGGGCGAAGGCCCGACCCGTCGGCCACGTGGTTTGCGCTTTAAACAACTGAACTCATGGAGTTCCAGGAGGCTTCCAGCTACAGTTTTTTAACCTGTCATCCTCCGCCTTTCTTTTTCCAGTGGTAGCGCTTTAGGTGGAGCATTGTTCTTGACCGGCAGTGAGACCATTCTGCTGACGATTTCTTTTTCTGTCGCCTCCAGTTTCTTTTGGTAGTATTCGGCTTTAAGGGCTTTAGTTCCTGTTCCACCCGCGACCAACTTGCCCCTTTTTTTCGTTTTCGGATCTCAATTCACGTTTTTCTTAAGTAGGACGATCGCCTACCCTTTCCTTCTTAAGGGGACCGTAATCGCATATCCTCGGGATCTCCTCGTCCTTTCTTTTAAGTTTTTTTGGGTCGGGATTCTCTTGGACCCCCCGCTACCTTCTTTGCGCCCGGTAATGAGATGATTTGGCCTCACCATACATTTATTTTTTTCGTGAAGATACAAACACCCTTTTAGTGACCTTGTCCTTGGCAGGTAATGCGATGGTTGGGGGTTTTTTCCTGTTTTCCCCAACTATCCCATTGGTTGGAGAACTGCCTTGTTCTTTTCAGCCGTTGGGCACTTAGCTTTTTTTTTGTTGCAGTTCCTTTTGTTATTAAATTTCCAGAACCCTTTATGGTAGTCCCAGCCATTTGGCGTGGCCCTGGGGAGAGTATCCTCCTTTCCTTTGATCTTTTTTTTTTAGCGATGTAAGGCCATCTCTAATCCACTGTCTGGGTTATATTTTTCCCCTTTCCTCCGTTCTGCCCTTCTTATGGACACAACCTCTCTCTTTTCTTTCGCGTGATTTTTCAGTGCTTCCCAATGAAACTGATCACCGACCCGGGACTCTTCTCTCGTCCTCCCCTTTGACCTTCCCCTGGCGGCGTTGACACTAAGTTTAGACAACTGCCCTTATCTTTTTTGACTGGCAAGCAAAGCCGGAGGACGAAAAGGCATGCCCCCCCCCTTACATCCTCCCTCTGTTCCGGTTTTTTTCCCACTTTAATGGGGACACACGTTCCCCTCCCTCTACAGCCCCCTCTTCCCGTTTTCCCGTTAAACGAGGGTGGATCTCCCAGAACTCCAAACCTTTGCTGCCCTTCAACCGGAAACTCGCTGGTATTCAGATGCCATCCCCAATCTGTTCTACGAGTGGCGCTTCCCGTCGTTCCACTACTGCACGGACCCATCCCCTGCACTTTCCCAACGACACCACATTTAACTTTGCGCTCCCTTCTCAGTTTCGCCGTTTTTCGCCTTTATCAACAGCCTTCGTCAAGTTGTTTAGGTGCTTTTCTCCGCCAGCTTCCCAACCCCCGGAAGAGATCCCCCCTCCCTTACCCCACCACTGGAAAAACTGTCTTTTTGAAGCCTCTAATGATGCCCACTTAAATGTACGACATTGCGACCAGTTCCCTATCGCTCGCCTCCCCTCTTTTCACTTCCTCCCTGAGCTCGGTACAGATTCCCCTAGGACGGGAAAATTGGTCTACCCCCTCAGCATGCCTAAGAATGCCTTCGGTCTGTTCAGTCTCAAAATGCCCAGGTTTTCTTTATTCCGCCCATTTTTTTCCCCGGGGCTTCGTCATCCCAAAAGTTTCTGGCGACTACCCTTATTCCACCCACTCGGAGTTTCTCCTTTTTTTCGTTTCTTTCCTTTTAATTAGGCAGGCATTTCTTCAGGCACGCCTCTCCTTAAAAGATGGCCGCGTGCGCCTACAGACCCTTTGTTTGATCCCCTTAACAGAGGGTTATGAACACCATAACAAAGCCCCCTTGAAGGGAGGATTTTATGCTATCTTCCTACTTCTGATTGGGTAAGAGGACTCTCCCAAAAAGTAACCCAGGAGGAACCCTGCCACTCCAACAGTCTCGTGCCCCCTTTTACGCCCCTGCTGCCGTTCACCTTTCATCCCTCCATAGGCGCACTCTCGACATTCTGCAATTCCATCAATCCATTTAGAGCATTTCGCGATACCTTATGATTCCAATTAGCGGCTTTCCTTTCGGAAGTATAGTTTGGGCCCCGACCACTTAACACCCAATGGACTCCAGCCCCCGATATTATGCACACTACCCTTGTGTTGAATAGACCCCAAACAGATAGTAAACCCTCTCCCCTGACACCCCCCCCATATGCTTCCCACGTTAACTTTCTTTCCTCTCCCCCAGCCTCTCCCTCCCCTTTAAACCCCTCTCCCCCCCCTCCCGTTCGATTTATGCTGCCGTTGAACGTGCCCTCCATGTATGTTCGTGTAACACACCCCCCTGCGTGTCACCTTCCGCTTTGCAATTTTGTCTCCCCGTGTTCCTTCCCCCCCCTTCCTCCCCCCCCCATTGAGTTCGTATGAATCGCCAAGATAAACGTTCCTCCTGACGCAGCCAATGGTTTTTTGGACGGTTAAAGCCTAGCACTTGCAGTTTCTTCTGGTACAGGTTTTCCCGTACCTTTTAGGTTGACTAGTTTGAGGCCTGCCGGTTGTTGTGATTTTCTCTCTTCCCCTCTTAGGATTTATTATTTCCCGATGTCTCTTGAACCGAGTGCTGTTAACACTTTTTTTATGCTGACTTTCTCCTTTTCCCCCGTTAAACGGATGTTCTCTTTTCCGAAGCCTTCTTCGATATTCTTGGTTTTTTCTTATCGTGTGCGGCCCTGTCATGTAAACCCGATTAACCATCCTCCGCCCCCTCCGACGAGTCGTTAGCTTGTCAAAGAGCCCAACCCATTCCCGTCATCAATTCCTAGCCCTCCCCTTTTTTTTGTTTTACCAGTACTCCTTTTCCGTTACGACCCGCTTCCACACATTCATCAAAGTTCTGCAACTCGCGCGTC
>Ga0179593_1462484_pt1 | contig 10568 bp, 15 predicted proteins | sample CZODoug2_1_08_16_FD_185931 | JGI IMG/M metagenome (GOLD analysis project Ga0179593, IMG submission 185931) | Vadose zone soil fungal communities from Angelo Coast Range Reserve, California, USA - CZODoug2_1_08_16fungal (PacBio error correction) | ecosystem: Environmental > Terrestrial > Soil >... | reverse complement strand
AACCCGGTACTCTTTCCCCTCCTTTCAACACCGCGTCATGGTCCACCGTCTCCAAAGCGGATGAGTTCCTTCTCGGTATCTTGGGAAAAGAACCGTCTCCTCCACTTCTGTTAGTATTCCGTGCAGCGTTGATGCCGCTCTTGGTATTTACTTTTCGCTTTCTTCTGCTTTTCGGAATGCGGGCGACCCGTCGGTGGCTTGCTTCTCTTTAGCTTTCAACTCAAAGTTTTTCTTCTAATTCCCTAACCCCAGCCTGCCCGATTGCTTTCGTCATTTGCTTGCGGAAATGGTGCGCCATCCCTAAGAGGCAATGCCATTTTCAGCAAAATTCCCCCAACCCTTTTTCCCCCCCCCTCTGACCTATTTTCCACAAATGTTGTCCCAAGCTTCCCATGGTTTTTTTTTTTTTTCTACATTAACGACACTCCATTCCCTCCCCCACCCTAGACTCATAACCCCACTTTTCTCTTTTTGTCCTCCTACCTCCAATTCCTCTGTCTGTTTTTGAAGAACCTCCTCGCTTAGTACCAAAAGACAAGAGACGCGCCGCGCCGACGCGTCGAGATGCTCGTCCTTTCCCCCCCTCTACCAATTGACCAGCGACCCATCCCTAGCGACTTCTTTTCTATCATGACACCCAGATAACCCCAGTTCTCCTCGTAAGCCGGTCATGGCCTCTGTATTTTCATTTCCCCCCGGCATCCCCCTCTTTTAAAGGGTTTACAATTTCTCATACTGGATGAATCATTGACGTGGCCAACCTTGGCTCCTCTTTTTTAGATTTTTTGAATGTCTGTCCGCCAGCACCCGTGGTCGCCACGTCTTTCCTTAAATTACTATAGATTCCGGGTCTAATGTTCGTTCTTGCCCTCGCCTCCTCATTTCGAACCTTTCCTAGTCCGTCGGTCCACCCGCAAGTGCGCCTTTTCACCTGCGGATGCCTGATCCGACGCTTTATTTCAGAGGAACTGACCATTTTTTTGAGAACCTTTTTACCTTGTCGCTTTTTACTTATCTCCTTCTCGTTTCTCAGCGTTCCAGCAGACCAGCGCTTCGTCCTTTCGAGGCAAGAGTGGGATCACTTGTTCCTTGATGTCAAATAAGTGGGACTCCCCCCCCGGCCTCTCCCCCCTGGTACTGCCTCCCGCTCATAACTTCTCTTCAAATTCTTTACACCCCTCTCCCTCCCAACGATCAATTTATCCTGTCTACGCGGGCATCTGAGGACGCCGGAAGCATCGAGGGGCTTTTGGGGTTTTGATCCGGCTTCTCGAAGAAATGTCACCTCTGGCCTGGAGACGGAGCGTCTTGAAAACAATCATCCTATCCCAGTCAATCTATCGTTTTTATTCCTGGCGATTCCCCCCCGGGGAAGCATCGTTATCCTTGGTCCACCACAAACGCGTCTGACATCTTCCCCTCCTCTCTTCCGATAACCATCTGATTGGTCCCTGCGTGCATCAGTTGCTGATGAACAATCAACGCCCTGTCGTCTTTTTCATCCCCCCCATCGTTTTGATCCCGCTCCGACAATGCTTCTTCTGGTTCCCCCTCCAGTTGAACAGAATGATTCGGTTCCGAATAGATATTCACGTCAGCTTTCAAACTAATTTTCCCCCCAATCTCGTGACTACCCGCCGGATGGCAAACTGTCTTTTGTATAGACTCCTCCCCCTCATTTTTTTAAATAAGGAAGAACTCAAAAATTTGTTCTTTCCCGTCAAGATCGTCTCCCCGTGTCTCTGCTCCTCTCTTTTTTTAGATCAATCCTGCCTCCCGGCCCCCTTAGTCCTTTCTCTCTTGATAGGAGGACATCTGCTCTCGTTTCACTCCCTTCCTCCCTGACCCTTCCCCCAGTAATTGTAGGTCTAAGAACTCTTGAATTGACCGGTTCATGTCATTTAGGTGCCCCCTCCACCTCTTTCCTCTTCGCGGTGTTTTGGTTTACCTTTTTTGGGTGGACAGCCCCCCCCCGCGGCTCCCTTTTCTTCTCTCCCCCCCATCCAAAAGTATCCTCTTCTTTCGTGGCCCGCGGAAAATGTATCATCTTTTCCGTCCTTTTGTCCCTGCCGCAAGAAGCCCCCTATGCAACGTCCTCCCCTGACACCCTGCCTTTAAGGCCCTCAATTTGATTATTTCGCATCGTCGTCGCCCTTTTCGGATAGCGATAAATTCTCTCTGTCTCCTCTCCCTTTTTTTTTTGTTATTGGATGGACTCTATTTCCTCCCCTCATGTTTTTTTTTCCGCTTCTAAATGGTTTTTTTTTTTTTTTTCTTTTTTCCGGTGGCCAGGAGTGTCGTTTGTTTTCAGAGTTCTTCCTTGCAGGTCCCCACCTAGCAGGAAGAAGACTCTTAGTTTTCCCCCCCCCCCCCCCCACGTTCTTCCGTGATCACGCAGCCATCGCTAGCCGGTTCTATTTTTTTCTTTTGTCTCGTTGTTTTGCCCCCCCCTCCTTACAGTCACCTCGCCCCCCTGATGCGTTGCGCAGATTTGTCGTTTCTAGACGACGCGGATAAGGTAGCTTTACCCTTCCTTTTCTTAATTAGACTGGACGGCAGTTCCTGTCGCTTCGATTCTTCCACGAACGCCGCTGTTTCTGCTACAATGTCCGACCGTTGTGTTCCCCCCTCTCGTTTTTTTGGGGGGGGTTGTCGCAGGAGGTTCGACGCCTCCAAACCTCCCCTAGCGTACGAGAATCTGTAAGTCTCCAATGTTATTCGGATTCCACTTCGTGATCCCATCGTTCCGCCGCGGCTGCTGACCCCCCCCCAGACTTTTTTCTTGATATTCTTCCGTATTTTGCCCGACGTATGATTTTTTTCCGTTGCGTGTCACGAGTGAATTATCAGAGTTAAACAAATGGCGGGAGATGCCACTGATCTGCACATATAGGCATTTTTCTTTCTCTTCAGAACTTTCCAGTGTTCTGCATGAACAGGACTCCCGGGGCGTTATGGTTTTCTCAGCCATTTTTTCTTTGCCCGCAATTCCCCCTTCCTCCATTTGGAGTTGGAATTCTTTCGTAGGTCCGTATTCTCCCTTTTTGATGGTGTTTTCTCTCACCGGCGTTTCTCTCCCTTTCCTCCTCCATGCTGCACTCGTGCGAAGGTGATTCCCTCTCCTTCCTTTTTTATATCTTCCCTGTCTGGTGTGCTGGCAAATTACAGGCGCCGTTTTCCCCCTCTGTTCCACATGGCGCTGTCGAAGTCCTTGTAATTAATGTTACCTCCTGAACGTCACCTCTTTTTCTGTTTCCCCCCAAGGACTTTCGTCCTCGATGATCCCTGGCCGGTGAGTGTAGGTTCTATAGCAGACGGGGCGTTTTCATCACCAGGGCTGATGAGTGATTTCTTACCCCCCCCTTGATGATGCGGGTCATCGTCATTTTGAACCTCCAACGGCTCCTTTCTTGCCTCCGTATTTGACCCTTGGATATTGTGGCTCAATTTCGAGAACCTTTTCGATTAGAGACGGTTCCCCCCCCCGTTCTCCCATTTATTTTAACTTCTCAACCCCTGCGCTTCTTCTGACCAAAGTTCGCTCCGGCATCCGTTATATTATCCACCTTAGTTGTACCGGATCGGACCGTGCTCTGCGGATGGAATTGACATCCCCTTTTTCCCCCCTTGATCCCTGACGCGATCGGTGACCATGCTTTTCCCCCGTGTGCGTACATTTTGCCTTTTTTCTGGGAGGTCCCTTCCTACAACTTTGAACGCGGCTCGTCCACGTCTGCTTCCTTTTTCTTCGATGAGCGACTTTGCTACCCTTCCTTCTTTCTTAACCTTTTTAAATGCCATCAGAGGACTGACCCGCTGTTTCCGATGTCTGGCCTTTTTTTTTATCTGTTTTCTTTTAGCTAGGGCAGTTTCTTCGGAGTGTCCTTTACCAGGACCTCTTTTTCATCCTCCTCATTCCCCCTTCGCCTCTCCTTCTGGGAGTCTAGCCTGCTATTAGCAGCAGCCATCTAACCCTTTCGGTAGGATGGCCCGCTTTCTGACTTTTTTTCTGTCGATTCATGTGTGGAGGATTTCGTTCTATTGTAGCGTTACTCCCTTTTGGGGAAGGCTTGGGTCCCAATTTGTGCCTCTTTTTCTCTTTTTCTATTTGTGTGTTTTTAGTTTGAGGAGAAACCAACCCCCCACCCAATGGCCTTGCCTCTCGGGAAGTGGCGGCCACACTTTCATCCCTGCCTCGCTCTTCCCCTCGTGGCAGGCTTGTGTACCGCCTCGCGACTTGAGTATTCCTTCTCTACAACGATCCCGTCAACGCCACCCGAGGTCGTCTCAGTCCGACAAGCGCGGCAGTAGCAGTCAAATACAGTCAAGACCCATCTCTTTACCCTCTTCCCTTGATGCATACATCGTTTTTCGGTCTTGTTTCCCGCTCTTAAGCCCGGCCGGCAACGATTTCTAATCTTCCAACTCATCTTGTTGTTTCAGATTGATTGTAGTTCATCGTCCCGGTGGGTATTTCTCCTCTCTTACCCGTTTTGTGTTTCGTCTCTCACACCTGGAGATCTCTCCCCCTCCTTAACCAAAAGAGAGTGACTTGGTCCTTCGGCAAGACCATTTGGCCGCCTTCTTCGTGTGCGGTAATTTTTAACGAGCCACCCTGGTTGTCCTTCTTTAATCTTTTTACGGTTTCTGTACTGCGGCGTGCTTTCCCCCCGTCCTCTGTTGGGAGTGACATCCCTTTTCTTTCTTTTATATTTGACTCGGACTTATTCTTCCCTGTAGCGTATGCGCTAATTCCATTCACAAAGTCCTGCCTTTTTTATTTCCTTTATCCCTCCTGTCCCTTCTTTCCGTTTGCCCCTTCGCCTTCCAATGTTCCAGCCCCCACACCAAACCTTTACCCTCATCCCAATCCCTTCCCCCAATTTGTCTTTTGCCTGCCACACGTTAGTCGCTAAATAGTCAATCACTCCTTTCCCCCACACCCTTTATGCTCACTCAAAACTTTTAATATAGTACCCAATACCCCCTCCCCCCCCTCTCTGGCTGATGCGAGACGCTTGAGTACTTACCAACTTCTTTCCTCTCCGCCACTTTCTCATCTTCGTTACTTCCAAACATTAAAAGGAAAACTGCTCGCAATGACAACAATCTATGCCCCCCCCCCCTCTCCCTAATAGTCTGACCCCCAGTTTTAGGCTGATGGACTTGACACCTTTTTTCAAAAGATCTTTCCTGGTTCCCTCTTTTCTTTCTTGTCGAGCCAATGTACACCTTATTCTTCATCTTACCTATGGGGGCCCCCTTTTCGGTTCTCCCCAGAACGCTTTGGTAGACCACGTTTCCTTTTTTCCACCTATCAGCTAGTGTATACAAGTTTGTCTCCATTGGCTCCCCTCCCGCACTGAGCACAAGTGAGTTCCTCTTCGGCCCCTCCTGGGTCTCTTTTCCTTTCCCCCACGAGTTTTGAGAGACAGTCTGGGCGGTCTTTCCCTCACCATTTTCGTCCCGTTTGTTTGTTACAAGCGAAAGGTTTCTGGTGAAAGGATCTAAATATGACTGTTTTCCAAATTGGTCAGCGATTGGATCTTTTCTCGATCCAGCTTCTCATGACCTTTTTTCATCCTTTGTTCGTAAACGTTGGCAATGAGTCACCTACGATGGACGCCCTTCCTCATAAATGGTACCTCCCTTCCTCATCCTCCCCGGTTGAGTTCACCCATTTTGTCATCTAGAGATGCACTTCCACATAAAAGATCGCCAAGGATTCCCGTTTCTCCTTATTGACGGACTTCTGTTTTCAACTTTCGTTCGTAGTTTTACTGGTTCCATCCAAAGGACGGACTCACCAATGCTCCAAGGGCCACCTCTGGAATGGAGCTGAGTTACTGGGACGAAAATTCATGGGGGGGACAAACAAATGTGGCCTCAACTTCCCCCACAAAGGGGGCCCCACATCCGCCTTCGTATATTCGCTGCTACCCGCGTTCTTTCGCCCGCTTCCAGCGGTGATATAACCCCCCTCACACCCTTTGAATCGGCTCCCCTCGAATGGTTCCCCACAACACCCTTACCCCACTTTTTCCGTGACATTGTGTGTTTTTGCACCCATCCCTCCCCCTTTTTTTGGTATGCCTCAGCACTGGTTCTTTTGCTTCTCTTTCTGAAAATTTTGGCTCTCTTGGTACGATATCCTGCATCTCCGTCCCTATTTTTTGTTTCACGATTTTCTTTTCCATGATCCCTCCCCCCTTCCAACCACTCAGTTTTTACCAAGCGATCTCTTCCCTCCTCTCTTCTTTGGTGCAAAAATGCTTTTGTCTCCTCATAAGCAGTGGACTCATTGTACCCTCCGGGCTAATCAAGAGACTTTTCCTTTTGAAATGCGCGAGTGGATTTGTCGAATACTGCGGCCTCCTTCCCCTGGAGTCAAGGTTTCTTTTATTCGTCCCAGTGCGATTCGTTTGAACTCCCCCATTCTTTCCTGAGCACTCTCCCTTTTTGTGTTTCTAAGAAGGTCTCTTTCTTCAATGATCCGCGTTCCGTGCCACATATGCGCCCCTCCCTGAGGTTTCCTATTTTCACCTTAATTTCGATGGACAAACCTTTCTCCCTTTCTCGACGACATCTTTTTTTGAAACAACGCGTCCCGTCTTTCTTTTGGGATACTCTTTCCATTTGAATTAGCCGGCGTCTCCTCTTCCTGCAATTTTCCTTCCTACTTTCCTCCCTGACTTTGCAAGTCCCCCTTCCGGGAAAATTGGACTGGCTCCTCTCCAATACATTATTTTAACTTCCATTAGGGTCGTATCTTTCTCACGATCCTCCCTGTTCGTTGTTTCTGCTCTCCTCTCTTCTATACGACCGAAATTGAGTCCGACGATGAGTCAATTTCTGCGCCCCCAGTGCCACGTTTTCTTCCCTTTTATATGTAGGAGTTTTTTTAGTGATCTCATTCTCGTGACTTACATGACTTTTGTTAAAGGACGCCGCCTTTTTTTTCATTGATCCCTGAATATAGGATAGTTTGTTTTCTATTCCTCCCCTATACTCTTGGTGGGGTTCTGGCCATCTACGCACACGCTTTTTTTACCACTAGCCTCTCCTTTGCCAGCTGGTGCTGGTTAGCACTACGGGTCTGAGCGGTCAAGGCAACGGTCTTTTGTCTTCGAACGACGTACGTTGGTCCTTGCTTTGTCGCTGGTTTTACCCCTCCCTCCGCCTGTACTCCTAGCACTAAACCTGTCCGCGGTTCCCAAAGTAGTCGCTCCTTCTAGAGAGAATAAACTCCCTCCTCTTAGAGTCAACCGTTTCACGTTCAATAGACTGTCTTGAGGGATCCCATGATTCGGTACCAAATTGTTCAGTTTATCCCTCTACCAACTCAGTTGAATCTTAGCTGTGCTTCTTTTCTTCTTTGTATCAGTCGAGAGTTTGGCTTTTGATCTATTCATTTCCCTTATTTGTTGTTTCCCCAGCATGACGGTCTATTGGGGCCCCCCCCCCCATGATATCGATAAACCTTATTCTTTATGGCTTTCTAATAAGCCATTTTTCCTTCCATCCCAACCGGTTGAAGCCAGGGCGATGGGGTCGACCTACCTGTGATGACCTTGCACTTCCCCCCCTTCTCAATTTGGTCTTTCTCTTCTTCCCGAACTTCTTTTGTTCAGGTCTCACAGGCGTCTCTTTGTTAGAATGATTCAATCTTTTCTATCTCCCGCGAAGATCCGTTTTTTTGATGGGGGTATCGAGTGCTTTTTATTTTGTTTGTTGACCCCCTCGTCTTTTTGAAACTGGAGGTGTGCCCTTTGTTTGTCCTCCGGTAGATCCTTTCCCACTATGACTCCCAATCTCTTTTATTCACAAACACTCCTTCTTTTCCCGCTGCACGTGTATCCCGGTTCGGGATCTTTTTCTTGGAATAGATCTGCCCTGCCCTTTTTGTCCCCCCTCCAGGGATGATGTTTCTTTTTTCCCATTGTGAGTCGGTTCCCATTCGTCTTCTTCATTTTAATTTGCCACCTTTCTCCAAAGTTTGCCTCCCTTCACGAACGGCTGTTGATCTTTTTCCGAACCCTCGACTTGAGTCCCACGTTCTTACTCTCCTTACACTTTTAGCCCTTTGAGTTGTACCACCCCCCCGACAGTTTTGTCCGCTTCCTCAGATTTTAGTCTTCCCTTCCCTTCTATGTGATTCTGAAAGTCACTTTGGTGCCGCCTCTGTGGTACCGTTGCTTCCTTCTTTGATGGGTCATTGCACCCCCCATGATCGAGCGACTTCCTTTTCCCGGACCCAGCAAAGTGGTGACCCTTCTAAGTATTTCTGGTTGCAAATAAACTGCCACATCGTCTTTTCAAGGTCCCCGCCTCAGACTTTCCACGTCTGTTTCTTCCTGAGATCACTTCGAACCCCCCTTTCAGTTCTTTTTGAACGGTGCCCCCCTGACCCTTCTATGACATGAACTGGCGATGCGGAAAGATGGTGTGGCAGCTTGTTGTAATTTTCGCTTTCCTTGGATTTGCATTGGCGTTTTCCTTTGACCCCTTTTGACTCATCTGATTCTTCTTTTCTTTTTTTTTAGCACTACCCCGAGCTTCTTCTCCCAAGTCCCCCTCCCTAACTAGTTCTTTCTTCTGTCGGCCGTTGACAAGTGGGTGATCTATGGTGTGGATTTCTTGTTCTGTTTTTCTTTCTCTTGTTAGCTTTTTGTACGACACGGGTGGCCGGCTTGGGGACCAAATTTGAATTTATTTTAGCGTTGTTTTTTTTTCCTTGTGTCCCTTTCAGCTGACTTCATTTGGGCGGCACCATGCCTTTCCCCTTCCTCTCTCCCCCTGGCCTTGTTTTGACCTTACAATGTGCTCCCTCGCGACCTGATTTTCCTCTCCACGATACAGACACGAACCCTTTTCGACGAAGCTCAAGCCCTTCCCCCTTTTCCACGCACTACAAGAACGCAGCCTTCCCACTCTTTCACCTTGACGGCTCCCTAAGTTTGTTTGGTTTTTTTTAACAGCAGAGTCAGGGCCTTCACCGCTTGCGCCTTTAAAATTCGATCTTGTTACAGATGATTTTCTGACTCTTTCCCCTTTTGTATCTTTCTTGCCTCTCCGTTTGTTTCTCTAGATCCCCCGGCCGCTCGTTCAATATCGAACCCCTCGCTCCTGGTCCCTTGAGCACGCGTTTCCTTTGCTCCCGGGAACAGATTCCCCTACCGGTTTCGGGCTCATTCCTTTTGAGCGAGCGGTTTTTGTAGTGCGTGCTAAGGCGTTCTGCTCTTCGGACTCGGGCGTTCACGCTTTTTTTTTACTTTTCTGTCTTCGCAAATCTCAAGTCGTAGCTTGCCAGGTAACACCTCTCCCAGCTTTCCGCCTCGCTGCAGGGCTGCCCTGGTCCGCTTACCTCTCAATGCCCATTTCCTGCAAACTTTCCACCCCCCCACACACTTTTTTTGCTCCCAAGTAAGTCCCCCATTTTCCACTCCTTGCCCACCCGTTCGTCTCTACAATCGCCTTTCACTAAAATACATACCCCCCCTGAGATCTCAACCCCTTTTTTCCCTCCTCAAATCCTCCCCCTCGGCTGTGCTACCTGTCAGTCGTTTCTTTTACTTACCCCTGAAGTTCGCTGCCCTCTTCGATTTACTCCTTCAGGTTTTTAACCTGGACCCCCAGTGACCCTTTCCCCCACGCCGCGACGCGCGCAATGACAACACTCTTCCTCACAAACAGACTTAAGCCTTCGGAAAGTTCACACGGCATTTCCCCCCTTTTCCGGCAAATTGCCCCCCTTGCCCCTTTTACGAATCACTGGGCTTCTATAGCCTTGTCCCCCGACAGCCTCCCTTTCCCAAATTCTCGGCGCGATTCCGAGGTTGGCAAAGTGGATGTTCCTCCCCTTCTATTTAGGGTGCCCCCTCTTCATGGTCACCGATCGTTCGGTCTCCCCTTCTTCTTCCTTCCTCCTACATTAGCACAGATTCCTCGTCGGCACCCTAGGTTTTGAGTTCATCCTTTCCCCTCCTGCTTGATCCCGTAGACTCGTTCATTCCCTCTTCCGCACCTTGGGTTGGAATTAAACGCCCTACATGTGTAGAAGTTTTGACCCCCTTGATGTCATCTCATTTTCTCACCTGCGATGGTTCGGCCAGCATCTTGTTCGCCTTCATTCTTCCAAGACGTTGGTTAGCGTTTCCTAGTTCAACTTACCGATGGGACGTTTACTCTTCCATCCCCTTTTTTTCAGGAAAGTCCCATTCATACTTGGAGTTCACCCGAGATGCATCTCGCGCTCCCCCCCCCCGATTTCCCGACCTTACGAGTTCTTTCTTTCAAGTTTCCTCAACCCGTTTGCTTTAGGAGTGTCCGGAATTCAACGGCAATTTCGCACGTCCCGCCCGTTTACACTCCTTTTCCTTTGCCCTCGGCGGGATTGCTCCCCCCCCATTCATAACAGCTTACCTAATAACCTCCTTGGACCTTCTATCTCCGCTGATTTGAGCATTTCGCACCGTTTTGTTTCTCCGTTGTTCCCTTTTCCCCCAAAACCGGTATTCCCCTTCTTCCTTACTCTTTCCCAGCCAGGCGGATTTTGGTTCCTTCGTTGT
>Ga0179593_1459141_pt1 | contig 10568 bp, 8 predicted proteins | sample CZODoug2_1_08_16_FD_185931 | JGI IMG/M metagenome (GOLD analysis project Ga0179593, IMG submission 185931) | Vadose zone soil fungal communities from Angelo Coast Range Reserve, California, USA - CZODoug2_1_08_16fungal (PacBio error correction) | ecosystem: Environmental > Terrestrial > Soil >... | reverse complement strand
TACTCGAGTTGACTTTGTCGGCCCTGTGTCTCCCCAGTGAAGTAATAACCACCCCTTCCCTTACTACGTGCTCCCTCTTTTCTTTGCATACGCCCGGTACGGATCCAGATGAAGCGTACAGTTGATTGACACTTCTTTTTAGCCTACGTCCTTCAATTACTGATCCCGTTCACCTTTTTCCTTTAAGGAGTTTTTAGATTCCCCCCCGTCAAATCCCAGTGGCCATGCACCCGGCACGCGCCCATCTATTTCCACGCTTTTTCCCCGCGCCCCATCTTCCCCTTGGAAGGCTTCTCCTAAAAGAAGGGAGAACGTCCGCACTCTTCTAGCGCGGTAGAGGCGCTGCTGCTTTATTTTCTCGATAGCACTTCCCAATTTTTTCCTAGCGAAGATTTGTGTCCCTTCACCTACGTCCACCACTGCTCGAGACCCCGTGTTTTTTATATAGTACTTTTTCTCAGTCTAGTACCGGTTGAGCCCCCCCCCGATGTCTAGATTTGCACATTCTTTCCGTTTTTTGAGAGGGGATCCCACTCCTCTCACACTTCGTCCGTCTTTCTTGAATTTTCCACCACGTTATTTTCCAAAACTCGACGTCCGCGGGACTGTCCGGGATGCCGCTAGACGCTTTCTCCTGTTTTGGGAGAAGACTACTCCTTCGGTAGAAGACAATTAGAATCTGAACGCCTCCAGATTTTTTCTTGTGGTCAGGAACCAAGACCTTCACGCATGATTCTAAGACAGCGTCCACTCTTCTGGATGTTTAGTTCCTACTTGTGTGCGCACCACATGCCCTCCCCTTGTTGAGCTTCTGGGGGTTTTTTTTTTTTGTTGTCTTTTGTTTTGTTTTTCTCCTTTCACTCGACCGTTTGGTTGTTCTTGTTGGCCCTGACGATGTCCCCCCCCAGACAAGTCAGTGCATGAGCTTCTCTCGGGGCCGCGCGGCCCCCAAGTCGGTGTTTATCGCTCCTAGTTCACCATCCGTCGGCGGGCGCGACCCGAGTTCCTTCCTTCTTTGTATGAGGTTAGGCGCTTTTTTTCCCCCCCGGTGTTCTTTCCCCCCTCCAAGGGCAAGACCACCCCCTGTCGTCGAACGAGTCTCACCCCCTTTGACCGCTGATTTTTTCTTGCGTTGTCCCTTCGATTCTCTCTCTCCTGGATTTCCTGGTCTCTCCCACCTAATCCCCTCCTTGCCCGCCCTCGTTGTTGAACTTGGGTTTTCTCCTTTAAGGTACGCCCTCTTTCCCAACTTTTTTTTGAGTGCCTAGAATAGAGTCGGACCATGTCGGTCTCACTCCCCACTCTCTTTCTCTGCTCTTGATCCATGGTTTCTCAGCGGATCAAGTCTGGGCTCTGACGCTTTTTCCCTTTCGTAGGTTTCTTTCGCGAAAATGGATGACGGTGCTCCTACGTTTAGTATTATTGTACAGTTTTTCCACTCACCATTTTGCCTGCTCTTTTGGAGGGAGACTACTCGCTCGGTTTTTGGAGGCTACGTTTGTTTCTTCCAGCTGTCATTCCTTGTTTTATTCTCTGTGTTATCATTAATTATGCTGTCCTCTTCTCTTCCCTCGTTTCTTTTGACGTTAGTTCCGTTGTTTTGTTCGATTATTTAGGGTGCTTTTTGATCATGCTCTTCGGCCGTACGGGTGAGGGACGCTCCGCATTTTTCCGTCGATGCTGTTCTCTCGCCATGAAGAAGCACTCTCAATCTGTGTTTTCCCGTTTCGTGTTATTTTCTTCGTCCATCAGGTCTGCTTCTTTCTCTTGAATGGCCCCTGTTTGCCTCCATTTCGGTACGGCCTTATTCACCTCGCTCTGCCCTCCTTCTGGAGAGTCTTTTTGCCTCATCGGGACGTTTCCACTTTCTCTGCAAGTGATTGTTTTCCTCCCCCGGCATCGGAGGAGCGATCCTTCGGTGGAACTAGCTTGTCTTCGCCTTTTCGAAAACTTGGCCTCGGCCTTTTCTTTTGTCGTATTCTAGTAGTTACGTTATTGTGGCGCGTTCCTCTCTTGGGTGTCTCCTTTTGCCGGGGTTCGCTGATTCTGGTTAGTTTTTCTCCCTGATGTTTTATTTTTTACTGATAGACTACGCTCTTTCTTGTTGGCCCGGTTTTTTTCGTGATGGCATGAACTAATCCACCCCTTCCCTAATCGTTGAGCACGCTGCTCTCTCCTTTTCAAGGATTACCGACGCTCCCTTTCCCCTTGGCTGCTCAGCCACCGGCTCTTTACGCTCAAATAGTGACTACCTACCGCCACCCGCCGTGACCGAATTCACCTCCAAAGCACCTGACGAAAACTTCTTTGATCGGTTCTTTGCCATGCTCTGCCGCCTCCCCGATGAATTGGGCCCTTCTCCACCCTTCAAAACAGCCTCAGGAGATTGCCATCGACACAAACATGGTTCGTTGTCCATCTGGCTCCCCGTGTCGAATACACTCTTTTGCCGGCTCACCCTTTCTTGCTTATCCGTAACTTCATTCCCTTCTAAAGCGTTTCTATAACATTGGCTGCGGCTTTCTTCCAGTTATTTTCTCTTTCCCGTTTCCCCTCCCCCTACATTTGCGGGGCCTATGTCCTTTTTCAGTCCTTCTGTAGCATAACCTAAGTGCGTTTTGCTCGTACTGTCGTTTGTGTTTTTTCTTTCCAAAGGCTATCGTGACCGAATAAGCACTGCTCCCCGCGGTGCAACTCCCGTCTTCCTCTTTCCTTCCTCTGGTTTTTGAGAGATCTGGACGTATGGCTTGGTCATTGGATTACGTTCCGTCCTCCCTATCTTCGTAGTCGCGCTCTGAGTCTTTGGAGACCTTGCAAGGAAACCTTTAAATTCGTATGCACACTCCATCTTATCGCTCCCGCCTTGAGCAGGTGTTCATTTTGCCCGGAATAAATGTTGCTTTCCCCGCTGGACATATCGATCTATCCCGATCCCGCAGTCATCCATCCCCTTTACTGTTGCCGGGAATTACTTTCCCTGAGAGACCCGATGCGCCAGTTGTTTTTGTTTGAGGGAGTGTCGCTCGCGCCAGTCTGCCAACCCGGTTTTTTTTTGTGGCGATGGTTTCACTGAATCTCTTTGAGTTGTTTTGTCCCCCAATCCGATTTGGATTTGGTTGAGAGACCGGCCTCCACATTCAGGATAAGTTCTGAATTTCTCTTTTTTTTCGTTCGGGTGTGTAATTCGTCTTTTCGGGTTTCCGTTCGGGTCTGGGTTTTACTAGGATCTGTGTTCCAAATCCTCGTTTCTGGCTTTCCCCGGGGCCTTCCAGTACGTCCGGAGCTGCTGCCCTTCTCCGCATCCCTCTCTCCTGTCGGGGTCGATCTTTCGCTCTGGGTAGACCACCAGACGCAAAGATCAATCAGCGTCTTCCCCTCGATTCTCCCCCCAGCCCATAAGTGTCTCTTTTTCACAGCCCTTCCCGATCACTATCGCGAACATTTTTTTTTCCCCAGCGGCTGCGAAGCGTATTAGAGTTTTTAAGAAATCGTACGCATCGCCCCCACTAGTTGGGGAGTTGCTGTCTAACAAGCTCGCAGACAGGGCGACTCGTTCCCGCCTCTGCTCTGCCCCGATTGGCCTCCCAATCAATTGGTCCAGATCACGTGGCGGAGTATTGCGTTCCGATGATTCTCCGGCTCTCCCGGGCGTCACACACAAATGCGATTGCCGCTGCACGTACTCTGAGAAATTTCGGGCGTAGCTCACCGTTTTGCCGCGCACGATCGCGGCCATGACCTCCCCCCCCTCACCCTCTTATGCATCGGACGCCCACGACCGCAACATTCTGTTATCTTCGTCTCAATTTCGTGAGTATGGCCACCAGCATCGGGTTATGCATGGTTGAGCTGTCCTTTCTGCGTAGATCTATTTCGGTCACAGACAGCGGTCCGGGTTAGCCCGACACTCTCCCACGTCACTCTAAAGGGATCTCCGTCCTCTCTTGACTGCATCATGACTCCTTAGCTGCGACAGGCTGTGCCCCAGAGCACTCGGTTACAACACGTTAGCGCCCTGGCGCGTCGGCGTCCCCAAGTTCGTAAGGTGGTTCAACTTGCCTAGAGATAAAGCTGATCGACCTTGGGCAGCCATTCGCCGAGTCCTCTTGCAGCGCGCTTATCCTCCCACTATTCCATGGCAGACTTGCGCGGGCCACTGAGCGAGTCGATCAACAATTTTTTTTTTTTTTTTTTGCGTGGCGCCGCCTGGTTTGTTCCGACTACCGTTACTCTTGAAAAAACCGTGCGGGCATGTACTGTAGTTGAAGACTGCGTACCCAACGTTCAGACAATCGTTCTTTTAGGTCTGGACGGGATCGGGCTCGCCCATATTTGCCCCTCAAGTGTGCTGCTAGCTCGGGGCCACCCGACGACCCTGAACCTTTCGGTGTCGAGCGTGGGGAGATCCTCTCCTCCGCGTGGGAGGCGGGATTTGGCTTTCCCCCAATTCCTTGGTTATGACATAATCACATTGCGCACGTATTTCTCCGCGGGTCTATAATCAGACATTTTCGCCCGGATGTCGCCTGCGTGCACTTTTTCTCGTCTCCCTAGCCTCTTACTATCATTTTGCTTACTGTCTGGGGGGAACCCCTTTATCGTTTTTTCCCAAACGCTTCGACCCCCCTTTCGGTGAACCCGTTGACACCAACGGTTTATTCCATTTTTCTGGGTGAATACCTGATTGGACGTAAATCTCGTTTCTTCCGCAGTCTTCTACATGAGCGCTGGTTTTTCAACACACTCTACATCTGCTGGAAGTTTCTTCTTTTCTCCGGGCGTCCTGTTTTCTCCCAACCTTTTGCCGTGGCGGACGCCCTTCTCGCTCGTGACCCTAGCTCATCTTCCCAGTCTCGGTGGCAGCATTCGTTTTGACGGCCCTCCGCGTTCCGAAGGGTTCCGGTTGTTGTTGCCCCTTCCCCGCAGCTAATGATGCACGCCCTGCCGCGGCCTGAGTGCTCGGTTGGTAAGCTTTCACAGACCTTACTCCCCCCCCACCAAAAGCGGTAGTCATGGTCTTTTTCTGTTTTTTTTACCACAATGAGCTCGTAGTAACTTTCTTATTGCTCCGACGAGAGAGGCGCTCTCCCCCCCGATGACCTCTTGGCGCCTGAGCCTGGCGACTTCGCTTTTTCTCTTCCCGACGAGCTCCTTGAATCGGGATATTGGATCCTTTTCGGTGCCTAGGATTGGGGTTTTGCTGGTGAGGTGTCAGAAGGTCCGGTCGTGCTCGAATCCAGTAATTCCCCCATTGTTCCCCTCAGCAGATTCCGAATGTCTTTATATGGGAGCCTGTCTTTAAAGTCACTTCTTACGGTCTCATCGCCCGTCCTTCTTTATCAGCCTGAACTCTATCCGGCGGTGGGGCTTAGACGGTTTTTTTGCTTATTTTCTCACTGATGCTGCTCCCATCACAATTTCCCTGTCATTTTCCTTTTCTCATCTCCGTTGTTGTTTTTCTCTTTATGCTCTAGAGGTTGAATTGTTTAGGGGAGCCTCCGCATTGTCGCCCACACCTACGCAAGCACCAACTAGATCCCGACCGAGCTATTTCATTTTTTTATGTCAATATTTTTTTCCCGAGCGTCTTTTCTTCTCGTACGGGGCAAGTGCAGGGGGATTTGTAAGGCCGTCGCTTTGCGACCATTCGCTTTATAGTCCTGCGTCGACCCCCATGGACTGTCGGTTCCGGAGTCGTTTCGCCCTCACAATCCCTGATGGACATGCACACAGGGTGCAGGCCGCATGCGGAGTGCACCGCGCGTCACGTCGCACTTTTACGGGCCGCTTATTTTACGACCACTCCGTTCGAACGGATAGGGATCCCCTACGCTCTGAGTCCCTCCTTCGAGCGCCGCGCTCTGAGCGTCAGCCTCTTCCCCTCCGGCTCTCTGGTTTGAAAGAGAACCTTGACACTCTTCCGCGTTTGGGTATATGTAAGCGGGCTTTACGGCCTCTTTTCCCTTGCGAATGTCTTGCCTCCAGTTTTCTCCCGTCCTTTCCCCTATTGGTGCTCTGTGCACCCCCCCCCCTCCCTTCTGCACAATTTTTTCCTTCGTGCTCTTCCCTGTTCACCCCCTGTTTGTTTGACTCCCTTCCCGCATGTTCGGAAGTTGATCTCTGTTTCTTAGAGCGCGCGCGCTGCCTCGCATTTCCTTCTCCTCACCCGTAGTCGAAGACTAAATGAGACGATTAGTTTTGTGGCTAGGCCACACCCCAGACTCTCATTAGGCTAAGACTTTCCCTTCCCAGAGCTTTCTTTCTCCCCCGTTCCTGTTGGCTTTGCCCAAAACCCCCTTCATCCCGAGTTTTGTCACACCTATTCCTACGCAAAGGGGGTCTTCTGCGTTTCCGTTAAGAGAGGTCCGACATCGCTGCACGAGATTAGATTCTCCTCTTCGGCCCGCGGAAACCAGGCTTTCGATTTCTCTGCGCTTCACGCCATTCTCGGCGTTTTCGGCCTTTGCCAGCCGAAGTTCCCGTCAATTGCTGAGTTTTCGGTTCCGATTTTCCTTCTTTTGGACGATCCCATCAGGGCCCGCCGACGCTCCTAGATCGTCCACCCCCTCTCGAACTTTTTTTCCTGTTTTGTGGGTTGACCCACCCCGCGTCTCTCATGGAGCAGCGCCCTATTGTCGTCTACAACTCATCCCGAAGCCGCCCATCCGATTTTTCCCAGGTTGTATGCGTTATTCCTATCCGGCTTGCACTGTCCTTTGTTTGCTCCGTTCCTTTATGCCGGAACCCCCCTGGCGGCGACCACTTTTGGCCCGTCCTCCGTGTATCTCATGTTTTGATTTTTTTTCTGACTTGTTTGAGCCTATTGTCCAGTTACTATTTCTGGCTGTCTTTTTGGGACCCCTGTCTTCTTCAACTGCGGTTGATCTCTCCGCACGCTGTGATCTTTTTTTTCTGAACACCTTTCCTTCTCGTCTTGGGCTCCTCTTTTAGGGGAGATCCGTTTTTTACCCGCTGTGCTATACGGTGAAATTAGTGCTTTCGTCCTTTTTCTGATAAGTAAGCTCTGTCTTTCTCCCTACCTGCTGTGTGACTCCGGACTTGTCGGGTTAATACTGGTTTGATGTCTGGGGGGGGGAATCTTCTTCGAGACGTGAGCGCTTTTCATTCCCCCCCCCCCCCCCCCCTGCCTTTTTTCCCTTCGATTTTCCTCCGCGAGTTTTGACCTTCTTTTGCCGGTTTGTCCTCCCATCCGTCTTTGGGTCGTTGATTTCCGCGTGATGTTGCGGCCAGGTTGTGTCCACGCTGCTCTTCCTTTCCTTCCTTCACTCCCGTTCGGTAGCCTTTCAGAGTCATCATCGTCAGTCCCTCTTACCCCCAACGTGGACGCCCCAGTTGCTTTCTTCAACACGCATCGGGTTCTCTGTTTTCATGGTGCGGCGTCGTTTTTTTCGTTCATAGGCATTGCGACACGCCGCCCACGTCTGTCGTGGGTCATGGTTGTTATCCCTCTTCTCGGATTTGGTTCCGAGAGCGTTGTCTCGATCTTTTTTTCTTCTTCCTTGCTGGTTCGTGCAAGATGGTGACTTTGCTTTCCTTCCTCTGGTATTTTCGCTTCCTGGGTAGGTCTTCCAACTAAATCGCCATCCCCCCGTTAAAGTTTGAGACGCCCCTATGCGCCCGACACGTTCAAGGCCGCGTCTTAATGCCCGCCGACCGCCTTACTTCTTTCCCCCCAATTACCATCGGACCACTACACCGAACGAACCCCCTTTGCCAATCGACGGGACCTCACCGCAACCCCCCCCTGCGCATTTTGAGTTTCTCTTTTCCCGCCCTTCTCGCTCTCAGCCCTGGGTAATTGAATCTCAACTAACCTCGTTTTTTCTTTTTCTTGCTCTCCCCCCACCCCGGTTCGGTTGAAGTGCCTCCTCTCACTTCCATGAAGAACGGACCCTCGGCAGCCCTTCTCCCGGGAACGTCTATCCGGGCGGTTGCGTTTCTCATGTCCTCACGGTTCCAGAGTTCCCGCTACACCTGATTTTCCTAGGTCCCTTGTAAGTGCGTCTTCCGAACGTGCTGCTTTTTTTTTTCCGTTCGTTTCCCATTCTAAAAAATATATGCTCTCCCCCCTTTTCCCTTTTACGCTCGGCTCCTCTGTCGCGCCCTCTCCCCACCTCGTCATCTCTCTCTCAATATACTCCTTTTTTTTTTTTTGTTCGATTGCGACGGGTACGGTGCAGTTTTGCCCATTCGTTTTTCAGCTGTCTCCGGTTCGGCCTATAGCGCGTTGGCGTCCTTGCCACGACATCCTCCCCTCGATCCACCAGCACTTTTCCTCAGCCGTTTTGTTTCAGGTGTTCTTACGTCCTCAATGGGTGCTTGAGGACCTCTCACTTTGATCCCTGATCCACCCTCCTCAGCACTTTCTAGTTTACGTTTTGCCACTTAGCATTGTCTTCTAAAGGGACGCGTGCGCCTTCTTAAGATTTTTTATTTCCCCGCTTCCAGATCCCACTTAACCTGGTTTTGGTGTCTGCAATATCCAGTTGTGTGTGGCCTTGCTCAGTGCCCAATTCCCCTCTGGCTGCGGTTTCTACGTTATACCGCTCCCCCGCTCCGGGAGAAGTGCCCCCTTCCTGCGGTTTTTTCTTTTCCTGCTTCGCGGGCTCGGTTGGGCCGGTATTCCGCCTTTTGGTTGAAAATTCTCTTAGTGTCGGGGTCTTGTTTTCCCACGGGATTCCCGACCGGTCCGTTGAGCTCCTTGAATCTTCGGAGATCTCATTCTTTTTTTTATTTTAATTCCTTTCTCTCATTCAAATAAGTGTCCCCCCAAGCCGCCCTTTTTTTCGACGTAGTCCATCAAAAGAACGGGCCCACTCACGTCCATCTTTAGGAACCCCATGGCGCGCTCTCTCAACGGCTACGCGCATCCAGATCCCCTCCCCCCCCTTTATTCCCCCTCTTGCCCAACTACGCGTGGTCTTTCCCAATGACGATGTCACGACCTAGAAGCCTGATCCGCTCCATTCCGATTGGCCGCCCAATTTGTGCTCTCACGTTGGCAGGGATCTTCCGATGCCGCTCGCGTAGATCGTTGAGCTCTTCCTCCCCTTGATCCTCTTTCCGAGCAACCTCGGACATACGCCATCCTCCCCCACGATGACGATCTCCCGACACCTGCTTCACTCTCCCGGGTCTTCTGAAATGGAGTAACCTGATCCGGAAATTCCGAGCGTCATTTTTTCGACGGCATTGATTCCCCGTCATCCAGCGTCTATTCCAGCCACAAGAGTCACGTCCCTTCGACAGTAGTTATTGTTTTATTATGGTTCCCTGATCGAATTCTGGCACCGCCGATCACTCTCCAACACTTGCGAACCTTTGCGCGTCATCCAGCAAGTACGCCGCCGGTGGACTCCCCCCCTTGCATGATTTCATTCAGCGGTCGCGATCAACGGCATCCATGGGGCCATACTCATTTTACTCCCCACTCTTCCCAGGCAGAGCCAACAGTAACGAGCGTTGAGTCTCGTCCCCCAAGATGTTTTCCGCAGTTCTTACTGCGACTCAATCAACCTTTGCAAGTTTTAGGGTCGTCTTCAAAGCAACCGGCACCTTAGTGTGGGAGGCGGGTGCCGAGGGGCCCTATCGTCGGCTCCCGGTGCTGTCTTGTCAAGCTCCCTCCTTTTGTGGGAGCTTTTTTTCTCCTCAAGGTGTCGGGCGGTATGGGGATCGAACCAAACGATTTTGTACCTCCCTCAGCTCAGGCGGACTGAGTCTTCGCGGTCGGCCCGCCTCCATGGCCAGGCATGGCTCTTCCGCCTTTGGACGGGCCGGCCTTCCTGAGAAGCTTGCGCGCTGTTCTTCCATTCTCCCCCCCGCTTAGACCCTTGTTTGATACCTCGTTAACTCCATTTTTTCTGGGTGTTCTTTTTCTTCCAGGATGCGACGGTCATTTGGCTCTTCGTATTTCGCTACATTGTCGCACGTTGTCTTTCGCCCCCACCTCAATATTAGTTTTACTGTGACGGCGTTTCGGTCGCCACGTTTTCCGTAGGGGATGACGCGCTCGGAAGATCCCCCAGTCTTGACGTTTTTCGGAATACATCGGTGCCGGCCGACGCGGGTCTTCTGGGGTGTCAGACCGGCGCAGATGATCCTTATTTCATCCTGACTAGCAGTCTTTCGCAGTGGACGGGACGTTTCCGCCCGGCTTCCTTCAACCGCGGGTGTAGCATGTGTCGCTCTTCAAACCCTATGCGCGCGGAAGTTGAATCTTGCTATATAGCGACGAGCGTTTTTTCATGACGCTTACTCTTCCCTATACGGCGCGACGCTTAGTTTCTTCCCGAAGCTCCCCGCGCGTTGGAGTCTCTCTCTTTTCATCGGGAGGAGAGCGATTTTCATTTGGCCTGTTCGCGGTGATTTTTTCGTTCTCGCTTGAAGGGGCCGGTGCGAGCGATCAGGTTGGTCGACTTTCACTCGTATACATCCTTCTTATACGTCATCGTCAGCGCTGGCGGTCAGAATGATTTCTCTCGTGCGTTTTTTTTTGATAGACTTTGGTTTTCTGTGTAGAAGTGCTGGAGACAAATCCCCCAATAGTG